>WNGB01006105.1_pt1 | contig 17825 bp, 20 predicted proteins | sample 5400681 | NCBI WGS metagenome assembly WNGB01 (sample SAMN13153367, study PRJNA577476) | soil metagenome | isolation source: 115 cm soil or saprolite under grassland replicate 2 | place: USA:California | collected 2016-06-15 | reverse complement strand
TCGTTCCCACCGACCACATCCCGGGCAATTTGTGTGTCGACGGCGCCCGGGCACACCGCGTTCACGCGGATGCCCTTGGTGGCATACTCTAGAGCGGCCGTCCGGGTAAGGCCGATCACGCCGTGCTTGGAGGCGATGTAGGACGAAATGCCTGGGTTGCCGGTGAAGCCTCCGACCGACGAGCAGTTGACGATCGCTCCACTGCCTTGCCGAACCATCTGGGGCAGCTCGTGCTTCATGCAGCTCCAGACACCCCGCAGGTTGATTCCGATGACGCGCTCCCACTCCTCGCGCGTGCTGTCGGCCGTCGGGGCGATCGACGCCATCACGCCGGCGTTGTTGAACGCGGCGTCGAGCCGTCCGAACTCGGCGACCGTCCGGTCGACCATAGCCGCCACCTGGGCGTCGTCGCTCACGTCGCAGGAGACGCCGATTGCACGGTGGCCGGCGGCGACGAGCTCCTCCGCAGCCGCCTGCACCGACGCCTCATTGACGTCCGCCAGAACCACGGCCGCGCCCGCCTCGGCGAAGGCCCTCGCGGTGGCGAGCCCCATGCCAGCGGCGGCACCGGTGACGAGCGCGACCTTGCCGTTGAAGTTGAGATAATCGTTCATAGTGCTTTCCTCCCCTTTCCTCCGCGAGCGTTACGCCTTGAGCGAACCCATGTCGATGATGAAGCGGTACGCATGTCCCTGTTCATCACCCGCTCTATGGCCCTGTTGATCTCCTCAGGGCGGATGCGCGCGATATCCGCGCCGTTGTTCAGCGTGATGAGGGTACTTCTGCCAGTCATGATCATTACTTCCCTTCTCGGTATGTGATCGCCTGACCCGGAAATCACTTGCGCCGGGTGCAAGGCGACATGTTCCGGGTCGATTCCATGGCCCATCGCATCAGTAGGCGCAAAGCACCTTACGGGCGCAACAGCGCCTTGATCGCGCGGCGTTCGTCCATCGCGCGGTAGCCCTCGGCCACCTGATCCAGGGGCAGGGTCAGGTCGAACACCTTGCCGGGGTTGATCTTCCGGTTCCAGATCAGGTCGATCAGCTCGGGCAGGAAGCGGCGCACCGGGGCGGGGCCGCCGTGCGGCCGAAATGGTCGACGGCGGCCTGCACCGCAGCCTCGGCGTCGGCGGGGCTGGTGATGTTGAGCTTGACGACCAGGAGGTTCTCCGCCTGGCCGATGGCCTTGCTAACAGCGTCGGTGTTACGACCGGTCGCCACAACCGCGTTGCCAGCGGCGAGGGCAGCCTTGGCGATGTCCACACCCATGCCGCGCCCAGCGCCGGTAATAAACCAAACATTCTTACGACTCATAAGAATTAGATCTCCTCGACGAACCAGCATCCGAATCGCTTCTTGACGAGAAATCCAGATGTTTGTAAGGACTAGGATGAACTTCTCTTGTTCGTGCTCATTATAGACACTTTGGATCTCAAGGTGGTATAATGATTATCTAGAATCGTTGTACGATCCTGTACATCCTGGAGATCGATGATGCAGGGACAAGGGAAGAGGCTTCTATGGATTTGACGAACAGTGAGCAGTCAAAGCGCGAGGTGCAGCGGGCGCTGGCCAGCCGTGACGAGCTGGTTGAGCGACTGACGCGGGCCATCCGCGAGGATGGGACGGCCGAGCCACTGACAGGGCTGCGGCTGCGCCGCGCATCCGCGCCCACGGGGCTAGGACATGGCGTGTCGTTCCCGTCCTTCTGTGTGATCGCGCAGGGTAGCAAGGAGCTCTTGCTGGGCGATAGCCTCTACCGCTACACTCCCGCCCAGTACCTCATCTCCACGGCCGCACTGCCAATTGCAAGCCGGGTGACCGAGGCGTCGAAGGAGAAGCCCTATCTAGGCATCGTCCTCAAGCTTGACCCGACCATCGTCGGCTCGGTTCTGGTCGAGGCCGGCCATCGTGCGCCGCGGAGTCAGACCGCTGTGACAGCTATCGATGTGAGCCCGCTGGATGCAAGCCTGCTGGACGCGGTGGTGCGGCTGGTTCGGCTGCTGGACTCCCCGGCTGAAGTGCGGTTCCTCGCGCCGCTGGTTATGCGGGAGATCGTCTACCGGCTCATGCTGGGGGCGCAGGGCGGGAGGCTCCATCAGATCGCGGCCCTTGGTGGCGCCACCCACCGCATCGCCGAGGCGGTCGAGCGGCTGCGGAACGACTTCGACCAGCCGCTGCGCATCGAGGATCTCGCGCAGGAGCTAGGGATGAGCGTCTCGGGCTTCCATCACCACTTCCGAGCGCTCACGGCAATGAGTCCCTTGCAGTTCCAGAAGCAGCTGCGACTCCAGGAGGCGCGCCGGCTGATGCTCGGCGAGGGGCTCGATGCCACCAGTGCCGGCTACCGCGTGGGGTACGGCAATCCCTCGCACTTCACCCGCGAGTACAAGCGGCTCTTCGGTGCGCCGCCGATGCGCGACGTCGAACAGCTGCGGGAAGGCGCCAGGGAACGTGTGGTGGGTCAAGGAATGGTGTAGCAGCCGATACGTGGTTCGTCGTGACCTACATCCAACCCCTTCCGGCGCGTGCGAAGCAGGTTGGTTTTCACACATGCCGGAAGGGGTTGCAGGGTGCTGTTACGGGAATTGCTGGAACCAGCGCAGGCTGAGCACCCCACCCGTAAGCAACAGCGCCGTTGCCAGCGCCCCAACCAGCGCCGTGATCTCCGTGCGCTCCTCCACCCAGCTCACCTGGCTGCTCAGATCACCGTAGATCTGTGCGAGCTGTCCGGCCTCGGCGGCGTAGAAGTACTGTCCCCCGGTCTGCCGCGCAATCGCCTGCAAGGTCGCCTCGTCCAACTCAGCGCGCTGCCCGCCGCCGAGCAGCGGCGACGCGCCGCGCTGCCCAATCCCGACCGTGTGAACCCTGATCTGCGCGCTGGCCGCTTGCGCCGCGGCTTCACTCGGTGCCATACCGGCTGAGGATTGGCCATCGGAGAGCAGCACCACCAATGCCGGCAGCCGCTGGCCCTGCGCGTCGGCCGGCTGCTGGGCCAGGTGATCGAGCGCCTGCGCCAGCCCATCGCCGATCGCCGTGGCACCCTCCGGCCGCAGCCCCTCGATCGCCCGCAGCACCGCCGCGTGATCGCGCGTCAGTGGCGCGTTGACCCTGGTCGACGTGTTAAAGCTCACGATACCCGCCGACACGTGCGGCGGCAGCGCGCTCACAAAGGTGCGGGCCGCTTGCTTCGCCGCTTCCATCCGGCTCGGCTGCAGGTCGTTTGCGGCCATGGAGCCAGAGACATCCATGACCAGCATCACCGCCGACTGCTCACGAGGCATGGCCAGCACGGCCACGGGACGTGCCAGGCTGATGAGCAGTGCGAGCAGGCCGAGCAGGTACAGCGCCGGCGGGATATGGCGGCGCACGCCCGGCCTCCGCCCAACCACCGCACTGAGCAGCGCGAGGTTGGTGAAGCGCACCGCATACGCGCGTCGCCGCCGCTGGGCGAGCAGGTAGCCCACCAGCAGGACGGGGATCAGCATCAGCCCCGCAAGGACATACGGCCATTCAAAGGTCATGAGTTTCCTCTCTAGCGTGGTACACTCGCCGCCCGACGCATTCGGCGCGTATGGAGAAAGCGGATCAGCGTCGGTAGGAGATCCGTGTCAGTGCTCAGCTCGAACTGGTCGACGCCGCTGCGCGCGAGCTCGGCGTGGAGCCGCTCGGCCTGCGCCGCCGCGGCCTGCCCATAGCGCTCGCGCAGTCTCCGATCGCTGGTGTTGACGATCAGCTGGTTGCCATCTTCCGGGTCTTCCAGGGTGATCAGCCCGACGTCGGGCAGCTCGCGCTCGCGCGGATCGTGCAGGCGCACCGCGGTTACTTCATGCCGCTGGGCCAGCCGGCGCAGCGGTGCCTGCCAGCCATCCGGCACCAGAAAGTCCGAGACGATCATGATCAGCGCGCGGCATCGGATCACCGCATCCGCCCGCGCCAGCGCTGCGGCCAGGTCGGTGGATCCACGTTCCGCCTGGCGGGGGTGCTGGCGGATGGTGGCGAGCAGCCCAAGTAGGTGTTTGCGCCCCACAGCCGGCGGGATAAAGCTGAGCGGCCGCGCGGCGAACAGCAACGCACCGACCCGGTTGCCATGTTGGCCAAGAACCTGGCCGGCCACCGCCGCGAACTCTACGAGGCGCTCGCGCTTCAAACAGCGCGCCGTCCCCCAATCGACCGATGCGCTGACGTCAAGCAGCAGCCAGACATCCAGCGCGCGCTCAACGCATGCCTGCCGCACGAAGGGCTGGTCGGTGCGCGCCGTAATGTTCCAGTCGATGTGCCGCACGTCGTCCCCTGGCTGATACGCGCGCACCTCGTCGAGCTCCATGCCTGGCCCGCGCATGAGCGAGCGCTCGTTCCCGCCCAGCAGGCTGGCCAGTGGACGGAGCACAGTCCAGTGGAGCCGGCGTAGGAGCACCGTCGCCGGTTCCAACTCCTGTGCACCGTCCACCGAGCGCTGTGAGTCGCGCGCTGCGGCGTTCGCGCCAGTTCGCAGTTCCTGGGTGTTGGTGTTCGGTTTACGCCACATGGTGGTCTCCCAGATCGATTCGCGGCGGTGGATAGCGCTCCAGCACTGCTGCGATGATCGTCTCAGGCGTGATACCTGCTGCAATCCCGTCATAGCTGAGCACCAGCCGGTGGCGCAGCACGTCGGGCAGCAGATCGGCCACGTCCTGTGGCAGTGCATACTGCCGGCCGCGGATGAATGCCAGCGCTCGTGCGCCGAGGATCAGGTTGATCGAGGCGCGCGGACTGCCGCCAAACTGGATGAACGGGGCTAGCGCCTCCAGCCCGTGCGAAGCTGGCGTGCGGGTCGCGGTGACGAGCATCGCCGCATAAGCGGTCACGCGCCGATCGACGTACACCTGCTCGACCTGCCGCTGGATGGTCAGGAGGTGATCGGGCGTCAGCAGGGTGCGCAGGCCAATTGCCGGGCCGGTGACCCGCTCCATGATCACGATCTCATCGTCATACGCTGGATAATCGACCAGCACCTTGAACAGGAAGCGGTCGAGTTGGGCCTCGGGCAGCGGGTAGGTGCCATCGGCCTCGATCGGGTTCTGGGTCGCGAGCACCAGGAACGGGTTGGGCACCGCGAGGGTCTGCTTGCCAATCGTGACCTGGCGCTCCTGCATAACCTCAAGCAGCGCCGACTGCACTTTCGCCGGCGCACGGTTGATCTCGTCGGCCAGCAGCAGATTGGCGAACACCGGTCCCGGCTCGGTAAAGAACTCGCCGGTCCGGCCGTTGTAGATCCGCGTGCCGGTGAGGTCGGCCGGCACCAGGTCGGGCGTGAACTGCACGCGCCCAAAGGTGCCGCCGACGACCTGGGCCAGCGCCTTGATCGTGGCCGTTTTGGCCAGCCCCGGCACGCCTTCGAGCAGCACGTGGCCGCGCGCTAGCAGCGCGATCAGCAGCCGCTCGAGCAGGTGGTCCTGCCCGACGATCAGGTGCTTGATCTCGAACAGCACATGTTCCATCACCGCCGAGGCGGGGAGTGTGGGGTCGAGCGTTTCGGCGGGCGCTTCGTTCAGAATCAGGGACATGGCGCTACCTTTCTCTTTCTCTCTGGTTGCGGATGGATTGCGGGTCTGTGCTACGGCAGCAATTGTTTGGCGGTATTGATCGGCACAGCGAAGCCAATGCCGACCGACCCCGGCACCGGGCTGGCGATTATCGAGGTAATCCCGATCACCTCGCCACGGGCATTGAATAGCGGGCCGCCAGAATTGCCTGGATTGATCGCCGCGTCCGTCTGGATCAGCCCCTGCTCGGTGTCTGGCCGCCAGTCGCGCTTGACCGCGCTGACGATCCCCTGGGTCACCGTCTGCTCAAGCCCAAACGGATTGCCGATCGCGATCACGTCGTCACCCACCTGCACCTGGTCGGAGTCGCCCAAGGGCGCAACGGCACTGCTCGGAAGCTGCTCGACGCGCAGTAGCGCGAGGTCGTTGGCGGGGTCGGTGCGGAGTACCGCTGCGGTACGGGTCGTGCCGTCGCGAAAGCGCACCGCGATGCGGCTGGCCTGAGCGACAACGTGGTTGTTCGTGATGATGAGGCCGCTGGGGTCGACCACCACGCCGGAGCCGGAGCCGCGGCCACCCTGGCCGCTCACACCGAGCTCGACCACCGCAGGTCCGACGCGGCGATACACGTCGCCGACACTCGTTACTGCGGATGCGGCCGGCAGGGCGATCGGCAACGGTGTTGGTGGCGAGACAGCGAGCGGAGCCAGCCACCTGGCCCCGGCGATAACTCCGAGGGTGCTGCCGCCAAGCGCGCCGGCAATCAGCGCGAGCATCAGCAGCGCAGTGGCGGCGAGACGGCGTGATCGCATCGGGGGAGATCGCGGCGCGCTCGGCGCCGGTGGATCAAACTGATAGGGAAACATTCGCTCTCCTTCACGTTCTTGCAGCGACGGTCTTGGGTCGTGGCAGAATAGCAGTGAAAGATGAGAGGAGGGCATGAGCGGGGAGAGAGCACGATGAGAAGCGCATTAGGGGAGGATGAAAACAGCGATTAGCGTGCCGCGCGACCGCAATGGGACGTTTCACTCGCCGCTGCTGGAGCCGTACCAGACCAGCACCAACGAACTGGAGGACAAGATCATCGGCCTGTAGGCCAAGGGCATGTCGGCACGCGACATCCAAGCCACGCTCAAGGAGCTGTACGGCGTCGAGGTGTCGGCCAGCACTATCAGCACAGTCACCGACAAGGTCTGGGGCTGGTGGAGGCCTGGCAGAACCGGCCGCGGGCTGCGGTCTATCCCATCGTGTATCGCCCAGAGGGCACCCGATGCGATCCATCTCAAGCTGAGGCGTGAGGGGAAGGTCATGAACACGGCCGTCTACATCGTGCTGGGCATCGACCTGGAGGGCCAACGGGACGTGCTCGGCCATTGGGTCGGTGACGGGGCCGAAGGCGCCAACTTCTGGCTGAGCGTGGTCACCGATCTCCAGACGCGGGGCGTCCAGGATATCTTTCTGGCCTGTGTGGATGGCTTGACCGGGTTCAAGGCGGCGATCCACACGATCTTTCCCCAAACCCAGATCCAGCGCTGCATCATCCATCAGGTGCGGCACAGCCTGACCTACGTGACATGGAAGAACCGTAAGGCGTTCGCCCGTGACCTGCGCGCGATCTATCAACCACCCACGCGGGAAGCCGCCGAAACCGAACTTCTCGGGCTCTCGGAGAAGTGGGGCCAGACATACGCCGTGGCCGTTCGCTCATGGGAGACCAACTGGGATGATCTGGTGACCATGTTCGATTACCCACCGACATCCGCCGCTTGATCTACACGACGAATACGATTGAGGGCTACAACCGGCAGTTGCGTAAGGTGACCAAGACCAAGGGCGCCTTCCCGACCGCCGAGGCGGCGCCCAAGCTGCTCTTCCTGGTCACGCGCGACCTCACGCGCAAGTGGACGATGCCACCCAAAGACTGGGCCTGTATTCTCAACCAACTCGCCATTCGGTTCGAGGGCCTCTTCCTGGCCTAACAGGAAGGGACGCCGTTTACACAGCCTGCTTGACAAACTCCGCAGCGCTTCGTTCAACGCACATTACCGTTCGTGAGAGTGCTTTCAGGTGATTACAAAGGGCAGAAGCTCTTGGTTCTTCTGCTGCCGAGGCCAAGCGCTCCTGCCTTTTTGCGTCCTCTCTGGTCTCGCGTTTTGTAATGTGCGTTACACGAGGTCAGTCGTACATTGGCTTACCGAGCAACATCTGTTGCCGTCACACCGTGTTCCCGCAACTTGGCGATATCCTTGGTTGGCGCAGATCCAAAGTAGCGACTGTATTCTCGACTAAACTGCGACGCGCTCAGATACCCCACCTGTTGACTCGCACTCCCAGCGTCCATCATCGTCGATACCATCAGTCGCCGCGCCTCTTGAAGTCGCAACACCTTTTGGTATTGCAAGGGGCTCATCGACGTGACGGCTTTGAAGTGCTGGTGAAATGAGGAAACACTCATGTGTACCAGCTTCGCCAGCGCCTCAATGTTCATCGGCTCCGAAAAATTGGCGCGCAGCCAATCGACTGCTTTTGCGATTTTGTGGACGCTGGATTCGGCAAGGCTGACTTGAGCGAGCCGGCTACCGATCGGGCTGCGGAGCAGACGGATCAGAATCTCATCGATCACCAGTGGAGCGATCAGTTCAGCATCCCCGGGCTGCGCCATCAGCTCGACCAATCGTACTGTGGCATTCACGATGCTTGCGCTGGACGGACCGACGTATATGGCGCGCTTCTCTTGCGCTTGTGGCAGGCCGTGTGGGTAGACCCTCAAGACCAGCTCGGCAATCTTGGCGGGGTCGAGATCCAGCCTGAAGCAAAGGAACGGCTCGGCATGGCTGGCTTGCGTGACCTGGGCAGCCACTGGCAGGTCAACCGAGACAACGAGCATGCGCGAGGCGTCGTACGCATAGACATCCTGCCCAAGCAGCATACGCTTCGCTCCTTGCGCGACGATGCACACGCTGGGGTGGTAGATGGTATGCACCAACTTCGCGTCCGTTCGTGACATACGAAGGGCATGGAGGCCAGGGATACGCAGCGCAAAGCGACCGTCGTACGGGGTATGCGCGCGAAGCAGATGGGCCAATCTGACCACATCCGGTTCGCTCGAATCCACGATCGTGTCTGTTTGCCAGAGCGGCAAGGTGTTGTCAAGAGAGTGCAACATAGGCATTCGATTCCTTGGAAGACGCTCTTTTCGATTCGAGACGATCTTCTGTGCAATTATACGAGCACGCAGTGCATTGTGCCAGCCCGAATCGTCGGGGAAGTCGAAGCAGCCGCCGTGAGGTGCGGCGGCGATCCGAGACACGAGCGAGTCCGGGCGGAACCGCGAGTATGTGGTATCGAATTGTTCGATCCGCTCGAGAATGCGCTGCTGCAACCGGCGACCCGCCAGCCGGTGGGTCTCGATCTCTCATTGGGTTCCGATGGCCTCAAATCTGAACATACATATGCTGACGCTGTCCTCCGCTGCGTGGACGCCTCTGGCGATCACCACCTCAGGTGGCGCCGTAGGTGATCCGATAGATCACCCCACCGTCGTCGTCGGAGACGAGCAGGGCGCCGTCGGGCGCGACCAGCACATCCACCGGCCGGCCCCAGACGCTGCCGCGATCCCCCGCGCTCGCCATCCAGCCGGTCGCGAAGTCCTCGGCCTGGCCAGGGTTGCCGCCGGCGAACGGGATGCGGATGACCTTGTAGCCGACCGGCACTGAGCGGTTCCACGAGCCGTGCAGGGCGACGAAGAGGTCGCCGCGTACTGCCTCGGGGAAGCTGTTGCCGTCGTAGAAGCGGAGCCCGAGCGGCGCGCTGTGCGCCTGGAAGGTCGCAGCCGGCGCATCGACCGTCTGGCAGACGTCTGGCTGGCCGAACTGCGGGTCGGGCAGCATGCCGCCGGGCGCAGGGTAGCAGTTCGGCCAGCCGGCGTTGCTGCCGTCGCGCACCCTGTAGACCGTCTCGAACGGCACGTCGTCGCCGAGTTGGTCGCGGCCGTTGTTGGTGGCCCACAGCTCGGCGGCGCCGGGGCGCCAGACGAAGCCGACCGCGTTGCGCAGGCCGCGCATAAACACGCGGCCGCCCGAGCCGTCGGCGTTGTAGACCGAGATGGCGGCGCGGCGCTGGTCGTTCTCCTCACAGACGTTGCAGCTAGAGCCAACCGCGACGAAGAGCTTGCCGTCCGGGTCGAAACCAACGGTGCGGGTGCGGTGGCCGCCCCCGCTCGGGAGCTCGGGGATGACTGGCTCGGGATCGCCCTGGCGTGCGCCGTCCGGGCCGACCCGGAAGCGGACGACGCGGTTGGTCTCGCCGACGTAGAGGTAGTCGTCGTGGAAGGCGAGACCGTGGGGCTGGCGCAGGCCATCGGCCCAGACCTGGATCTCGTCGGCGATGCCGTCACCGTTACGGTCGGGCAGAGCGTAGACCTGGCCGCCGGTCATGCCGGTCACAAAGATCGTGCCGCCGGGGCCGATCGCCATGAAACGCGAACCGCTGAGGCCGGCGGCGAAGACATTCGCCTTGAAGCCAGCCGGCAGGGTCAGCGTGTGGGGCTCGGCCAGCCGGCCGCTTCGGAACTGAGGTGCGACGTCGAGCGTCACCGACGCCCGCGCACCCAGCACTGCCGGCGATGCCGGCGCAGTTGGCGACGCCTGGGCAGCCGCGGCGGGCGTGGCGGGGGGCGCGGTACCAGTTGCCTGCGCCGTTGCCGCGATTGTCGCCGCACCCACGGTCGCGGCCGAGGTGGCTGGCGGCGTCGCAGCCGCTGCCGTGGGTGGTATGGTGGCGGCCGGGCTGACAGCCGACGTGCAGCCGACCAAGGCGACCAGGACGACCGCGACCAGTCCGATGAGGAGCGGAGTTCTCACTGGGGCCGAGCCGTGGGCCGCCCGTCTATCGGGTACGTACCTCACATGGCCGACGTTTACGGTGCGCGTCTCCGCCACGCCAACAACGCTCGCTTGCTTGGTCTCACCCTCCATCTCGTGGATTCCTCCTGACACCGCGGTACCAGGGCCGGTGATGACCGGCGCCTCGATCGCGCTATCCGTTTACCGGAGCCTCCTCCGGTTCGAGGGACATGAGCGGTGCCTACGCTCCGCCCGTAAGTGCGTCGTCGACGGCTCCGTTCTAGCCCGCTGAGCGCCCCGAGTTGTGCAGCAGTGTCATCTCCGCGCCCTAGGCGGGCACGATGCGCAGCAGGCGGTCGTCGTCGGAACCGGGGCGGACAAGGGAGGGGTCGTGGTTGCTGGCCGTGACGTAGAGCACGCCGTCGGATCCCTGCACCACCACCCGCGGCCGGCCGAACTGCCCATCAAACAGCCGCTCGTCGGCGACCACGCGCGCCGGGTCGTCCGGCGCGAACGTCAGGGTGTGCAGGTGGGTGCCGCTGCTGTCGCTACGTATGCGCTTCTGCACTGTGTCTCCCTCCAGGTACGGACGTCCGCCGACAAGCGTCGGGGGCGCTTCATCTCTTGAGCAGGTTGATGCGCCGCAACCACAACTCGACCGCAGCACCGGCAGAGAGCACCTCCTCGCCGCGCACCGCCAGGCCCTCCCCGACGGTTGCGCCCTGGCATGACGCGGCGTAGTCGCGCACCGTTGTTCCCAGTCCGCTCATCGCGTATGTCGTGAACGGGAAGACCGTCTTGCCGGTGAAGTCGAAGCCCTCGACGAAGGTCGACATGATCATGGGTGCTCTGACGTTCCAAATAGGACTTCCCAGCAGCACGGTGTCATAGGGCTCGATCGAGGCCAGCACCTTCGCGATGGCCGGACGGGCATCGGCGTCTTGTTCCCGGACGTTCCGCGCGACGGTCTCGGAGTAGTCGTCGGGATAGGGATCGACGGGTTCGATGTGGTGGACGTCGCACCCGATGAGCCGGCTGATCATGCCCGCCAGTACTTCGGTGTTCCCAACCTCGAGGCGAGTTCGTCCGCCGTAGTAATAGTTCTCTCCAGCCCGCGAGAAGTAGGCCAACAAGACCTTGCTGCCGGTCGAGGTGGGCCGGGCAGGTGCAGGCTCGGGCTCGTCGTCCATGCGGCGTGGTGAAGAGTCGGAGCAGCCACTCATCTGGGCGCCGATAACCACGCCTGCTATCCCCGCAAGGGCGCCCCGCAGGAACGAGCGTCGCCCCAGCGTGGTCGGTTCGCCGAGATCTGCACGGACCGTCTCCTGCTTGGCGCGTCCCTCCCCTTGTTCGCGCTTCTGCATCGTGTTTCTCCTTCAAGGTGCCATCAGGGGTCGCTGAATCGCCGGGGTACTCAGCGCGGCACGAGCCTGAGCGTTGCTGCTCGTGCCATAGGGGCGACCATAGGGTCAAGAAAGCGTGCATCGTAGCGGCGGTACTTAGCGCGGTAGGCGGTGTCGATCTGGTCGTTGACCTCGTCGCCGACGTCCACGAAGGTGACATCCTTCTGGATGCCGCCGGCCCGGATATGGCCCTCGTGGCGCTCCTGGGCGCCACGAAACCAGGCGGCGGTACGCCCGTTCACGGATCGGATGTAGAGGTCGTCGCCATGGCGGACAACCCAGACGATGACGGGCTTTCGCAGCGTGCCGTCGCCTCGCAGTGACGCAATGTGTAGCTCTTCAGCTGTCCCGATCTTGGTCAGTTCATCGCTCGTCCATATGGCCATCGCGGTATCTCCTCCTGATGCGAGTGGTGCAAGTTGATCAGCGGTGGCGTGCGGGCTCGACCTGATGTCGGTCAGCGCCCGTATGCTCAGTCAGGTCGTTCGTTTCGGCGTCGGCGCGGGCGACCTTGAACAGAATCTCCACATTCATTGAGAATGCCTCTGGTCCTCTCCGTTGCGTCGTTTCCCTGTTCCCAGTTTTCCAATCTTTTAACCATCCGCACATGGGGACGTTGATAGAGCAAGGTCTGCTGGGTCACAACATAGTGCAGATGCGCATACAGATCCAATGCCGGTTTGTTCCCTTGAGCGACATGCAGAGCGATTTTGGGATAGTGGTGCTGGCGCGCCTGCCACTCCGCGCTTTGCAGCAGGCAGGTGCCGATGCCCTTGCGGCCCCAATTGCTGAACACTGCCAGCGCATCGAGATACCATTCATCGTCCTGCGCCTCTCGTTCGAGCCAGCTTCCAACCGCGGCGTTCAACCGTGCCTCATCTCGCCCACCAAAGCTCAACACCAACCCGACCACTACTGAGTTCTCCTCAGCGACGTGGCTGTTTTGATAGCTAAAACGATTGTCGTCCTGGCAGAAGCAGTGCTGTAAACGCTCGGTAAGCCTGCGCTCGTGTTCTTCGCGCAGCGGAAAGGTGACCTGTGTATGCATATACGCTGAGTACAGCAGGACCGCCGCGACCTCCGCGTCGACTGGCTGTGCTGGTCTGATCTGTATCAAAGCTCGCATCGTTTCTCAGAGAGATGGTTGCCATAGAGCGTGAATGGCGCTCAGCGCCGACACAAGTCACCGTTCGTTTCTCACGGCTCCGCGTCCTACCAGGCGTAGGCGTTGGGCGCCTCACCGCCCGGGCCGGGCCAGATCTCGTCGAGCCGCTTCAGCGTCTCGTCCGAGAGGCGTATCTCCAAGGCCCGCAGATTACCGCTCAGCTGCTCCACGGTGCGTGGCCCAATGATGGGGGCGGTGACGACCGGGTTGTGCAGCAGCCAGGCCAGTGCGACGTTGGCAGGCTCTTCACCAAGCTCCTGACACAGCGCCTCGTAGGCCGTGAGCTTGGCGCGATGCTTTTCGATGTTCTTCTGGGCATGTTCGCTCGACCGGCGCCCGGCCTCGGCCTTCTGGAGCGCGCCGCCCAGCAGTCCACCCGCCAGTGGGCTCCAGGGGATGAGTCCCAGGCCATAATGCCGGCAGGCCGGGATAACCTCCAGCTCAATCGTGCGGGCGCTCAGGTTATACAGGCTCTGCTCGGACACCAACCCCATGAAGTGACGCGCCGCAGCGGCGCCCTGCGCGGTGGCGATGTCCCAGCCGGCGAAGTTGCTGCTGCCGATGTAGAGGACTTTGCCCTCACGAACCAACTGCTCCATCGCCTGCCAGATCTCCTCCCATGGCGTGCGGCGCTCGATATGGTGCATCTGGTACAGGTCGATGTGGTCGGTCTGCAGGCGGCTGAGACTGTCCTCGCAGGCGCGGCGAATGTGATAGGCCGACAACCCGCGGTCGTTCGGCCCCGAGCCCATCGCCCCGTAGAGCTTCGTCGCCAGGACGATTCGCTCGCGCCGACCGCCCTGGGCTAGCCAGCGGCCGATAATCTGCTCCGTTTGGCCCATTCCCAGGGTGGCGCCGTACCGGTTGGCGGTGTCGAAGAAGTTGATTCCCTGCTCCAGCGCCTGATCCATGATCGCGAAGCTATCGGCCTCGCTGGTCTGTGGGCCAAAGTTCATCGTCCCCAGGCACAACCGGCTGACCTGCAGGCCGGTGCGGCCGAGAGATATATACTGCATGCTGCTCCTCCTCACAGAACACTGGCAACGTGCCGTGTCCGCACTGTTGCCACTGATAGCCAGGCGCACGCCTGGCTCCTTTGAGCCGATACGCTCAGCGACCGGTCAGTCGCTCCAGCTCTTCGGGATAGCGAGCTCCTTGCACCATGATTTTGGAAGCGGCATTTTCGATCTCACGCAGGTCGTCCGACGTCAGTTCAAGGTCAGCCGCACCGAGGTTCTCCTCCAGGCGGTGCAGCTTCGTGGTGCCTGGGATGGGAACAATCCAGGGCTTCTGCGCCAGCAGCCACGCCAGCGCGATCTGGGCGGGCGTTGCGTTCTTGCGCTGCGCGATGCTGCCAAGCAGATCGACCAGCGCCTGATTCGCCTTGCGCGCCTCCGGCGTGAAGCGGGGAATCCTGCTGCGGATGTCGGTGCTGGCGAACGACACTGTCTCATCGATTTTGCCCGTCAGGAAGCCCTTGCCCAGCGGACTGTAGGGGACGAGGCCAATCCCAAGTTCTTCACAGGTGGGCAGCACCTCCTCCTCGGGGCGTCGCCACCACAGGGAATACTCGTTTTGCACGGCTGTGACCGGCTGCACCGCATGGGCGCGGCGAATTGTCTGCGCCGCGGCTTCGGACATACCGAAGTGCTTGACCTTGCCTTGCTGGATCAGATCCTTCACAGCCCCCGCCGCCTCTTCGATCGGCACGTTTGGGTCGACTCGGTGCTGGTAGAACAGATCGATAGAGTCGGTCTTGAGCCGCTTGAGCGAGCCCTCGGCGGCCTGCTTGATATGCTCAGGCCGACTGTTCAGGCCTCCCAGCTGCTCCCCGTTGGGGCCAAGGTTGAACCCGAACTTGGTGGCGATCACGACCTGGTTGCGGACGGGGGCAAGCGCCTCGCCGACCAGCTCCTCGTTCTTATGGGGACCATAGACTTCGGCCGTGTCGAAGAAGGTGACACCACGTTCAACGGCTGACTGGATCAGTCCGATCATTTCCTGCCAGTCGCCGGCTGGATTGTACCCCCCCACTCATGCCCATGCAGCCAAGCCCAATCGCCGAGACTTCCAAATTGCTGTTTCCCAGTTTGCGCTTTTGCATGTCGCGTCTCCTTCGAGGTAGCGTCCGGAGGCTCACTGCATCGAGCAGGCCAGCTAAGGCGCTACAACTCCCGCCGAGGTATCACCGCACGACACGATCCATCGGCGGACATTCCACGGCTAGTTATAGATGAAACCTGCTTCAGTATAGTTCGTAAATCCTTCGGTGATTTGCCCATTTGTGGAAGATTATTGCCAGATTCTCCAATGGAGGTGCATTCAAGATATGTGTAAAGACGGTGGTAGGGTTAAAAACAGCACTATAGCCAGCCGAGCCTGATCGGTGTCTCGGTTATAATTTTCCCGGCGCGCGTTGCGCTCGTACTGCCAGGAGTTTTTATGCCGATTCTCTCTGATGCACATGGCTGGGTACTAGAAACCCACCGCGCCGCCTACGCCCTTGGTCCAGGCCACGATGGCGTGTTGCTCCATCGCTACTGGGGTCCACGCCTGCCGGCGCGCGACGACTACCCACCTCCACCGCCCTTTGTTCACTGGTCGGCCTTCGAGGGGCCAATGCACATGTCTCCCGCCGAGTACCCGGGCCAAGCCGGGATCGGCTTCGGCGAGCCAGCCCTGGTGGTACGCTTCACCGACGGGGTGCGTGGCGCTGATCTGCGCCTCGTTGATGCGGAAGTCGCCGACGGCTCCGCGCCACAGCTCTCGCTGCGCCTGGCCGACGCCCACTACTCACTGGCGGTGACCCTATTTTACCGAATCCACCACGAGCACGACCTGATCGAGCGCTGGGCCGAGATCCACAACGCCGGCGATGCGCCGATCACTCTCGACCGCGCCTGGTCGGCCATGTTCCACCTGCCACCCGACCAAACCTATCGGCTCAGCCACCTCACCGGCCGCTGGAACGACGAGACCCAGCTCCGCCGGGAGCCACTCCCCAACGGCCTGACCGTGCTGGAGAGCCGCCGCCTGCACACCAGTCACCGTCACCTGCCCTACTTCGCCCTCGACGCCGGCGCCGACGAAGAGCACGGCGATGTCTGGTTTGGGGCATTGGCCTGGAGCGGCGCCTGGAAGATCAGCGCGGAGGCGACGGAGCACACCACCACCCGCCTTGGCATTGGCCTGAACGACTGGGACTTTGTCTGGGAGCTTGCCCCCGGCGAGACCTTCAGCACGCCACCGGTTCTGGTCGGCTTCAGCGGCGGCGGCTTTGGTGGAGCCAGCCGGCAGCTCCACGACTACATCCGCCCGCGCCTGCCCCATGGCGAGCGCCCGCACCCGGTGCTCTACGACTCCTGGGAAGCGACCTTCTTCGACGTCGACGAGGAGTCGCAGGCGCGCCTGGCCGAGATCGCCGCTGGCCTCGGCGTCGAGCTGTTCGTCGTCGACGATGGGTGGTTCCAGGGCCGGCAGGGTGAGACTGCGGGGCTGGGTGACTGGTGGCCTGACGAGCGGAAGTTCCCGCGCGGCCTCGGCCCGCTGATCGAGCGGGTTAACGCACTAGGGATGGGCTTCGGGCTCTGGATTGAGCCGGAGATGGTCAGCCCCAACAGCGAGCTCTACCGTGCGCACCCTGATTGGGTGATCCACTTCCCGACCCGCCCGCGCACCGAGTCGCGCAACCAGTTGGTACTCAACCTGGCCCGCACGGATGTGCAGGAGCACCTGATTGGGCAGCTCGACTGGCTGCTCAGCGCCCACAACATCGCCTTCATCAAGTGGGACATGAACCGCAGTGTCAGCGAGCCGGGCTGGCCCGAGGCCCCACGCGACCAACGCGAGCTGTGGGTGCGCTACGTCCGGGGGCTGTACCGGGTCTGGGGTGAGCTGCGTGATCGTCACCCGCAGGTCGTCTGGCGGAGCTGTGCCGGCGGCGGCGGCCAGGCCGACCTGGGCATTCTGCATTTCGCCGACCAGATCTGGACCAGCGATAACACCATCCCGACCAGCTGGCTGGAGATCCAGCATGGCTTTAGCCAACTCTTCCCTGCGATCACAATGGAAGCTTGGGTGACCGAAATGGGGCCGGCGTATGGCGCGAGCGATGTGCCGCTCAGCTTTCGCTTCCACGTGAGTATGTGCGGCGCGCTGGGCATCGGCGCCAACCTGCTTGCGTGGAGCCAGGGCGAGCGCGAGGAGGCCGCACGCTGGGTGGCGCTGTATAAGGAGATCCGACCGATCGTGCAGCTGGGCGATCAGTACCGCTTACGCTCGCCGCTCGACGGTTCATTCTCGGCCATGCAGTATGTCAGCAAAGACCGGCGCGAGGCGGTGCTGTTCGCCTTCCGGACACACCAGGCCCGTGTGGCAAAGCTGCCCGCGCTGCGGCTGCGCGGACTTGCGCCAGAGGCGCGCTACGCGGTGGAAGGTGTGGAGGAGATCAAGTCAGGGGCTGCCTGGATGCGACTTGGCATCGATCTTGTGCTCGGTGATTTCCAGAGCACGATGCGGCGAATCAGGCAAGTCTAGTCAATGTCATTGGAAGACGAAAACTAAAAGAAGGAGTGCGGCGTCAAGCACACCTCTTTGCGTGGTGCGTTGCTTTCTGAAGGCTCATCAACCATTTGATACCTCTGGCCAAAAATCACGGCACCATCAACTGGAAAGAGCAATGTACTCGCTGAGCTTCATGCGAGGGGAATGCAGCGAGACCAGCCGGAGCTCTGCTAAACGATCATACCGCACATTATTGAAAGTGATGCCGCAGTAAGACCTCACATGGCATCGTAGCCAATTGCCTCCTGACACATTGAAACCCGCACGTACTGCGGGTTTCATAGTGCTGCCTCTTCGCACGAGACAACGGCAAATCCGCAATA
>WNGB01011338.1_pt1 | contig 17828 bp, 16 predicted proteins | sample 5400681 | NCBI WGS metagenome assembly WNGB01 (sample SAMN13153367, study PRJNA577476) | soil metagenome | isolation source: 115 cm soil or saprolite under grassland replicate 2 | place: USA:California | collected 2016-06-15 | reverse complement strand
GTCGCTGTCCTTGATTGTCATGCCGAAGAATCGGTGATCGGTGGCCTTTTTATCCCGCGTTCGAGATGAGTCACTCTCAGGGTCTTTACTTTGATGTTCGTCGTAAACGTCGCGAGCTACTACGTCGGCAAAGGGGTCATACGTCGGCAAAGGGGTCAAGTCCGCTTTTTGCTTCTGTCGTTGTGTTGTCAGCTAACAGCGGACTTGACCTCTTCTGTTCGACCAACAGCGGACTTGACCCCTTCTGTTCGACCCGACCAACAGCGGACTTGACCCCTTCTGTTCGACCCCTTCTGTTCCCGACCCCTTCTGTTACCCTTCTGTTGTACCCAGCGCTCGCTCCGAATCCGCCTGACGCCCGTCGTCCTGCTCGAGCGCGAGCACCGGCGTGGAGAAGCGCACTTGAATTTTCTTTTCGCGCTCCACCACCGCGAACAGAAAATCGGTGACGGTCTTATCCTCCTTCCACGAGTGTGATCGCTGCGCGCTATGGCCGAAGGCAAACTCGCCGATTTGAAATTCGATGCCGGCATCATCGGTGAGAAAATCAGCCACTCGCGCCGAGGTTTCCGCCAGCCGCTGGGTTAGGACAGCGTCGCTCTCGCCGTTGTTCCACCGCAAAATATCCTGCGCATAGAGAGCGGCGTCATCGTCGATTTTCAACTCGCGCTGTCGCCGGCTTGCCGCGGCGCGAATGCCCTTGGAAGAAAAAGCCGTCCCGCCGCCAGGCTTATCCGTTTTCTCAAGCAACAGCACCCGCGCGCCCTTCTTAGCCGCCACCAGCGCCGCCATCAGACCGCATCCGCCAGCGCCGATGACGAGGATATCGCTATCTACGTTCTGCATCGAACCTCCGAGGAACACCGGCTAGGTTGAAAATTTCTATTACAGGCGTCGGACTAAGACAAGCCAACGCCGCGGCAGCAGATGAAGGAAGAAACAAAAGAGCTAGGCTACTTTTCCGGGCGATTCACTGGGAGTTGGTGAAGCGTCGGAGTTGGTGATGGGTCACGCCGCGGGGTGAGACATTCATATCTTCACAAAATGTCGCTGCTCGGTTGCCAGGTTTCCGGCCAGTCGTGGAAATCGCCGGCGTTTTCGCTTCCGATCATCAGGCTATAGTTGACGAATGTTTGCGGGTAAAGAAAGGGCCGGGAGTCATTTCCGGTTGCGGGTTATATCCTGCGCGCATCGAGAGCCTAGGGGTCAGATTGAGTTACCCCAGAGACTCTGTTCCCGCTCTATCTGCAGCGCGCAGAGAGCTAGCTGATTTAGCCCCTCATTTCTTCTCTTCCAACGGGCCAAATTCGGGGGGCGAAATCCGATGATGGGTCGCTCTTTCGTACGCCGATGCGATCCGGAGCAGCATCGGTTCGCCAAACGGCATGGTAAGGAAATCGATCCCCACGGGAAGCTTTGCCGGTACCGCGCCGACCAGGCGCGTACCGCCGGGAGCATTCGCATCGCGAACGCGATCGAAGACCTGCGTCGTGAACCCGGCTGGGACGGTGATCGCTGGGAAGCCCATGGTTCCGAGCAATGTCCAAGCCTGATGCGACCGGCCATTCACGTCCGGCTCGACCGGCGCTTTGATGAGGGCCGCAGGCACGTTGCCTGTTGGGTACGTCACGGCGTCGAGATTGAGTGTTGCCATGCACTGCATAACGGTCTGCTGAATGGCAGACCTGTTGGCGTCCCGATCCCGCACGTCCAACGTCGAGGGCTTGTTGGCGTTCTGCAAGACTGATTTCACGTCTCGGAACCGGGTGTCGCGGCCGAACGTGTCTACGTAGTAGCGCGACTTGTCGATCAGATCCGTGAGGTCCTTGATGTTCGCGTCGCCGCGCTTCTTGAGGTAGCGGTTGAAGTAATACTTCGCTTCGCCGACGTTCTCCGCCTTGGTCCCGAAGTCGCGGATCGTCGGCTTGGCTGGCACGAGGGCCGGGTCGAAGTACATGTCTCTCAGCACTGCGATGTGATCGGCCCCGGCTGGGAACAGCGAAGGAAATTCTCTGATGAAGAGCGCATTCAGGTTGCGCGGAATGTGCTGATCGATGCATTTTTGGAACAGCGCACCCTCGGCTCCCGGATCCACGATCGTGGCGCCGAGTTTGCGGAGATCGCCAATGGCTCGGTCGACGATATCGATCGTCTCATGATCCGCCTGCGTGAACAGGCGCTTGTCCATGTATTCTCGAAGGACGCCGATCCTGATCCCTTTGAGGCTGGTCGCTCTGGCAAAGCTTGCATATCCCTCTTTTGGAACGCGACCGACGCTATGCACAGTCAAGTCGTCCGCCGGATCGTAACCGGCGATGACATCGAGCACCTTGGCGACGTCTTCGACGGTGCGGCACGCTGCGCCGTTGCGGTCATTGAGCGGGCCACCGCCGATCATTCCATCCCGGCTGACCAACCCTTGCGACTGCGACAGACCCACGCCGTTGTTGAGCCGGGACGGCATGCGGATCGAAGGGCCGCCTTCTTCCGAGATCGCGCAGGTCACCAGGTTCGCTGCCACCGAGGAAGCGGAGCCGCCGCTGGAGCCGCCGACGTCACGGTCCGTGGCGTAGGGGTTACACATAGTGCCGCCGAAAGCGCTGCGACTGCCGGAGGCATATTCCCCGAGATTCGCCTTCGCCAGGATGATCGCGCCAGCATCCCGAAGGCGTTTCACAAGTGTCGCGTCACGCGGGGGACGATCGTTGGCATAATCGGCATCAGCACCGCTCGTGGTGCGCATGTCGTACGTGTCCATGAGGTCCTTGATACTTAGCACAATGCCGTGCAGCGGTCCCGCCAGCTGCCCGGTCCTGGCGAATCGTTCGTCGAGCGCGGCCGCCACTTCAAGCGCATCGGGCATGTTCGGGTCGTTGTCGACCAAGTCCGTCATGCTGCGGGCTTTGCGATCGTCGAAACCCCACTTCTTGCGCGCGGCGGGTCGCAGATTCAGCGTCATCAGGGCGTTGAGGACTCCGGCATGCGGAATGGGCGAGACCGGCCCGAGAATTCCTTGCGGTTCATTCACACAAGTTCCGTTGTAGGCCTTGATCCGGGCCAGATACATGTTGACCAGTTGGGTGGCCGTGAGCTGTTTTGATCTTATCGCTTTGTGAATACCCGCAATGGTGGCTTCCACGATTGCAAATTTCCTCGCCGCGCGCGCCGGCTGCGCTTGCGCCACTCCGCCACGGCAGGCCGTCACCGCCAACGACAGCGCGATCTGTTGCAGGTGCCTACTTTGCATGGTTTCCTCCTCGCCCTTGTGTCATTCGTGCACTGACTGTATGGCTCAGTGTTTCGTGTCCCCAAGGATATCGATCTCCTCCAGCAACCCGTCCACGATCCCGTACATCAGCCTGAGTGTCAGCATCAGCCAGAGTTTCAGGCTTTGTTCATTTGCTTACGACGCTCATTACACCGCCGTACTCCGCCACTTCAAAAAGGAGACGCCGCGGTCATGCAGAAGTCGGCGAAACCGATGGGAAGATTCAAAGACGTTTAGTTTTCAAGGGGCAACTCAATTGGCGGGAAGCGTAGGTCAGTACGAATGCTAAGCCCATTTCGTCTTCGCGCTATTTCTTCTGCGCCAATTCCTTGGCCGCCTCCGCGGCCAGTGAGAAATCGAACTGCTCCTCGGTGGGCACGCCGATTTTGGAGAACGTGTCGCGCACGGAGTCATACGCCTTGGCCGCTTGTACCGGATTGAGCTTCATCCACTTGGCGATGATCTCGATGGTCCCCTCGCGTTGAGTCGACGTGTAGTCGATGCCTTCGATCGTCGCCTTGAGGAGGTCGACAATTTCCTGGCGTGCCGTCTTGATTTTTTCTTCGCTGGTGGCGAAACCGGCTTGTGGAATCGGCAGTATCGACCCCATCTGCAGCAGCCGTTTCAATCCCATCTCTTCGGCCTTCAAGTCGGATGGCACCGGCACCACGGTGGCATCGATGGTGCCCCGTTGGGTCGCAATGATCCGATCGTTGGTCGAATTCAACGGGACGATGATCGTGTTCGCGCCTAAATGATATTTCTCGATGAGCACCCGAACCTCGTAGGCCGGAAGCGTCCCAAAGCTCCCGGCGCCGATCCTTTTGCCGGCGAGGTCGCTCACCGCCGGGATTTCCGGCCGGCTCACCAGCACATGCTGGAGTTTCACTGAGGTAAAGCAAATAACTTTGAGCGGCGCGCCGCGCGCGCCCGCCGTGGCCGGCCCGCTCGGGATCGTGGTGTAGTCGACTGCCCGGTTGAGCAGCGCCGGCGCCACCAAACCCGCGGCCATCTGAATGACTTCGATATCAAGACCCCGTCTCGCGAAGAAACCTTTTTGCAGCGCCACATGGATGGGCAAATAGCTCAGCGATGCCGACGGCGTGGCGAGCTTGATCTTGGCGCCTGAACTCTTGCCCTGAGCCTGCACGCCCGTCGCCCCCAACGCTGCCAGCCATACAAGAGCGAGAATAGACGTCGCCCAATATTTTACCGATTTCATGAGAAGCCGTGTTGCCATCGATCCGCTTCCTTCGATTTCCGATGCGGGATCAAAAAAGATGGGACCCCATCGAGCAAGTAAGCCAGCGTCGGCTGCGGCAACATAGGTCAGGGTCATGACCGGGGCAGACTCTTACTTCACGACTTTCTGAACTCACCGCGCCGCCGCAAGTTTCTCCCTCCACTCGGCCTGCTTGTGCACGGTCGTTTTAATCTCGAACTTGCTGTCGAAATAGTGCTTCGTCGGGTCGATGGGGACGCGCCAGCGGACTTTGCTGTAGAAGTTGAGTCGCAGGAAATTCTCATCTTCCGGCGGGATGCTGATCACGCTGTGGGAAATGCCGAGCGGGATGATGGTGACCTCGCCGGGGGAAACTTCGACGTTTTCGAACTCGGAGAGATCGAGCGCGTCGCCCCGAAACTGAATCCGCACTTCCTCGCTGCGCAGCGCGCGATGAAAGGCGAATTGCTCGTCTTGCATGTTGTAGGTGCGGATCCGCATATTGGCCGATTCCATCAGCGGCTGGGTGCCGGCGTCTTCGCGGCCCTTGCCGACGATCGCCGTGAAGTGGTCGAAGGCGCGCAGCTTGCGCACGAGACTTCCTGGTTCTCCGCGCCGCAGTCCGGCAATACCGACGAGCGATTCGTAATTGCGCTCCACCACCGTCTGGTCGTCCGGGCCATCGTCCCAAAAATGCATCTTTTCCACGACCTGCCCCTTCGCCGGCGCATTCGCCCCCTGCGGCGCGGTCCAGTTGGGACCGCCGATACGCTTGACCTCGAAACTGGTTTGGCTCGTGTACTGGTCCTCGTTCATCACGTAGTCCACCGCCTCGTGGCTTTGGCAGAAGTAGCGCAGGCTGTCGTTGCGTCCGATGGAGCGATGGGCGATGCCGCCGGGAACCAGCATCACTTCGCCGGGCTCCATCTCGTAGACGCCGAACTCGGTTTCCACGGTGCTGTTGCCGCAAAATTGGAAATAGACCATGTCCGAATCGATGTAGCGGTGGAAACTGTCCTGCACGCCGACCACGCTCTCGACCCCGATGCGGTGATATTCGTTATCGAGGATCACCAGCGACTGGTTTGGAATGCTGAGCATGTCGAAGGGACGAAAGCGCGGCGTGTAACGGGTGCTTTTCGCCGTGCCCATCAAACCGGCCTTCTGGCGCTCCGCCCAAGCCGCCAAACCGGGCCTCGGAAAATCCTTCCAGGTGGTCATGAACTCGCCGATCTGTTTTTGTTTATAAACTTTTTCTTCCGCCGCTTTGGTTTCAGGTCTCCGATACATGATTCCTCCTCATGGTTCGCATGATGCGATAGCGCGCTTTTAAATTTTCATCTCGAACAGGCGGGCCGCGTTGCCGCCGAGAATTTTTTCTTTGTCGGCTTCTGAAATCCCCTTCATCACCTTGATCGGCGCAACCGTATTCGGCCAGGTCGAGATCGCGTCGCCGTGGTCCAAGTCGCTGCCGATGATGATGTTGTGATTGGGCCACATCTCGACGATGTGCGGTAGATAATCTTCCCAGGCGATGGCCGCAACATAAATTTGATCGAAGTAAGCGCTCGGCTCCTTCTTCAGCCGATCGCGCTTACGGAAAAAATCGTTGACCGAAGTCGTTCCCGGCGATTCGCCGAGGGTGTGATGATTGAGCGTGCGCATCAGCCACGGCACCCAGCCGACGCCGCCTTCGAACACGGCGATGCGCAGGGTCGGGAAGCGATCGAAGACCCCGCTCATGATAAGCCGCGCCGCGCTCACCATATAGGTCAGCGGAAAACCCAGCGCCGTAGCGAGTATCTGGAAGCCGTCGTAGCGCTCGCTGCCGACGAGCCACGGATGGCAATCCTGCGCCTCGAACACGCGCGTGCCCGGATGCACCAGGATCGGCACGTCTAGCTTGCAGACTTCCTCGTAGAAAGGCCACAGCACTTCGGCGTCGAGGTCGCAGTTCTCGTGACCGCCCATGAGCTTGACGCCCTTGAAACCGAGATCTTTGACCGCGCGCCGAAGCTCGCAGATCGCTTCGTGGACGTCGGGAAGATAAACCCAGGCGATGCCGATGAAGCGCTCTCTGCCGGCGATGTCTTCCGCCACCGTGTCGTTGTAAGCGCGCGCCATTTCGATGCCGAGATCGTGATCGACTTCATAGATCAACGGCCGGTTATCGGCGATGACGACCTGGTAATCGAAACCTTCCCGCTCCATGATTTCGTGGTGCATATCGAGGTTCCAGCGGGTCTCGCTGAACGAGTGGATCTTCTTGCCGTCGCGATAATAGGTCGCCGCGTCGCCGGGAAAAGTCTCGCCGTAGCGCACCATCGCGCCGGCGCCTTTTTGAAACTCCAGATAGCCGCGGCCGGAATGCTTCACGCGCTCGAGGAAGCGCACAGGCCAGTAATGGGTGTCGCCGTCGATGTACATGGAAAACCTCGCGGTGAAAGATTATGCGCGATCTTATGCCGCGATCCGCGCGAGGTCAACGAGGTTTGACGCCGCCGAGTCTAGAGTTTCCGCCAAAGGCAGCATCAGCCTGCCTGGGTCAGTCGCTGTCCGGGTCCGCCCGCGCGCCCGCATCGACACACAAGTCCCGCGGCGGGCGGGCGGACTCCGGCCACCATTAAATAAAGTGGATGGGGGATCGTGAATCCTATTGGTTCGGCGATCTCTTGAGATAATCGGCCAATTCGCTGGCGTGTTTTTCCGTTTCCACGAGAATGCTCAATAAGACCTGGCGCGTTACCAGATCCTGGTCGCCGATTTCGCGAATGAGGGCGGTGTAAACTTCTATTTGCTGCCTCTCCAGCATTAAATCTTCCATTACCATTTCCGCCAAACTGGTGCCCTGCTCGGGAACGACGCCGGCGTTGGCTGCCTTGGAAGAAATTTCTTTCGGATCGTAGATGGGGACGCCGCCCAATTGCTGCACTCGATCCGCCAGCCGGTTGGCATGATCGAGCTCCTGGGTGGCGTGCGCTTCGAATTCTGTCTTCATGCCCGGCGATAGCAACGAGACCGCCATGTACTGGTGCTGCATATATTGCAAGTAGCTCATGATTTCGGTGGAGCGTAGACTGTTCAGCGCTTGGATAATACGCTCCACATCGGCTTTGTATTGACGCGTTATTGCGCCTTGCTTGACGGCCTGTTGAACTTCGCCAACGCTATTTTTTTTTATCGCCATGGTCGCCATGATTGTCTCCTTTCACTTCGGTGAGAGTTGCGGGTTTCAGCGCCCTGAAGTTCTAGAATAGGTGTGTCGCAAGAACGATACCCATGCGTCGACCTTCATTTTCAAAGAGTTTTAACTGCAGCGGCACAGCTCCGTATAGAAAACTGCGACAACAGTATTGAGATAATCCAGTTACAACGCTATGAGCGCGTCGACGCCTGCTTCTAGTGTTTTGGACAAAAGCTTTGTGGCACACCTGATGCATCCTTGCTTCAGTAATATGCTCGCTCGAGAAACTCCGTCGAAGTTATCTCAAAACACTTGAGATCGCGCGTACGGATCGCATGATAGATCAAATTGAATCGATTCCAGCGGGCAGACTTTAGGGGCGTTTTTCATACGGTTTGTAACTAAATAGTGACACGCTCCAGAAATGCATGGGCGGGCGGAGTATTTATTTCGGCGCGGCGAAAAAATTCGGTGAAAGAATTCAAGGTGAGCCATGGGGTCAGGGATGAGTTGTTGACTTATTCGATCGCGGCGGGAGAGTACCTCATTATTCAACTCAGCGGCATCGAGACGGGAATCGGGCTTTATTGTAGCTCTCATATTGGGTTACCGATCCGACACGGAGTGGGCCGCTGCGACGGCCTTCCGAATGGCCAGGCGAACCCTACAAAGTCTCTGGCTCACTTGTACGCTACGGCTGCACTCGCGGGGCCGCGTAGCGGGATCACCTCGGTCCGGCGAAAACCTATCTTCCGACACCATCCGTCGAAGTCTCGACCCGTGAAGTCAAACGCTTCGCCAAACTCGATAAGCATATTGAGCGACATCATGAGGCCAAAGGCGTTGCTCCGTCGCTCGTCATCGATCAGGTTCTCGATAGCCGCAAAGGCACCGCCACTTGGTAGGGCGTCGTACGCGGCCTGAATGAGTTGCATCTTCTTCTCCAGATTCCAGTCGTGCAGAATCATGCCCATGGTGATCACGTCCGCCTTGGGCAGGGGTTCACTGAAGATATCCACTGACGATGCGGTGATTCGCTCGCTGAGTCCGTGCGCCTGGATCGTCTTGCGCGCGATGGGCACCACCGCCGGAAGATCGCACGTCGTACACGTCATGTGCGGGTGGCGGCGGGCCACGAAAATCGATAGCTGGCCGGTTGCGCCGCCCACATCGCACATGGTCTTGTACGGCGCGAAGTCGAACTTCTCCGCGAACGTCTCGAAGTTCACAAGCGAGATGCCGGCCATCGCGCGCATGAACTGCTCGAGTCGCTCCGGATCACGGTAAAGCTCTTCGAACATTCCTTCGCCGCCGTGTTTCATCTCGTTCTGCGGTTGGCCGGTCTTAAGCGCTTCGGTGAGGTCTCCCCAGTAACGGTAAAGTCGCGAATTCGCCATCTCGAGGAAACCGCCGATGTACGAGCTGCTGTTACGGTCGAGAAAGTGAGCGGTCTCGTCGGTATTGCGGTATCGCGCCGCCTCGCCCTCGCCATCTCGCGCCAGCACATCCAGAGCGACGAGCGTGTCGAGCAAGTCGGTGACGCCGCGCGGATGAAGGCCGAGCTCGTGCTGAAGCTCGCGCGCCGTTAACGCCCTGTCACTCAAGGCGGTGAACACGCCCAGCTCGACGGCTGACAGCAAGGTTTTCGCCGGCCAGAAAGCCATTCCGATCTGCATCAAGCGGCCGGGGTCCCGTTGAGTCATGTTTTGTTCCTTTCCTCTTAAACTACACTGCCTTCGCCTTAGCTATTCGTCAATCGGTCAATCGATCTTTCCCCCGAATTCGATCGAGCCGGTGATTTTTTACGATATCGAGAGAGGAATCGGGCTTTATTGAATCAGATTTTTGAATCGCCTCATGCTGAAACTGCTGATATCGATCGTGCTTTTGCCGTCGATGACTTGCTCCGCCAGCGCCTCGCCGATCGCCGCCGAGTGTTTGAATCCATGGCCTGAACAGGGCGACGCGATCATGATGCGATCGTTATCCGGGTGAACGTCGATAACGAAGTTCGAATCGGGCGTCGTCGTATACAGGCAGCTCGCTGCGGTTCCGCAGCGATCGGAAATTCCCGGCAAACGGCCTTGTACATAATCTTTGCACATGGATTGCTCTTCTTCCGTGCTGACCGCCCGCTGCACGTGATCTGGATCGCTGATCGCCGTAAATTGCTCGGTCGCGATTTTGATCGTTTTGCCGTCGAGCGTCGGAAACCCATAGAAACCAAACTCGCCGCCCTTCGCAAAGATCCAAATGAAAATCGGAAACCCGGGTGGCGCAAACGTCGAGCGGCAATCTTCCCTGATGTCGAACCAGTACATGACTTGGCGGTACACCTTGAACAAACGCGCGTATGCCGGCGGCAAAAAACGGCCGATCCAGGGTCCGACGGTGATGATGACCTTCTCGGCGCAATAGGCGCCGCGGCTGGTGTTAACCATCACTCCGGAATCCCCGCGTGTTTCGACTGAGACAATGGTCTCATTAGTTTGAACAACTGCGCCGTGCTTGCGCGCAAGATGCAACTGCGCCTCGATACAAAGTTCCGGCCTTAGAAATCCCGTTTCATATTCGAAGTAAGCGCGTTCGTTAGTTACGGCGAACTGCGGATAGCGTTTTCTTATGTCTGCGGTTTCGAGGATTTCATGATGGATATCGAACTTCTCGGCACAGCGGATCGCCTGGTCTAAAAAATCACGCCGGCCGTGCATAACGCCCTCGCTGTTTTGACTCTCCAAGGTGAGGCCGCCCGTGATCGTCAGAAGCTCCCTACCGGCTGCTTTTTCGATCTCGCGCCACAATTCATAGGAGCGCAACACCAAGGGTACATACTCCTCGCCTTCTCCGATCGCTTGTCGGATGATCCGACTCTCGCCGTGCGATGAGCCGTTATCATGCGGCGGGGAAAACTGATCGATGCCAAGCACGTTGTTGCCCCGTTTCGCCAATTGGTAAACGGCGGCGCTTCCCATCGCGCCGAGACCGCATACGATCGTGTCGAACTTATTGACCATTACTCCGTTTTGTCGCCCGGCGACGTCACGGCGAGCGAGACTCGTGCGAATGTGTGAATGCGTGTCAGAATTGCCTTAGTTGCCTGATTCTGGCTCAACTAAGCACCTGATACAAAACTAGGATATACCGAGAAAAGAACACACGATCAGAGATATACGAAAATGCTAGTGGGCCATGGAGTCAAATCTGGAGTTAGATAGTTAGCGTTACTTTTGTGTACACAGTTGATCTTGTCCCCTGTGGCGACCCGGCAAATTTACTCAACTCCAGACTTGCCCCGTTTGGTGTGACTAATTACACCCCGCTACGCACTTCGCATTGCCGTCGAACTCCATCGTCCTATCGCTTATGGCAAGGTGCACGGGGCGCTTGCTCAGCTTGATGAACGCGGCGGTGCGCGAGTTCGGTTTCAGCTTTCCGTCTGAGGTTGCGCCCTCGTTCACATGCGTTGCGATGACGGCCGCCGGCCTGATGAGTTCGTTCACCGCGTGCGCCCCCGAAAGCGCGGTCATCGCGTTCGGGCCCAGATTGAGCACCGCGAGATTCGCCTTGTGGAAATCGTTCACGATCGTTTTCATCTCGGTGTGGATGCCAGTATCCCCCGACAGGTAAGCCGTGAGCCCATTGGTAAACTTGATGACAAAGCCGGTAGGGGGCCCCGGCTCGACGCTCACGCCGTTCGCAGCGAGACTTTTTCGTTCGGCCTCGCCAAGCAGGCTAAGCGGCAGGCTGTTAGCATGAGCAGCGTACACAATGGTGATCTCCACGCCCTGAGCCGCGCCGGTCGCCTTGAGCACGTGCATACCGCCCAGGTGTATGTTCGATCGGCACGCCGCCGCGACGGGTACCGTGGTTCCGCCGTCCGCCTGCGAGCATACCGGTGTCGGCTTGCCGGTGAGTCCCTCGATTTTTTTTCCGATGAACACGGACAAATCCACCACCATGACGACGGCTGCGTTCTTAGCTGCTGCGATCTCGGCCGTTACGGAATGCGCGCCGGCCGGGACGATCTCGGGCTTCTCGCACGAGCCAGCTCCGAGCGCCTTCATCTTCTGGTCCCCGATGTGATCGCCATGAGCGTGCGACAGCAGCACGGCGTGTATGTTGCCGAGCCGAGGATCGTCGGCCCCCATCATGGACTGGCCGGCATCGTAAAGGAGACGCACGCCGGTCGGATCCTCGAAGATCGTAGCGCGATCGCGGTCGCACAGTTCGCCGGCGTGCGAACCCAGCGGTGTGATCTTTACGTTTTGCGCCCAGCCAGACGTGGCAGAGGCACCCGCCAACATCAACGCCGTTGCAAGCGCGGTCTGAACGAATGACTTTGCGAATGATTTGGTTTTCAAAGACCCTCCTTGAAACCGATAAGGAAATTTAAACACTTTTTTTTCTCTGACGGGAGCCATAACGCCGAACCGGCGAGTCGTCAAGCGCACGAGTGTTTGGTGAAAATTGCGGTTTTGCTTCGGCCGGTTCGGGCGATGCAACGGTCGGAAGTACAGCAATCAGAGCAATCAGGAGAGCAATCATATCTCTGGGGTCATCATATCTCTGGGGTCTACCATCGGAATTTGCAGGTGACAGAACAGGAGAGCTTAAGGTATAAGTGATCCTGACGAGGGTGTGGCTCTTGGGGTCAGTGGCCTGTTTATTCAGGCTCGCACGGCCTGAAATGCCGCCCTCGTCACCTGCATCATCCGAGGGGTCGACCGGGATGGTGCCATATTCTCACCAGAATACGTGGCTCTGTAAGTAGACGAGACCGAAGGATGATGAATCGATCTTGTTTACGGAAGGAGGAGCTACGTGTCAGAGAGAAAATCTTTAGAGCTTCGAGTCAGTGTGGATGTGGGGTCACGGCGCCACAGCGTGGCGATCGGATTGCCCGATGGACGGGTGTTGGAGGAGTTTGAGATCATGCACCGGCCGGAGGGCTTTCAAGAGTTTTTCTCCCGCATCGAGAAACATCAAAAGGCACAAGGCTGTGGGGTGGCGGTAGCGATGGAAGGCTACAACGGCTACGCCCGGCCGCTCGATAGCCTGGTCCGGCAGCGCGGCTATCGGCTTTATAACATCAACAATCTGAAGCTAGCGCGATTCAAGGAGATCTTTCCTGGGGCAGCCAAGAAGGATCGGATTGATGCGCGCAAAGGATTAGAGCTGTTTCAGCTCCGCGATCACCTGCCGTTAGCCAAGAAAGTCTTGCAGGAGGTTACGGGAACGCCCAAGGAGAATGAAATCCTTAAGCGGCTCACCCGGCGCCGGCGCAGGCTGATCAACGAGCGAGTACGGGTGGTCAATAATCTTCAGGCGGACTTGCAAGCCGTCTGTCCCGGGTTGTTAGAGATCACCACTGAGGCAAGCAATCAGTGGTTTTTAAATTTTCTTCTCAGCGCCAGCACACTTCCCCAACTGGCTCGGCTTCGAAAATCGACGTTACTGACGATCCCTGCGGTAGGCAGAAAATACGCAAGTCTGATCCAGGACTGGCAGAAGCGGGCGCATTTTAGCTCAGAGGTTGAGTGGGTCGGCGAAATGATTCACGAAGACGCGCAGCGCTGTCTTGAGCTCGAAGAGAAGATCAAAACGTTGGGGACCAAGATTGAACAAGTTGCCAAGGATTCCAAGATCGCCAAGATTTTATTATCCATTCCTGGCTTTGGACCGGTCTGCACTTCGGAGTTAGCTGGGGAGATCGGCACGGTGGAGCGCTTCGGTAAGGAAGGCAGTTTAGCTCTGTACCTGGGCATGTCTACCTTGGACAATAGTTCCGGCAACTATCACGGCACCAAACAACCCAAGCATGTCAACACGCGTGCTAAGGCGGCCATGATGACCGCTTTGGATCGGCATCGAAAGTATGTGCCGGAGTCGCAAAGATATTACGAAAAGAAACGAAGCGAGGGAAAGAAGCACAATCAGGCAATCCGTGCTTTGGGCCGACACCTCTGCCGCATCATTTACAAAATGCTCACGGAAGAACGCGACTATCAGATTCGCCCCGAAAAGGGGAATACCAAGACCAAGGTCAGCTCGAGATCGTGCGTTAAAACGAAAATACGGAGGCCGAAATTTTAGCCAACAGCTAAAAATCCAAAAATTTAACAGAGCCCGTGAAAACTGGCTTGTCTGCTTGAAATTTGCAGCGGGATGATCAGGCGTGATATTTGTCATTTCGTATCCTTTAGCAAAGTAGAACCGCGATCCTTTTTGCATTCCCGCCGTGAAATTCAGTTGAGTCAGAGTTCGACAAGTCAACAAAGATCGGCAAGTCGTAGAAGTCTGACTCTGCCGCATTCCGCAAAACAGCCCCACAACCCCAAGACCGCTCGAGAACGAGTTTCGTCCGTCGCGGGCAATATTGTGCGTTAAGAGATTGCCGCATCGTCCAATCGACGCCATTTACCGAGCTCGGTACGGCGGCTAATGACTGGACTCCAGTCTCCATGTTGTCACAAAAGAGCTAGATTGCGTACGTTTTGGCGGAGCGATCGTACTACCGAGAACCTTCTCCACGAATGGCAAAAGCCTTGCGTTAGGTACGACGCGAATATCTGATCGGAGGGCATCATGAAAGAATTTGTCATCGCTTTTCTCCTGCTTTTCTTAGCCGGCGTTTTTGAGCCTGTGTCCTTGCGCGGCAACGAATTCAAGGAACGAGAAGCAAAAATCACGCAATACAAGAAATGGCTCGATACCCTGGGACCTCAAGGTTCCCAATACTGGACGCGCCTCGACGCGCGACAGCGACCCCATCGGTTGTATCTCGGCGAAGGTTTCTATCACGCCGACTTTCAAAACCAAGAGCATTTCGTAGATACGTTTTCGAACTATCTTGCGGGGCACCCGGAAAAGTTCATGCTGATCGACCTCTTCGATGCCGACACCAACAAACCCGTGGGCGAGTATGGATTCGGCGGGTTCAAACTTTACGCAAAGCCTGTAGTAACGGCGGAGCGTCCGCAAAAATAGATTAGTATGTTCCTTGCTCATTCGACATTTTCTCTGCGGGGAAACACGTTGAAGATTCGTAACCAATCACGCGAAACGAATTTAATGACTATCGAGGCAGATTACTCGATCTATACGCTTCTACAGTTATTTAGGGCACGTTATTGGATTGAAACCCGAGGCAGCTCGCTCGAAGAAGAGATCCGAAAGCGTTGCACATATATTCGAGAACGAACCAACGGCAAACCATCTGCTGCCGCTGGCTCGAGTAGTCGGTTCAGGCCTTATGGCCTTATATTTGGCGTTGTTTTTCTATTTTTTTCTATTGGGCCCTTCGTCGTTGTTAAGTTCCTCGACATGATAAACGTCATTAACGACGTTAACGGAGCTCAAGGAAGCTTGTCAGGCGTGTGGGCGCTCCTCACGCTTCCAGTCGAGGTAATAGTGTTTATGATCGGTGGCATGATGGATGTTGAGCGCGTTGTAAAATGGTTCAATCTCGATGGTCGACAGAATTTTCAAAGGAGCGCACACCAAGTTCCGCAGATTCGTAAAGAACACGGTCAGGTGCCGATCGCGCTTGCTTGAGCGCCAGCGGCATTGTTGCATCGCAAGACCTGATCCTCACACCACAGTCCTTTGCAACAGCCGAACCCAGTGGGATCATGAAAGCGGCTTGCGTTCAAACTTCTACGATTCGATTTTTTACCTTACTGCCGTGCGAGTTCTAATAGAAACACTCGCAGCCATTGCTCATTGTCGTCAAGCAACCGTAATCGTGTTCGTGAGGCGTGTTCGTCGGTACGACTTCGCGCGGGCATCTTACGATCTTGGCCCTTTGAATTATGACTTCTTTGCCGGGGCCGGCTCTTGCTGGTCGATGACCTTGACGACTTTGCCGGGATAGGATTGTTTGTCGAACTGCAAGACGAAATATTTCGCTTTAACCGGATCGCCTTTGTTGTCGAATTCGATCGAGCCGCCATCGCTTTGATGCCGACCATTGTGGCGTCGTAGCCGTACATGCCGAAGGATTCGATATCTTTACCGAAGCGCTGCTTAAACTTTTTCGCGAAGGCGGCGGTTTCCGGATAAGCATCCGGCGGACCGGCGACGCTGGTGTAATAGCTGCCCACCACCGAGCGGCCGGCGATCTTGACCATCTCCGCCGAGTCCAAACTGTCCGGTCCCATGAATTTGGCGTTGGCCCCTTTTTCTCGCAACTGTCTCAACAGCAAACCGCCCTGGTGATAGGCGCCGGCGAAGTAAACCAATCCGGGGTTCTTGGCTTTGAGCGGTCTGATCATAGGTGAAAAATTAACGCGCTCTTCGGTGCCTTCATAGTCCAACACGTTGAGGCCGAGCTTTTTAGCTTCGTTGCGAAAGATTGCGGCCTTGGCCGGCAAGAGTCTTATCGTGAATGATGTAGACCGACTTGAGGTTCAGGTCCTGGGCCGCGAAGCGGGCACCCACTGGAGCTTGGACGTCGTCACGGCCGCACACGCGGTTGATATTAGGATAGCGGCGGTCGGTGATTTCGGTCGCGGTGTTGGCCGGCGAGATCATCGCCAGCATGCTTTCTTTGTAGACTTCCGATGCCGGCAGTGCGACACCGGAATTATAATGGCCGACCACAACCCAGGACATCTGGATCGGCGACTATATAGCGCGCGTTGGCGACGCCGACCTCCGGCTTCGCCTGGTCGTCATGAGGCACCAATACCAAATCGTAGCCCATCGCCTTGAAAGCTTTGACCGACTCTTCCACCGCGAGCTGCGCGCCGAGCTTGATATGTTCGCCAAACGCCGACTGATCGCCGGAGAGCGGCCCCTGCACGGCGATCTTGATCTTGCCCTTCTGCGCCCACGAAGTAGCAGGCACGGCGGCGACCCACGCGAGCACAAAAACTAATAACAATCGTTTTCTCATGATGAATGGTTTCCTTTTGGATGGAAGAGCAAGTGCGAGAAATGGGGGCAGGTCTATACCTTTGACAATCGGCCATCCGTCTTTCCTAACCGATCTTCTTCGGCCGATAAAACTCGATCGCGTTCTTGTAGAAAACTTTAGCCGCCTTTTCTTCTCCCAATGTTTCCAGAACCAACGTGTAATCGTCATCTTGATAGGGCCTCGGCGCGCGGGTGGACGGCAGGTCGGTGCCGAACATGAGCGCGCGCGGGTTAGCCGCATAAAGATCAGTCAGAGCCGGGCGGACGTCAAAGTCCACTCGTCCGAAGCCGGTGGCCTTCACCCGCACACCTTTTTCCGCGAGTTTGAGCAGGGTTGGGAAACCCGCTGTGGAGAGACCGAGATGGTCAATGCTGATCGCCGGCAACGACACCAGCGTCTCATAAAGATCAGCAAGCTCGGTGGAATCAACATACAACTCGGTGTGCCAACTGACGAGTTGGTGAACCCGCCGCGCCATGCGTTCCAGATGATGAATTTCTTCCGAACCGCCGCGCTTGACGTTAAACCGGACGGCTCGAACTCCCGCGCTGTTGAGTTCTTTCAATTCCTGATCCGAGACGGTCTGCGGCACCTGAGTGACTCCGACAAACGAAGGCCCAAGGACTTTCAAAGCATGGAATCCGCGCCGCCGAAAAGATCGACCGCCTTCAAGCGCTCTAAATAATCCTTACTGGTAAACGCGTCGGGCATGAATCCTTGATTGGGCACGACGGGAAAATTCTTGTCGATGATATGAAAATGACAATCAAAATACTTTGCGTTTGATTTCAACGAATATCTCCTCTCAAGTTTTGGCTAACCGTTATCTTGCTAATGGAAGGTGCTATTAAAGATTTGTGACTTCCTATCGACCATCCGTATATGCGATCGGCTCAAGGCTCGCAAGATTTCCGTCGGGCATATCTATATCAGCAATCTGTTCATCGGGCGGGCTGACTTCGTCGGCCTTCCGACTCCGCGCCACGATCGTCTAGCGGGATAAGCACTATACAGCCGGTCGATAAAGCCACTGTCATCAAGCTTCCGCATGATGCTGCGGTCGACGATATCCTCCAGTTTCATCTCGCCGACGCGCGGGTTGCTGCTCAGCATCAGGCGCTGAACGGCTATGAGCCCAAATGGTTCCAGTCGTTTCAAACGTTCAAAACGTTCCAATCGTTTAGCATTAGTGAGTGTTCAAATCGTTCAAGACGTTCAAGTAGTTCAAACCGTTTGA
>WNGB01009207.1_pt1 | contig 17840 bp, 13 predicted proteins | sample 5400681 | NCBI WGS metagenome assembly WNGB01 (sample SAMN13153367, study PRJNA577476) | soil metagenome | isolation source: 115 cm soil or saprolite under grassland replicate 2 | place: USA:California | collected 2016-06-15 | reverse complement strand
CATGAATTTATCGCCGGAGAAAAAGATCGCGGGAATCCTTGTGCCATTGTTTGCGGTGCGGGGCGAGAACGATCTTGGCATCGGCGATCTCGGTGCGCTGCGCGAGTTTATTGATTGGGCCGCCGGAATTGGATTCAAGCTCGTCCAACTCCTGCCGATCAACGAAACCGGCGCCGACAACAGCCCTTACAACGCCATCAGCGCTATGGCGATTGAGCCGACTACGGTGCAGCTGGAGCCAAACTCGCCGGAGGACTTAACGGCCGAAGACTTTGACGTTGCGCTTGCCGATGTGGATCTACCCGCTCTCCGCAGCAACGGAGTCAAGTATCGCCAGGTCAAAAAACTGAAACGACGTCTACTTGAGATAGCGTTCGGGAATTTCTCTGCTCGCGCCAATGAACTTCGACAGTCAGATTTTCGGAAATTCTGCGAAGAAGAGACCACGTGGCTGCGCGATTACGCATTTTTCAGGGTCCTGATGGAGGAAAATGACGACAGCCCTGCCTGGAATCGGTGGCCGGCGCAACATCAATCAATGGCAAGAGCCCGAAACTGGCTGCACGATCTGCCACAGGACCAACAAGCGGCCATAACGGATCGCCAACATTTCTTCTGTTATGTGCAGTGGATTGCGCATCAGCAGTGGCGCAAGATCAAATCATATGGTGAAGAACGCGGCCTAGCTTTGATGGGCGATATTCCTTTTGGCGTCAGCTATCACAGCGCCGACGTTTTCGCGCGGCCGGATGAATTCGTGCTCGATTGGTCTGGCGGCGCGCCTCCCGAGCCGTACTTCAAGGACGATGAGTTCACGCAAAAATGGGGACAAAACTGGGGCATTCCGCTTTATCACTGGGACAGGATGCGTTCGAACAATTTTGAGTGGTGGCGGGTGCGGGTGCGTGCAGTCCGATGCATTTTTCATCTCTTTCGCATCGATCACGTGCTGGGATTTTATCGCATTTACGCGTTCCCGTGGCGGCCACGGAAGAACAAACAGTTTCTTCCGCTCGATTGGCCCCAGATGCTTGCGCAAACCGGCGGCCGCGCTCCCCGTTTCGTTCCGCGCGACGACGACACCCCGGAGAACTGCGAGGCGAATAAGCGCGATGGCGAAGAATATCTGCGCGTCGCTCTCGAAGAAGCTGGCGCCACGCGTGTGATCGGCGAAGACCTCGGCGCCGTGCCCAATTACGTGCGGCCAAACCTGAGGTCACTTGGCATTGCCGGGTTCAAAATTCCGCAGTGGGAAGTGCGTGATGAACAGATCACGCCGGGAGGCAAATATGAACGGCTCTCGGTGGCAACGTATGCGACGCACGATCACAAATCGATTCGCGCGTTATGGGAGGAGGCTTTCGAGCGGCCAGCAGCTACGTCGGACCAATCGAGATTCGATTTGGCGAAAATTGCTTTATTCGCCGACCTCGATCCAAACCTCGATAAAGTCGATTTTGAAAAAGATTTCTATCCGGCCATCATGGAAGCGCTTTTTAAAAGCAACGCCTGGATTGCCATCGTCATGATCACCGATCTGCTGGCGCGGAACTACCGCTTCAACGTGCCCGGCACGACAGGAAGTTTGAATTGGACGCGGCGACTGCAAAGGAGCGTGGCGCAACTGCGATCGGGCCCCAAGGAAAGGGCGCGGATGCGCCTAATCGGCGAACTGCTGGAGAAAAGCGGGCGCAAATGACGAAGCTCGAATGACGAATGACGAAAAATGGCTACTTGGCATTCGCCTGCCGCGCCGAAGCTGAGCGAAGGCGGGTGCTTGGTCGTTCCTTCGTCATTGGGCATTCGTCATTCGTCATTATCCATCGTTGCTCAGCACGGCGTTCGTGGCTATTTAAATCATGAAGTCTCCGCTTAAAGTCGCTGTCACCGGTGCAGCCGGGCAGATTGGTTACTCGCTTGTTTTTCGCATCGCATCCGGAGAGATATTCGGACCGGACCAACCGCTCACCCTGCATTTGATCGAGATTCCGAATGCGCTCGACGCACTCAATGGCGTGGTGATGGAATTGCATGATTGCGCTTTCCCGTTGCTCGAATCGGTGGTGCCGACCGCTGATCTCGACGAAGGATTTCGCGACATCAATTGGGCGCTGCTGGTCGGCAGCATCCCGCGCAAGGCCGGTATGGAACGCAAGGATTTGCTTGGGATCAACGGCAAGATTTTCATCGGACAAGGTCAGGCGATCGAAAGGAACGCAGCCGCTGACGTGCGCGTGCTTGTGATCGGCAACCCGTGCAATACGAATTGTCTAATCGCTGGTTCGCCATGACCCGGCTGGATGAAAACCGGGCGCGCGCCCAGCTCGCGCACAAGGCCGGCGTCGAAATCACTCGCGTCACCGACATGACCATCTGGGGTAACCATTCTTCGACGCAGTATCCCGATTTTTATAACGCGAAGATCGATAATCGCCCCGCGAACGAAGTGATTGAGGATGAGAAGTGGCTGAAGGAAGAATTTATTTCGAGCGTGCAGCAGCGTGGCGCGGCCGTGATCAAGGCGCGCGGGCTTTCGTCGGCAGGCTCAGCGGCCAATGCGATCATCGATACCGTGCGCTTTGTCACGAATGACACACCGGGGGAAGATTGGCATAGCGTGGCGGTTTGTTCCGACGGGAGTTATGATGTCGAGGAAGGATTGGTTTCATCGTTCCCGGTCCGCGTTCAGGGTGATGAATGGAAAATCGTGCAAGATTTGCCGATCAATGAATTCAGCCGGGATAAGATCGACAAGTCGATCGCCGAGCTGAAAGAAGAGAAATCGCTGGTGAGCGATTTGCTTAGGTAGGGGCGATTGACCTCAATCGCCCTGGGCGGTTCAGTGAACCGCCCCTACCTTAGTTTTTGGCCGGTCAGCTTTTCGAATGCTTCCACATATTTGGCGGAAGTCTTCGCAATCACATCTTGCGGCAGCGATGGCGCCGGCGGCGTTTTGTTCCAATCAAGAGTCTCCAGATAATCGCGCACGAATTGTTTGTCGAAGCTGGGCGGACTTTGGCCGACAACGTATTGATCTTTCGGCCAGAACCGGGATGAGTCGGGCGTAAGGCATTCGTCGATCAGGAGCAATTTTCCATCGATAACGCCAAACTCGAATTTCGTGTCCGCGACGATAATCCCGCGCTGCGCGGCATGATCGCGGCCCGCCGAATAAATTTGCAAACTCAAGTCACGCACGCGCTCCGCCATTTCATTGCCCAAAATTTGGCGACACGCGTTCATGTCGATGTTGAGGTCGTGTCCGGCATCGCTCTTGGTCGCGGGAGTAAAAATTGGCTCCGGCAATTGCGAGGCGAGTTGCAATCCCGGCGGCAATTTTTCGCCGCAAACGCTTTGCGATTCCTGATATTCCTTCCAGCCAGAGCCGGCCAGATACCCACGGACGACGCATTCCACCGGCAGCGGCTTTGTCTTGCGTACGATCATCGACCGACCGGTCAACTGATCGCGAAATGCGTGTAGTTGTTGTGGGAACTCGTCGAAATCCGCCGTGACGAAGTGATTATCGATCTTATCGAAGCGTTTGAACCAAAAGGCAGAGAGCTGATTCAAGACCGCGCCTTTGTGCGGAATCGGATCTGGCAAAATCACATCGAACGCAGAAAGTCGATCGGTGGCGACGAAGAGAAGTGTTTCGCCGAGATCAAAAACTTCACGCACCTTTCCGCTGCGCAATTTTTTAATTCCGGGAAGATCGATGGATGATTGAGGCGGGATTTGCATATTCGACGGTGATTAGTGAGAAGTGAGGCGTGAGACGTGGTCCAGTTGACTACTTCCTCACAATTCACATCTCACCCTCTCACTTTCAAACATGCCTGGAATCGTCGTCAAACCGCGTGCGCGAATTTTACACGGCCACGACTGGGTGTTTTCCAGTGAAGTGCTGAAAGTTTTCGGGAAACCGGCGGACGGCGATGTCATCTCACTTAAAGACGGCAGGGATCATTTGATCGGTAGCGCGATTTACAACTCGAAATCGCAAATTGTGGCGCGACGTTTCTCGCGACGGAAACAGGATCTCGATCTGGATTTCTTTAACCGCCGTATCGCACAAGCGGCCGAATACCGAGCGCGACGAGGTGTCGATCCGAGGCTTTGTCGCGTCATCTGGAGTGAGAGCGACGGACTACCAGGGATAATCATCGATCGCTACGGCGATCATTTTGTTTTGCAAACGCTCACGCTGGGGATGGATAGCCGAAAAGATCTGATAATGAACGCAATCGTCGATCTTTTTGGCGACGTCACAATCGTCGAGCGCAATGACGTGGGGGTTCGCCGTGCGGAAGGTCTCGAATTGCGCAGTGGCGTTTTGCGCGGAGATGCTCCTTCGCCGGTCGAAATTGTAATCGGCGGCTTAAAGTTTGAGGTCGATCTCCTGCATGCGCAAAAGACTGGTTTCTATCTCGATCAAAAACAGAACTATGAAACAGTCGCACAATATGCCGGAGGGCGCCGCGTGCTCGATTGCTTCACCGGCCAGGGTGCATTCGCACTGGCTTGTATCCGCGCTGGAGCCACCGAGGTAACGGGGGTGGAAGAAAATTCTGCGAACATCGCCGCGGCGCAGAGAAATGCGGCGCGAAATAATCTGAAAGCAGAATGGATGGAGCAGGATGCTTTTCAATTCCTGCGCGTCGCCGAGAAAGCGGGGTCGCAATATGATTTGATTGTGCTCGACCCGCCATCGTTTACAAAAACGAAAAGTGGACTGCGGGACGCAATGCGCGGTTATCGCGAGCTCCACGTCCGTGCTTTCAAATTGCTGTCGCGCACTGGTCTGCTCGCTACGTTTTCCTGTTCGCATCACGTCAGCGAAAACGCGTTTGCACAGATGATCGCCGATGCGCTGGTGGACGCGCGGCGTTCGGCACGCCGCCTTCGACGCTTCGAGCAGGCACCTGATCATCCGGTCCTTCCCACCTTGCCGGAATCGGAATATTTCAAAGGCGCACTGCTGGAAATGATGCCGGGACGATGATGAAGACAGTCCAATGGTAGGGAGGGATGGCCGAGCCGTCCGCTCACGGATCCCCGGCGCGCCCGGCGGTCGCGCCCTACCATTGGATGCGGAATGAAAATTTTCCTTTTGGAAATCTCTGGAATTCTTAAGTGAGCCATTTAATATGGCGCTACCGCGAGCCTGAAGGACGCGTCACGATTTGTCATGGCAGAAAAAATTCGACCGGTTGAACAGATGCTGGAGCTGAATGAGGACGACACGCTCTCGCCGGAGCATCTGGAGTCGCAAGTGCAAAAGGCGCAGGAACAACTCCTCCAACTCAAGCGACAGCAGGAACAAATAGAAAAACAAAAGCGCGAGCTTGAAGAACTCAGCCGACGCCAGGAAGAACTTGAGCGCGGTCGGGTAGAAATGACCGACAAGCTGACGCGCTCGCTAGTTGTGCTCGAGCGTGAAGCGTATAACGCGCAAAAGCGGCTTGAGCAGATCCGCGCCACGCGAGAAAGTTTCGGTCAGCATTTGGAATTAGTTGAAGCAATCGATCCAAAGACTTGGAACCCCGCTGATTTGCACAAGGAATTGAGCCGGGCCTTGAGCACAGTGGATGACGCGCGCACCGAGTACAGCGAGCAGCGGAGCCGGTTGCAGGCAACCGGCGATAATGCTGGCGATACGCCATTGCCTGACGCCGCGTCTGATGCGTATGAGAGCGACGGTGGGCGCACATTTTTTCAATGGTTCCAAATTGGCGTCGCTCTCACCTTGCCGCTGATTATTTTTGGCATCGGCGCGTTTGCTGTTTTCTTTTGGATGGCTAGCCGGTGACGCGATGTTTCGACGCCCCCCTAGACCGACTACGGCGCTTCGCCGCAGGCAGGAAGAGATAGCGCGAACCGAAGCGGAACTGCGTGAGAAAGTCGAAAAACTCGAGCGCATGGTTATCAACGCGCCACAGAGCGCGGAGGACACATCCCCGGCGCCAGTAGATGGGCAGCGCAGAAAAGGCAACACAGGCGATAAGCAACTCCACGTCTCAATTGCCCTGGAAGACAGGCACTACTTCGATAAAAGCGGAAGCAGCCGGCGGCCGCGTTCGTTGCGCAAACAGCGGCGGGAAGGGCGAATCGTTTTTCTGCTGCTTGTGGCGGCGCTCGCGGCAGCGGTCGTCTGGCTGATGAGCCATCTGCATTTTTAATCGGCTGCCATGGCCAAGACTTCGGACCTCGATGTCGCGTACGTGGCCAGGCTGGCGCGGCTAAATCTGACCCGCGACGAGACGGAGCTTTTCCAAAATCAGCTCGGCGATGTATTGAAATACGTCGAGAAACTGCGCAAAGTGGATGTGAGTAATGTCGAAGCGGCTGCTCATGCGCTCCCGATTTTTAACATTTTCCGGGAAGACGCGCCGCGAGACTGGTTTACCGCACAGCAAGCACTGAGCAACGCGCCCCGCCAGGCAAACGGCCTTTTCATTGTGACGAAGGTGGTGGAATGACGGGGAAAGATCTGCCGGCGTTGAGCATCGCCGATCTGCAATCCCTGTTGCGCGACAGGGAAGTCTCACCGCGCGAAGTGCTGGAGGCACTAAGAGCGCGCATCGAAGCTGTGGATGGAGAAATCGACGCCTATCTTTCACTCGATTTTGAAGCCGCAGTAAAGGAAGCGGAGAAAGCGGATGTCGACCTTCCGTTGGGCGGCGTGCCGATCGCGATCAAGGACATCATTAACGTAGCGGGTCAGCCTTGCAGCTGTGCGTCAAAGATTTTGCGCGGCTATCGCGCGCCTTACGACGCGACCGTCATTCGAAAATTGCGCGCCGCGGGCGCAATCCCATTTGGCAAAACCAACATGGACGAGTTCGCGATGGGTTCGTCCACAGAAAATTCCGCCATGAAATTGACGCGCAACCCCTGGGACTTCGTGCGCGTGCCGGGAGGTTCCAGCGGCGGTTCGGCCGCTGCGGTTGGGGCCGATGAGGCTTTCGGGGCACTCGGAACGGAAACGGGCGGATCGATTCGGCAGCCGGCCGCGCTTTCAGGTGTTGTTGGTCTGAAACCAACCTATGGCCGTGTTTCGCGCTTTGGCGTGGTCGCTTTCGCTTCGTCGCTTGATCAAGTTGGTCCGTTAACAAAAACGGTCCGGGATTCCGCGCTGATTATGAACGCGATCGCCGGACACGACCCGCAGGAAACAACCTCTTTGAACGAATCCGTGCCTGATTATACTGCCGGCCTGGGAAAAGATTTGCGCGGCTTCCGCCTGGGCCTGGCGAAGGAATACATGATCGAAGGGACCGATCTTCAGATCAAAGCCGCAATCAGCATGGCGGCGAAACATATGAATTCGCTGGGCGTAGAGATCGTTGATGTCTCCCTGCCACATACCGATTACGCGATCGCAGCGTATTATCTTCTGGCCGCGGCGGAGGCTTCCGCGAATCTGGCGCGCTTTGATGGTGTGCGTTACGGATATCGAGCGGAAAATCCAAAAGATTTGCTCGATTGTTATGGTCGAACGCGGGGAGAGGGTTTCGGTCTGGAAGTAAAACGCCGCATTATTCTCGGCACTTATGTTTTGAGCTCCGGTTATTACGATGCGTATTATTTGCGTGCGCAAAAAGTGCGCGAATTGATCCGGCAGGATTTTGCAAAGGCCTTCGAGAAAGTCGATGCGCTGATTTCGCCGACGTCGCCCGTGCCAGCCTTCAAATTTGGCGAACGCACAGCAGATCCGTTGCAAATGTATCTCGCCGACATTTTTACGAGTCCGGCAAACCTCGCTGGAATTTGTGGAATCAGCGTGCCGTGCGGTTTTGCTGAGGTCGATGGGCAGCGCTTGCCCATTGGTCTGCAGTTGTTAGGCAAGGCACTCGACGAAGCGCGCATTTTGCAAATCGCGCACGCCTACGAGCAAACCACGGACTGGCATAAAGCGCGCCCGCCGATCGCTGCGACCCAGCAGAACGCCATCCTAAAATAGAGACAGCCGACGACGGGATTCGAACCCGTGACCTGCGGTTTACGAAACCGCTGCTCTACCAGCTGAGCTACGTCGGCGCGGCGCGGCAAAGATTACACCCGGAGACGTCAGACACAAGCACCGCCGAAAAAGCTTTACCGTCACGTGTTTGGATGCGCGCGTCACGCGTCTCACAGAGACGCGGCTACAGGGGGGAGTATGAATGTCTCGCCGATTTCGCGAAGGGCGATCCGTTGCGGTGTTTCTTTAAGTGCTGCCTCGAATCGTTCGATTGGTTCGCGCAATGGTTCGAAGCTGAGCCGGAAAGTTTGATGATGCACCGGCATGATGAATCGTGCGCCAGCAGCGTTTGCCATTTCGATCGCCTGCTCGGGTGTGCAATGCGATCGGATCCAGGGATTGTAGGCGCCGATTGACATGATCGCGAGATCGATTTCTCCATGTCGTTGTAGTTTTGCGAAGGTGTCCGTCATGGCGGTGTCGCCGCCGAAAAGAATGCGCCGCCTCCCGCCATTGCGGGACTCCAAGAGATAGCCGTTGTAACCGCGGTAAATGTCACGCTGTTTCCGCGCGCCCCAGTGTTTCACGCGGACGGCGATGATATCAACGTCGCCGGCAGCAGTCTTAAGAGTCTTCCGCTCGTCCCAACGTAGCTCGGTGATGTCACATAGACGTGCCCATCTTAACAGGTCGCGCGTCTCAGGAGCCGTGATCACGCTCGTTTTCTCGTCAAAGCAGTGGAGCGTTCGCAGATCAAGATGATCAAAATGGGCGTGCGACAAAACGATAATGTCGATTCTTGGCAGCTCGTGGAATTCGAGTGCGGGCGCGGTCAAACGTTTCGGACCGATCGTGAATCCCGGTAATCGAATCCCGATGCGCGGAAAAAGAACGGGGTCGGTGAGAATCTTTATGCCGAAGAAATTAATGAGCACAGTGGCGTGACCGATCCATGCCACGGTTACGCGTGCATCATTCCACTTCGAAGGCTCCGGTTTGGCAAAAGCTGGAGCAATCGGGCGCCAGCTTTCGACGGTCCATTCACGCCAGAGATGGGCAAACCAGCGACGGGCAGCGGAGTGGATCAGTTTCTGGTTCTGCATTTAGCGATACATTCGATTCCGCACCGGCAACTCCGCTCGCTCAGATTACGGAGAGGATCACAAGAGGACTAGACAGAATAAACAAAATGCACCGAATGACTGAAGTTTCATTCTGTCGATTCTGTTAATCTATCGGAAATCAGGCGTCTGTTGTGGAAATCCGGTCATTAATTTACTTGACAAGCATCGGCCGGCAGCGGTGAAATCCTCAGTCGTCGAATAGATCTGGATGGGGCGGATAGGCTTTTCGCCTGGAAGCTTCTCCTTCTCTTTCAGACCTCAAACCTGCGGGTCAAACCATCCAGGCAAAAGGAGAATTCAGATGAAAGTTAGATTCGGTCTTGTCATTGTCGGCGTCGGCTTCTTCGGGATTTCGCAGGTAATTAACGCGCAGTGTCCGCAGATCTGCGATCCCGATGGTAATACGTCTCTGGGGTTCTTTGCCCTCAGTAGCGACACAACCGGCGGCAACAACACGGCGATCGGTTTTCAAGCGATGAATCTCAACACTACTGGCAGCAGCGGCACGGCCACCGGTTATCACGCGCTCATTAACAACACAACCGGCGGCAACAACACGGCGATCGGTGCTCAGGCGCTCCAGGCCAACACAATCGGCAGCAGCAACACGGCCAATGGTGCTTCTGCGCTCTTTAGCAATACGACCGGCTTCGCCAACACCGCCACCGGTATTACTGCGCTCGCTTTGAACACCACCGGCGGCTTCAATACGGCCACCGGTGCGGGAGCCCTCAATTTGAACACCACCGGCGGCTCCAACACGGCCAGCGGTTATTTTGCGCTCTTTTCCAACACAACCGGCAGCAACAACACGGCGAATGGCGCTTCTGCGCTCAATAACAACACAACCGGCTTCAGTAACACGGCCACCGGTGTTCAAGCGCTCTTTAACAATACAATCGGCGGCGACAATACGGCCACCGGTTTTGGTGCGCTCGAAAGCAACACAACCGGCAACAATAACACGGCCAACGGTCTTAATGCGCTCAATAGCAACACAACCGGCAACAACAACACGGCCATCGGCATTGATGCGCTCTTTAACAACACCACTGGCAGCACCAATATCGCATTGGGCTTTTTAGCCGGTGTGAATCTCACCACGGGCAGTAACAATATCTATATCGGCACTAGTGGTGGTAGTTCCGGCGAGTCCGCCAAGATCCGCATCGGCACGCAAGGAACCCAAACCGCTACATTTATCGCCGGCATCTCGGGGGTAACTGTGCCTGGGGGAGTAGGAGTAATCGTTGGAACCAACGGTAAGCTCGGCACGACCACCTCTTCTGCCCGCTATAAGGACAACATCGAGCCGATGGACAAAGCGAGCGAAGTGATTCACTCACTCCAGCCGGTCACCTTCCGTTATAAACACGAACTTGATCCGGCTGCCAGCCCACAGTTCGGTCTCGTGGCCGAAGAGGTGGCAAAAGTTCATCCCGATCTCGTAGCACGTGATGAGGAGGGCAAGCCTTACACGGTGCGCTACGAAGCGGTCAACGCAATGTTGCTCAACGAGTTTCTTAAAGAGCATCGTAAGGTCGAAGAGCAGGATCGCAAGGGACGTGAGCAGGAAGTGACGGTCTCGGAACTAAAATCGATTGTCGGCAAGCAGGAAACGATGATCGCCGAGCAGCAGAAGCAGATTCAAGGTCTCACCGCTGCTTTGAAAGAGCAGGCGGCGCAAATTCAGAAGGTGAGTGCAGAGCTGCTAGCAGACAAATCAGCACCGCAGTTGGTCGCCAACAAGCAGTAACACTCACGCCGGTTGCGAGGCAACTGCGGCACCTTTGTATCGTTGGGTCGAAGTGCGAGAGATAACTTTCGGCGTTCCAGTCTTCGTCAGGCGGGTGAGAATTTCTTCCTGAATCCATCGGCGAAACACGCGTTGTCGGGTTCGTTGCCGAGATTTTCCAACGGCTGAACGGCAATCGATTGCTCTCCGCCGGTTGAGCCGGTCACCTGCTCTCCACGGCACCAGCGACCTTCGCGACCAAACGCTCAAATCGCGGCTCGCCGCGCAAGGGATCAAGCAGTGGCTCGACTTTGATCCCGACAATACCGGGATCGGCACGTTCGCGATAGGCCCGCTCGAGATCGTCAATCGCCTTTTCCTTTTCACCCAGGGCCAGGTGGACCAGGGCGAAAGTGAAAGGCCCAACGTATCGACGCCTGGCCAGTTGTTCGAGTTGCGAGAGAAGCTCCCATGCTTTGTCGCGCTGGCCAGTTTTTGCATATCCCTGGGCCAGCAACGCCACGACCATCGGATCGTCTGTTATATCAGCCGCCTTCTGGTATTCGGCCATTGCTTCGCCCAGTTGTCCTTTCATCTGGAGACACTCGCCGAGAGTCCAGCGCGCATAATAAAAACGCGGATCCATTGCGAGCGTTTTGCGCAATTGGTCGATCGCCTGGTCATAGCGCCGCGCCAGCATAAAGTCCTGGCCAAGATCGGCATTAATGATGAGAGAGAGTGGGTCGAGTTCCAGCGCGCGATTTGCCTCCGCGATCGCGCGATCGAATTCGCCGGTCATGGCAAGATTCACGTTGCCGAATTGATGATGCGCGGTGGCGTAGTTCGGATCTAATTCAATCGCCCGTTCGAACTCTTTTTTCGACTGGGCGAAATCAAAGTCGTAAAGCGCCAGGACCAGGCCGAGTGAGTTGTGCGCTTCCGGCAGGGTATCTTCCAGTTCGAGCGCTTTCCGGGCTGCGGCCTTCGCCTGGGGCACCGTCTCTCGTGGACCTTCACCACCGTAGAGGGAGACAAGCGCATAGGCATCGGCCAGACCGGCATAGGCCAGGGCGTAGTTCGGATCTTTGCCGATTGCGTCTTTGAAATAGTCGATCGCCGTACGCAGATCGGGTCCGGTCCGTTTATTCGAAAAGAAAGTGCCTTTGAGATAAAGCTGATGTGCTTCGGGGTTCTCCGTTGGCCGGGTGGCGATGGCACGCTGCTCGGAGCCAGTTAGTTTCGCTTGCAGGGTGTCGGCGATTGCTTTCGCGATCTCGCTTTCCACGCCAAAGATGTCCGTCAACTTCCGATCATATTTTTCTGCCCAAAGATGTGAATCGTTTCTCGCGCTGATGAGTTGGACATGCACGCGAACCTGATTGTCCGCTTTCTGCACCGTGCCCTCGAGAATGTTCGCGACGCCAAGCTGCTTCGCGATTTCCGGCAGGTTTTTCGGCGCACTCTTGAACCGCTGGGTCGAGGTCCGCGAAATGACTTTGAGATCACGGATCTTTGAGAGTCGGGTCAAAATTTCTTCCTGAATGCCGTCGGCGAAATACGTGGTCTCGGGTTCGCTGCTGAGATTCGCGAAGGGCAAAACGGCAATCGATTTGTTATCGATCGGTGGAACTGGTGACTTGTTCTCGGCGCTACCAAATACCTTCGCGACCAGACGCTCGTAGCGTGGATCCCCGTGAAGGGGATCACAAACCGGGTCGACCTTGATAGTGCCGCTTGAGCGATCCTCGTAACCCTTCTTTAGCCAATCCAGGGCCTGCTCCTTGTCGCCAAGTCCAATATAGAGAAAGGCGAAATCCACCGCAGGGACAAACTCCTTTTGCGATTCTGCTTTCAGCTGATCGAGAATCTTGAGCGCCTGCTCGCGATCGCCCTTCCTGGCGTAGGCGTAGCCGAGGATGCTGAGTACGCCGACATCACCGTTGATCTGCCGCGCCTTCTGCGCCTCGGCAATGCCTTCATCAATCGCGCCCTGCATTACCAGCGTTTGCCCCAGCATGACATGGGCAAGCAGGAAGTTGGGATCAATCTCGAAAGTCTTGTGAAACTGCGTTACGGCATCGGCGTATTCGCGCCTCAAGTAATAAGCAATGCCAAGAATGGTGTTGACGATCGGAGACAGCGGATCAAGCTCACGTGCACGACGCACTTCGGCGAGCCCGCGATCCAGCTCGCCGCTATTCATCAAATTATCCGATCCGAGCCACTGGTGCGCGGTTGAGTAGTTTGGATTTAACTCGATGGCCCGTTCGAGCTCGCGACGGGAACGAACCCAATCGAAATCGGACAAAAGCACATTGCCATAGGATGCGTGCGCTTCGGCCAGAGTGTCATCGAGTTGCAATGCTTTGAGGGCAGCCGCTTTCGCTTTTGGATAAGAGTCTCTGGCCGGGGCGAATCCATACATTGGCAATAACGCGTAGGTGTCGGCTATACCGGCGTAAGCAAGCGCATAATTCGGATCTAACTCAGTCGCTTTGGTAAATAGTTCGATAGCGCGCCGAAATCCTTCACGGTCGCGTCTGTTCCAGAAGTAACGGCCTTGCAGATAAAGCTCATAGGCAGCCGGGTTGTTGGTCGGTTTGGCCGAGACTGCGCGCTCTTCGGTATGAGTGAGTTTCGCGGCTAGGTTCTCCGCGATTGCTTTCGCGATCTCGCTTTCCACGCCAAAGACGTCCGTCAGTTTACGATCATATTTTTCTGCCCAGAGATGTGAATCGTTCCCGGCGTTGATGAGTTGGACATGTACGCGGATCTGATCTCCCGCTTTCTGCACCGTGCCCTCGAGAATACTTGCGACGCCGAGTTGCTTGGCGATTTCCGGCAGGTTTTTCGGCGCACTCTTGAAACGTTGCGTCGATGTCCGCGAGATAACCTTCAGGTCAGCGATTTTCGAAAGGCGAGTGAGAATTTCCTCCTGAATCCCATCGCAAAAATACTCCTGATCGCGCGCCTGGCTAAGGTCGGCAAAGGGCAGAACGGCGATGGATTTTTCATTTGGTGATGGCGCCGGAGTGACGAAGTAAAAATGGTAGGCTAACGCTGCCGCGGCCAGCACCGCACCCACCAACGCAACTAAAATACCGCGCTTGTGACGTTTGATTTTGCTGACGATAGGTTCGGCACGCGCTTTGGTCTGCGGCGAGGAGCCTCCCGCTTCGAGTTCTCCCTTAAGATCGCGGAGATCGGCGAGCATCTCCTTAGTCGTCCGGTAACGCTCATCGCTATTCTTGCGCAAAGCTTTTTGCACGATGGATTGGAGTTTGACCGGAATGTCTGACAACCCGCCGGATAAAGGCGGCGGCTCCGTCGTTAGGATTGAAGCGATACAGTCACTCGGCGTCTCGCCAGAGAACGGCGGGACTCCTCCGACCATTTCGTAGATTACCACGCCCAGGCTCCAAATATCCGAGCGCGCATCTACCTTCTGGCCGCGCGTCTGCTCGGGAGACATATAATGCGCGGTGCCTAGCAGTAACCCCGGTTGCGTTTGCAGCGTCGTTGTTCCGACCTCATGTAAGTCTGATCCCGGATGTTGCTCGGTGAGTTTGGCAATCCCGAAGTCGAGCACCTTCGCATAACCGTCCGGGCGCAGCATGATGTTCTCCGGTTTGATGTCGCGATGGACGACGCCGGTTTCGTGCGCGGCCGCCAGCGCCGAGGCCACTTGCACGGCAATTTCCAGCGCGTCGTGCAGAGTCATTCGCCCGCGGGCCAGCGCAGCGCGCAGAGTTATGCCTTCGATGAACTCGGTCGCGATGAATTGCCGGTTTCCTTCCGTGCCGATCTCGTAAACCGTCAGAATGTTCGGATGATTTAAGGCCGAGGCAGCGCGCGCCTCGGTTTTGAACCGGCTCAGCTGCGTCTTGTCCGCCGTCATGTGCTCTGGAAGAAGCTTAAGCGCGACTTTGCGCCCGAGTTGCTCGTCCCGCGCCAGATAAACTTCGCCCATTCCGCCGATGCCAATGAGAGATTCGATCCGGTAATGACCGATCAGTTGACCGATCAAATCACCCGCCGGCTCGTCAATCAGAAGTTCTGGGGCGACGGCGAAGGCCGGCGATTCGATAAAATCACCCGAGGTTTCGTGAGACTTGACCATCGCCTCCACTCGCTTGCGTATGCCTTCGTCGCCGTGGCAGACCTGCCCGAGAAACGAGGCGCGCTCCTCCGGTGGACGCGCGATGGTCGCATGATAGATGCCTGTGATTCGACGCCAGCGCGCAGGTTCCATCAAGATTCTTCCTCGCTTAGCGCGGCGTAAAGCCATGCTTTCGCTGCATTCCAGTCTCGCATCACCGTGTTGGGATGTATCTTCAGCACCTCCGCGATCTCCTCATTGCTCAGCCCGCCGAAATAGCGCATCTCGACGATCTTGCTCATCCGCGGATCGAAGGTGGCGAGATTTTCCAGCGCTTCATCGAGGGCGAGCAGTTCCGCGGCCCGCGTCTCCGTTACCAGCGCCGCCTCGTCCAACGCCACCTTCTGCGCTGCGCCCCCGCGCTTAAGCGCATGGCGTTGGCGTGCGTGATCAACCATGATCCGTCGCATCAGTTGCGCGGCGACGGCGAAAAAGTGTGGCCGGTTTTGCCAGCGCGGATGTGTCTTGTCCACAAACTGAAGATACGCCTCGTTGACCAGCGCGGTGGTTTGCAAGGTGTGTCCCTCTTTTTCGCGGCTCATATAATAGTGCGCCAGGCGATGCAGTTCCAGCTGGACCAACGGAATTAGCTTATCGAGCGCGGCCGTGTCTCCGCTGCTCCAATCCACGAGAAGCTGCGTGACCTGTTGTTGCGCTGATGAGGGCGTCGCCATAGGCAGACCCTTTAATGATGGATCGTGCTGGTCGCGAACGCACTATTTTACTGCTTTCAGCGGCATTTTGCCATCCTTGCACCGCGTACAGAGAAAATTTTTCTGCCGAAATGGTGGGTTTGGGCCGCGGCTTCCGCTTTAGAGGATAGAAACAGAAAACAAGAATTCACCAGGTGAAAGGAAACCGCCTGAAAAATCCAAAAGCAACAAAATGAAAGGAAACCAAGTAATGAAAAAATCATATATCGGTTCAGTGATAATCGTCCTCATATCGCTCTTGACCTGCACGGCGCGGGCCGCGTGTATCGAGGTTAACAGTATCAACACGCCGGGCGACGCCACTGCGGTGTTTATCATCAGCCAGCGCTCATACTGCCTCGGAAGTAACGTGATAGGTGAAGCCGGGAAGAACGGAATCAGGATCGATGCCGACAATGTCACCCTGGACCTGGCCGGTTTTGGCATGCTCGGCGTCAGCGGATCGCTCAATGGTATTCTCATCAATACCCATTTTCGTATCGCCATTCGTAATGGTTCGATCAGCGGTTGGGGAAGCGCCGGGCTGGAGGGAACGGCTGGCTCCCTCGCACGGATCGAAGATTTGCGCGTTGATGCTAACGTTGGGAATGGCATTGTGATCAATAGCAGTAGCCAGGTTAACAATTGTATCGCCGTCCAAAACGGCGGAGTCGGCATTTTGACCAGCAACGACGTGGTTGTCACCGGATGTCTCAGCAGCACAAACGGCAATCACGGAATCCAAGCGGGGACCGCCTCCACGATCAAATCGTGCTTTGCCAACAGCAACGGAGGGTCTGGCATCGCACCAAGTGGAGTGAACAGTCTAACAGTGATCGACTGCAACACCCACCTCAACACCGGCGCTGGCATAGTCGGCCCAAACCGAGCGCTTATTACCAGTTGCACGGCGGAGGATAATCGCGCAGGCGGGATCATTACGGGCGCCTCCAGCACGGTCAGTAACTGCAATGCGAGCGGCAATACCGGCGATGGAATTATCGTGTCCGTCGGTAGTGCAGTCACCGGCTGCACCGCCTCTGCGAACACCGGCGATGGCATCCAAGTGGATAATCTCAGCCGCCTGGAAGGCAATACTTGCCAGGGTAATGGCGCGGGAACGGCGGACGGGGCCGGGGTCCACGTCACCGGTCGGGCAAACCGCATCGACGGCAACACGGTGCTAAGTAACGATCGCGGAATCGACGTAGATGCGGGTGGCAACCTGGTCGTTCGCAACGATGCCAGTCTTAACGCGACCAATTTCGACATCGTGGCCGGCAATACCAATGCCAATGTCGAATCACCGGGCCCAAATTTCCTTCTGGACCGGCCGTGGGCAAACTTCAGACATTAGGCTTGGTGAGTGATCGCGCCCGGGGACGAGGCTGCTGGTGAGTCTCCCCCCGGGCTCGAATCGCACCCCGTCCAGGCTCTTGATGGGAATCGTGACGGTCGAGAACGCATTATTTGTCGTCATTCCGAGCGGAGCGTAGCGAAGTCGAGGCCGTAACGCAAGCGGCGCAGCCGCTGAGGCCGGGCTTTCCATCCCGCGGAGGTTACCTTGAAGCTTTCGCCACGGGATGCCTCGAATTCGCTCGGGATGACCCAGCAAATTGCATGATTACAAAATTTCTCTCACGAAATGGTGGGTTTGGGCCGCAGCTTCCGCTTTAGGAGATAGAAACACATTTATGCCGGCGCGAAAAAAACAGACGCGCCGGACAGATGTCACAACCTAAGAAAGAAAAACTATGAAAACACGAACCACACCATCAATGTTCATCGCCATTCTGCTGGCCTTTCTCGCGCTCGGCGCGACCAAGGCTCAAGCAATCGTTATTGTAAACAGTCGCCCGGTCGGCATCACTTTTGGCCAGACCGCTCGGATGACGGCAGCCAATACTGGAACTAGGGCCTTCGTTATCGACTGGACGATTCTCGATAGCGCGGGCGCTGTTCTGGGACGACTTGACGGCCAGGTGATCGAGCCAGGCAAGATGATGTCCTTCGATCTTAATGCGGATGACTTTGTGCGGGAAGGCGAGCGTATCCAGATTCGAGTCGTCCTTTCCGGTGACAGTTTGCGGGGCCTCCTGGCATCAACCGAGGTGTTTGAGAACGACACCGGCAAGACAACGGTTTTTCTCGGCGGTCCCGACAC
>WNGB01006098.1_pt1 | contig 17841 bp, 17 predicted proteins | sample 5400681 | NCBI WGS metagenome assembly WNGB01 (sample SAMN13153367, study PRJNA577476) | soil metagenome | isolation source: 115 cm soil or saprolite under grassland replicate 2 | place: USA:California | collected 2016-06-15 | reverse complement strand
CAGGGTTACGCCTGGCTTTACCGCCGGCTCTTCTCACACGCTTCGATCTGGCGCCGCCGCCCCAGCGACTGGCGCGCCGCAGCGCCGTATCTGGCGATGTCTTATCTCTACAAGCGCTCGAATCGATTCTGGCACTTCTTGATCCGGCGGAACCTGACCAGCGCCGTTTGGCGGCCGCTCGTCGAGCTGACTCGCCGGCGGCATCTGAAGTTCCGCCGGGATCTCGCCGCCTGCGGCCAGGGGGTACGGCCCGCCGCTCACGGCAGCGTCGCGGTGGCTCCGGGAGTCTAGCCACCATTTCGACTCGCCCCGTCTCATCCTCGTCCGCGCAGCGTCCTAGCCCATAAGCCACGACTGACCCTCCATCCTTGCGGGCGAGCCGAGGATCATGGACGGTGACTCTCTTCCCCGATACGCCGCTCTCTGACCGGCGGTCAGTGCGAGCTCGAGGCGACTTTGCCCTCCTTCGACAAGTACCGGCGGGCTTCGGTGAGCTCGGGTCGCGGGGAGCCCTCAACGCACTGCTGTAAGAGCTTCGCGTAGTACTCCCGCGCGCGATCGGGCTTCTTCGCCAGCTCGGCGGCGCGGGCAGCGCCGTAGAGGCTATTGAAGCGGTTCGGCGCCTCGCGAAGGGAGGCCTCGTACTCGGCCATGGATTCCGCGGCCCTCCCGAGCTCCATCAGCATGTCTCCGAGCAGCTCCCTCGCGGGAAGGATCGCACCGGGAGTCACCGGATGTTTGCCCACCTTCTCCTCGAGCTCCGCGGCGGAGCGGGCGACCTTCACGGCTTCCTCTTTCCTCCCCTCGGCAAAGGCGACCCACGCCGAGGCCGCCAGACGCATCGACTCGACCTGGCTCGCCCAGTCATAAGGGCCGGGGGGAGGCGACTTCGCGAGAGCGGCGCGGGTGTTCTCGATCCTCGCGAGGGCGGCCCGGGCTGCGTCCAGCCGGCCGGTCCGCGCCGAGCCGATCGCTTGAGCAAAGTCGGGGATGGCCGAGGCGTAGGCGAAACGCTCCCAGGGCAGTTTGGCCGAGGGCGGGGCGAGCTCCGCGGCGGTCTTCCAGTCCCGCCGCTCGAGCGCCCAGCGGGCAGGGACGGCCGCCAGCGCGTAGCCCGCCGCGAAGTTCGGCTCGTCGAAGCTCTTCGCCGTCGCGGCCTCCTCGAGCACCCTCCGCGCTGCGGCCTCGTCGCCGATCTGGAGGTACGCGTACTCGAGGTAGTCGAGGGCATGCAGCGCGTCGAAGGAAGCGGCGCCGGGATGTCGCATCGCCACAAGCTTGCGGCCGGCGTCGGCCGAGGTGATGTTGGAGTCTATGGATTCCTGCCACAGTCCCAGCCGCGTGAAGATGTGCGAGGGCATGTGGAGCGCGTGCGGCGAGGATGGGGCGATCCTGGCGTAGGCACGCGCCGCCGGGAGTGCCTCCTGGGCGAGCGGCGGGTAATCGAAGGAATGGATCATGTAATGCGCGATGCCGGGGTGGTTCGGCTCCACGGGCAGGAGGCCGTTCAGGATGCCGGCAGCCTTTTTCTGATTGGCGAAGGTGGCGTCGCTCGGAGGGGCCGTGCCGAGCAGCGACAGAGCGTAGAAGATCGTGGCCTCATGGTCGTCGGGGATGCGCCGGGAAAGCTCCTCGATCGCGGTTCTGTAAGCCAGCGCCCGCGTGCGGTGATCAAGCTTCTCGGAGTCTCGGTAAAAGGCGCCGATCGCGGCGATGTACCCGCGCTCTCGCTCGGTCTTTCCGCCGAGCTCCTCCGCCTTCTTCGCGGCGGCCTTCCCCGCGGCGAGCTCCTCCAGGGTGGGCGGCGCCCAGATCGGATGGTAGTAGGTCATGGCGATTCCCCACCGCGCCATGCCGCAAGCAGCGTCCTTCTTCGCGACGGCCTCGAAGGACCGGCGGGACTCCTCGTAGCCGAAGGAGTAGAGGAGAGCCACGGCGCGCGTGAACTCCTTGGCGACCTCGGGGCGACAGGACGTCGGAAAGTTGACCGTCCCGAAGTCCTCTTCATCGCCGTGGGAGTGTTGGTGCTCCTGAGCCCGGGAGGTGGGGACAGAGAGCACGGCGGCGGCAGCGAGCGCGATCCAGATGCCTGTTTTCCTCATGGGAACCTCCAAATCGGTAACAAAACTGTTCGAAATCATAACCCCGTTGCTTTTGCGAATCGGCGCGGGTGAGCCGGCGCGGCGGCCGGCGGAAGAGACAGCCAGTCGAACCAGCACGGAAAGCGCGGACAAGCTCGGGCGCCCCCTCGATCCGCAGCAGTCCGCGGCGCTCCGCCTCAGCGCGGGAGTGCCGGGCGCGGCCGTTGGAGCCGAGATGCTGCTCGAGGACCCCGCCACGCTCGAGCAGCCGCAGCCTCTGCGCCAGAAGCGAGCGGGAGATGCCGGGCAGGCCTCGCTCGATCTCGTTGAAGTGGCGGCTGCCGGCGAGCAGGCCCCGCACGATCAGGAGCGACCAGCGGTCTCCCACGACGTCGAGGGCCCGAGCCACCGGGCAGTACTGGCCGTAAGTCTTTACGTCCTTCACGCCTTCAATCTCCCACGCCCCGAACCGCAGCGCCAGTACAAGTTTAGAACCATGCCTAGCCGGCGGATTCCCGCGATGGTCGAGTGGGCAGTGACGAGCGGCCTCCTCTTCGGCGTCGTGCGGCTTCTCGTCATGTATCGGGGCGTCATCCCGTTGACGATTGCGTTGCGGACGCTCTACCTCTCCAACGTCAAGCGATCGCTGCCGGCACTCTGGCCGTTGCCCCTGCTCGTCCACATGACGTGCGTGGGATTGCCGATCGCGCTCGCGGTCCGCCATTTCGGGCCGTGGCCGCGACCGGATCGCGAAGATTCGCTAGGGCCGGGCCGGAAGCGGCGACTGCCGGACCGGCGGCGCGGCGACGCCCTTGACGATCAGCCACACTGCGAACGACACCTCGAAGAGGAGGATCGGTATCCAGATGAGCTTGGTCTCCGGCCCGCCGGCCGCCTGCACGGGAAGAGCGATCGCGACGAGCGCCGAGGAGACGACGCCCAGCCAGGCCAGCGGGACCGGGACGCTTCGCGCGCGCAGGAAGAGCCAGCAGAAGAGCGTGCTCCCCACCGCGAAGACGGTCCCGCCGATCAGGAAGGACTGACCCTCCTGTTGGAGCAGAAAGGCGCCGAGCGCCTGAGAGGCCGCCGCGTCCGCGCCGGACGCCGCGGTGCTCGTCGTCGCGACCGACAGCACTCCCAGCGTCTGGACGCCGGACAACGCGTTCATCACGCCCTCGGCCAGCCGGCAGCAAAAAGCCAGCAGCGCGATGTCGCGGTCCTCGTCGCGCGTGAGCGCGTAGAGCGTCACGGCCAGGCCCACCGCCTCCATGAAGGTGAGCAGCGCGAGCACGACTGTCGCGCGCACGGACGCCGCGTGCTGCGCGATGCTCGCCAGCTTCGCGGCGGTCCCCTCGGCTCGCGTCGCCCGGTCATACAGCAGCATGGAGGGCATGGCCGTCGCGATGTAGAACAGGTACAGGAAGCCGGCGACCCTCGCGTTCGCCCGGAGAGTCATGGGCCCTGTCCTACTCGCATCGCAGCGCCAGCGTCGGCGCGATCCGGGACGCCTTGCGCGCGGGGATGTAGGCCGCGAGGGCCGTCACCACGAGCATCGCCGGCACAACGATGAGATAGACCAGCACGTCGATCCCGCCGGCATTGAACAGCATCGAGTTCATGAACTGCTCGATGGCGAAGCCGAGCGCGAGGCCGATCACCGTTCCCAGTCCCACGAGCACCAGGCCCTTGCCCATCACCAGGCGCAGCACGTCGGCCGGCCGCGCGCCGATCGCCATCCGGATGCCGATCTCGCGGGTTCGGCGGCTGACGTTGTATGCGACCACTCCGTACAGACCGGCGATGGCCAGCAGGAGGCCCACCGCTCCGAGTGTCCCGACCAGCTCGACCGCGACCCGCGGCCCGTCCACGGCGGAGTACCGGTAGAGGTCCTCGAAAGTTCTCGTCTCCGACATCGGTAGGTTGGGATCGAGCGTCCGGACGATCTCTCTCAGCGACGCGACCAGCTGCAACGGCTCATCGCTCGTCCGCACCATCAGGACGAGCCGCCCGGCGGGGTGCTGCGCCAGCGTCAGATACACGAAGTCTTCCGGCTTCGAGCCGACGGTGTCCCGATAAGTGGCGTTCCGTGCGACGCCGACGATCTCGACCGGCTCGCCGGCGGCGCCGTCGAGTCGGATGCGCTTGCCCACCGCGTCGGCGTTCGGCCAATAGTGTTGTGCGAACCGCTCGTTGACGACAGCGACGCGGGTCGCCTCCGCGGTATCGGACTGCCTGAAGCCGCGGCCGCGCAGGATCGGGATCTGGAGCGTCTCGAAGTGCCGTTCATCGACGATGTCCATCGTCGAGGTGAAGTGCTCGCGGTCGCGCGGCATGACGAAGCCGTCCGGCACGAAGGCGACGCTGTCGAAGTTGCCCAGCCCGAGCGGCGGGTTTTGCATGAGGGTCGCGCCCTGGACCCCGGGCGCTTCCCGCACGCGCTCGACCAGGAGCTTGTAAAAGCGCTCCGTCTGCGCCGCGTCGTACTGCGCCAGCCGCGGGTCGAACCTCGCCATCAGCAGGCGTTCCCTCGGGAATCCGATTCCCCCGAGCAGGCTGTTGTAGAAGCCCCGGTACATCAGGAACGCCACCGCGAGCAGCATCAGTGACATGGAGAGCTGCGCCACCACCAGCGCGTTGCGGCCCCAGAGGCGCCTGCGACCCGTCAGATCCCCGTCGGCGGATTTGAGCCCGTCGACCAGGTCCGTGCGCGTGCTCTGCAGCGCCGGAACCAGGCCGCAGAAGAGGGCGCTCAGGACCGACAGCGTGACGCTCGCCAGCAGCACGCGCGTGTCCATCCGGAAGGGAATCGTGACGGGCAGCTCGGTCGGAATCGTGAAGCGCCTCAGGAACTCGATGCCGGCGTATCCGATGCCGATCCCGAGCAGTCCGCCCACGAGCGAGAGGACCAGGCTCTCGGTCAGCAGCAGCCGGACCAGCCGGAATCGCCCGGCGCCGATGGCCAGCCGCACGGCGATCTCGCGCGTTCGGGTGGAGGCGCGGCTCAAGAGAAGTCCCGCGACGTTGGTGCACGCCACCAGCAGCACGGCCACCGAAAGGATCGTGAAGATCAGGCCGAATTTCCAATTGACGTCGTCGTCCCGGGTCCGCATCTGGAATTGCGTTCGCACCGCCGCCCCGCGGTCGCGATTGAGCTTCGGGTACTCGCGCTCGAAGTTCCTGGCGAGGACCGCGAGCTCGTCCTGCGCCTGCGCGACCCTCGTCCCCGGATTCAGGCGCGCCCTCACGACCAGCTCGCGATCGTCCCGGTCCAGGAGAAGGTCCTTGCGCGGGTTGCTCGAAAACGCCCGCGCCATGGCCAGGGGGATATAGAAGTCGGGACGCGAGAAAATGTACATCCCCGCGAACGACTCGGGCGCGACGCCGATCACGGTGAAGTCCGTGCCGTTCAGGCGAATCCTCCTGCCGACGACGGAGGGGTCGGCCGCGAATTCGCGCTTCCAGCAATCCGGCCCGAGCACGACGACCGCATCGCGGCCAGGCACGCTGTCTTCATCCTTCCGGAAACCGCGCCCAAGCTGCGGCACCACGCCGAGCACGTCGAAGTAGTTGCCGGAAACCAGCATTCCCCCCCGGACCCGCGGCGTGGCTCCGGGTTCGGAGGCAAAACCGACGCCCGCCAGCGGCGCGTTCGCGATCACGCCGTCGTAGCTCTTCGTGTTGTCGCGGATGTCCACGTATTCGCGATACGAGAAATTGTCGAGGTTCTTGTCGTGTGAAGTGCTCACCAGGATGACCACCCTGCGCGGATGCGGGACCGGGTACGGCCGGAAGACGAGCGCGTCGAGCATGCTGAAAGGCGTCGCGGTCATCCCGATTCCGAGCCCGATCGTGATCACCACGACGGCCGTCAGCCCGGGCGTCCGGCGCAGGCTCCGGACCGCGTAGCGCACGTCGTTCACGAAATCCGTCAGCCAGTGAATGCCCCGGGCGTCCCGGATCTCCTCCCGGCGCTGATCCAGTCCGCCCATCGCGCGGAGGGCCCGGCGCCGCGCCTCATTCGGGGAGAGCCCCTGGGCGACGCCTTCCTCGATCTTACGGTCGAGATGGAACTGGAGCTCCTCGTCGAGCTCGCTCTCCACGCGGGTCCGCCGGAAGATCGACTTGAGCCTCAACGGCAACGTGAAAACCCAGTGTTCCATCCGCATGGGACGTCTACGCCTCGGAGAGCTGGACGACATGCGAGATGGCAGACGACAGCCGCTGCCAGTTCGCCGCCTCCGATTCGAGTTGCTTTCTGCCCAGGCGGGTGAGCGAGTAGACCTTCGCTCGCCGGTTGTTTTCCGTCTGCTTCCACTCGGCCTTGATCCAGCCTTCCTGCTCCAACTTGTGCAATGCCGGGTAGAGAGATCCCTCGCTGACCTGCAGCACGTCCGCCGAGAGGGATCTCAGACGAAGACTGATGGCCCACCCGTGCAGTGGCTCCAGCGCCAGGATTTTCAGAACGAGCAGATCGAGAGTGCCCTGGACGAGATCGTTCGGTTTACTCATATCGGTTTCCGAGAGGAGTGTACCGCATCCTCCCCTCGGTAAGCAAGGGGACTCCGAGGGTCAGACCCGAAATCTTGGTCTCGACGCCCAAGTGTCCGAACCTGTCTTGCACGGTCTCCCCTCATCCCGCGGCTCCCCTCCCCGCAACACGGGAGAGGTCGGGGCATGCCCGCCGAAGCCTTGGCGAAGGCGGGTGAGGTAGCCCACCCACAATATCCGCCCCTCTCATCCGTCTACGACAGTGAGAGGAGCAAAATCCTGATCCTCGAACAAGCGATGAGCGAGCAGGACCGGCGAATCGCCGAGACGATCGAACGCGAGCAGGGCCGGCTGCGGAACTTCATCCGGAAGCGCGTGCCCGACCGCCGGGACGTGGAAGACGTGCTGCAGGACGTCTTCTTCGAGCTCGTGGAGGCGTACCGCCTGATGAAGCCCATCGAGGAAGTCGGCGCCTGGCTGTTCCGCGTGGCGCGAAATCGGATCATCGATCGGTTCCGCAAAAAGAGGCCGGAGTCGTCGACCATGACTCCACCGATTCCGGACTACGAAGAGGGAGATATCGGTTCGTTCGAAGACCTGCTGCCCTCGCCGGACGCCGGACCCGAGGCGGCTTACGCCCGTGGGGTGCTCCTCGACGAGCTCGACGCCGCCCTGGAAGAGCTGCCCGAGGAGCAGCGCTTCGTGTTCGTCGCGCACGAGCTCGAAGGCCGCAGCTTCCGCGAGCTCGCGTCGGAGACCGGCGTGAGCGTGAACACGCTTCTCTCGCGAAAGCACTACGCGGTGCTTCATCTGCGCCGGAGACTCCAGAACATCTACGACGAGTTCCAACAGAAATGAGGATAAGAACTATGGAAACCCCGAGAAAGCGTCGCATCGTGAGACTTGTCGCATTCGTCCTGCCGATCTTCTTGGTCGTTTTCGCCGGCCTGGTCTGGGCGGTCTCCGCGCTCTGGAACTGGCTGATGCCGAGTATCTTCGGTCTGCACACGATCACCTATTGGCAAGCCCTCGGCTTGATGGCGCTCTCCTGGATTCTCTTCCGAGGCTTTCGCGGCCCGTCCATGGGTCACGGCCCGTGGCGGCACGACCTGCGGAAGCGCTGGGGAAGGATGACTCCCGCGGAGCGCGAGGAGTTCGTCAAGGGCCTGAACAGCCGGTGCGCCAGGACGGAATCCTCCGAGCCCGAGCCGAAGGCGTAACACTCTGTCATCCCACGGTCGAGACCCTTTGGCCGAGCCGCGGGCCGGTGGCGCTAGCCGGACTGCGAACCAGCGAAAGCGACGGTCACCACGCTCCGGTCACGACCTCCAGGTCGTCCAAGATTCTTCGATAGGAGTAGACGTAGGACTTGGCCGTCAGCCGAGATCAGCACGGGACCGACGTTCAGAACACCGGCCGCGTCGGGCGGACGCCTTTGATGAGCAGCCACAGGCCGAGCGGCACCTCGAAGGCGAGCATTGGTAACCACATGAGCTGCGTGATCGGGCCGCGGAGGATTCCTACGAGCCGCAGGGGAAGGCCGATCACGATCAGGATCGAGGCGATCACGCCCACCCAGGCCAATGCGATGGGGACGATCCGGCCGCGCAGGAGCAGATAGGCGAAGATCGTGCTGCCAACGGCGAAGAAGCTGGCGGAGAGGGTCGAGCTCCAGCTTGGCAGCTTCAACAGTATCGCGCCGAGCGCGCTCGCCGACGCGGGGTCCGGCGCATCCGCTCCAGTGGCGGTCGCGAGCCATAGCCGTTCCAATGTCCTCGGCAAGGAGACCGCACCGATCACGCCCTCGGCGGCGCGAAAGACCAGGACCAGCATCGCGAGGTCGGGGTCCTGGTCGCGCGTGATCGAGTACAGCGTCACGGCCAGCACCAGTGCGGAGAAACAACCCAGCAGCTCGAGCAAGACCGCCGCGCGCACGTCTGACGCATGCCCGGCGATGCTGGCGAGTTTCGCGGCGGTCCCCCCCGCGCTTGCCGCCCTGTTGGACAGGACCATTCCGGTTAAGGCGACTGCGATGTAGAAAAGGAACGTGAACCCGGCGATTCTTGCGTTCGTCGTGCGAGTCATGTGCCTCACCTTACGGGAGAAATGGAGTCCGCTGGAGACACATACGAGCACGGAGCTCAAGAGTTCCCACTTTTTTTTCCGCGGGTCGGTCAGCCGCCGCCGGGCCGTGATCTCATTTCACGAATTCGGCGAGCTTACGCAGGCGGAGGTTGGGGTCGCTGGCGAAGTCGTGCTGCAGCCAGCCGAGGTGGCCGGCCCCGAAGATGACCAGCACGCGCTCGTTCGGAGAGTCGGCGAGCCGCACGACGTTGCTGAAGATGCGCATGTTGCGCCGGAACCAGTCGGAGACGAGGTCGGCGCCAGCCCAATCGCCGGGCTCGCCGAAGTGCGCGGCTCGGTAGTACCAGCCCATGTTCTCGGCGAATCTGTCGTCGGCGTTCATGTAGAGCAGCGTCTCGAGGACGGTGTGTGAGGCGAGATACGCATTCTCCGCCTTCACCGCGCCGCCCATCTCGTCATTCATCGCGTCGAGCTCCTTCGAGCGGCCGCTCGCCTTGGCGTAGTTGACGATGCGCGGGTATGGGAAATCACCGTCCGCATCAACCGGGTACACGGTCTTGTGGCCGAGCTCCTTGGCGAGTCGCAAGCCGATCTGATCGATCTCGTTGCGCGTGAGCTCGTACTTGCCGGCCAGGTAATCGGCGTATCGCTTGGGAATGCGGTCTTCGTAGACGCCGGCTTCCACCGCGATCTTCGTGGGATGGAATCTCTTCAAGACCTCGATGAGCTGGGCAATCTCGGCCTGGCGCTTTGGGGCGAGCACGTCGTCGGCCTTCATGTTGAAGATGTCGTGCCCGGGATTCGACATGTGGTAGACCCCGAGCACCAGGACCTGGGCGCGCGCGGCGGGCGGCTCGGGCTTCCGGGCGGCCGCTTGCTGCGCCAGCGCGGTGATCGCGCTCCCCATCGCCAGCGCAAATATCAAAACGGATCGGTTGACCATTTCTAGTTTCCTTTCACTGTGATCTTTCGGAGAGTACGCTGGCGCGAGAGAGAAGTTCCGTCAAAGATCGAAAGCCCTCGACCTCAGAGGGCACGGAGGAAGAATCGGCTGATGGCGAAGCTTCAGACAGGACGAAAGGCGGCTTCGGCCAGCCCGCGGACCGACCGGCCACGCGGCACTCCACGATAGCGGACGCCTGTCCGCCTACTTGAAGAACTCGATCAATGCCCGCGTCACGAACTCAGGCTAGCGATACCTAACGTGCTTCCCGTTGTCTCGGCCGCCAGCGCAAATAACGCATCAATTGTCGACCCCATTCATCCGTCTCTTTTCGCGCCTGACCCCATCTCACTTCGCCGCCGCAATGCAAGACCGAGCCCAACCGAGCCTTGGGCTAGCAACAGCCGGGCGTGACCGCATCCGTCGGACGCTCTCTCGCTTTTTGGAGAAAGTCCTTCGCCCACCTCTTCCAGGCGTCGGACATCTGAGGAACGGCGAGCAACCGCCCGGCCTCGTGCCGGTCACGAACGTAGATGCGAAAGACGTCTCGGACGGTCAAGTCCGTATCGGGTCTCCCGACCACCCGGATTTCGTCTGCGGCTCCCAATTCGCCCTCGGCGATTATTCGGAGATACGTGCCGGGCCGCAAAGCCTCCGTGAAGCGGCGCGGGAACTGGTTGCCGTTCATTCGAACTCCCAGCCGCCAGCAAGGAATCCGCGGCTCGGAAACCTCGAGAACGGTGGTCCCTATCGCCCACCGCTCTCCGACGAGCGCGACGTTCACGTCGATCCCCTCCGTCGTGAGGTTCTCGCCGAACTCACCGTAGGCAAGCGGTCGCCCGATCTGCTCCTCCCACCAGCGCGTGTCCTCGAGTGCATATGCGTAGACCGCCTTATCGAAACCTCCGTGCGCCTTGCGATCCGCCTGATCGTCCCCGGCAAGATTCACGCCCCGGGCCGCGACACGGCCGGCGACAGGCGTCTTCCAGATCGCGCTCCTGGCAACGCGGCCGCCGTATTCGAACTCGCGCGCGGCACCGACGTTGACCGAGAGGACCCTTCCCGCATCAGTCGCCATCGCTTCGCTCCTTCCAGGTCCTTCAGCAAGCCGAAAGGGGTCAACTGAAGGCTCCCACCCCTGCCTGGGAGTCTAAGCCCGGTTGCCCGACAGTGACCCTGGGACGCGCTCGACAGCCTCCTCGCAACGCTCGGCTGGCCACGCAGCGCCTATTGAAAGGAGAAGGAGGTCAGTCTCGTACGATAACGGCTGCCTCCGAGCCACGAGACGGTCGATCAGAAACGCGCGGGCGGTAGTCAGTGCCGCCGTGTCGTCGAGGAGATGCCCCGCCCCGGCGTAAATGAAGACTCCGTGAGATTGGTTTGGTGCCGCCAGACGATCTCGAAGCTCCGTTGCGTTCCTGACCGGCACGGGGGCGTCCTTCTCGCCATGGTGGATTGAAACGCTGGCAACTTCTCAGTGTAATAAAGGGGGGAAGCCCCAACGAGCCGCCGGCGCAGGTCGGCCAGGGGCAGCCCTTCCCTGTCCCGCACGAACCAATCCAGGAATTGGCTCTCGCGAGTGTCGGGCTGCAGCGTCAGATCACGCAATGCCTCCTCGAGACGGTGTGGCCAATTTTGACCGGGCCGACCCATTGCCGAGAACCAGTCCGTAGGCCCGGCGAAGTCCAGCACGGCTTTGACGCGGGGGTCGCGCTGGCCCACTATCAAAGCGACCCCGCCGCCGCGGCTGTAGCCGTACACACCCAACCTCTCGGGATCGATCTGACGCGTCGTGGACAGGGCTACGGTCAAAAACGCGATCGTGTCCTCTGCGACCCCCTCCCACGCATCGCGACGGTCGCCGCCGGCCTGGACGCGCACGTCCCCAACTCGCAATGCCATCCCTCGAGCGCACGGCACGACCAAGGCGAAGTCGCGTGCCCTGTCACCGAGAATCTTGGCCACGTACGGACCTTTGGTCAGGTCGCGATCGACATAATCCCAGCGGATGTCGCCGATGTCGACGAGCCCGGCCAAGGACCGCCCATCGGCACCTTGCGGCAGGAGCACCGCGCCACACCGGTGAGACCCGTTCAGCGTGAAGGCGTAAAGCCGCGCGTCGAACCGCTCCGAGCCGACAGGAGCCGTCGTGGAGCCAACCAACTCGATGTCCTTGACCACCGACGCCTTCCGCGCCCAATCCTGATCGACGCGCCGAATCTCAGCCGCCGTCGGCCGGCGCAGCAGATCCTCGAATGTCCAGCTCCTGCCCGCCCCCTGTGCGCCGACGCAGGCAGTCACCGACCCGATCAAAATCAACGTCTGCAGGATGGAGAGAGCATGCATGTCGAATCGGGTCGGCCGAAGACTTCCCGCCATGCGAGTCCGCCTCCGCTGTGCCGCCCGCGGATGCCGCGGCTGTGGTTGGATCGGGCGAGGTCTACTGTTTGATGAACACCACGGTGGTGTCGACGGCCTCGCCTTTCGCGTTCTTGCCCGTTTGGTGGACGGTGAAGGTCTTGCCGTCCTTGGAGACGACGGCATGGGAGCTCATAGTCGGTTTCCCGTCCTTTTTCCAGGGGTTGTCGTAGCTATTGGCGTTGATCTTCTTCGGGGAAGCCGTATCGGCGTTCGGGTTTCCCGTGTAGGGAACCTCTTTGCCATCGAACTTGGAGACATACTCTGTGTGGGTCGCGAGGAAATCAATGTCAGAGTCCTCCCGGGCATCCCTGCGGACTCGTGAGCCGAAGAGGATTACTCTGACGGGGTCTGCGGCCTCTACGGCCTGGCGTACAGACTGTTCGATGACCGTCTGCGGACTCTTCGCTCCCTTCGTTGCCGCCTGACTCATCGTTCCGATTCTACTTCGACGCGGGCCGATTGGTTCCGAGGGCTCTGTCCAGGTGCTCCCCGATTCCACTCCCCTCGTATCATCAAGAAAGGTTCTCGTCCTCTTCCCGGAACAACCCCTCGTCATCGGGAAGGGCGTGCTCGGCCCACTCGTCAGAAGCCTCGGAACAGACGAGTCCGACCGCCTGCATCCGCTCCCAGAGCTCAGGGTGAGAGGAGCGGATCCGGTGAAAACGTCGGCGCTTGCCGGGAGCCACGCGCGCCACGTCGAGCATCACCGCCGCCCGTGCCGCCACCTCGCCGGTCTGCGAGGCCGCCAGCTTCTCGAGCCGTGCGACATTCTTCCGCGAAATCCGTGCCTGGTAGTGGAGAAAGCCTGAAATCTCCGCGAGAGCCTCGATGGCACGGCGTTCTTTGACGTCGAGCCTCTGGCATTCACGGCATACGTGGATCCGATGTCCGCCTCCGTTGAAGCTCTCATTTGGTCGAGAGCGGCCGCAGATTCGGCAGTAGTGGCCCACCGGGCAGATCGTAACCCGAGTGGTCGTTTAGAAGGGGGCAGTCCATGTCGGGGCTGGACCATTCAGGCAAAACCCGCCGAGGTAACGTCTCGTTCGCCTTCCTCTACCCATCTTCTCGCCGAATCTCGCCCGGGCAGGCCTGAGCCGGGCCTCCACCTTGGTCCATAATGTGTAAATAGATATGACCCCAGACGGTTCCGGGCCTTTCTGCCCCTGACCGGCATCTTCCTGCTTTCCGCCTGCGCGGCCCCGCTCAAGACTCCCACGGTCCAGACAGCGGCGGCGAGCCCCACCATGGATTTTCTCTTGTTGGCGGAACTCGCGAGAGCCGCGGGCAACGCCTACGAGCCGAAGCGGCCATCGAGGCAGCCTACGGGAAGGCCAGCGTCCTCATCCGCGATCTCCCGGCCTCCCAAGGGCGGTATTTCATCTATCTGAACTCAGCCGATCGCACACAGACAGTTGCCATTCGGGGGAGCGCCAACAAGCAAAACGCCTGGGCGGACGTAGATTCGCTGAAGGTTTTCGACCCGGGGCTGAAGGTTTTCCTGCACAGCGGCTTCAAGCAGGCCGCCGAGGAGCTCTACGCGGACGCGGCACCTCTCCTGCGGAAAGACCACAAGACGCGAATCACCGGCCACTCTCTGGGCGGCGCGCTGGCGTGCATCTTCATGATGGACCTCCTCCGCGACGGCGTTCCAGTCGAACGGGTCGTGACTTTCGGCCAGCCCAAGGTGACCAATAGGCAGGGAGGGAAAGACTTCGCGGGCGCAAGCTATCTCCGGGTCATCAACGACCGGGACGCCGTGGCGCAGGCCCCTGCCTCGAATCTCGTCTACGACCTCTCCGGGCCGTACGAACATTTTGGCCCGGAGATTACGCTCTACGCCGACGGCAAATGGACGTACTCTGCGGCGCACGTGCCCAGGGATTTCATCACCGGTGACGATTGGAAGCAGCTCGATCTCGAAAACGCCACCGACCACCAGATCCGGAACTACATCGAGCGCCTAGCGGCCGTAAAGTAGGCGGCGAAGGAGGCAGCGGGGTCAGTCCTGAAACAATGTATTACTTCCGCGGACCAGGTGCCGCTAGTAATACAGCAATTCATGACTGACCCCATTTCTCCGACTATCTCATCAAGTATCTCCAGCGGACGTGGTCGGAGGAAGCGGCGCTCTACCGCGACTGCAAGACACTCGCAAAGCGGATGCCGAACCCGTCGGGGTCGGCGATGACGAAGTCCCGCAGACCGTAATACCGATCGGCAATCGGAACGATGACCGGCGCGCCGATCTCGTTGGCCAGCCTCCAGTAGTCGTCCACGTTGGGAACCATCACCCGCACGTTGGCGATTGGCAACGCCGGACGCGTGGGCAGGTCGACGTCGTTGATGTCGCGGAAGGCAGAGAGCTCGGCAAGGAAGAGACGGTGATCCTCCCAGGTCAGCTCCATGAAGTCGCCGCCGTCCCGCAGGAGCTCGAATCCCAAAGCACGGTAGAAGCCGGCCGCGCGTCTCATGTCTCTGACAACGATCTCGGTAACGAGTTGCTCCGTCGGATGTACGTAACCGCTCATAGCTGTTCTCCCCTGGGGTCAGTCCGCCACCACGGGCGCGATGAAAAGGTCCTCCGCGATCTGAATCTCGGCCGGCGTGAGGCGCCGCCGCAGTTCCGCAATCTCGTCAAGACCGACGATGTAGCCGCCCTTGACCGCGACGATCTCGCCCTTCGCGATCGGCTCCGCCGCGAAGAGCCCTCTCCCCTGGATCCTGCTCGGCCGAACCGCCGTCTTCGGCGATAGGAACGACAGCTGTCGCATCCTCTAAGAATAGATCGACTCTTGGTTGACCCGGACGCGATAGAGTACGGTCCCGCGACAGCGCCCAGGCGAAGCGGTGGAGCGGGTCCGAAGGGGCTGGCTTCGAGGAGGAGAAGTGCTCGGAACAACGGTTTCGCACTACCGGATCGTGCGCCAGCTTGGCGCCGGCGGCATGGGCGTGGTGTACGAGGCGGAGGACACGCGGCTCAAGCGAAACGTCGCGGTGAAGTTCCTCTCGGCGCAGCTTGCGCAGGACGCGCCAACGCTGGAGCGGTTCGAGCGCGAGGCGCGGGCGGCCTCGGCCTTGAACCACCCCGGCATCTGCACGGTGCACGCCATCGAGCAGGAAGAGGGGCAATCGTTCATCGTGATGGAGCTCGTGGAAGGAGAACCGCTCTCGTCCAGGATGGCGGGACAGCCGATGGAGATCGGGCAAATGCTCGATTTCGGGATCCAGATCGCCGACGCTCTCGAGTCGGCGCACGGCAAGGGCATCATCCACCGCGACTTGAAGCCGATGAACATGATGGTGACCTCGCGCGGCCAGGTGAAGATCCTCGATTTCGGCCTGGCGAAGATCGACCGGGCCGACTCGCCATACGCCGACACGGTTTCCCCGACGGCGCCCCCGCGGCGGGGGGATCTGACCGCCGCCGGGACCGTCTTCGGCACGGTCCACTACATGTCGCCCGAGCAGGCGCGCGGGCTGCCGACCGACGCGCGGACCGACCTCTTCTCGCTCGGCGCGATCCTCTACCAGATGGCCGCCGGCGACCGGCCCTTCGAAGGCGACACCGAGGCCGTGGTCTTCGACGCCATCCTGAACCGCGAGCCCCGGCCGCTCGCGGAGGCGAACCCGGCAATGCCCGCGGCGCTCGGGCCGATCCTCGAGAAGGCGCTCGAAAAGGACCGCAGTTTCCGCTACCAGACCGCCACTGAGCTGAAGACCGACCTCCTGCGTCTGCGGCGCAAACTCGAGGGGAGCCGCGTGGCCCCGCTCTCCGACTCGAAGACGCCGGGGCGGCGCGCGGAGCGCTCGATCGCGGTGCTCTATTTCGAAAACCTCTCGGGAGTCAGGGAAGACGAGTACCTGCGGGACGGCATCACCGAGGACATCCTGACCGACCTGTCGAAGATCAACGGCCTGAATGTCTTCCCGCGTACTACGGTGCTCGCGTTCCGCGACCAGAAGGCGACCGCGGCGGACGTCTGCCGGCAGCTCTCGGCCGGCTACGCCCTCGAAGGGAGCCTGCGCCGCGCCGGCAATCGGTTGCGGATCAACGCCCAGCTTGTGGATGCCGCGACCGGCTTCCCGGTCTGGTCGGAACGCTACGACCGCGAGATGTCCGACATCTTCGAGGTGCAGGACGAGATCGCCCACAAGATCGCCGAGGCGCTGCGCATCAAGCTCACGCCCCAGGAGCAGGCGGAGCTCGCCGCCAAGCCGACCGAGAATCTCCAGGCCTACGATCTCTACCTGCGAGGCCGCAGCTACGCCCGCCGGCGCACGACGAGGGACATGGAGTTCGCCCTCCAGATGTTTGAAAACGCGGTCATGCTCGACCCCAACTTCGCGCTGGCCTGGGCGGCGATCGCCAACGGCTGCGCCCACGCCCAGTACTGGTCCGGCGGCAAGGGACAGTACATGGAACGCGCCCAGGCGGCATCGCTGCGGGCCGTGGCCCTCGCGCCCGACATCCCCGAGGTCCTCGTCTCGCAGGCCTGGATCCTCTACGCCGGCGGCCGCTACGAAGACGGCGAGCGGCTAACCCGCGCCGCGATCTCGCGCAAGCGCGACTGCGAGGGAGCGTACTACCTCCTGCTGCGGTCGCTCTTCGCTTCCGGCAAATACCAGGAAGTGGCCGCTCTGGAAGAGGAGGCGATCGAGGCCGCGGGAAGCGACTACAACGTTTACGTGCCCATCATGAACGCGCTCGGGGCGCTGGGAAAGGCGGACGCCGTGCGCAACGTCCGGCTGCGGCTCCTCCAGACGCTCGAGAACCACTTGCGCGAGGTTCCGGAGGACGCGCGGGCGCGGATCCTCCTCGGGGGCATGTACGCCCAGGAGAAGCGCGCCGAGGACGCGATGCGCGAGACGAATCTCGCGATGGTGCTGCGGCCGAACGAGGCCACCGTGCTCTACAACGCCGCCTGCACTTTCTGCAACATCGACAGGCGCGCGGACGCCATCGACGCCCTGCGAAAGGCCTGGGAGGCTGGCTTCCGGGACGCCGACTGGACGCGCCGCGACCCCGACCTCGCGTCCCTCCACGGCGACCCGGAGTTCGAGAAGCTCTATCCCGCGACGAACCCAGGAACCTGAGCTGGCCGCGTCAGCTCGCGGCCGCTTCCGAGCTACCGAATCAGATCGATCGGAGTCCGCTTCGGCGCCTTGCCGAACCGCAAGCGCGACCGCTCGATGTGCTTCCGGATCTCGACGTCGCGATCCTTGGGTAGAGCGCTCGTGACCCATCCTCGAACCAGGCGCTCGGCGGCCGCGGCCACCTCATCGATGGCCCGGTTGAAAAGCGCCTCGTTCGTTTTCGACGGCTTGTTTGCCCCGCTCACTTTCCGAACGAACTGCAGGGCCGAAGCCCGGATCTCCGGCGTGGTCGCCGGCGGCGCGAAGTTGGCAAGCGTACGGATATTGCGGCACATGGGGACACTCTAACCAAAATGGAGGCAGTCCGCGCGCCGCAGAGGCTCAAATAATACCTAAAGTCAGGGTTGACCCCATCTCAACCCTGATTCTGATTATGCCCGGTCAACCCATTCCCCGAGCCGACGGCCGAGGCGATGTTCCCGGGAGCTCGCCCCGCGTCTGCGGTGCGTTTCGCGTTGACGTCTCCGCGTCGCGCGGATAGCATCGAGGCTCATTCGGCAGCGCGCAGGACGATGATCGGACAGACTGTCTCACACTACCGTGTGACGGCGAAGCTGGGCGCCGGCGGGATGGGTGTGGTTTACGAAGCGGAGGATATCCGCCTCGGCCGGCGCGTGGCGCTCAAGTTCCTCCCGGCCGAGCTCGCGCAGGACATCGCTTCGCTCCAGC
>WNGB01009578.1_pt1 | contig 17842 bp, 17 predicted proteins | sample 5400681 | NCBI WGS metagenome assembly WNGB01 (sample SAMN13153367, study PRJNA577476) | soil metagenome | isolation source: 115 cm soil or saprolite under grassland replicate 2 | place: USA:California | collected 2016-06-15 | reverse complement strand
GAAGAGCATCCAATTCGTTGGCACAACCTCATCTGGCGCGATGGGACCGTCATAAATGCCACCCGTTCGATCCATTGAGAAAGCTCCACTGACACCAAGAAACGAACCGTCACTTAAGCGAGTATGAAATACCAAAAATGGAGAGCCGCCAGTGGATTCACCGAAAACACGAACGTTGGGCAGTCCCCGGAATGTCACAACGGCAAGCTCTCCGGCGGCCATGGTAGCCGGACTGGTCAGTAACGCGACCGGTGGCCTGGGATGCTTCAGCCTATAGATCGCGCCTTCCACAAGGCCCTCATCGCGTTCCTCCTCATTCCACCACACTTTGCCACCCTGATACTTCCATGGTTCACGCGTGCCATCCAGATACACAAACCCACCGACTTCGCCTTCACCGAGGATAGGTCCAATTGCAGCAATGTAGGACCAGATGTCTCCTCCGGAAGTCCGTCGCAAGTCGATGATCCAACCACATGCCCCCTGTTGATCCGCGTCGCGGATAATTTCCTGAGCAAGAGTTGGATACAGCTCTCCATCTCCTGATTCGACAGGTAATTCAATGAAGCCAATACTGCCCGCATTTGTGACAATGCGTCGCCCCGTAGGTGTCGACTGTTGGGGAGAGGATTCCACCTTCGTAAGCATTACGTTGATGGGTTGATCCTGATCAGTTCGGCGGACCGTAATTTGAAGGGTGACATCGTCATCATACAAGTCCAGGAACCGCGTACCCTGCCATTGCTTGGGCGGCGCACCGTTTATGGATTCCAATACATCGCCAATACGAAGGCCAGCCTGCTCGGCAGGTCCACCGGAATCAACCCTTACAATAACCGCCTCCGGATAAAAAGCTGTAAATCCGACATTGTCTGGTATATCCTTGGCATCCTCTGGAGGAACGAAAAAGGTCGCCGAATCGCCCAATTGTTTCATGACGAATAAGATGGCGGGATACGTATCCGCTGTAGTCTGCGGGTTGGGCGCTAACTCCAGTGCTTCTTTTCGAACTTCTGCCCAATCGACCGTGTTGATCTTGACCGAGTGCGTTTCGATCCAATCGAGCGCGTTCGATAGATATTGATCCGGCGGTTGAGGAGGCTGAGTTGGGATTCTGCCCATGCACGAAGATAAGAGCGCTGTGAAAATAACCAGCAAGTATCTAAATGAACGGAACCTGTACATAAGATTATTCCTATTCGAGAAGGTACGCGTGCCGCTTTTATGACGATGGGGGAGTTGGCACAGGAACCGGTATGACAGATGGTTCACTTGCTACTATAGAGGCAGGGGTTGGTGTTTCAGATGAAGTGGGTTGAGTATCTGCGGTGGGAGGTGTTGGAACTGGAACTGCAACTGAAAGCGTATTAGTTGAAATATTTACAACAGGGATCAGGTCAGCCTGATAGGTATCCCGAATTGGTGATGATGCTATAACCAGCATTGCGCCGGTAATCAGGACTAAACTTGTAACAATCAAGATTACGATCAGTCCAATTGCCAAGGCACGTCGGATACGAATAACATTTGGATAAGTAAGTGTAGTTGTGGACATGGCAAACTCCTTTCTCTTTCACTGCATTCACTATAAGCGAAAGGTATGCCCAATGTCATGAGAGTTACTCCTATTTGTAAACCTGATTTTTCATCTCCCAGGATATGGGAGAATCTCCTAAAAGAAGCAGACACTGACTTCAAATGTCTTACCTTAGATCTGCCATATGTTTGCATTAATTACTAATTAAGGGCATCTGCCGGATGTATTTGGGGCTTTTCAATTCATCTAGCATAAAGGCTGCAATATCTCCGCGTGCGATGCTTTTTCCGGTATTGGCATCTAGATATCCCACGCGATACTTCCCTTGTGAGGGCTGTTCGTTAAGGCCAGGCGCGCGGACCACAGTCCAATCCACTCCGCTTTGTTTTATCAAATCGATATGTCCTCTGGCATCCTCGACCATCGCTCCCATTAAGTTTTTGGCTAAGAACATCATGAACCTGTTCATGAAAGTTAGTTTGTCATTCGGATCCACAATTCCGAATGGTAGACTCGCCAAAACTATTAGGCGCTTCACATTGTTTTGTTGCATAGCATGCAGGTTGTGTTGTGTCGCTGTTCTCTGTAGTTCTGAGGCGGAACCCTTGCCAGGACCAATGAGGTCAATCACCGCCTCGGTCGCGTTGATCGTTTCTTCGCCTTTGCTGTGATTGTAAATATCTCCTTGAATGACTTGTAAATTTGGATGTTGAAAGCCCAACCTGGAAGGGTCGCGAACCGACGCCTTCACTTCATATCCATTTTTGAGCGCTAGTTCTGTAAAGATCTTACCGGTACGTCCGGATGCACCGAAAACAGCGATCTTATTCATAGCTCACTTCCTAGCTAGGTCAAACATTTGACAGTCTTGTCGTGAATAATTAATGAAAGTATGCGACATTTCAGCAAATGCACTTCAACTTCTAGATTAGAAGTTGTGGCAATGCTAGCGATTTCCCCGGTGCAGGTTGGCGAATCAATTGGTTTGATTCCTCAAGGCAAGTTGCCCCACTGACAATACCTTTAAAAATAACATTCTGTTGGCTCATTCCATATTCCTCTTTTCAGGCACAACAATAAAAGAGAAAACAAGTCCAAGCGATTGGCATGCAAGGCAATAGGGAAACGGTCGGGCTAAGTTTTTAAAATTTAAAGGGAAATAGATTTTGTTGCGCTACGATTTTGTCTAAACAGCATTATATAGCAAAAGGTCTTCATTTGCCCCATGCACAGCACGATGTTGCTGCCCGCATTAGCCTTTGACACTTCGATACCGTTCGTCCACAGGATCGTACGCTCATGCCGCGAGCATGCCGGTGCGACACCTGCCCCGAACTGCAGGCCGTCTCGCCCTGGCGGGCTCGTGGCCCGAACGGGATGCGGGGGACGGCGGGCTCAGTGCACCGCCTCTTCCTGCAACTGACAAAATTGCCTTATCTCCCCTTATGGAAAATCATCAATCGTCTTGGCTTGTCATCCCAAGGTGCGCTTATTGGGCCGGTGGCAATCCAAGATTGTTTTCCAGATGCGCGATGAACCATGTCACTACAGTCTGAGTGACACCCTTGCGCGCGCCAAACATCAGTTTCCTCTCAACCGCGTCGAGCGGAAATGCGTCCACGACAACGACACCGCCCTCGCCTTTAGCACGCACTTCACACGATAGTTCGGTGCGGTCGCCAAGGGTTTTTCCTAGAATGACTTTAGGGAACCTGGCTGTGAAGCGCAGTTGCTCTTGAGTGGAGGAGATGATTTTCCCATCCAATTTTTCGGTGGCTTTCAAAGCTGCCTGATAGATGCTTTGCACATCTTTAGGGTAATTCTTTTCCTGATGCTCTTCGAATGGCATATGCGACCTCACTTTTATTTTTTGGTCAATTTTTCCACTTCTTTAACAGTCAGCCAAAACCCATCCTGTCTGAGAACGCGGACTGTGGAGCCAGCACAAATGGTTTCTCTGCTCCGCGCTTGCCATATCTCTCCCTCCACCAGCACCGATCCAGCCGAGTGTGGTTCTATGTCGGTCTTGACCTCCCCGATTAGCCCAACTACAGAATTAGGATCGTTGCTGAGTCTCGCGCCTTCTGCGTTACGCATATTTTCGCTGAGGAGGTGGATAGTGGCGGCACAGATGATGGAAACAAATCCAGCCATGCCAAAATTAACCACCGGGCGATTGTTCTGATCCACAAAGAGGTAGACAGAACCGAGGGTGAGCATCAGGATCGTGAGGAGAAATAGCGGGCTGTTTACACGTTCCTGGCGGATTGCAATAAACAGAGGCAGCGGGCTAAGCGCCACGACCGCAAACGCCCAGGGATTTCCTTTTAGATGGACGAGTTCATACCCGGCCGCCACCAGGCTAACCGCCATTCCAATTTTCAGCCAGTTGGTTTTTGGATTGATGAATGTCAACAGCATCAGCATGACAGCCGTGACGACAAGTAAGTAAGCCACATTCGGATTGATTAGAAGTCCCATTGCCGCCTCATTTCCAGCCAACACTTTTCTATGCAGTTTCGAGTTTCTCAAAACGGGTCTGCGAAAACAGCTTCTCGATCAATGGGCGGGAGCCCACTTCGGTTCCGGGCAAGCTGGCAGTGGCAGCTCCACTTGCAACGCCCCACCCCAGCGCTTCCTTCAATGGGATCCCTTGAGTCAGCGCCCAAACCAACCCGCCGACCATCGAATCACCTGCACCAATGGGATTTTTTTCTTGAATCTTCGGGCTGTGTGTCAGCCAAGTTCCCTCGGCGGTTTGCAGCAGCGCGCCTGCCTTGCCCATCGAGACGACCACGTTCTGCGCGCCCATCTTGTGGATTTCAGCGGCGGCCGCGGCAATTTCAGTGGGTGTATCCATTGGTAGACCAGTGAGCGTATGGGCCTCCTCAGCGTTGGGTTTTACGAGATATGGTTTTTCGGCACAACCAATTTTCAAAGATTCACCAGAGGTATCAAGGATTGCCCGAGCCTCATGCTCGTTGAGCACGCTCACGATTCGGGCATAAAAATCATTGGCAACGCCAGGAGGCAGGCTGCCAGCCAGCACCCACCAGTCACCGCGCTTCGCCAGCGAATCAATCTTATCGAGCAACTCCTTTTGTTTGGCCGCGTCAACCAGTGGGCCTTTCTCATTAACCTTGATGTAGTGGTCGTGAGACTGGGTCACAATGCTGACATTCGTGCGTGTTTCGCCAGGCACCCAGACAAAGTCCGTGCCGATACCAAGACTTTGCAGACCATCCTGCAATAACTCACCCGCGCGTCCACCCAGAAATCCAACGGCAGTGCTCGAAGCTCCCATGCCTTTGAGTAAGCGCGAGACGTTAAAACCTTTACCGCCGAAATCCACACGTGACTCACTTGCCCGTAGCACCGAATCAAATTCCATCGCGGGAACAGTCAGTTCGCGGTCAACAGCGGGGTTGAGGGTAACTGTATAAATCATGGTTGCTTCCAATCGGATTCAAAAATCTCCCGATTTTTGAGTCAAACGTCTGGAGACGTTTGACTCCCTAAGTTTTCTCCCACATTTTTTCAATCAGTACTTCTTCAGCCTCGTTCGTCCACATCAGGTCTTCGCCCAATTTGGCAGCGACATCGGGCAGGCGCTCTTTGAGTTCCTTCAGTCCCGTCAATGGCAGATTGCGGATTTGCGGGAAGATGACGACCTTTCCAGGATATTTCCCTTCGATGACAGATTCAATCGCTTCAGCCGCCGTCTCCAACCCACCGATGGCTGCCACAGATCGACCAGGAGATAGCGTCCCCGCGACTCTGCGCGTCATCACGGAAGCCTGGTCATCAATCGTGAGTCCCGAGGTACCGGTGTATTGCGCGTTGGAGAGATAGACGTTGCTGAGATTGACCGCACCCAGCGTGCCAATGGGGACGCCGGCAAAAAACACCAACATTCCGTCTGGTTTCATAACCGTATCGCCCTCTGCCATCAAAGATGCAACGGGCACGCTTACCACAACATCGTCTGCACCTTGATTTTGCGTAGCTTCCATTACGAAATCACGGAAGGATTGCTTCGAGGTATTCGGGTTGAAGAACAGAATTTTGCGGCCTTGTTTTTCAGCTAACGGCTTAAACATATCTTGTAGGATTTGCAAACGCTCATCACTGATTTCTGTTGCAATGACCAGTTTTGGGCCATCCCTCAATTCGAGGGCGCGTTGAACGTGCATTTGTCCCATCGGACCGCCTGCACCAATGAAAACAGCCGCACCGCCTGGACGCAATTCGCAGCGGTTACGCGCTTCCCCGTAGGAAGCAGCAATATCTGTACTGTTCGTTCCAACAAAAGCAATGTAATCGTAGTGGAGGCGACCGAAGTCCACTTGAACGAGCTCGTCGAGTGGTTGCATGCCAACGAGATTGCACGTGCCGCGGCGCGCAATAAAGCGCGCAATTTGACCGACAGCGCTGGCAGAATTTGGATTCAGAATTACAATGTCATCGAAGCCGATGCCATTGGTCAGTTCCTTGCTTAACGCTTCATAATCGGTGGGAGTCAGTCCATTGCGCTCGATGACTTTTGCCCGAGTGGAGGAAACCAACTGTTTAACGGAAGCAGGCACATCGGTCAAAATGAACGAGGCGGGGGCATCCAATCCAGAAGAAAATGTATAAGAAGTCGAGTCGCCTGGCTGTCCGATGATCCACATGATCCCATCTTTTTTGGGAGTGAGTCGGCGGCGCTGTGTGTACGCAGCCATCACACAACCCCACGGTTCGAGCAGCGATGATTCAGCATACCCCATATGCTCTTCGAGAGGTAGGAGGCATGCACCCGCATCGGTTTTGAGAACTTCATCTCCGATGAGGTGAAATTGAATCATGCCGCCTGGAACAGTGTATCCATATGCTGTGCTCTTGCCTTGCTGATAAATATCGGGTTGGACGGCGAGACGCTGGCCCGGCCTGTAGTTCTTTTGCAGATTTTTGCCAACCTTGACGATAGTGAGAGAAACTTCATGACCGAGGCGCGTGGGATCAACAGCCAGATTGCGATTGTAAAGTTTGGGATGGTTGCCTCCCTGTTTCAGAATTTTCACATCGGAGAAACACACGCTGATGGTATCGATACGCACGAGCAATTGATCGTCGTTCGGTTCGGGAATAGAGAAAGGTTCAGGCTGACCTGCACGCCCCAAGTTTTCGAGGCCAGCACCATAAAGATTCCATGCCCAACTTTTTTTAGGCAGGGTGTAATTCAATGAACGATAGGCTTGATATTTTTCGCCCATGTAATTTCCCTTTCAGATTCGATGTTGCAGAAGCAGAGGCGACCCGAGGATTCCTTGCCGCGGATCTTGTACTGGTCAACATCAGATTGAACAATTATTTCAACCACGGAGACCCCGCACGTTCGAATGAAAATACTGAAAGAAACGTGCGGGGAGACACTGAGTCACGGAGTTTTTCCTTTCTTTTTCTCCCTGGACTGTCCGTCCAGGACAGGCAATGTCTCTGTGACTCCGTGGTGAGGGTTTTGTACAACAAGGCCTTGCCAAAACAAAATTTCATGGATTGGTGATAAAGAATCTTTGGCAATCAGTGTAATTCGTGGGTAAAACTCAGGTCCAAGCAAGTATCCGAAGTTAATTAACCAAGTTGTTTTTTAACAAGTTGGCGCACTTCTTGCGCGGTGGAACAATTGAGTGCTGCGCGCGCTAGCGTTTGCAGCTCGGAGATTTTGAGAGAGCGCACCTGTGCTTTGACGGTTGGCACGGAGGGAATGCTGACGCTTAATTCGTCCATGCCGAGGCCGAGCAGAATAGGAACCGCAGCCGCGTCGGAGCCGAGTTCACCGCAGATGTCGGCGCGCTTGCCATATTTGTGAGCAGCGTCAATCGTTTGGGCAATCAGGCGCAGGACAGCAGGATGCAGCCCGTCATGTTTAGAGGCAAGCGCAGAATTGCCGCGATCCATTGCAAGAGTGTATTGCGTCAGGTCGTTAGTGCCAATGGAGAAGAAGTCAATCTCGGGAGCGAACACATCGGCCATCAGCGCGGCGGAGGGGACCTCAATCATAATGCCGATTTGCACAGGTGGCGCATCCAGTTCGCGGCGCAGTTCTTCAATCACCGCACGTGCCTGTCGCAGTTCCGTAATATCGCTGACCATCGGGAACATGATGCGCAAATTTCCATAAGACGCAGCGCGTAGGATGGCGCGCAACTGTTCGCGGAATAACTCTGGTCTATTCAAGCAAAGACGAATGCCGCGCTCACCTAAAAACGGGTTCAACTCCGGTTTCAGTTGAATGTATAGCAAAGGTTTATCTCCGCCGATATCCAACGTGCGGACGATGACTGGCAGAGTTTTCATCGTCTCGGCAATCGCGCGATATACATTGAACTGTTCATCTTCGCTCGGCGCGGTCGTACGTTCCAGGAAAAGGAACTCCGTGCGCAGAAGGCCAATGCCGTCGGCGCCCATATGCAAGGCTTCGGCCGCGTCCGCATTCGAGCCTGCGTTGGCAGTAACATCCACGCGTTGACCATCCTGTGTGATGGCAGGCTGGGAGGCTTGTTCCTGTGCAAAGCGACGATAGTCCAGCCAGCGGCGTTGTGCCAGTTTGGCGCGCTCCAAAACATCCGCTGCCGGATTAACCGTCAATGTGCCATCGTTGCCATTCAGAATGACAGGTGTCTTTTCAGGCAATGCCAGCATGGACTCATCCACGCCAACAATGGCGGGAAGACCAAGTGCCCTGGCCAGGATGGCGATGTGCGAGGTTGGGCCGCCTTCCACAATGCCGAAGCCAAGCACACGCTCGGGATCAAAGGAGACCGTATCCGAGGGAGACAACTCACGCGCAATCACCACGACTGGCGTGGTTGGCATGGAAACGCCCTTTTCACTGAGTCCCAACATCAGGCGCAGGACGCGCTTTCCCACATCACGCAGGTCATCGGCGCGCGCTGCAAGAAGGGGGTCCTTGAGCGCGGCGATAGTCGCGGCACTTTCGTCAATCGTGGCTTTCCACGCTTTGATGGGACTTTGCCCTATGGTCACACGCGCTTGAACAGCTTCTGTCAATTCGGGGTCATCCAACAGTTCCCGATGTGCTTCGAAAATGGCCGCTTCATTGCCCAGGTTTTTATCAGTCATCTGCTGATGGAGCTCAGTAAGTTGCGCCTTTGCACGCGTCAGCGCTTCAGCCAAATCAATCTGGCCGTCGGCAGAGGGCGTATCGCCGTTCTCAAGGTCCAATTCCATCTGATGAAAATGGAAAATTGGTCCCACCGCAATGCCAGGCGCGGCGCCAACTCCCCTGATCACATTGGGCTCAAAAGTTTCGGTTGCCTGTGGAATTTCGGCGGGTGCTTCGGCCTTAACTCGAGCGGGTTCCGTTTCAGGAGCAGAGTCATTATCCCCAAGCCCTGAGAGGATGGCCGCTTCGATTTCGGTAATCGCCTTTTCCTCGTCCTCGCCATCCGCTTGAACTGTAACTTCGCTACCGGAGACCACACCCAGCGTCAGCACGGAAACCATGGACTTGGCGTTCGCTCGCTTTGCCATGTGTTGGATGTTGATATTCGATCTAAATTGCTTAGCCAGATTGACCAGCACCTTGGCGGGGCGTGCATGCAATCCGGTCCGGTTATGGATGACAATCTCGATTTGTTTCATGGCAGACTCTATCAATTCTGCACGGATGCCGGAAATCCATGCGATGAAATCTAACTTGAGGTAGATTCTTTTTCACCCAGATACTTCACAACAACTTCCGGGTCACTTGTTTTTAGCAATTCAGTGAGGTTTTCTTCGTTGTCAATCACATCCGCCAGATTCGATAACACACCAACGTGCTCATCGGAGGAGGCGGCAATGCCAATCACCATGTAAACTTTTTCGCCTTCATCCCACTCGATACCCTCTGTCAACTGCAGGACAGAGATTCCGGTTCGCAGGATGTGTTCGCGGTTTTCGTAAACTCCATGCGGGATGGCGACCCCGTTCCCCAAGCTGGTGGACATCGACTGTTCACGGGTCAACATTCCATCCACATATTCAGGCAAAACGCAACCGGATTTCACTAGTAATTCTCCGGCTTTACGGATGGCGTCTGTTTTATCTACAGCGCTTGCTTGAAGGGATATTCGCTCTACAGAAAGAATAGCCATATCACACCTGTTTTCCTCACACCCGCTTGAGGCAGGAAATCACATCAAACATTCCCAAAATGGGTTTGCTATAAGCGTGTTTCCCAATGTCCAAAAACGAGGGACGTTAATTTTCAAAACATATCAATGTCTGTAACGAACACAGATTCAAAACAATTTTGAATCGTTTATGCTTCAGTAGAAACAATTTCAGATTTTTCGACAAGCGACTTGACAAGTTTGTCGAAAATCGGGTCATTCAAAAAATGATTGAACGCCAGGACAACTGCATTTGGCGCTTTCGCATGGGCGGTTTTGGCAAGTCCTTTGTGGACAATAACCACTTGGGCATCCGTCGGGATTTCACGAGCGGGTTTGTGGACGACAACAACGTCCGAAATTTGAGCGGCTTTCAATTTCTTCTTCAGAGAGTTGACGCTCATTAGGCTGGAACCCATCCCCGCTTCACAGGCGAAAATGATGGTCTTGACTTGCGTGGCAGAAATTGACTGTGACATTTTTACACTCACTTTATGGAAATTTTGGCAGATGCGGTAGCGGTATTATAATCCGGCACGAAGATGAGGCTGCCGCATCTACCGTTTCAAGCTAACCTGATTTAATTTGTGCTTAAGCCAGGGACAGCGCCGACAGTAGCGGTGGTCTCTTCTTCGCCTTCTGCTTCCTTGACGGGGTTAACACGCAGGATGAAAATGCCAACCGCAGCAGAGACCACTGCCCCGATCAACACGCCAGTCAAAACCTGGAAGTGCTGTCCGGGCGGGATCACCAGCAGATAAGCGAAGATGGAACCGGGTGAGGGGGTGGCCACCAGACCCGCGCCAGAGATCACGAACCACAGATCCGCCGCAAAACCACCAGCAATCACGGAAAGGACCATGATCGGGTGCGCAAGCACATATGGGAAATAGATCTCGTGAATGCCGCCCAGGAAGTGGATGATCATCGCACCAGGAGAGGATTGCTTAAGCATTCCCCTACCAGCCACATAGAAAGCGATAAGCAAGCCAAGGCCGGGACCGGGATCGGTCTCGAGCAGGAAGTGGATCGCGCGACCCGATTGCTGTGAAGCAGCCACGCCCAAAGGAGATAACACACCATGGTTGATGGCATTGTTCAGGAACAGGATCTTGGCAGGTTCGATAATGATGGCCGCCAAAGGTAGAAGGCGAGCATTCACCAGCCAACCGACCACACCACCAGCGGCATTGCTGAAGGCACTCACAATTGGGCCAATGACAACATTGCCAAGCAGGATGAGCAGGACTGCCAGGATGCCAGCAGAGAAGTTGTTGACCAACATCTCAAAGCCGACGGGGATCTTATCTTCCCACAGTTGATCCAGCGTTTTAATCGCCCAACCACCAAGCGGGCCCATGATCATGGCGCCCAGGAACATAGGGATGCCAGCTCCGACAATGACACCTATGGTCGCGGCTGCACCGACCACACCGCCACGATGACCGTAAATCAACTTGCCTCCCGTATAACCAATGAGTAGTGGGAGCACATAGACGATCATTGGCGAGACGATTTTGGCAAACGTCTCGTTCGGGATCCAACCGGTCGGAATAAAGAGTGCAGTGATCAAACCCCAGGCAAGGATCGCGGCGATATTGGGGATGACCATGCCAGCCAGAAAGCCTCCTAATTGTTGCAACTTTTCTCGCATCTTAATTCTCCTTTCAGGATTTTTATTTTTGCCTGAAATACAGGCTTTTACATACCATCGGGAGACTTTCGTGAAGCCTCCCATATTCCAGGCAACGGTCGGATCGTTACCGGGTAACCTATGGAGAAACCTATCAGCTCAAAAATTGAGTGATGGCTTCGATATCCTCCGGCATCAGCAAGGGATGTACTTGAATCACTTTTGGGTGGTTCGCATATTGCCGGGGTAATGGAACCGTTGTAAGGATTAAATCGGCTGAAGACACAAGATTTGGCGTTAAATCACGGAGAGAAATGACTTCCAGATTATTAAGATTAGGGAAACGAGCATGCAGGCGCGCTACCAGAAGTTGAGCGGTTGCCATCCCACTTGGACAAATCACAATGACGTGATCAAAACCATAAGATCGATTGCGGATGTAGGCAGCTCGCAGTAATACGACTAAATTATTGATCTCACTTTGAGGAAGATTCACGCCAGTAAATTCATACACCAGTTTCGAGATTTCCTGTGCGACAACATGTTCCCTCTCGTATTTTTCTGGCAGGCCCGCATTATTCAATGCCTCAGGAAACCAAAGGTTAAAGCGCTGACGAAAGCAGGCGGGAACAATATTATTCAGCAAGCCATTTTGCAATGTGCGGTCATGTTTTATTTTTGAAATCTCAAAAGCCTGGCTGATATGTTCCATCAGGCGCTCGCTCAAGGCGGAGAAATCACTTTCACGTTCCAGTTCCCCTGGGAAAGAATCATTGCGCGGAGTGGCCATCATTTCCATTGCAATACCGGCCACGTCACCAGGCTGCCAAATTGAGTTCGTCTCGCGCCCCAGTCGGCTCGCCACATAAGATGCGATAAGCCACATCTTTGCAGATTGCAAGGATGCCAGCAGTTTATCTTCAACGTCAAGGTGATTCCCACTTTGAATCCGCTTCGACATGATTGCGAAAACAAGCGCCAGATGCAGGACAGCATCATCGGTAAAACGTCCACCCAACTGCTCCTCGGCCTTGGCTACCAGCCCAATTGTCCGGCGCATACGCAGGCTGGAAACAAAATCATTAATGTATTTAACCAATGGAAGCAGTTGCGCATCGCCCTGCAAATTGAATTTCAAACCTTCTGCATGTGTAATCTCTGTAATGGGATCGACGCTAAACGGAGTTTCATCCCACAATAATTCTGCCATGGCCTGTCGGCAGTCATGCTCTGCCCCACTGATCTGGATGCCGAAATGCGGCTTGCGGATTAGCCTAATATTTCGCCCCTGCAACCACTTGTCGATTTCGTCCAAGTCCTTCAGAACCGTCATCCGCGAAACCTGTGAAATTTGTTCCAGCTGGGCAAGGATGAATGGTTCCATTCTCGTTAATAAAAACAACGCCAGTAATTGCTGGCGTTGACTTACAGACAAAATAATTTGAACCCCGGATTGGACATTAACTTTTTGATACAGCGCACGGGCTTGGTCTGATGGTGTTCGCACAACAAATCCGACGCCTGGTACGATGGTCAAATCCTGGTTATTTTGTTTCAGCCAGACTTTGACCCCTTGCATACTGTAGGTCACCTGCCGCGGAGTCAAATGAAGTAGCTCAGCCAGTTCCACAGAACCAACTGGCCGATTGGCATCGAGAATGACTCGAAGAATGTCTCGCTGGCGAGTCGTAAGAGTTATCATTGTCTGATGGAACTCTTCCATTCTAGCTTACATAAATTTTGACAACTGTGCTTGAGTATATTTTAGGTTAATTGTGTAGTAATGCTTATTGATTTAGAGCATCTTTGGTCATGCAACTGAAGACAAAATTATACTATTTGTGTCAGAAAACCCAAATTTCCCACTTTTCGCCAAAATTTGTAGAATTAAGAGCTTTCAGGCAGTAGCTCAGTAGGTTTGGCTGTTGGTTAAGATACTTCGGAGGGTATTATAGCGCTTCCGTGAGATGCACGGATTGAATTTCCCACTCCCTGCTAGATCCGCAATCGTGCGCACCAATTTGCCGCATCCATAGCGTGATATGTCAGAATAATATCCGCGCCTGCGCGCTTTATCGCTGGCAACGTTTCAGGCGTGACTTTCACTTCTTCAATCTACCCCGGCTCGACCAGCAGCATGTCCTGCCCTCATCCACGTCCAGCGCAGCATACTTCACCGCATATGACAAAATCGGTAAGTTCTCGAATCCACATTCATTGAATGCAGTGCGGATTGCACAATTCAGCCTGTGGATAATCCACAGGCTGAGTATCTCGTTAAGAATAGCCCATACCACCTGGCAATTAGGCCAGCAGTGCTTCTTCGCGAGTCCGGAAGTAGGCGGCCGATTGCATCACCAACCGATCCAGCGCCACTTTATCGGGCTTTCCGTACATAGCAGGGTAGGGCGCACCACCGGGTCCGAGTGGTTCCGGAGTACAAAAACGTTCATCGGTGTTGTAGCCGATCAGATACAGTGCCATGATGATCGTATCAAGATCAAGAGAGCCGTCTCCAAGCGCGCAGCGGTTTGAATCGGCCATGTGCAGGTTGATCAGCATCTCACCGGCCTCCAAAATCGCTTCACCGATGTGAGCTTCTTCACTCTGCATATGGAAGACATCACCATTAATATAGCCCACACCCGGGTGGTTCACCGTCTGGATGAATTGCTTGGCATCCGCAACAGTGTGGACAAAGCTTATCTCTGCCGAGCGGATAGGTTCAATGGCCGCTCTAATGCCATAACGGACGAACTCGTCCGCCACCAGGCGCAAGGTCTCCACACCGCGTTCAAATTCACTATCGTCGTACTTATCAGGGCGGCCAACCGCACCGGGCACGACAAGTAGATACGAGCCGCCTACGCAAGACGTAAATTCCAATTCGCGACGGATATAATCAATTGCAGCCTGGCGCTGAACTGCGCGGTTGCTGGATAAGTCATTGTCCGAAGAGAACATCCCGCAGGTTCCGGCCACTCGGATACCATGATCTTTCAACACCTTGATTGTTTCATCGACCTGGTATCCCAGGTCAGGGCCATAATGGTTGCCATGCAACTCGATGAACTCAATGCCGGCCTTCTGCAAGCGCTCCGCTGATTCGGCCAGCGTCTCGATCCCAAAGCCCCAGTTGCTCCATGAAAGGTTTAGCCTGCGCTGGAAACTTTCTGGCTTGGTTTCTTTCAACTCCATAAACCGGGCGCGTATATTTTCGTTCTTCTTCTGATAGTTTTGCTGTTCCATAGCTTTTCTCCTAGTCGGGAATCAGCCCGACACAATGCCTTTTTTCAGGATCAAATTGGCGTACAACGCAGACTCACTGGTCGCTACCACGGCATAAGCGGATTTGGCCCGCTCGTAAAAAGCAAACCGCTCCATGTATTCGAACTCTTGAATGCGCGGCTCATGCTTGCGAATGATCTCCAGGTAGGTGGGCCAGATATCGGGTTGGTAATCGTGACCCGGAACAACCGCCATTAGTCCTACCGGGTGAGGGACAAAATCGTCCAACGGCACAAACTGTAGGATAGCGTTCAACAGAATGGGAACATTATGCCCATCGGCGCGCACCAGGCAACGGGCGACGCTCGCGGCCGGGAAGTTACCATCGGCCAGGACCAGTTCATCACCATGCCCCATCTCCATCAGAATGCGCATCAGGTCCGGCGAGATGCAGCTTGGGATACCTTTTAGCATAGGCGGTCTCTCCAGGGGTGGGGACTTCTAAAATCCCGTTCAATTAGTTAGTTCAAGAATGCAGGGACGCTCTTGGGCATCTCTGGATGGTTAGGACCGAAGTGCTTCAGGATCACCATCGGCTCCCATCGGCTTTCGTTGGTAATGACTACCCCAGCACGAGAGGCCGGTTCGCCAACGAAATACTCATCTGCGCTGAGTTGTCCAAAGCGCAGCATAATCGCTGCTTCGGCATCGAAGGGGCCAAACTTGCCATGTCCCTGCACGATAATGCAGCCGTAAGCCACCTGGTCAACTACCCGAACCGTCTGGCCCGGTAAAACAGTCAGCTCTTTAGCGCCAACATAATCATTGGCGTACGTAATCCACTTTTCGGAATAACTCTCGTCCACTTGTGGGCAGTTCACTGGCGGGCGGAAGAAGTGCTTCTTGTAATGCGGGTCAACATTCTTTTCCCAATCCATCAGGCTTAGGATGTAATTTACATCCTGCTTGCATTCATCGGGTACGTTTTCCACTAGGAACTCGTATGGATATACCTCACCAGCGGTAATATTCTCGTAGACCGAGTTAACATCGCTGTTCCACTGCGGTTCATAGGTGAGGACAGACCCAGGTGCGTGGACAACCCCGGGCGGCGTAAACCAACCGGTGCTCAGTTCCACCCGATAAGCGCGAGAGAGCTCGGTGATGCGCGTATCGCGTTTTTCGTAATCTAGCAGGCGAGCTGCAACCATTTCGCAGGTCACATCGGGATCGAAGCCAAAATAGGTGACGGGAAATTCACCCATATAACTGTTGAGCTGGGGTGGAAAGTAATAGGCTTCCGGTTTTCCGATCCGCCCCACCCTGCCGGCGGCTAGGTCATTGAGGTGCAGGTGATGGAAGAGTGGCTGTTTATAATCGAAGAACTTCGAATACATCGGCCAACTACCATATTTCTCCTGCAATTCGTGTCCTATCAGGTCGGCACCCAAATCGCCCACGGCGTCCCGGAAGAGGAACTTGTCCTCTAGCCGCTCAGTAGGAGCCACGTAGCTCATGCCTTCGTCCCAGGGGGCCAGTTCACCATTCATCGCTGGAATAACAGAGGAAAACCAGCGCTCTTTAATTGAGCCACGCCGAGCACCTAAAGCAAAATAATCGTCCGGATGGAGGCGTAGGCGCATGCCAGCCTGACTGAACCTTCTGGGGACAAACACCGGAGCCATACGGAAGATGCCCTCGCCTTTTTCATATACTGCACGAATCGTCTGGTTATCCATAATTTCTCCTTTAACCGCCTATCCCTACAAGCGCTTTGGCCGCAGCCACAGCCCGGCTGGCATCCGGAGCAAACCCATCGGCCCCAATCTCTTGGGCATACTCCGTGGTCACCGGAGCACCTCCAACCAGAACCTTGACATTTTGGCGCACTTTGATGTTCTCTAGAGCTTGCAGAACGCTTTTAAAGTTTGGCATCGTAGTGGTCAGCAGGGCCGACAAGGCAAGAACATCTGGCTTTTCTGCTTTCACTGCTTCAGCGAATTTTTCCGCTGGCACATCTGTGCCCAGGTCCACGATGGTGAAACCCGCTCCTTCCAGCATTACGCTGACCAGGTTCTTCCCAATATCGTGCAAATCGCCTTTAACAGAGCCGATTACCACTTTACCGACGGATTTAAGACCAGCCTTTGCCAGGGAAGGTTTTAGGTAGGCCATGCCTTTTTGCATGGCTCGGGCAGACACCAGCATTTCAGGAACAAAGTATTCGCCGCATTCGAAAAGATGTCCGACCTCACTCATCGCAGCGATCATCCCTTCGTTGACAATCTTCTCCACAGGGATGTTCCCATCTAGGGCTGCCTGTATTTTTTCTAGAACAACTGTAACTTTGCCGGCGACAATATTGTCGTGAATTTGTTGTAATACGGGTTCCATAGTTATTTCCTCACACATCGATAGGATTGCAGCCTATTGGGTTGCAATGAACAGCCAGATCAGATTATGGCGTGCGAACCGAAGTGGTAGAGGCTCGCACAACAAGATGAGGTTCCAAGACCAGTCGGGTATTCGCAGGTTGCTCGCCTTTCAAGAGCGCCAACAGAAGCTGCATTGCCAGGGTTGCCAAATCAGTGAACGACTGTTGCACGGTGGTGAGCGGAGGGTTCTGATAGGCGGCCAGCTCAACATCATCCAGGCCGACGATGGAAATATCTTCCGGGATACGAAGCCCCTTCTGGTTGGCGGCGCGCATGGCCCCAATGGCGATGCGGTCGCTGGCAGCGAACACGGCAGTTGGGTACGGTTTGGTGCCTAGCAAGGTTTGGAAAGCAGAAAAGCCATCCGCGCAACTCCACCCGGCCGAGTTGATGACCAGCCCTTTAGGCAAACCATGTGCTTCTATTGCTCGCTGGAAACCGGCCTGGCGCTCACGCGCTAGGCTCAGCCGTTGAGGCCCGCTGATGTGTGCCAAACGGCGATGCCCGAGGTCAATGAGATGATTTGTGGCCAGCTCTCCGGCGCGGACGTTGTTCAGGGTGACCGATGGACCAGAATAGGATTCTGGATTGCGGTCGATTGCTACACAGGGGATGCCGGCCTTTTGCAGGCTTTCCAGCCCGTGAATCTGATCGCCAGAAGAAACAAACAAGACGCCATCCACCCAGCGCTCAGCGGCGGTGCGGATATAGTTAGCTTCACGCTCCGGGCTTTCATGAGTGTTGTAGTTCACCAGGCTATAGCCTGAAGCATGTGCCACATCTTCCGCTGCGCTCGCAATGGTTGAAAATGAAGGATTGGCTATATCCGGTACGATTAACGCTACGGTAT
>WNGB01006097.1_pt1 | contig 17842 bp, 22 predicted proteins | sample 5400681 | NCBI WGS metagenome assembly WNGB01 (sample SAMN13153367, study PRJNA577476) | soil metagenome | isolation source: 115 cm soil or saprolite under grassland replicate 2 | place: USA:California | collected 2016-06-15 | reverse complement strand
TTGAGCATGGGTCTGACCTGGTCAGGGGGCGGATCTGGGTCTTGCGCCCCGCCGTGGCGAGTGCCAAACTTGGCCGGTCCGAGCTGTGAGGCTCGGCGATGACGGCGGCGCGACGCGGGCACGCGCCGCCGTCTCCTTTGGCCGGCCTTGGGTGGGCGGGGCCCGCCGCACCGGTGCTATCGTGACTGCTCCCGGGCGCGTAGCTCAGCGGGAGAGCGCTTGCTTCACACGCAAGAGGCCGCAGGTTCAAGTCCTGCCGCGCCCACCAAGAGCCCCAGCTAGATGGCCTAGTTTGCTTATTGTGTCCAGTTGGCTGACAGGCGTAGAATCAGAATTGGTCAGAGGACCGAAGGGGCCAAGATGGGAGCTATCTGGGAGCCGGTTGAGCCGGGCATCTACCGGCGGAAGGGCCGGCACGGGAAACCGATCTACCGGGCCGTCCGGCAGGCCGGCAAGACCGAGGCAGGCAAATACCTCCAGGAGGTCGCGACCTTCAACGGCGAGAAGGTGCGAGACGCGCTCAAGGAGGCGAGGCGATGGAAGGCGGAGGCCCCGGGCGCGGCTCGGATCTCGAAGTCGTCGCAGTGGACGTTGCAGGAGGCGTACGAGCAGCTGCACGCCGACTCGCAGGTCCGGTACGCCAACTCCACCGTGCAGTGGCACGCGGACCTCTGGAAGGCGCTCCCCGACGGCGTCAAGGGGATGCAGCTCCGCGCCATCACGCCGCAAGTCCTCCGGGAGCACCTCAAGAAGATCGAGGCGCCGGTCGTGCGGGACCGGGTCCGGCAGCTCGTCGGGACGATCTACCGGTACGCCGACGTGTCCCCGTCGCCGGCCGTGAAGGAGTACACGCCGAGGACCCGGGCCGCCCGGATGGCTGAGGCGGTCGGGGAGGGGGAGGGCCGCTATCGGACGGATGCCGAGGTCGAGTCGATCGTCCGGAACCTGGATGACAAGCGGTACGCGTCCCTGGTCCGACTCCTGTGGCGAGTCGGGCTCCGGCCGGGCGAGGCCTTCGCCCTGACGGTCGGGCAGATCGACCCGGAGACACGCGGCCTGACGATCGACCGGGCAGTGAACGACCGCGAGGTCGGCCCCACGAAGACCGGTAAGACCCGCCACCCGACCCTCCCGGCGTCAGTATTCGACGACCTGTCGGAGCACATCCGGCGGTACTCGGACTGGAACGATCCCGACGCGCTCGTGTTCATGACCCAGGCCGGGACGATGATTGACGGCGACAACTTCCGCCGCCGCACCTTCGGGCCGGCCGCCAGGAGGGCTGGGGTGAACGGCGGGATTCGCGTCTACGACCTGCGCCACACGGCCGCCTCGAACATGGTCGCCGCAGGGGTCGACCTCGTCACAGTCGCAGAGATGACTGGGCACTCTGTCCAGGTGCTCATCTCGACGTACGCCCACTACGTCGAGGAGGCCGGCCGCCGGGCGGCCGACACCCTGGACGCGTACTTCGCCGAGGTCCACGACAAGGCACCAGCCGAAGAACTACTCTCAGCAACCCTCGGAACGTGAGGCGTGCTCGGGTCAGTACCAACCGCTCGCCGAAAATCCGCGCGGGCATAGGGTTGGTCTGAATGGACGTCGTGCTCGGCGTGTCGGTCCAGAGTCTGCTGGCGGTCTCAGCGATCCCTGGCGGCCGCTGCCAGCGCCGTCGGTCTTCACTTGGCGGCTCGTTCGGTTCACCCGCGACTACGTCGAGCAGATGAGCTCGCGAACGATCTTCAGGCCGGTGCGAACGCCCAGCAACGCTCTCACCTCATGGGTGAAGAGGCGTCCGCTGCACCGAACCTCATTGCCACCTCGGGCGGTGATCAGTTCAGCGGCGACCAAGCCGACATCGCTTGGGGCGCTCTGAGAGAACGTTGCCCAGCGTCTTGCCAGGAGAAACACTCCAAGTCTATGCTTGGCCAAACAGGCTAGTAGGGGATGCGATCTCGATTCACCTGCTAGGGGACAGTTGTGACTAATGAGGCGAAGGCACGGGGCTGGAGTTCCGTCCTAAACTCCGTCAGGACTCCTTTAGGGTTCCTCACCCTTGTGGCCCTCATCCTCGACGGCTTCCTTCTCTCTGCCGCCTCGTTTACAGAGCGACTCCCGCTCTGGGCGCCGCTGGCGCTCTTGGCCCTTCTCGTGGCAGCTGTGTTTGCGGTAATGATTATCAAACCCCTTGCCCTGTACCACCCGAACGACTGGCCCAAATCCGAACCCCCCGTCTTCAAGCCGCTCAAGCGGGTTCGGCTCCGTGTTCGTGGAAAGCCGCGCTTCTCCGAATCTGACGACTATCGCGCTGTCTACACCGTCACTGGAGAGTCTCGGGACTCTCGCCCTCCCGAAAAGGAGCAGAATGCAGTGCGCGATCCGCCCTACCTCGCCTTGGAACTCGAGAACGTGTACCCCGACGATGTCATCAGAGTCACCATTGTCGATGTTAATGACCCAGGGCTCATGTGGGAGATTCCCCCCTTCACCGTCTGGGAGCACCTCCGGGATGCCTTCCGCAGGCGAGCGATCGAGAAGTGGGCCCAGCCTCCTGGGGCTGGCGAAATCTCAGTGACGAAGACGCTGGAGCCCACGGCCGCGCCTGAACCCGTTGTGACGTTGGAGCGTGCCCCCGCCTTTACGTCGGAAACGAGCAGCAGGATCGCGTCCAACGAACCCAGAGGTGGGCGCCGGGCGCCCGCCTCCGGTTGAGGGTGGCTCTCGAATGGAGGTCATCGAAGATGATCGAAGATTGGGAAAGAATGCTCGCGGGCGAACTGTCGGACAAAGAGGGTTCGGTGCTACTCACCAAAACCCTGGCCGAGTTGGAGGACGTGATCGAACGCTCTCCACGAGCCAGGGACTCGGCAATCCGGATCCTTGAAACTCAGCTAACTCCCCCCTTGACGGAGAACTCCTGGGATGACGTCAAGAAGTCGCTGGGTGCGCTCTTCGGTCCAGGTGCCTCCTACCTGCTCAGTTGGGTGTCATTCGGTGACTGGGACGAGCGGATGAACCAGCTTTCGACCCTCGACTCGCCGGAAGCGATCCCACTCCTGCGGGAGCTCGTCGCCCTCTTTGGGATCGCCATTCGAAGAGCGATGACCATGCGTAACGAATTGCCCGACGACTGGCAAAGCTTCAGTCTGAGCGTGGTGGAACTTCAGATCGGAGGAGGCTACCGGATATCGATCACGCTAGATAAGGTGTCAGGCGACAAGGTTACTCTCGAAGGGCCCCCCGATTCGTTTCTCACTCTCGCCGGCACCCTGCTGCAGGGGCTCATCTTTGTGGGAGACGCAAATGAGTTCAGCCCAGACCGGGTCGAAGCGTTCCGCGGGCAGGTCACGGAGCTAGAGAAGATCCTGACGGCGGGACGACCGTTGGAGACCGCGGAGGGCGGGGACGCCGAGACGATAGCCGTCGCAGAAGGTGCAGAACCCCTCGACTCTGCGGGACAGTCACCGTGACTGGCTCGGTAAAGAAACTCGATCGGCGCCGCGGATCGTGTCCTCGCTCATCGCGCATCGTCCGCTATCCTGCGCGAGTACGTGAGCCTGTACGCGAACCGGTTCGACCCGGAGTCGCTCGTCTTCACGGGGGAGCGTGGCGGCCTGGTACGGCAGGGCAACTTCCGCAAGAGGATCTTCCAGTCGGCGGCTAAGCGGGCCAAGGTGTTCGACTCGAACAGGGCGCGTACCCACCCCCCATGACCTCTGGCACTCGGCAATCAGTCTGTGGCTCCAGCGCGGACTCACGCCGTTCGAGGTGGCCAAGATCGTCGGCCACACGAACCTGAAGATGATCGAGCAGCGTTACGGACACCTGTACGTGGACGCCCTCCAGGAGAAGATCGACCGTCTGGGGGAGGCGGGGCAGGCGACGTCCTGATGACGGCGGCCAAGGAGCGGTTCAAGCGGGCCGTGGTCGAGCTGATCGCTGCGGGCACTTACCCGGGGGCTACAGCCGTCAACGCGGCTCTCGGCCATCACCGGGATCGCGCCGACTTCAACGGCCGCGAGGAAAAGTGGCGGGCCGAGGTGTTCGAGGCGGCCGGATGGGTCCAGCGGCCGAACGGGACGCGGAGCTGGGTTCGCCCCCACGCCCTGATTCTGGAGCCTCCTGGAGCCCCGGCCTGCGTGGTCGGGGCTCCTGACAGTCCTGCCCCGGGCCTAAAGGCCGTCGCTCAAAGACGCCGATACCCCACCCACCGAGAAAAGTGGATGTATGGGGACCGAGTACAGGACCGCGCGACGCTTCAGGAAACCCTCTCCGCTGTTCAGGTGGTGCCAAGCAAGAGGGTGCTTCTCTGGCCCTGGGCGTGTTCTGGTCTTCGGGGCCGGGCTTCTTCTGGAGGCTGAAATACTCGCGGAACTCGGGTGGAAAGTTGATGCTCTGGAGACGAGCGACAGCATCGCTCGTCGCGCCGACGTCTTTGAGGCGTTCTCACACAGGAAGGGCTGTCGCGTTATCAGCGCGACTGCTGCCGCGCGACCGAAGTATCAACTCATCCTCGTTACCCACGTCCTGGAGTTCATAGAAAACCCAAGACAGCGACAGCAGATTCTTGGCGACCTTGCGTCAAGACTGGGTCAAAAGGGCGTCTTGCTTCTAAGCCTGCGCGGATGGTCGGATGTCAAAGCTGCGAAGAACCCGCGGCGGAAAGGTGACGGCATCGTCACGGGCCTGGGGACGTGGACCCGAGGTTTCACGACCACCGAAGCTCGGGACCTGGTTGAGAACGCCGGGCTCGAAGTCGCGGACGGCCCTATGGGAGAAGGGTCTAGAACACCTAGACAAGTGAGGTTCGTATGCAAGAAGAAGGCGTGATGGATGCGCGAAGTCTCGCACGCCTCCAATTCGAGAATGCAGGCCGGGAAATTACCCAATCGTTCGACGTCATGAATTCCAACATGGCCCTAGGAGCTGGCACCCTCGCCGCGATTCTGACGGTTCTCGGAGCCGGGGAGCTTTTTGGACTTGGTGACGGCCAGGGTGGCCGGGGGTTCCCAAAGCTGTCTGCGACCTCGCTCATCGTGCTGGCTGCTGCATTTCCCCTCCTGGTCAGATTCTTCATCCGCTCGATGCACGCATACGAGAACCTAGAGAGGTTCAACCGGCTCCAGCGCAAGGGCTGGGGATTCCTCATGGGTCAGACAAGCTGGGACGCATATGCGGCGTTCGTTCAGGTGTTGTGGGTGAGTTGGTGTGCTCCGATGTCGTCCTGGGAACTCTTCTGGCGACATATGAAATACGGCTTCGCCTGGGTCTTTTACTGTTGCCAGCGCAGCACTTTTCTACGCCTTCGTAACATCCGTGGGTATCGCCCCCCGGCTGGTGGCGGCGGCGGCAATCTTCATAGGGACAGGCATGGAGGGTGTGACTCTGTACCGGTACCGGAAGCAGATCGCTCGACAACCCACAGCCGAGGAGAAGCGGGCCCTAGCTGACGGTGAAGAGTCCGTGCAGTTGGTCACTGGTGCCCTCTCACAGAGGCCTCGAACAGGACAACTCATCGAAGAGGTAGGGGGTCTGTTCGTTGGCTGGCGTCGGCTCTTCCGTCGATAATTTTGAGCCTGCTTGATTGAACCCGGCTCAACGGGGCCCGATGCTTCCTGGAACTTGATCGCTATTCTCATCGGTGATACGACCTAGTGGCTCTTGATCCGAAATCGAAGGGACATGTTCAGTCTGGAAATGCCACCCCCGCCAGGCGCAACACCGCCGCGGCGCTCATTTTGGAAGCGGCCAGTTGGAATCGTGGTACTTGCCTTCGTCGGCCTGGTCCTGGTCGTCGCCGTCCTCTCCGCGCTGGCGGAGCCGACCGGGGAGAAGGCGGCTTCGCCCACACCTGTGCCATCCATTGCGGCAACCGCGCCGCCGAGCGTGGAACCTGAGGAATCGTTCCAGATTCCAGAGCGCGTCGCCGTTCCCCGGGTCGTTGGGATGGGCATTGAGAAGGCCAAAGGGATTCTGAGGCTCGCGGCATTGCAGGTGACCGTGGTCCGGAAATTCTCCCCTCGCACGTCAGGGACAGTGCTCTCGCAGAGCGTCAGCGCGGGGATGGAGGTGCGTGCTGGTCGAACGATCCGACTGGCGATCTCGAAGGGCCCGAAGCCTCAACCTTCGCCACAGCCGAACTGCACCTCTGGCTACTCACCATGCCTCGTCTATCACGGCGGGGCTGACTACGACTGCTACGGAGGGTCTGGAGACGGCCCCTACTACACCGAGCCGGGTGTCGTGTATACCGTCTCTGGGTCTGACCCCTACGGCCTGGACGCCGACAACAACAGTCGCGGCTGCGAGTAGCCCTTGACTGAAAACCTGCTGAGGCTCGTCGACATCGCTCGGCTCCTCGGCGTCACCAAGCAACGCGCCTACCAGCTCAGCGGGAGACGCCGATTCCCCACGCCAGCGGCCACCTACGCCAAGGGCCGGTTGTGGCGCCAATCTGACGTGGAGCTGTGGGCTCGCGACTACAGAGGTGGGGCCGCCAAGTGGGGCGCACGCTCCTAGATTTCCCCACTCCTGGTGCCCACGGGCTAGTGTTCGTTGCGTTGGGTCTGTCGGCCTTGGCCTATACGCCGACGTCGAATCCTGGAGGCACAGATGCGTCTGATCGGCAACATCCTGTGGGTTGTGTTGGGAGGATTCATCCTCGCGCTCGGCTACGCCATCGCCGGCGTGCTGATGTTCGTTTTCATCATCACGATTCCTTTTGGGCTCCAGGCGTTCAAGCTCGCCTCGTTCTCGCTGTGGCCCTTCGGCAGGGTACTCATCGCGCGACCTGACGCGGGGAAAGTGACATCTTTCGTGGGCAACATCCTGTGGTTCGTGCTGGGCGGGGTCTGGTTGGCCCTAGGGCACCTGCTCACGGCTCTGGTTCTGGCGATCACGATCATAGGCATTCCATTCGCGGTGGCCCATTTGAAGCTGGCCCGCGTCGCTGCCTGGCCCTTCGGGTTCACGGTCGTCCCGGCGTCCATTGCACTACCGTCCCAGATCGCGGTGGCCGTCACGCCCATCGGCGCCGGCCAAGGGCTGCAGGACAAGGCATCACCGTGAAGCCTTCGTGAAGCCTTTGATCGGCCTTCTCTTCGCGCTCGGCTTGGCGGCATGTTCGCAGGCCGCAGAGCCGGACAAGCCCAAACCGTCGCCCAAACCGTCACCGTCACCGATACCCTCCCCTACGGTGGACCTGTGTGCCGACCTTTTCTTGGTTAGCGACCAGGTGAGGGAGATACGAGCTGGGACCGCCACGGCGGATGAACTCGTTGCGGAACTGGACAGCCTCCAGTCCCTCATGACCGAGGATGGGTTCGGGGATGTGGCCACCGCCCTTGGGAGGCTGAAGGTCGAGATCGACACGTCCTCTGATTACCGCTTCGACTCGGCCGTCAAGCTCCGGGCCAAGACAGTGTCCTTCACTGCCCTTACCGCCGCGCTACAGGCCGACTGCGAGCCGCCCTGAGGCTCCCAGGCCGGTCTACGACCCCTGTGGGTCATCGGTGGACCACGATGTGATGGGGCCGGAAACCGTCCGGGCCCATTGGTTCAGTATCAGGCGGACGATCAACGATTCCCGACCCGTGGCACATCGGGCAGTCGTACTGCCGAACCTTGAACGGCCGCCCCGTGGTGTCCACCCCATGGACACACCGCCACGGGAGCTCGTCGAGGGAATCCTCCAGCTCGGCCGGGGTCGGGTGGACCACGGGACACGCCCGGGAACGGTCGATCGGCACCTCGACCTGCCGGGCCTTCAGCATCGCGGCGACGTGACACGGCAGGCCCTGGACGTGCATCAGGCACCACGCTCGAACCAGAAGCTCCCGTAACGTGGGTGCGCTGACCTGGCGTTGGCGTTCGCGACGTCCGCGGCGTGGTCGCATCTCTTGGTGCACACGTGGCTCCCGCCCCGGTTCCACTTGAAGGTGGAGAACACGGGGTCACCGTTGTCCCGGTGAACAGGGACCGAGCGCTGCTGTGCCACGAGGGTACGCCGGCATGCGCGTCGCCCCCGGGATTATGGGTTGTGCCGACGGCTGGGTCCCCGCCGCGATGACCTTGTCCAGGCTGGCCAGGCCGATCCAGTCGGCCATCACGGTGTCCGTGTTCTTCGGCCGGACCCGGGTCAGCTCGTCGATCTTCACCCTCAGGTAGTTCAGGGCCTGGACGTCAGAACGGTACGGGAGCCTGACCAACCCTTGGCGGTATGCCGACGGCAGCAGTGCGTGCAGGCCGATGACGGGATCGCGCTTGTTCTTCCCCGTCTGGAAGGGGATGACGGTGACGTCGCGCCACTTGGCCCGCCACTCCTGGAAGTCCCGCTGCTGGAGGAAGGTGTGCGCCGCGTTCTGCTCGATGACGACGGACGAGACCCGGCACCCGATGGTCGCCGCCTTGAACATGATGTCCTCCAGGACCCCGGTGAAGACCCCGTCGCGGAAGTCGAGGACCTGCTGGATGTCCCACTGGCCCCTGGTCCCGTAGGTGAGGAAACGGGTCTTGTTCGTCGGATCGACCTGCCAGACCTCGAAGGCCCACCAGCTCGCGTTCGATGCGATCCCGCCTTCCGCGGGGTCAATGCTCAGGTACGTCACGAGCTGCCGCCCATCCTCGGTGGCGACGGGTTCCCACATTGACCTTGAGCGATCGAGTGAGCCCTCGCTGACCCAACCCGTCGCATCGGGGCCTCCGTGGATCCACGCGATGTCCACCAAGCCCCCCGCCGTCGTGTCCTCGGGAGCCTGTTGGAACATGGCCGCATAGGTTGGCTTGGCCGCCTCGTGCTGGAGCTTCCGCCACGGGAGCCGTCTGGCGTCGAGCAGGCATCCATCGGCCTTCAGGTCCCACTGCCGGTGGTTCCCGCCCGAGTCGGCGTCGCACGTGGGCTCGTGGTGGGCCGGGTAGGCGACGTGGGCGTAGACCGGGACCGCGTCGCCGTCGTCATCGGGGTCCCACGTCCGGGCGAGCACGTCCCCGTACAGGTCGTCGCCGGCGAGCCGCTGCCCGACCAGGAGGAGGGTCCCCCCCGGTTCGAGCCGGGACTCGGGGTTCTGGTTGAGCCATTCGAGGGCGCCCGGGTCGCCAACGTTCTTCGGCGTCACGACGTCGTCCAGGACGATGAAATCGGCCCGCTCGTTCAGGAAGGTCGAGCCGTAGCTGATGGCCTGGATGGACGGCTCCTTGTTGAACACGGGCTCGTCTTCGAGGCTCGCCACGACGAACTTGTCCCGACGCCACGTCGTGTCGGGGTCACCGTCGACCGGCCGGAACCGGCCGAAGAGGTCGACCATCGACCGTTCGGCATGGGCCTTCTTCTTGTGGTCGTAGTAGGGGGCGGACGACGCGAGGACCGTCCGGAGGAGCTCGACGCCGTGGACGGCCTTCTCGTACACGCCGTGCCCGTACATGATGCGCAGGCTGCGGCCGAACCCGGGATCTCGACTCCCGCCGCCGGCCAGGAGCCACGCGATGACGTCGAGCATGAGGGTCGTCTTGCCCGACCCGGACGGGGCGTTGAGCACGCCGTACCGGTCGACGGGGTCGAGGACGAGGTCGAGGACCCGCCGTGCGGCGTCGGCTCGCCACGGGGGGATATCTCGGGCGAATACGACGCGGCAGAACGTCGCGAAGTCGACAAGGCACTCCTGGGCCAGGGGTTCGAGCTGGTCCCACGGTTTCGGTGGGTTGTCGGCCAGCGCCTTCGACTCGGTCCCGGGTGGGATGGCGTGCCAGACGCGGTGGACGGTCGACACCGACACGCCGGCCCTGCGGGCCGTCTCGGTCATGGACAGGCCGAGGTCCCTGGACTTCAGCAGGCCCGTCTTCTGGCGCTTGGTCAGCCTCTTGCCGGCCATCGTAAACCCAGTTTACCGTTACCGAATGGTCCTGGAAGGGTCGACGTGCGTGGATTGGAAAGCCGGATGATGGGCGTAGGCCCGGATGACAAGGCGTGGGCAGCGCGCTCCGCTCGTATCAGGGGAATGTCCGGATGTCACCGCGAAAAGGGGCATCTACCTGGGGAAACGCTACATTCTGCCACATGGTCCCGCGGTGAGGTAACTACCTTGAAATCGCTCGCGAGAAAACACCCCCGGGTCGAACATCTCGTCGGATCGGTCCGCACGTGAACCCGCAGGTGAAGCCGCGGGGCAGACACGGGAATCCGCAGCCAGGAGCCGCCGGGTCTGGGGTTGCTATCTGACCAGTATCTGACCACCTGCCTCTTGACCAGGATGGATGGGGGAGGATCCTGCCCTATTGGCAAGAGGTCTGGTCCTGGCGATGGGGAAAACTCGTCTACCTGGTTGACCATAGATCCAGGGGGTTGGGTGGAGATGTTCGTCGCGTGCCGTTGCGTAGGGGTACGCCCCTTGCCTCATGCCCCGTTCGGGTGGCCCCGAACGTAGGGGCGATGATCCACCCCGCCTCGCCCCCGTGGGGCCCACTCGTGGGGTGCAGAGGGTGCAGAGGGTGCAGCTTTCTACCCTTACCCCCTGCGCGCGTGCGTTGAGGTAGTAAATGGGGTGTAGGTTGCACCCCCTGCACCCCGCACGCGCATTCAGCGCGCCGACCACGGTTGACCCCACGTTTCAGAACCGGCATCGCAACCCCTGCCACCTGCGCACACCGCGACCGATACGCTCCTCGATCTCCCCGGCCTCAAGCTCGGCCCGGTAGACCTCTTTGAACCGCGTGGTGAAGTTCTGCTGTGAGACCGGGTGCCGACCGTTGGTCTGGCACCAGTCCCGGTAGGCGTCGTACAGCCGGGAGCGGGTCACGGACCGGTCGAGCGCTAGCTCGCAGCACTCATCAACGAACGCGGCGACCGTGTCCACCTTGCCCCGGTAGTCCGCGTTGGCCGCCAGGACCGACGCCGGGAGGTCGAAGTGCCCTCGCCCCATGAGCCGGCGGAGCCCCTCCACGGCCTGGACGAGGAGCCCCTCGAGCTCCGCTCGCGTCGTGATCTTGCCGAGCAGGTGGGGATCGGCGGTCCCGTCGTCCTCGCTGAACCGCCGGTCGAACGGCAGTACCACCCAGCGGTCGAAGATCGCCTCGGACTGGTCGTGCGACGGTGGTACTTCGTTGGCGGAGAACATCAGCTTCACGAACGGCACGAACTCGAACCGCTTCCCGTACTTCCGCTCCGCCGACACCGCGTCCCCGCCGCCGGTCAGGATCTTGAATATGTCCGAGCGCCGCAGCGCCGACGCGTCGAGGTCGCCGCAGAGGTTTGCGAACTTCCCGTAGACGTCCGCCGTGGCGAAGCGGTTCTCGCCGAAGGTCTGAAGCGGGATCGCCGTGCAGTTCTGAGGGCCGACCAGGGCCCGCACCAGCCCGAGGAACCTCGACTTCCCGTTGCTGCCCGACCCGACCAACATGAAGGCGCGTCGCATCGGCGCGTCGGGAAGCAGCGCGTACCCGAGGATCTCCCGGGCGAGCCCCTGGGCGTCGTGCGGCAGGACCTCCTTGATGAACTTGTCGACCTTCGGGCACTTGGCGTCCGGTTCCCACCTCACCGGGACCTGGACCAGCGACGCGAAATCGGGGGAGTGTGGGACCAACTCCCCGGTGCGCCAGTACAGCATGCCGTTCGCGACGTTCACGAAGTCCGGGTTGGGGATGTCGGGGAGGTCCTGGAGGCGCGCCTTCAACCACGCGATGACCTCTTCGGCGTGCCGCCGCTTGAACCGCTCGCCGAGGACGCGCCGGGTGACCGCCTTGGCCAACTCCTCGCCGGTGTCGAGGAAGACGCCGCCCTTGTACCAGTGCAAATGCTGGCCGGCGCCGACCCGGACGCCATACTGCTCCCGGATCTCCGCGCCGAGCATCGATGGGATGAACCCGTCGCGGTCGAAGTACCGGTCCGGGTCGACGTCCTCGTCCGAGCTCTCCACCGGGACCTCCACCGGGACGAGGTCCTCCAGGCGCAGCCCTGCGTCCAGGTGGTCGCTGATGTCGAACCCCACCTTCGGGGGCATGAACGCCTTGACCGATGCCGCGACCCCGTCGAGCTGGTTCACGATGTCCACCACGCGGTCGACGCCCGGATTCTTCCCGTTGTGCTCGTCCGGATCGTCGTTGTCGGCGATCAACACGACGTCTGCACCGCGAAGAGATTCGGTGTACTCGTCGCGCCAGCCGGCACCGACGCCCCCCTGGTTCGTGGTCGCCACGAGCCGGATCTTCCGGAGACGGTCCGCGTCCTTCTCCCCTTCGGTGACGAAGACCGTCTCGCCGGCCTCTATGGCCCTCACGACTTCCGGGAGGCGGTAGAGCACCCGGCGTACATCCTCCGGAAGGCCCCACTCCCACTTGCCGTTGACTCTGTATCGCGGCCGGAACGTCTTCGGCTCGAACTTGACGACTTGGAAGAGGTCCCGGCTCTCCTCGTCCCGGTACCGGTAGACCTTCACGACATCGCCCAACGGCTGGTCGTTCCTCTTTTCGTTCCTCTTCCCGTTTGACGAGTTGAAGAGGTCGGTCATCTTGAGCCCGAGTGCCGCAACGACGTCCTCAGTCGGGCACCCCGCATGGCAGTGAAGGAGAACCTTGTCGCCGGCGTCGTTCACCGTCAGGCTCGGGTTCCTGTCGTCGTGGGCGGGGCATTGCCAGTTCTTCTGCTGGTAGTCGGACGCGCAGCCTGCCTCCGCGAGGGCGAGGACGACGCGGTCGTATGGGGTGAGACCGCTCGACTTGCCCCTCGACTTGCTATGACCCTTCGCTCGGCTCATCGGATGTTGCCCACTCCTCACGGTTGCCCTATCCACTCGGCCGGGGGAGCGGCTGAGGCGGGGCAACGTCACCCCAACCGCTCTGGATCCCGACCCCTGCCCCGGCGGCACCGCGACCGCGTGCAAGTCGCAGGACTCCACCGGAGTCTTAGTCCGCCGTCATGCCCGCTTCCTTGGCCGCGTCGATGGCCCGTTGGCGGGCAATGTCCTGCGGGCTGAAGAACGCGGACGCATCCGTTCCAGAGTCTTCCGCCGAACTGGAACCGACGGCGTCCACCCACTGAACCGTCGCCTTCACGGCTCGCTTGGGCGCGAACGATCCAGGAGCCTTCGGGTCCGCATCCCGGTTACACGACGGGCACGGCTGCCCCGAGTCCTCGTATCCATTCGGGCCGATCGCACCGAAGCCCATAGCTCCGCAGGCGGAACAGGCTTGCATGTCAGCCCTCCTCGACTGGACCGACTTCTCGGACGCTGTCCCGACGCTCTGGCTCCTCGAATGGAACCCTCTCGGCGTCGAGCTGCGACATCGACTCAGCCCCGGTTGAACCGGATCGCCGACCGCCAAGCGGTCCCGAGCCCTCGTCGCCCAACTCGAACCGCTCGATGGGCTCGGGGACCGTGCCCTTTGAGCCGGGGTTGCGAGAATTCTCACGCGCCGGGCCCGTTGAGGTCTGACCTGCTGGGCTCTTCTTCGCCATCATGATCAACTCCTCTCTTGCGCCAGTTGCGCACCGCCAGCTTGTGCCGTGGGAGTGCCCCTACGCCGCTCCCGCACGGCTTGCCGGACGCCCTGCAATCCGAACCTCTCGATGTCGAGCCCCCGCGCCTCCAGCAATCGGACGGCCAGGGCGACCCACGGCCTCTGAGACGCCTTCCCGTGGGCGAATGCCTCGCGGTACGTGCGCTCCAATGCGGCCGCAGCCTCGGTCTCGGTCCACCCGCCGGACTCGATCAACCCGAGCATGGCCACGGCGAAGCTGTCATCGGCGATCCACCGGTCTCGAAGGTGCTCGATCTGTGATCGGCGGTTCTGCCCCGGGCGCACGCCGTCGCGTAGCGTCGCTCGCGTGACCGAGTCCGAGATATCCACCGGGTCGACGAGAACCCCTCGGTCGGTATCGACGATCTTGAGCTGGCCGGACTTGATCATCTTCGTGGCATCGGCAGATCGGATCACGGACGCCGGCACGACGTAGTCGATGCCCGGCACGAGCGGGTAGGCCCAAAGATCGGAGTAGCCGCGATGCATCCCGGCGATGACGAGGAACACATGCGCGACGGGCGGGTCGGGCATGGTCGCCCTGACGACTGCGTAGCCGGGCCATACCTCGTACGTCTTCAGACCGGCCGGCTCGGCCTTGTTCTTTACGGATGCCATCTCAGATCCTCCGTCGGTCGTTGGCCATCCGCCGCTCCGAGTCCAACTCGACCGCCTGCTCGTACGTGGCCTCACCTTGCGGCGACAGCCGGCTGATGACCTTCTCTGCCTGAACCGGTGTGAGCGCCCCGGACAGGAACAGGTCCAGGACCGCTTGGGCCTTCCCGGCTTCGAGCAGCGCTACAGCATCCTCGACCTTCGGGTCGACGGGCGGAGGCTTCACGATTCCGAGGGCGCGCTCGATCTCGTCCGCGGCCTCGGGGTGGCCCTCACTACGGAGCCGATCCGCGGTTTCCATCTGCTCCCGGAGCTTCTCCTGGCGGAGCATGCGGCGTTCGAACTCGCGCGTGGTTTCCCCGAGCTTCCTCATCAGCCCTCGACCTCCTCGGTGATGCCGCGGATGTTCGACGCCGGCGGCTCCTGAGGCCCGTATTGGTCCTCGATCAATCCGACAAGGTGCCGCAGCTCCGTCAGGCTGTCGGCCCACGAACGGGCCAGGGCGGGCTTGAGGCGAACGGCTTCCTTGAACTCCGACGGCGGCCAAGGGAACCCGGTCACCTGATCCAGGAGGTACTCCACGCGGTCGGTCACCCGATCACTCGCGAGGAGTTGTCCCCGGACGACCCTGCCCGCCTTGGTCTTGAGTTGCTCGAACTCCCGGTTGTCGATCATCGCGATTGCTCCCGCTGCCACTCCAAGAGTTCCGCCTCGGCCTTCACGCCAGCCTTGTAGTCGTCCGAGTCGAGGTCGATGTCGAACGGGGCCTCGATGCCGAAGTACTGGCGGGTCAACTCACGGGTCTCCGGTGCCGCGTCGGCCCACGCTTGCGTCTTCGCGGCGCCCAGGACCGAGGGCGAGTCCAGAGTGGCGGCAAGTTCTGCCGCCGGGCCGATCTGCTCCTGAATCTCCAGGTATTTCTGCTCCCACCGTCCGGGCCCTGGGGTGTGTCGGAGTTCGTGGAACGCCTGACGAATCGCGATCCGCTTCTTGGTGACCTGCTCCACGAGCTGCTCCTGGAGCCGGGCGTCCCGTTCCGCCTCGGGCAGTGCCTCCAGCTCGGCGGCCAACTGGTTGGCCTCCAGCTCGGCGGCCTCCTGCTGCTCGCGGTCCTCCCGTTCCGCGGACAATCGGGCCGCGTTCTCCTCGACCCGGCTGGCCAGCTCGGGCTCGTCACGCTTGAGCCGGGCCCAGGCCGGGTCCTGGATGACCTGCTCGGTGGTGAGGATCGCGCCGTTGTCGATCCGCTTGGCCAGACCGTGCGGTGCCCATTCGAGGACCTCGTCCAGGAGTGTTGAACTGACGTCCTCGGGCGTCGGCTCGTGCTCCTGGTCCTGGTCCTGGTCCTGGTCCTGGTCCTGGTCCTGGTCCTGGTCCTGGTCCTGACTCTGGTCGCCGTCGGCCTGGCCAGGAGCCAGATCGGGGTCATCGTTCTCGTCAACCATCAGTACCTCCTCTCTTCGGCCACAGCAGCGGCCGGACGTCTTCCTCGGTCGATCGGATCCGCGGTGCGATGACGGCCGCGATCACTCCGGCGAGCCGGGGGCCGACCGGCTTGTTCCCGGCTTCCACGTCGTGGACCCGCTGCCGGCTCACGCCACACGCCGCGGCGAGCTCGGACTGCCGAAGGCCGCTCGCCTCGCGCAGGACGCGGAGTGTGTGACCGAGCCCGACTGTCTCGTCAGCCACGGTGGGCCTCCACGTAGGACGCGACGTCCTCGGGGTGGAACAGGACCCGAGCTCCGATGCGTATCGCTGGCAAGCGGTCGGGGTGGCCGGGTGTGAGCCCGGCCAGTCGAAACACGGATCGGGCGCTGACCCCGAGGATCGTGGCAACCTCCCGGGCGCGGAGAAGAGGCTCGATGACCGTCCCCATCACAGCTCCCTGGTGGACAACTTGCCCGTGCATGTCAACCGCTTCATGGTTCCAGAGTATGACCTGACGTGGCCGATGAGTAAGCTGATACGCTACGCTTGCGTATGACGCACCGCGAATCCGATCTGCCGGAAGTGAAGCCCGAGCCAGGCCTTCGGCTTGGCCCTGTAAGACCCGAGCCAAACCTCCGTCTGGGCCTGGCGATCCACCCCCAACCGGGCCCGAGGTTCTGGGTACGGCGCACCGAGTACGCAATCGAGGAGCGTGGAGGTCATCCGTTCCTGGCGGCCACCGACACGCGCCCGGTACAGGTGAAGCTCCCGCTGGAGGTCCTTCCCAGGGTGGCCGAGCTGGACCTCGACTCCCTGGACGCGATCCTGGCGTTCGTCGGCGAGTACGGACCACTGAAGGCCTGGCCGGAGCGGTTCGCGCAGATGGCCCTCGGGGAGAAGTCGGGCATGCCCTCTTCCGATGCCGTACGCCAGCTCGTCGGGAGACGGAAGCGGTCGGCCCTCAAGGATGACTCCGACAGACTCTACGGCGAGTTTGTCGACGAGTTCCGGGTCGGGGCGGCCGGTCTCCAGGCCCTGCTGTTGGTGACGCAGGAACTCGAAGCCGACCGATTCTCGTACGGTCGCCTGGCTAGGGCGTGGCCGGCGTCGTGCCCCTGGTCGAACCGGACACTGTCCACGCGCGGTGCGGGGTGGGCGATCCTGCTCACCCTGATCAACGAGGGGTTGGCATCGACGCGGTTGACGGTCTCGGTGCTAACGGCTGGCCGCCGCGTCGACAGCGTCAAGACCCTTGGCCAGATGGCCGACGAGGGCCTCTCCCTGCAAGTGAGTGGACCGTTCAGCTTGTACGGCGCCTGCCTACTCGAACTCGCCCAGCACCTGCTGGAGGGCCGGGAGTACCGGAACTGCGCCAACGAGTCGTGCGGGCGGCTCTTCTCGATGCAGGAGGGCCGAAGCAGTCGCGGGAGGCATCGGACCGACGCCATGTACTGCAGCCGGACGTGCGCGCTAGCCCAGGCGCAACGGGAACACCGTCGCCGCCAGGCGAGTGGTGAGGGCTGAGTTCAGGCCCGGCCGCTCGGCGTCTCCCGCCAGGCGATCCACCACCGGATCGGCCGCCGGCACTAGTCCTCGGATGTCTCGATCAGCTCGATCCAGTTGACGATGTCGTCGGCTTGCACGAACTGCTGTGCTTCGCCGGGCGCGCGCGTGTACCACAGTCCATCCGTGCGGATCGAGAACTCCCAGCACTCGCCTGAGGAGATCGTCTCTCCGGAGCGGAGCTCAGCAATCAGGCGACCTCGTCTCATGCTGTCAGCGTCTCCGCCGGGCACTTCTTAGTCAAGCGAGGGGTCAGGAAACGGGGACGCCGTGCCCAGGTTAGTCAGAGGGTAGTCAGAGGGCATCCGCGACATCCGCGCCAATCGTGCCTGGCCAGGACCTCATGGACGGGGTCGTGCATGCCTGCCGGCGGCTTCACACGCAAGAGGTCGTAGGTTCAAATCCTGCCGCGCCCACCAATAGAAATCGGCAGCTCATTCCTCATAACCGGACCCTCTACCGGCTAGCTGCTCGCTGAATGAAGGGGTCAAGGCGCGGGAAGAAGCCCCGCCGGCAGGAGGCTCCTCGCCGACATCGAGGCCGAGGCTGCTGCGCAGCCAGTGGGGCGGCATCGGACCGTCCTTCGTCCATATCGAGGGTATCCTGCCTGCCTGCTCGAACCGGCAGCCCGGTTCCCGAGCACGTCGTCGCCACGCTGTGCAGGACGAAACGCACGAACCCGAGGAGAAGCCATGACGCCCGCAGATGACACGTCCGGTTTGTCGAGCAA
>WNGB01008806.1_pt1 | contig 17850 bp, 15 predicted proteins | sample 5400681 | NCBI WGS metagenome assembly WNGB01 (sample SAMN13153367, study PRJNA577476) | soil metagenome | isolation source: 115 cm soil or saprolite under grassland replicate 2 | place: USA:California | collected 2016-06-15 | reverse complement strand
TCCGCGCGTCGTAGAGATAGGAGCCGCGGCTCTTCTCCATGTCCATGACGACGTGGTACCCGTCCACCAGGATGTGGCGGGACAGGGCTTCGAGGACGTCTTTCGACGAGAGCCGAGTGGTCGTGGTCATGGTCCCTCAGAGGCCAGTGTGGGCGAAACGGCAAACTTTATCATGTCTGCCGAGGCGACCGCTACTTCACCGCCACCGGCCACGAGAACGTCGCGGCGCTCGCCTGGTCCTTGCCGTGCTGTTTCGCCTTATAGAGAGCGGCATCGGCGGTGCGCAGGAGTTCGTTCTTCTGTTGCTCGACGGAGGCGGCCGGAGTGGCGCAGGCGCGGATGGAGGAAACGCCGAGGGAGGCCGTGATCATGTTCGCCAGGTTCAGAGGCGGGCTGTTGAAGCCATAGGGGCGCGAGAGGAACGTCGCCTCGCGCACCGCCTTGCGGATGTTTTCCGCCACCGTCATGCCCTCTTCGAGCGTGTGCCCCGGCAGAATGAGGACGAATTCGTCTCCACCGTAGCGCGTGAGCGTGGAGCGCTCGTCGGTGACCGTGCGCCGCAGCACGTAGCCCACCTCGCGCAGGACCTGGCTGCCCGCGAGGTGGCCGTGCGTGTCGTTGACGAGCTTCAGGTTATCGAGGTCGAGGAAGATCACGGCGAGATCGCCGCCGTCGCGCGAGATGCGCGAAAGCTCCTGCGTCAGGCGCAGGTGGAGGTACCGCTCGTTGTAGAGGCCCGTCAGGCCGTCTCGCTTGGCCACCTCGTAGGCGCGCCGCGCGTCGAGAAGGTTCTGGATGGAGATCGAGGCGTAGTCGGCGAAGATCTCGATCAGGCGCCGATCCTTTTCACGAAAGCCGCCGGGCCCGAGCCGGTTGACGAGCTCGAGCACGCCGCAGACCGACGCCTCGATGCGGACGGGGACGCACAACAACGACTGCGTCTTGAAATCGTCGGCCTCGTCGAAACCCGGGTAAAAGTGAGGGTCCTCGAGCACGTCGTCGGTCATGTAGGGCACGCCGGTGGCGTACACGTGGCCGACGATTCCGAGCCGCGCGTTGATGCGCTGGCCGATGCGAGTCTCGCCGGCGGCGCCGTACGCGGCGATGAAGACGAGCTCGTTGTCGAGACGGTCTTCCGTGTTCTTGGTCATCGGGTCGTCGAGGAGGATCGCGCCGGCTTCCGAAGGGACGAACTCGTGGGCTTTTTGCAGGATCTCGCGGAGGAAGCGATCGACCTCGATCTCGCCTGAGTAGGCGTAATAAGCTTTGTGCCGCTCGAGAAATCCTTCGAGGCGGCGGTTGTCGAGCGTGTGAACTTGCACAAACCCCCCGACGACTCAAGAGTTTACCATCTGATAACCTCGTTTCCCGTGATCCCCGCTCGCAAGCGCTGGGGGCAGCACTTCCTGGCGAGCGCGGCGACCGCCGACCGGATCGTTGCGGCCGCGCGCGTTTCCTCCTCCGACACCGTTCTCGAGGTCGGGCCCGGGGAGGGTGCTCTGACGCGGCCCCTTGCGGCGAAGGCGGCGCGCCTGCTCGCCATCGAGATCGATCCGCTCCGAGCGGATGTCCTGTCGGCCGAGTGGAGGAACGACGGGCGGGTGCGGATCGCCTGCGGCGACGCGCTGGAAAAGCCCTTCCGCGCCTGGCTCGCGGAAGCGGGCTTTCCGCCGCCGGCCGTGATGGTCGCCAACCTTCCCTACAACGCGGCGACGCCCATCCTGGCGCGAGCGCTCGAGGAGCCAGACGCGATCGCACGGGTCGTGGCGACCGTGCAGCGTGAGGTGGCGCAGCGCATCGTCGCCCGCGCGGGAAGCGAGCACTACGGCTACCTTTCGGTCCGCGCGGCGGCCTTTGCCCGGGGCCGCATCCTGTTCGACCTGCCGCCCGGCGCGTTCCGCCCGAGGCCGAAGGTCACCTCGAGCATCCTGGAGCTGGTACCTCTCGAGGTGCCGATCGATCCCGCGCTCCGGAACCGGGCTCTCGCTCTGGCTTCGCTCGGATTCCGCGGGCGACGCAAGACACTGCCAAACGCTCTCTCATCGTCCGCGCCGCGCGAGGTCTGGGAAAAGGCACTGGCGGCGATCGGGAAGGGCGCCCGTATCCGCGCCGAGGAGCTCTCCCTCGAGGATTACCTGGCTCTTGCGGAACGGCTCCCGTGACGGCGCCCCTCGAGATCGTTCCGCTCGGCGGCCTGGGCGAGTTCGGCAAGAACGTCCTCTGGCTGAGGTGCGGCGGATCGAGCATCCTCGTGGACGTCGGCGTCTCGTTCCCGGACGAAGCGTTTCCGGGCGTCGACAAGATCGCCCCGGACCTCTCGGTCCTGCGCGCCGAGCGGGTCGATGCGGTTCTCCTGACCCACGGCCACGAGGACCACATCGGCGCCCTGCCGCATTTGCGGGAGTGGTGTCCGGCGCCCGTCTACGGCTTCCCGTTCACTCTTGCCCTCGCGCGCCGCCGCCTCGAGGAGGCGGCCGTCTCGACCGACCGCCTGACGATCGCGAAGGAGCGCGAATGGATCAGGGCAGGGGAGTTTTCCTTCGCCTACTTCCGGATTTCACACTCGGTGCCGGACTCCGCGGCGATCCTGATCGAGGCGGGCGGGCGCCGCCTCTTTCACACAGGCGACTTCAAGCTGGACGATGATCCGCCCGACGGAGAGCTCACCGATCGCGACGGCATCGCCGCGGCCGTGAGCGCCGGCGTGGACCTGGCACTGGTGGACTCCACGAATGCCGAACGGCCGGGCCACTCCCTCTCCGAGCGCGAGGCCGGACGCGGCGTCGCCGCCGCGTTCTCCGGGGCGCGCGGGCGGCTGATCCTCACGACGTTCTCGAGCCATGTCGCGCGACTGTCGCAGGCGACCGAGGCGGGCCTCGCCCTCAACCGGCGCGTCGCGTTTCTCGGCCGCAGCATGCGCACGGTCGCCGAGATCGCCGAGCGGTTCGGCCGCCTGCGCCTGCCCGCTGGTTCCCGCCCGGCGCCGAACCACCTCTCCGATGTCCCGCCCGACCGGCTGCTCTGCCTCGTGTCGGGCAGCCAGGGTGAGCCGTTTTCAGCCCTCTACCGCGTGGCTCTCGACGAGCATCCGGATCTGAAGATCGCGCCGGGCGATCTCGTGCTCTTCTCGTCGCGCACGATTCCGGGCCACGAGCGCTCCGTCGGGCGTGTGACGGACCACCTCGTCCGCCGCGGAGCGAAGGTCTTGCGGGAGACCGAGCCGCCGATCCACGTCTCCGGGCACGGTCACCGCGAGGACATCGGCGAGCTTCTCGCTCTGGTCAGGCCCCGCGCGGTGATGCCGGTGCACGGCGAGCGGCGGATGCTCGCGGCGGCGGCCGAGGTCGCGGCCGAGGCGGGCGTGCCGGCGGGCGACATCCACCTGCTCGACAACGGGGACCGTCTGACGCTCTCCGAATCCGGCACCGAGATCCAGCCGGCCGCCGTGGCCGCGGGGAGGATCTATCTCGACTCGCGGCCGGAGCTGATCGAACCGGGAGTCCTCCGCGATCGCCGCCAGCTCGCCGAGGAAGGCTTCGTGGTCGTCTTCGTCGGGCCGGAGGCGCGCCCTTCGGGAGTCTCGGTCGTGGCGAAGGGCGTCGCGGCGCCGGAGGCGGAGATCGCCGAAGAAGTGGTTCGCGCGACGCGCGCCGTCCTGGCCCGCGCCTCCTCGGAGGAGCTCGCCGACCCCGAGTGGCTGCGCGCCGAGATCGCGATCGCCGCCAAGCGCGCCTGCCGCCGCATCTTCGGCGTGCGCCCGGTCATCGTCCCGGTCGTGGCGTGATCAGGGCAGAGGCAGAGCGGCGCTGTCGAAGCCGCCGCAAAAACTGCCGGCCGGTTTGGTGTAAACGCGGAAGCCGCCTGTCGCGACGTCGCTGACCGTCAGGGTGTACTCGAGGTCCGTCAAGCCGCCGTAGAGGAGCCAATATTTTCCGTCGATCGGCGTGGCGTCGAGCATCTTCACGAAGACCTCGGGGTTGAACGCGTTGCCCGTCAGGGCAGGTAGGCTGAAGGAGCCGAACGTGTCCAGCACGGCGACGGGGAAGCCCGTCGCGACGCGGCCGGTTCGCGGGTCTCGGGCGGTCAGGAGCAACACAAAGTCCCGGCCCGGGCTCAAGCAGAGAGCTTCCGGCGCACAACCTGGAACGGCCCCTGCCTCGGCCCCGGCTCTTGCACCGGTCGCCTCAAGCGTGTGAGAAGCGTCTCGTCCGGAGGGGAACGCCCCCGTGTCGGCGCCGCCGCAAGAGCTGTAGGCGGGCTTGGCGTACGTTCTCGATCGGCCCGTCGCGAGCTCCGTGACCGTCAGCGTGTACTCGAGATCGGTGAGCCCGCCATAGAAGAACCAGATCGATCCGTTTAGCGGTCGGCCGTCGACGGCCTTGACGAAGACCTCGGGGTTCTCCGAGTCGCCTGTGATGTCCGGCAGGACGAAATACGCAGAGTCGCCCGCTCGCTGCGAGGTCAGACCCTGAGCCGTGAGGCCCGTGCGCGGGTCGCGCGCCGAGAGCGTGACCGAGAGCTGCCGATCTGCGGCCGGAGACAGAATGGCGGCGGAGGAGCCGATCTCGAAATTGAAGACGCCCCCGTCGCGCGCGGCGGCGTGGAGGCGAGTTCCAGCTTCCTCGAGAAGGAGAGAGACGACGGTCTGTCTTTCGAGGCCCTGATTCATCAAGGCCCAGCTGACTCCGCTGTCCGCGCTCGTCCAGACACCGTTGTTGCCGCTCACGTACACCCGCCCCGGGCGGACTCTGTCGAACACGATCGAGTGAACGATCGCAGGCCCGCCTACGACGGCCGACCAGGAGTTGCCGCGGTCGGTGCTACGGGCGATGAAGTCGCCGCCGGCCAGGAGCGTGCTGGGATTCGAGGGGTCGACGGCCATGATGCGCGGGCCCGCGGAAAGAGGAGTGATCTGTGAAATCGCGCCGTCCGCGGTCATGACGTAGAACGTCGTGACAATCCCGCCGTCGCAGAAGATCATTCGTGGACGGATGCAGACCGTGGTTGAAAAGTAGATGGTCGTCGGCGGGCTTCCTATCGCAAGCACCGTCATCGGGCTCGAAGTGATTCGCGTCCAGGTGATGCCGTGGTCCCCACTTCGTAGAAGACCGAACGACGTCACCGCGAAGATCTTGGAAGCATCTGCTGGGTCGAACAGAAGAGCCGACACCGAGCCGGGAAATCCGATCTGCACGGGTTGAAAATGGATTCCGCCATCGACGCTCTTGAGCAGGCCGTCTGCGCCGCTCGAATAGACCGTGGCCGAGTCCGTCGGATCCACGGCGAGAAGACTCCCGTTAAAACCAATGTTCAGGCAGGGCCAGGTCCGGCCGCCGTCGTCGCTTCGGGCAAGGCCACAGTTGTCGAGGATCGCGTACAGGCGCTCGGAGGGTTGTCCGCCTCCGACGAACGACGTGACCAGGCCAGACGCCAGCCCGTGGTTCGCTCTCGACCAGCTCCGGCCGCCGTCTGTGCTTCGCAGCACGCCCGTGCCTCCGGTTCCGGCAAAGAGGCGAGAGGGGTCGTTCGGATCGACCCGAAGCGCGTAGAGGACGTAGGCCCCGAGGTCGCCGAAGGGACTCCAGGAAGCGCCGCCGTCTTCGGTGCGGTAGAGCCCTTCGGGCGTCCCCGCGAGAGCCACCATCGAGTCGATCACGTCGAGGGCAAACGCCAGGACTGTTTTTCCAATCGGTCGCGCGGCTGGCGGCGACCACGTCAAGCCTCCATCGTCGGATCGCAGCACATCGCCCGACGGCGCAAACCCGACGACTGTGACCGCGTAAACGGTGGACGGCCGTCGTGGGTGGACGACCAGCCGGTAAGTGTTTGCGAGCCGGGGCTCCGGCATTCTCTGCCAGGTCAAGCCTGCGTCCATGGATCGGAGCGCGACAAAACCGGCGACGACGACGAAGACGACTCGTGCGTCGCTCGGCGCCGCAGCGAGGGCGACGACCGAAATGGGACCAAGGTTGGCCGGGCTCCAGGTGCTGCCGCCGTCGGCGCTCTTCCAAAGGTCCGACGTCGTCGCGGCGTAGAGAAGAGAGCCCGAGTTGTCCGGCGTCCGACCGACGGAAATCGAGAGCACGAACGGTCCCGGACCGATCTTCTCCCACGAGCCGCCGCCGTCCCTCGACCGGTAGAGGGAGCTCGACGCCGTGGCGGCGTACAGCGTCCGAGGCGAGGTGGGGTCGGTTTCGATTTGGAAGATGGCCTCGCGGCCAAGGCTCGCGGTGGGTGCCCAGGAGGCGGCGGCGCTGGCGCTCTTCCAGAGCGACGGCTGCCCGCGATCGAGCCCCAGATAGACGGTGCCGGGTGTGACCGGATCCACGGCGAGCGTCCGGACGGTTCCTCCCTCCGGGCCGTTCCTGGTCCACCGGTTGATTCCCGAAAGTGCAGGGCTGGCGAACGCAAGACCGACGGCGAGAGCCAAACTTAAGCGAAGAAGTCGCGACATCCTTTCCGATTCTACGGAGAGAAGGGAGGGCGCGTTGGAGGCTCAGTTGCGCCGGCGCCAGAGCTCGGTGCGGGCGTTCATGCGGTGCGCGTGGGCGACGGCGAGTCGGATGACGACGTAAACGAGCAGGCACAGGGCGAAGTCCACCAGGAGGCCGGCGTCGAGCCGAAAAGGCTGGTGCCGCAAGTCCGGAAAGAGCAGGAAGTAGTAGATCGCATTGCCCACGGCGATCGAAACCGCAAACTCGATCCAGCGGCGGGCCGTCATCGGGAGAACCTGGCCGGCGTGGCGCTGGCTGTCGTTCGGTAGACGATGTCCACGATGTTGCGGACATACTGCTCGTCGGTCAGAGCATCGGCGACTTCGGGCGGATAGTGCACGAGCGCGCGGAAGCCGGAGGCGAGGTCGGCGAAGAGCGCCACGCGGGCCATTGGCTCGAGCTCCTCGCGGCGCACGAGGGCCTGGAGCGCGACGGCTCCGGCCTGCGGCGAGACCTTCTGGCGGAGCCGGGCCGCCAGGTGCGGCAACTCGCGCAGCGAGTTGTACCGGCCCGCCAAGAGCTGCTCGAGGTCCGGCTCGGCCGGGCGCGGCGCGCGGACGACGATCGTGTTCGCCGCGAGATCGCCCAGCCGCTGGGCCCTTCTTGTCAAGAGCATCGTCACTCCGCCGACAAAGTAGAAACCGGGCACGGGCAGGGTGTCCACGGCGCGCAGGAGATTGCGCAGGACGACCTGGGAGAGTTGCAGGCGCAAGCCCCCGGCGTCGATGACGCGCAGATGAAGCAGCCGCTTGCCGAGCGTCTGGCCGCGCCAGAACCACTCGGTCGCGATGGCGTAGCCGATCGAGATCGCGAAGGAAGTCAGGATCCACAGGGCGCAGGCGAGGTCGAGCGCGAGAAGGCCCAGAGCCATGAAACCGACTTGGAGAAGCGTGAGAACCGCCGAGACACACGCGAGGTCGACCGCCACGGCGAGCAGACGGCTGACGGGCCCCGCCAGAGGAAGCGCGAAGACGACGCCCTCGGGCGTTCGCAGCACGAGCGAAGGCGACTTAGCCGGCATTATTTACGAACGACTCCGGCGGCTTTCGGCCGCGGCAGTCGCTTCGCGACCGGCGGCCGAGAGGTTCTAAACCGGAGCCGAGCACCGTGCCCTGTCTCTCGCGCCAACAACTCCACTCTGCCCCCTCCGGCCGCGTCGAGCGGCCGCTCAGACATTCTTCCTTGTCCGGACGAAAGATCTCCGTCGCGGACACGGGTTAGCTCGGCGCGTCAAGAGCATTCCTTCGACAACCTCTTTAGGCGCAATTCCCTGCACGTGTTTCGGCCGGGTGTCCGTGAATAATCCCGGCTAGCGGCCATGGGCCTCCTTCTCTGAAGACGCCTCGGCGTCCTCGCGGGTTCCGGCTCGGAAAAGGAACCAGGCGAGCAGCACGAGCTCGACGAGGCCGAAGGCGATCTTGAACCCATACGGGAGGAAGGGCTCGTGGTACTGGGACAGGAAGGCCTCGACGAGGCCGGCCCAGACCAGCATCACGCCGACGCCGGCGATGAGCGTCATCAGGTCCGGCCCGATCTGCCGCAGCCGCGCGGTCAGCGGCAGGCGGTCGCCGCGCCCGACGAGCGCCCGGGCGAGCAGAAAACCCGCCTGGCCGGCGAGGAGGATCGCGGGGATCTCGACAACGCCGTGGGGCAGCAGCCAGCCGAGCAGGAACTTGGTCTGCCCCGCCAGGACGTAGTCCACGGCAATGGCGCCGAGCGTGACGCCGTTGGTGAAGAGCAACAGGATCGTTCCGATGCCCCAAGTCATTCCCAGGGCGAGCGCCAGGATCGACACGCGGATATTGTTCTGCATGAGGAAGGCCGAGAAGGTCGCCTTCTTGCCGGCCAGGCGGTCCTCCACGACGCTCTCTTCGCGCGCCACCCGCCGCGCGGGATCACCCAGCAGGTTTGCGAAGGGCATCACGGCCTCCTTCGCGTCGGGATCGGTGGCGACCGCGATCCCGCCGAAGAGGCAGCCGGCGATCGTCACGGCGACCGAGAGGCCGAACGGGGCGAGATGGCGGCGGAAGGTTCTCGGGAAAGTCTGCGTCAGCCAGCGCCTCGGGGCGAACCCGATCGAACGCTCCCGCGTCTCGTGGATCTCGCCGTAAGCTCGCAATACCAGGGCTTCGAGGTAGCGGCGGATCTCGGGCTCGGCCGCGAAGGTCTGGACGCGCGCCAGGTCAGCCGCCGTGCGCTGGTAGAGGTAGTGAAGCCGACGCGCGCCCTCCAGATCCAGGCGGCTCTGGGGGTCGTTCTCGAGGCGCTCCAGGATCTGCTCGAGCTCGGTCCACGTGCGGCGCTCGCCCTCGAGAAACTTCGGCAGATCAATGATCACAGCTGCTGCCTCTGCTTGATCCGCAGGTATCGCGCGACCAGCCCGGCCGTCATCTCTCCGCGCTCGAAGAGCGCGAGCTCGACGCCCCGCCTCTTCAGCGCGGTCTCGAGCTCGCGCAGCGCCCGCCAGGAAAGGTGCCCGGCCAGCCGGCTGTAGACGTCGTCGGCGGTCGCGACGTCGGCGCCCGAGAAAAGCGGCGCGGCGCCCTCGGGGCGGCGCATGCCGACGAAGACGACGTGCTGGCGGCGCAGCGGCTCGATGGCGCGTGTGAACGCCTCGGCGAGCACCGGATCGTCGAGGTCGGTCAAGAAGACGAAGAGAGCGCGGCGGCGGACGCGCTGGCGCAGGAAGGCGCCGAGCTCGTCGAAATCCGGGGCCACCGTCTGCGGCGTCAGCGTGTAGAGCAGATCGCGGCAGGCGTTGAAGTGGCCCCGTCCGCTTCCGGCTCGCAGGAACCCGAGCACGCGGTCCGAGAACGTCACGAGGCCGAAGTGGTCTGCCTGTTGCTCGGCCGCGATCGCCAGAACGAGCGCCGCGGTGGCCGAGCGCTCGAGAGCGTCGGACTTTCGGCCGGACAGCCGCGAGGCGTCGAGGATCACGTAAACGTCCTGAGTGCGCTCGATTTGGAAGACTTTGGTCACGGGCGCGCCGCGCTTGGCGGTGGCCTTCCAGTGGATGTCTTCGGAAGCATCGCCCGGAATGTACTCGCGCAGCTTCTCGAAGTCGCGCCCGCGGCCCAGCTGCCTTTGTGCGTGGATCCCGGTGAGCCCGCGCTTCAAGAGGATCGCGGCGACGTCGCGTCGCTCGGTCATGAGATTCGGGTAGACACGCAGCTCCGATGGCGACGGCGCAGCCGCGCGGTAGGCCCAGAGCCCCAGAGGCGACGGCGCTTCGAGGAAGCAGCGCTCGACGAGGTATCGTCCCCGCCGCACGCCGCGGCAGGGCCAGGAGAGACGGGCCGCGGGGCTTTCGGGCGGCAGCTCCGTGACGAGATCGTCGGCTGGAGAGGAGATCCCCGGCGGCAGCGGGAGCGCGAGCCGGAGCCGGCGGGGCCGCGGTCCTTCGCGGAGGATCCGCACGTCGATCGTGCCGTCGCGGTCCTGCGCGAGGCGCACGAGCGGCGGCAGCTCCACGCGGACACCGGCGAGGGCGCGCGAGGCGAGCGCGGCGTCGGCCGCGACGGCAGCCAGAAAGACGCCCAGCGCCGCAGCCGCGACGGGCAGAGCTTCGGGCACGGCACCGGCCGCCGCGGCCACGGGCACGACGGCGGCCGCCACCCAGAACAGCAAGCGCGAGCTGGGTACGATCATCTGGGGACGGGGACGCTTTCGAGGATCTTCGCCACGACCTCGGAGATCGTGAGTCCTTCGATCTCGTACTCGGGCCGAAGGACCAGCCGGTGCTCCAGAACCGCCTGCGTCACCGACTTGACGTCGTCGGGCGTCGCGAAGTCGCGGCCGGAGAGGGCCGCCGCCGCTCGCGCCGCGAGAAGGATCGCCTGCGTGGCCCTCGGCCCCGCGCCGACGAGGACGCTTTCGTGCGCGCGAGTCTTGCGGACCACGTCGACGAGGTAGTGAAGCAGCTCTTCGCGCACCGTGACGCGCTCCAGCTCCCGCCGCAGGACGGCGAGCTCTCCAGCAGTGACGACGGAACGCACGGCGCCGCTGGCCAGCACCGCTTCCGGCGCCGTGGGGCCCAGCATCCGGCGCGCGAGGTCGACCTCCTCCGCGCGTTCGGGATAGCCCATCGAGATCTTGAGCATGAAGCGGTCCTTCTGCGCCTCGGGGAGCGGATACGTCCCCTCGTATTCGATGGGATTCTGCGTGGCGAAGACCGTGAAGTTCGGAGAAAGAGGGTAGGTCTCCCGGTCGATCGTGACCTGCCGTTCCTGCATCGCCTGGAGCAGGGCCGACTGCGTCTTGGCCGGTGCGCGGTTGATCTCGTCGGCGAGAAGGAACGTCGTGAAGATGGGGCCTCGCAGGAGAGTGAACTCGCTCTTCTGCAAGTTGAAGACATTGGTGCCCGTGATGTCGGCAGGCATCAGGTCGGGAGTGAATTGGATCCGGGAATACTCGCAGCCGAGCACGTGGGCAAGCGTGCGCACGAGCAGCGTCTTGGCCACGCCGGGCACGCCTTCGACGAGCGCGTGGTGATTCGTGAAGATCGCGATGAGGGCCCGGTCGACCACGGCCTGCTGGCCGATCAAGACCTTGGCCACTTCGGCGCGGGCGGCGGCGAGCACCGTCTGGAGGCGATCCGTGTTCGTGCTCATGGCAGTCTCTTCTCCTTCGCGAGCGCGCGCGCCCGACGGTAGGCGGCGACCGGGTCTTCGTCCCTGGCGGTCCGTGAGAGCTCCCGGGCGAGGGCCGGGCGGCTCCGCGCGAACGCCTTCTTCCATTCGACAAAGCAGGCGCGGGAGAGATCTTTGGGCGCGACGTGCCTCCGCAGCACGGCGGCGAGCCCCTCCGCGGCCCGGCGGCCGGTCACGGCGGTCTCCGCTTCGGGCGGGCCGGCGGCGGGTGCGAAGACAACGGCGCTCTTCCAGACGAAGAGGAAAGCCAGCAGGAAGAGGCCGGCGAGCAGGCCGTGAAGCCGGTAGCGCCGGGCCAGCGCGGCGAGGCCGGAGCGCTCGCCCATGCCGAAGTGAGTTTCGTCGAAAACGATTTCCGGGCGGTTGCCGACGAGCCAGAGCAGAAGGGTGGGCTGGCGGGCGGTTTTGAGCGTCGCGTTTGCGGCGAAGGCCGAGTCGGTTGCGAGCACGATCGCGCCGCGGCCGAACGGGCGCTCGATCAAGACCGGTTTGGACCCGAGGACATAAACAGATCTCCAGGCAGGATGGAGCTTCCCGAAGGAGGCGCCTGTCCTCCAGGGCACGGCCGTGGGCAGTCCGGCGGCACCCTCCACGGCGGCGAGCCGGGCCGGCTGCGGCTGATCGAGCGCATCGCCCGCCTCGAGCGAGAAGCCCCAACGGTTCGGAAGGGACACTTCCCCGACGTCATCGTCCGTCTCGCGTCGCGTCGGGCGCCCCGGCCGGGCGCCGGCGCCCTTTTTCTCGGTTGGCGTTCCGGGCGGCGGCGTGACGGTCAGTTCCGGGCGCCTCCGGAACGAAGGAGCCGGGGACAGGGCGATCACGAGCCTCGTCCCGGACCGCACCGCCGACTCCAGCCGCTCTGCTTCCGCGCGGCCGGCCTCTTCGAGGATCCAGCCTTGGGTGCCGAGCAGGAGAACCGCCGTGCGAGGGCCGGCCTGGAGCCGATCGATCGGTTCGAAGTTGCGCCGGACCCCCCGGCCGTTGAGCTCCCGGAGCGCCTCGTAGAGCGCGCGAGAGCCGGCCGGGTCGGCGCGGAGCGAAGAGGATGCGGGGTAAACGTCGCCGGTCTCCAACCGCTGCCCGAGCAGCCGCGCGGCCGCCCAGGCGAAGCCGGCCGCGAGCGTGGCGAGAAGCAGCGCCGGAGCTGCCTTCCGGGAGTTAGCCATTCATGGCCGCCCGGAGCCGGTCGAGATTTCCGCCAAGCCTTTCGAGCGTCTCGGAGCTGGCCGCATGTCGGCCGTACCAGACCCTCTCGAAGAGAAGCACGCTGTCCGAAAAGAGGGAGGGCAGCTCCGGCCGCGCCCGCAGCCGCCGCTCGAGCTCGCGAGCGTACTCGAGGTTCGATGTCGAACGCACGAGCGTGATGGCCTCGCGGTCGGCGAGGAAAGCGAGGCTGCCCAGGTAGAGGGCGCGCGCCGCCTGACGGAACTCGCCGGCAGCGGCGAGGGCGGCCGCCCGGGCCCGCCATTCGGCCTCGGGGAAATTGGCCGCTGCCGAGGAGTCGTCGGTCAGATCGGGCTGCGCCGGCAGCGGCAGGCTCGTCACCTCGATCCGGCGGCTCCGCCGCCGCCGCCGCAGCAGGAGCACGGCGATCGTCGAAGCGAAAGCGGCGATCAAGAGCAGCAGCAGGAGATTGGTCGAGGCGATCCAGGCCGTGCCGCCGCCTGTCTTCTCCGCATCGTCCTCCCGCCGCCGGACGAGGCGCTGAAGCCAGTCCTGGAGGTTCCGCCACCACTGCCGCACCTTGCGGTAGACCCCCTCGAAGAAGTTTCCGATCGACTCGAAAAAGCCGGGCAGCCAGCCCTTCGGCCGTTTGGCCCTCGTCCTCGGCGAGCGCCACGCATACTCGCTCTTCTCGAGCACGCGAGCGATGGCCTGGTCGAGCTCGGCAGGCGAGATCGCGCGCGCCGGCGGAGGCGGCACGGCGCGGGAGTCCCCGGGAGCGGCATTGAGCGACAGGGGAAGCAGAGCGAGAAGCAGGAAGACCGCGAGGAGCTTCTGCGGCTTCAAGGCGGCGCGCCATTCGGCTTTCAAGTCGTCGCCCGTCTCGATCGCATCGGCCTCGAAGCAGCGCAGAACGTAGACGGCCTTGATGAGAGGGTCGAGGCAGGCCCAAGCGATCGCGAACGCGACGGCGAAGAAAGTGGAATTGATCGCGGCGAGACCGCTGCGCGTGAAGGTGGACTCGATCCCGAAGAGCGAGCGGACGAGATAGGGCAGCAGGGCCAGCGCTCCGGCGACGTTGACGAAGATGAAGATGGCGAGCAGGAGGAGTATCAGCAGCGCCGCGTGGTTCTGCCGGGGGCGCAGCCGCGCGCGCCGGGCCGCCAGACGCCACGCGTTCCGGATCCCCTGCCCGGCCTCGCCCGGGTCCACGGTCGCGTTCTGGTAGAAGGCGAACACCCAACCGAAGGGAAGCGTGATCGCGAGCGCCGCGGGAATGAGGAACAGCCCGGAGGGCTGGAGGGCCGCCGCGACGAAGAGATCGTGAGCGGCGCTCCGCGGAGACCATCGAGGAGGCGCCTCTCCCGCAGCGAGACTGCGGAGCCGCCGCCCGAACGCGGACTGCCAGAGCTTGAGCCAGAGGAAGAGTAAGGCGATTCCCAGTGCTTCGCCGCCGAGCCGTTCGTCCGCGAAGGGGTTGCGCATCATGTCGGCGGCGAAGGCGAGCAGACCGGCCAGGTACGGGACGGCCCCCGTCCCGTAGACGGCGAGGGTCGAAGGCGACACGCGTCGCAGCAGGTGAAAGGCCTCCTCCACGACTTCGATCCCCGTGCGGCCGCGGCCGCGTTTTGCCGGGCGCCTCACTCCTCCTCCGCGGCGATCGGGTGTGAGGCGGGCGCCTCGGGCTGCTGAAGGAAGAGTCCCCGGCCGAGAAGGTAGAAGAAGAGCCAGGCGGTCAGCAGGCCGAGAGCGACCGGCACGACCGCGGCCAGGCGCCCGAGCAGAGGGCGGCGGCGCGCGGCGCGCGCGGTGGTGAGCTTGCGGATACAGGCCGCGCAGAGGACTCTGTCCTCGTGCTCCGTGACGCATTCGCGGCAGAAGAAGGAGCGGCATTCGGGGCACCGCGCGGCCGCTTCTCGGCCCGGGTGGTTGGCGCAGCGGCCGGCTGAGCCGCGAGCGCTCTTTGCGCCTCCGCCACGCGCTCGCGCACGAGAGAGAGCGTACGCCGCGCCGGCCGCCAACGGCGCAGGGGCAACGGGGCGGTCTGCACGCGAGTGGTGATGTGCGAGACGCACGACGCGCCGCGCGCGGCATTGACGAGGAGCAGCACCAGCAGCGGCGCGCCCGGAATGGCCCAGTAGATCCGATCATCGGCCGGCGTCGCGGCTGCGGCTGCCCCGATGCCAAGGACGAGCAGGCCGAGAATGACGTTCCAGGCCGTGGCGACTCCCGTGCCCCGCGTCACGATCGAGCCGATGTCGCGGTAGTAGAAGCGGCGATAGCTCTCCGTGTATCCCCGTCCCTCGACGACGAGCAGGTGGTCCGCTCCTTGCCAGAGAGTCGTCGAGCCCATCCAGTTCCGGGCGCGGCCCGGCAAACGGCGGTAGAGCTTCACGCGCGTCGCCATGCTTCCTTCCCGTTCATCCCGGACGGCCGGGAGTTGGCGCCCCAGACTGCCGGAAGGTGAAGAGAAAGATGGCCAGGGCAATCCAGCCGGCGATCTGGACGAGCGCCAACACGATGGCCACGACGAAACCCGACCTCGTCCGACGCACGAGGCTTCCCGGAGCCTTCCAGTAGCGAATCGAAACGAAGATCGCGATCGGTGCCGTGATCACCGTCAGATAAAAGAGAAGCAGGGGATAGACGGCGAGGGACAGGGCGATTCGGTCGTAGAGCGTGCGCTCGGTCTCGAGGGCCGCGAGCTGGCCTTTTCTCTTTTGCCCTTCGAGACAGTTCGGACACACGTGCCGGCCCCCGAACTCGACGTCGCACAGGGCGCAGAGAAAGCGCCCGCAGGCGTCACACGGCAGGACGGCCCGTTTTCCGGGGTGATAGAAGCAGCTGGCATCCCCCTCCGCGACGATGCGTTCGGGGGTCGCCACGGCGAATCCGACGAAGTGCGCCGGGAAGACGTCGACGCGCAGCCTGGACCGGCATCCTTCGCAGAGCTGCGGCTTTTCGACGTTCCAGGCCTCCCGCGGCACGGCCCGGAAGCACTGGCTGCACGCGATCTCCCCGAGCGCCATTCCCGCTCAAACGCGGATGACGCGCGTGTCGCAGATGCGGTCGTGGAGCGCACGCTTCTCTTCGTCGAATGCCGCCATGATGTAGCCGACCAGGAGGATGATGGCGGAAAGGTACTTCGCGAAATGTCGGCCCAGAGCGCGCGGATACGAGACGCGCGAACCGTCGGGTCGGACGACCCTCAGCTTCACGGCCATCTTGCCGAGAGTCGCGCCGTACTTGCCGATGAAGAAGACCTCGTAGCCGACCTGCAGGGTCAGCAGGACAACGGTGAGGAAACAGGTCGCCGAGTCGAACGCGCCATTGGGCCAGGCGGCCATGGTGGGGCGCCTCGAGGCGGAAGTTCCGATCGCGAGGCCGGCGGCGTACGAAATGACCTGCCACATCACTCCGTCGATGACGACGGCGAGGAAACGCACCCAGAACCCCGCGTACACGAGCTGTGTCGCCGGCTGCACTCCTTCCTTCAGCCGTTGAAGGTAGAGCGGCTTGCACTGGGCGCAGACGCGGTCCTTCTCGAACCGCATCAGCTCGTCTCGCGGGAAGATCTTGCGGCACTGGGTGCAGGTGTCCGTCTCGACGGCTGGCTTCCGCGCCGCCGGGCGCTCCGCCGGAGCCGGGGCGGCGGCCGCCGCCTGCGCGAGCAACGCCGCGGACGAGATCGCGACCGTCGCACCGGGATCGGTCGCCGCTTCCACCGCGGGCTGCGCCGCCGGCTTCTCGGCCTCGACAGGCGCGGCGGCGGGCGCCGCGACGGCGGGCCGAGCGGCGGCGGGCGGGGGCTGGACCTCGCGCCAGGCGGTCCATCCCTCGAACCCATCCCGCCAGACGAGGGTCTCGGGTCCAATTCGGCCCGAGTCGACGAGCGCGCGCAGCGCCTCGTCGTCGACGGGGCCCTGCCGTTGATTGTTTTCGACCCAGTACCAGTTCATAGCATCGCCTCTCCTGAGCGCCGTGAACCGTTCCCGGCGGGAATGGCGCCGCCGCCGGGGTTTCGTTCGAATCTGCGCACGCCTTGTATCTCGAAAGCGCTCCGACCGCAATGCATGCGGTAAAGTCTGAAGGAAGGCCATGGAAAGCAAGAAGTTCCTGTTCGTCTCTCTGACGGGCTTGATTGGCGATATTGCCTGGCAGGTCGTCCGGGAAGGCCACGACGTGCGGTACTTCATCGACGACCCGGAGGAAAAGGAGATCGGCGACGGCTTCGTGCCGAAGGTCGACGAATGGGAGAAGGAGGTCTCCTGGGCGGACGTCATCGTGTTCGACGACGTGCTCGGGCAGGGCGCGAGAGCCGAGAAGCTGCGCGCCGACGGCAAGCTCGTCGTGGGGGGCTCGGTTTACACGGACAAGCTCGAGGACGACCGCGCTTTCGGCCAGCAGGAGCTGAAGGCGGCGGGCGTTTCGATCATCCCGCATGAAAACTTCACGTCCTTCGACGATGCCATCGCTTACGTGAAAAAAAACGCCCAGCGCTACGTCATCAAGCCCTCGGGTGAGGCGCAGAACTCCAAGCAGCTCCTCTTCGTCGGAGAGGACGAGGAGGGCAAGGACGTTCTCCAGGTCCTCGAAGACTACAAGCGCGCCTGGTCGGCCAAGATCAAGCAGTTCCAGCTTCAGAAGCACATCGCGGGCGTCGAGGTGGCGACCGGGGCGTTCTTCAACGGCAAGGAATTCATCTTCCCGATCAACGTGAATTTCGAGCACAAGAAGCTCTTTCCCGGCGACATCGGCCCTTCGACGGGCGAGATGGGCACGAGCATGTTCTGGAGCGAGCCCAACCGCATCTTCAACATGACGTTGAAGAAGATGGAGCCCAGGCTCGCCGAGCAGAAGTACGTCGGCTACATCGACATCAACTGCATCGTGAACTCCAACGGCGTGTACCCCCTCGAGTTCACCGCCCGGTTCGGGTACCCGACGATCTCCATCCAGCAGGAGAGCCTGCTGACGCCGATCGGGGAGCTGCTCTACCGGCTGGCCGAGGGCTCGATCACGCGGTTCAAGGCGCGGGCGGGCTTCCAGGTCGGCGTGCGCATCGTCGTGCCGCCATTTCCCTTCACAGACAACGAGACCTTCGAGACGAACTCCAAGGACGCGGTCATCATCTTCAAGAAGCCCAACCGCGACGGCTGTCACATCGAGGACGTGAAGACCGTCAACGACGAATGGCTCGTGACGGGGACCTCGGGCGTCGTGTTGATCGTCGTCGGCATGGGCACGACGATGAGGCAGGCCCAGAAGCAGGCCTACAGCCGGATCGACAACATCATGATCCCCAACATGTACTACCGCAAAGACATCGGCGACCGTTGGTCCGACGACAGCGACCGTCTCCACAACTGGGGGTACCTCAGGGACTAGCACGTCGCGCGGCGCTGCGCGAGCGACGCGGCTCTGCCGCCGGCGGGCGGCTCGGCCAAAGGGCCTCGACCGCCGCCTCGTCGCTCACTCCGCGCCGCGCTCCCGCGGCGCAAGGCTCCTCCCTCGCATTCGCTCGGCAGACTCCTCGCGCCGCG
>WNGB01009402.1_pt1 | contig 17851 bp, 19 predicted proteins | sample 5400681 | NCBI WGS metagenome assembly WNGB01 (sample SAMN13153367, study PRJNA577476) | soil metagenome | isolation source: 115 cm soil or saprolite under grassland replicate 2 | place: USA:California | collected 2016-06-15 | reverse complement strand
GGCGCGGGTCGAGGGCGAGATGCAGCAGGAGATAGACCGGCTCACCGCCGGCGAGGGCGAGTAGCTCTGCTCCTCGCCACCAGAAGTTCGTGAGCCACGACCATGGCAACCCCACGCCCAACCCTGCGAGGCTTCATTGATCAGGCAGCCGAGGATCGTGCGTCGCCGGAGCTGGGCAGCCGGGTCGGGCAGCTGCCGGTTGAGTCACAGTCCGGCAGGTCCCGAAGCGGCCCTGCCACCCGTGGTGAACATCGCGGGATGGCCTGCTGCCTTCTGCCGCCGATGGTGGCCCTGACCGGCGCCAGGAGCCATTGACAGATCAGGACTTCCCAGCAGAATCATCTACTAACGCTGTAACGGTTACAGGTGGCGAAGCGGCCTCTCGCATAGGGACCTGATACCGCAGGCGCGAGCGGCTCTGGGTCGGCCCCCCCGCCCGGGGCCGCTCGCCTCATCCTCCAGGTCAGCCCGGGTTGCCTGCCGGCCGAGGACGGCCACCGCTCGCGGGCGGCTGCAGGAAGTCCTCAACGAGCACCTCACGGGGTTCACGCCGTGGTGACCGCCGCGAACGCTGGTCCGCGTTATGTGTCCCAGAAGGCGAACTCGTGGCGGAGGCTGGTGGTGAACGCGCGCTCGCAGGCGGCCAGGCTGGCCGGTGGCAGGCCCTGGGCCGCACGGTCGAGAAGGGCGGCACACCAGGCGGCCAGGTCGGCGAAGCCAGGGTCGGCGTAGGTCTCCACCCAGCGGCGGTAGCGGGGCTCGGTCGGCAAGCCGGCCGCCGCCATGGCGCGCCCGAGCTCGGAATAGCCCCACATGCAGGGCAGCAGGGCAGCCAGCACCTCAGGGTAATCGGCGGTGGCGGCGGTGCGCAGCAGGAAGTCGGTGTAGGCGGCGCAGACCGGCGACTTGTCGGCGCCGTCCAGGTCCGCCTCGGTGAGCCCGAACTCGGCCGCATAGGAGCGGTGCAGCGACAGCTCCTCGTGGAAGGTCGAGTGGGCCAGGTCGACCAGACGACCGAGGGCGTCGGTGTCGGGCGCGCGGGCGGCGGTGAGCGCGAACAGCCGGACGTAGTCGAGCAGGAACAGGTAGTCCTGAATCAGCCAGGCTCGGAAACGGCCTTCGTCCAGGGTGCCGGCGGCGATCCCGCGCACGGTCGGGTGGGCGAGCTGGCGCTCCAACATCGGCCGCCCGACGGCGAACAGGTGCTGGCTCAGCCCGGCCATGCCTGGCCGCTCCAGCACATCTCCCAGAAGGCCAGCTCGAACCGGGCGGCACCGGTGAACATGACACCCAGGCGCTCGGCAAGGACGGGCGACGGCGACCCGGCCAGCTCGTCAAGGTCGCGGCCGAGCGCGGCGACGAAGGCTCGAAACGCCGCACCGGTCCAGTTCTGGATCCACGCGTGGTAGGCGGAGTCGGCCGGGCTGGCCGTGGCGACCGCCGTCCAGGTGTCGAGGTAGGCACGCTCGGCCGCGTACAGGGCAGTAAGACCCTCCAGGGCGCCGTCGTATGCGGCACAAAGCAGATAGGAGGTATAGCCGAGGCACACCGGCCAGGGCTCGACGTCGGGCGGAAATCCGTGCTCGGCGGCTGTCTGGGTGAAGGCTTCCGCCTCGAGCACCAGGCTGCGGTCCAGGTCGGCGAGCAGGTCGTCAAGCCGCGACGGCAGGCGGTGGGCGCGGAGCGCGGCCACCACGCGCCGCTCCTCCACCACGAAGACCCGGTCCTGCTGGACCCAGCTGCGTAGCGCCATTGCCGGCAGGGTGCCATGCGCCAGGCCGAGCACGAAGGGATGCCTGGCCATGGCCACCCAGGTGGCCCGGTTGGCCTCCACGAGGCGCTCGGTGAACGTCCTCATCGGGCGATCCTAACGACCGCGCCGCGGCGGTGGCCGACCACGCGGACTATGCGTGCCGGTCAGCGCCAGACAACGGGCCGGTCGCTGGACCGGCCATAGCCGAACGACGAGGACGATGGATAGCCCAGGACGTTGGAGACATACCACGTCGTCCCTCGCTTCAGGCCCACGGTGCTCAACCCGTCCCTGTTCCAGTCGCCGACCAGGGGAACGTCGCCCGACCGGCCGTAGGAGAAGATCTTCCCGTCCTCGGGATCCACCAGGCTCCAGAAGCTGTCCACCAGCTGCCAGCGGCCCGCCCGGAAGATGCCCGGCTGGTCGTACCCGTCGCCGTTCCAGTCGCCCACGATCGGGGTGGATCCGGCGTCCCCGAATCGTAGGCGGTGGTTGGCGGACCCGGTGGTCAGCGAGTAGCGCAGGTACCAGACGCCCGCGCGGTAGACACCGGGCCGGTCCGCGCCAGGAGCCGGCCAGTTGCCGCAGACGGGACGGTCGCCGGCCCGCCCGAAGGTGAACGACTTCACGACACTGCCGGTGTTGCTGTTCTTGATGTACCAGCGGCCGTCTCGGAACACCCCTGGTGTGCGGTCGCCGTCGCCGTCCCAGTCGCAGAAGATCGGGATGTCGGTGGCGCGGCCGAAGCGGAACGTGGCGATGGTGCGATCCTCGGGACGCACGCCGGAACGCAGGTACCACGTTCCGCCGCGGAAGACGGCTGGCCGGTCCGCGCGGACGCCCGCGCGCACGGCCGGGCCGGACCAACTGACAGCACCGAACCCCCAGTTGGGCTGGTCCGGGGCAAAGTCAACGGCAATGCCCTTGTAGTGGTTCAGCGGATCCAGGTCCAGGTCGATCCGCGACAGCACCCGCATCTGCCGCGCCGGAAGGCACGACAACGCGAACGACGCAACGTAGCGCCGCGCGGCGGCGTCGTAGGATGGCCTGCCGTCGCACCCGTGGCCGGTGGAGTCCCTCGCATCGGCTAGCACGGTGTAGAGCCCGATCTGGTTGATGGGCTCGTACAGGTAGATGACGAAGTAGTCGGCACCACCGTCGGCGGTGACATCGATCCACCAGCGCAACTCGGTCCAGGACCCCTGCTGGGTCCACAAGGGGTCCTGGGTCGGATCGGCGAACTGGGCCACCGTGGCCGTCAACTGCAGGTCGCTCGGGCCGACCTTGATGGATGCGGCGGTCAGGTCGGCGCGTAGCTCCTCGACCGGGTCGTTCGGCTCCGGCCAGCGGTCGATCGCCACGTCACCGGTCGGGTCAGCGATTACGACCGGTGCGCCGGGCGGCGGTACCGCGCCCGACGCGGAACCCGCGCCGCTGAGGCTTGCCAGCGCCGCGACCACCAACACGACCTGGTACCGCCGAGGAACCATGCGACCTGGCACAGCACCGACCCCCGAACTGGCAGCCGATCGGTTCGTGACCGGCAGCAGCTGCCATCAGACCTGCTGACCGCATGATGGTCTGCTGCGTTGTTCCTGGTCAACGGCGGTATTGCTGGTGCGACGCTGGCATGCATTCCGGCCCTTCACGCCAGGCTGGTCGCTGGTCTGAACTTCGTGTCCAGTCAGCTGCGTGGATCCGTCGGCGTGAGCGCCCTCCGCTACCCCTAGCGCACGGTGATGCTGCCCTGCATCCAGGCGTGGATCGCGCAGAGGTACGACAGCGTCGTCCCCGACGGGGCGGTCACGGGCACGGTGATGGAGGTGCCCGGCGGCAGCCACAACGTGTCGAGCCGGCCGTCGAGGCCGGGCCCGCCGGCCACGTTGATGAACTGGGACTGGGTCTCGTCGGTGATTTGGGGGCCGACCGTGGTGAACACCTCGTCACACAACGTTCCAGGCGCGCCGCACTCCAGCACGTCCTCGAAGTCGGAGGGGAGCTCACTGGCGTTCGCGATCGTCAGGGTGTGCGGCTCTTCCGGCAGCTTGTCGGCGTAGCTCAGCGTGAGCTGGTCACCGCTGTTGAGTGCGGATCGTCTTGTCCTGCGCGGCACTGGTCGCGGCGAACGCGACCGCGCTGGCGAGCGCGACCGCGACTACCGCCGCCATCCGAGCGACGCGCGAGGTCGTCAACGCACTGAATGCTGCCCCCATGTCGTCTCCTTCGTCCGGGTGAGGAGTCCGCCTGCCCGGGTATCCGGCCGCGTTCTTCGGCTCGTGGATGAGCCCGCACCCCGTCTCACGGCCCCTGCCAGGCCTCCTCTGCCATCCCGACGCGATCCAGGAGACCCTGAGGCGGTGCCACCACCCTAAGAACGGGATGCGCCAAGCGAAGAACGGGATGCGCCAAGCGACCGTTACGACAGGGTCTCGCCGATGCTGATCCGATCCGTGAAGTGGCGAAGCGGGCGCGTAGGTGCGCAACCCCGGATCGCTCGGGCCCGTCCCTCGGCGACGTCACCGGGACGATGCGGGCCGCGGTCAGCCGGCCGCGGTCGACCCGCAGCAGGCCCATCGTGCCCTGCCGTTGACGCCGCCGGTCGGTAGGCGAGCCGGGATTGAAGATGCGCAGGCCGAGCTGCTCGTCCTGGAGGTCGAGCGGGATGTGCGAGTGGCCGAAGACGACCAGACCGGCGGTAGGGAAGCGGCGACGCAGCCGCCGCAGCCGACCCGCCCGCGGGCCGGCGTCGTGGACCATGCCGACCTGGAGGCCCTCGAGGTCCAGGGTGAGGGAGGGGGGAGCGCCCCAGGCGCACACGTCGGGCCCGTCGTTGTTGCCGAGCACTGCTCGCACCGGCGCGAACGCCGCCAGCTCGTGGAGTACCTCAGCGTTGCACACGTCGCCCGCGTGCAGGATCAGGTCGGCCCCTGCCAGGTGCCTGGCGACCGTGGGTGGGCAGCCCCTCCATCGCTTGGGCGCGTGCGTGTCCGCGAGCACCGCGATGCGCATCCTTGAAGCCTCGCACAGGTAGGCGCCCGCCCGCTCCGGCTAGCTTGTCCTGCGCCCATACGGATGCCTGGCTACGGATCTGGCGGTTGGGGTGGCGCCGGGCCCGCCGGGCGGAAGGCCTCACCGGCTGGGTCGGCGAACACGCGGCCCTCGCGGACCAGCTTGACCAGGTGGGCCCGGACCGACAGCTCGGCGGCCGGGTGCAGGACCGGGTCGACCTCGGCGTACACCCGGGCGACCACCTCGGCGGGAGTGCGGTCGCCGGCGGCCAGCGCGGCCAGCACCTGCTGCTCCCGTTCGTGCCGGTGGGCCAGGTAGCCCTCGACCCTGGCCCGCGGGTCGGCCACCGGCGGGCCGTGCCCCGGGTAGAGGCGGTCGAGGTCCTGGTCGAGCAGCAGCTCCAGCGAACGCAGGTAGGCGGCCATGTCCCCACCCGGCCACTCGACGACCGTGGTGCCGCGGCCGAGCACGTGGTCGCCGGTGAACGCCGCCCGCTCGGCGGCCAGCAGGAAGCAGCAGTGGTCGGCGGCGTGGCCGGGGGTGGGCAGCGGCCGCAGCTGCAGACCGGCGGCGGCCAGCGGGACGCCGGCCGCCAGGTCCGGGGCGCCCGGGGTGGACCAGCCGGGGGCGATGGCGGCCAGCGGCGCCCCGACCCGGTCGGCGAAGTCCCGCGCGCCCTCGGCGTGGTCCGGGTGGGTGTGGCTGAGCAGCACCAGCTCGACGCGACGGCCGCCGCAGGCCCGCACCACCTCGAGGGCGTGGCCCTCGTCGGCCGGGCCGGGGTCGATCACCACGGCGCCGCGGGCACCAGGATCGGCGACCACGAACGTGTTGGTCCCCTCCAGGGTCAGCGGCGACGGGTTGGGGGCCAGCACCCGCACCACCCGCTCGCTCCAGCGTTCCACCGCGGTCATGGGTTCCCCGGACCCCTCCGGCCGGACCCCCCCGGCTCCAGCAGCGGGAAGGGGACCGGGTAGCGCTCCTGCCAGGGCATGACCAGCTCGGCGCCGTCCAGCACCGGCAGGATCCGCTCGACCGGCCGGCCGTCGGCGGCGGCGAGGGCGTCCGCCACCGACCCGAACCCGGCCAGGTCGCGCAGGGTGTAGCGGGTCGGCGGCAGCATCGCCAGCCCCTGGTCGCCGGCGGCAGCGGCCGGTGCCAGCCAGCGTTCCCGGTCGGCCTCTGCCCGGTGGGCGGTGACCGCCGCGTCGCCCTGCAGGCCGGCCAGGAAGAAGCGGGTGTCGTAGCGGCGCCGCTCCAGCTCCGGCGTCACCCACCAGGCCCAGTAGCGCAGCCGGCCGGTGTCGAGCCGCACCCCCAGGTCGGCCAGCAGCTCCGCGAACCCGCGCGAGCCGGCCAGCAGCTCGCGCCGGGCGGCGGCGAGCTGGTCGGCGGCCGGCGCCGGCTCGGCCAGCAGCAGGCCGGCCTCCTCGAGGGTCTCGCGGCAGGCGGCCACCAGGTGCCCGCGGGCGTCGTCGACCGGCAGGCCGAGCCGCTCGGCCCAGGCGGCCGGGGGCGGCCCCGCCCAGGCGGCGTCGACCGCCGGGTCGCGGTCGGCGGCGTCGACCCGCCCGCCGGGGAAGACCCACAACCCGCCGGCGAACCCCATGGACAGCGGCCGCAGCTGCAGATAGGCCTGGAGGCCGGCCGGCCCGTCGCGCAGCAGCGCCACGGTGGCGGCGGGACGCGGGATCGCGGTCAGGCTGCCGCTCCTCTCGCCGTCGGGATGCAGACGGCGATGGTAGTCCAGCCGGCGAGCGGTGGAGGCCCGATGTCGTCGAGAATGGGGCATGGCCACCGATCCGCGCCGCCTGCTGCCAAGGGTCGACGTGCTGCTGGAGCATCCGGCCCTGCGCGAGCAGGCCGCCACCTGGGGACATGGCCCGGTGCTCGGGGCGGCCCGCCGGACCCTCGACGCCAGCCGCCTGGCGGTCGCCGGCGGCGGGCCGGTCCCTGGCCTGGACGAGCTGGCCGCAGCGGTCGCCGGCGAGCTGGACGCGCTGGCCGCGCGCCGCACGCGGGCGGTGGTCAACGCCACCGGGGTGGTGCTGCACACCAACCTGGGCAGGGCGCCGCTGTCGGCGGCGGCGCGTGCGGCGGTGGCCGAGGCGGCCGGCTACGCCACCGTCGAGTACGACCTGGCCGCCGGCACCCGCGGCCGCCGCGGGGCGGCCGCCGAGGCGCTGCTGCGGGAGGCCACCGGGGCGGAGATGGGATTGGTGGTCAACAACGCCGCCGGCGCCCTGCTGCTGGCCCTCGGCGGCCTCGCCCGCGGCCGCGAGGTGGTCGTCTCCAGGGGCGAGCTGATCGAGATCGGCGGCGAGTTCCGCCTGCCGGCGATCATGGAGGCGGCCGGGGTGGTGCTGGTGGAGGTGGGCACGACCAACCGGACCCACCTCCACGACTACGCCAGGGCGCTCGGCGACCGCACCGGCCTGGTGCTGGCCGTCCACCCGTCCAACTACCGGGTGGAGGGCTTCGCCACCCGCCCCGGCCTGGGCGAGCTGGCCGCCGTCGCCCACGAGCACGGCCTGCCCCTGCTCCACGACCTCGGCTCCGGGCTGCTGTCCGGCGAGCTCCTGGCGGAGCCGTCGGTGGCGGGCAGCCTCGCCGCCGGCGCCGACCTGGTGCTGTTCTCCGGCGACAAGCTGCTCGGCGGCCCGCAGGCCGGGCTGGTCGTCGGCCGCGCCGAGCTGGTCGCCCGCCTGGCCCGCCACCCGATCGCCAGGGCCGTGCGGGCCGACAAGCTCACCCTTGCCGCCTGCGAGGCGACCCTGGCCGCCCACCTCGCCGGGCGCCGCGACGAGCTGCCGGTCTGGCGGTCGCTGCTGCTCGGCCCGGAGGACATCCGGCCGCGGGCGGCCGCGCTGGCCGCCGCCGTCGGGCCGGCCGCGTCGCTGCGCGAGGGGACCAGCGTGGCCGGCGGCGGCAGCCTGCCTGGCGAGGGGCTGCCGAGCGTCCTGGTCGAGGTCGACCCGGCCCCGGCCGGCGAGGCGGCGCTGCTCGCCCGGCTGCGGGCGGGCGAGCCGCCGGTCGTCGCCCGCGCCGAGCGCGGCCGGGTCGTGCTCGACCTGCGCACCGTCCCGCCGGAGCAGGACGGGCAGCTGGCCGAGGCCGTCCGCGCCGCCTTCGATCGACCGGGGGGAGCCGATCGACCGGGGGGGCAACAAGCACCCCCCCGGACCCCCCCGATGCCACCACCACCCCCACCCCCGGGCGGTCCCTGATGGCGCACGTGATCGGGACGGCCGGGCACGTCGACCACGGCAAGTCGGCGCTGGTGCTCGGCCTCACCGGCACCGACCCCGACCGGCTGGGCGAGGAGAAGGCCAGGGGCATGACGATCGACCTCGGCTTCGCCTGGACGACGCTGCCCTCCGGCCGCGAGGTCGGCTTCGTCGACGTGCCGGGGCACGAACGCTTCGTCCACAACATGCTCGCCGGCGTCGGCGGCGTGGACTGCGCCCTGTTCGTGGTCGACGCCAGCGAGGGCTGGCGGCCCCAGTCGACCGAGCACCTGGCCATCCTCGACCTGCTCGGCGTCCCGACCGGGGTGGTCGCCCTCGCCAAGGTCGACCTGGTCGACGGGGCCACCAGGGACCGGGTCGCCGCCGAGGTGGCCGACCGGCTGGCCGGCACCGCCCTCGCCGGGGCGGCGGTCGTTCCCACGGCGGCGCCGTCGGGGCTCGGCCTCGACGCGCTGCGGGCCGCCCTCGACCAGGCCATCGACCGGGCACCCGAGCCGCCCGACCGGGGCCGGCCACGGCTCCCCGTCGACCGGGTCTTCACCATGCGCGGCAGCGGGACGGTGGTCACCGGAACGCTGTCCGGCGGGGTGCTCGAGGCCGAGGGCGAGGCCGAGCTGCTGCCGGCGGGACGGCGGGTCCGCATCCGCGGCCTGCGCTGCCACGGCGCCCCGCTGGCCAGGGCCACCCCGGCACGGCGCCTTGCCGTCAACCTCGCCGGCGTCGCCACCGACGAGCTGGCACGCGGCGACGTGCTGACCCTGCCCGGCCAGTGGGCGCCGACCACGACGGCCGACTGCCGCCTGCGCTGCCTGGCCGGGGCGTCGGCCCCGCTGCGCGGCCGCGGTGCCTATCTCGTGTACGCCGGGGCGGCCGAGAGCGCCGTCCGCCTGCAGCCGCTCGACGCCGACGAAGTGCCCCCCGGCAAGGACGCCCTGGTCCGCCTGCACCTGGAGCGGCCGCTGGTGCTCGACGTGTTCGAGCCGGTGGTGCTGCGCGACAGCGGCCGCGACGAGACGGTCGGCGGCGGCCGGGTGCTCGACCCGTTCCCGCCCGCAGGCGTGCGCGGCACCGCCGGCCGGGTGCGGCGGGCCGAGGAGCTGGAGGCGCGCGAGGCCGGCGGCTGGGCCGGCCTGCTCCAGCGGGTGCTGGCCGAGCGCGGCGTGGCGCCGCTCGCCGAGCTGCCTGGGCTGATCGGGACCGGGCCGGCCGGGCTGGCTGGTCCGCTGCAGGACGCCACCGGATCGGGACGGGCGGTCGGCTCCCGCACGCTGGCCTGGTCCGCGCCGGCCTGGTCGAGCGCCAGGGCGGCGGTGCTGGAGGCGGTCGAGGCCCACCACCGGGCCGAACCGCTCGCCCCCGGCCTGCCCACCCAGGCCGCCCGCCAGGCCGCAGCCGCCGGCCGGCCCGGCGGCGCTCCCGGGCCGCCCCGCGCCGCCGGTGACGCTGGCCGAGGCGCCCGTCCCGGCGGCTGGCCGGCGGCTGCCGGGGCGGAGGTGGTGGAGGCGCTGCTGGCCGAGGGGAAGCTGGTGGCCGACGGCCCCGCGGTGCGGCTGCCGCACCATGGCGTCCAGCTCGACCCCGCCCAGCAGGCGGTGCGGGCCCGGGTGGAGCAGGCGATGGACGCCGGTCCGATCACCGTGCTCGGCGACGCCGCCCTCGGCGAGCTCGGCGCCGACCGGCGCATGACCGCCGTGCTGGCCCGCCTCGGGGTGCTGGTGGCCATCGCCCCCGGCACCTATGTGGGCCGCACGGCCCTGGAGCGGGCGGTCCAGGACCTGCGCCGCGCCTTCGCGGCAGACCAGCCGTTCGCGGCCACCGAGGCCAAGGAGGTGCTCGGCACCACCCGCCGGACCGCCATCCCCCTGCTCGAGCACCTGGACCGCAGCGGCGTCACCGTCCGGCTGGGCGACCTGCGCCGGCTGGCTCCCGTTCCCGGCGCGGATGCGCCACCATAGCGGCCATGAGCACGACCGCGCCGGTGCGCGAGCGCACCGAAGAGGAAGAGGAGATCGTCGAGCCGGACATCCCCTGGGTGGTGATCGTCTGGAACGACCCCATCAACCTGATGTCCTACGTGGTCTTCGTGCTCCAGAAGCTGTTCGGCTACTCCAAGGAGAAGGCCACCCGCCTGATGCTCGACATCCACCACAAGGGCAAGGCGGTGGTGTCGAGCGGCCCGCGCGAGAAGGCCGAGTTCGACGTCTACCGCCTCCACGGCCACGGCCTCTGGGCGACCATGCAGAAGGACCGGTAGCGATGGCGGCGACCTTCAAACGGCTGGGCGGCAACCGGGTACGGGTGCGGCTCGGCCTCGAAGAGGTCGCGCTCCTGCGCGAGTTGCCGGAACAGCTCAGGGCCGTGCTCGTCGACCCCACCGACGACCCGGTGAACGAGCGCCTGTTCCCGCCTGCCTACCTGGAGCCGGACGACCTCGAGCGCGACGCCGAGTACCGCCGGCTGATGCACGACGAGCTGGTCCAGGCCAAGCTGGCCAACCTCGACGTGGTCACCGAGACGCTGGCGAGGGGCGCGCCGAGCATTCGGCGCTGGACGGTGGACCTGACCGCCGAGGAGGCCGGCGCCTGGCTCGGCACGCTGAACGACCTGCGCCTGGCGATGGGAGTGCGGTTGGGGATCACCGAGGACTTCGACGGCGAGTTCGACGACGCCGACCCCAAGGCGCCGGCCATGCGCCTGCTCGCCTACCTCGGCTGGCTGGAGGAGCACCTGCTGGAGGCGCTCTCGGCCTAGGGATTGGCGGACAGGCCGGTGCAGCCGCGGAGGGCACGCCAGGCGGCCTCGGCCCGGTCAGCGGCCGCGCCCTGGAGCGGGATGGGGATGCCGCCGGAGATCACCGCGGGCGCCCAGCGGACCCTGGTGACCGCCCGCCCGCGCATGGTGAGCAGCAGCACGCCGGTCTGGGCGGTGACGCCGCCGCGGGAGTAGAAGACGAAGTTGCCGAGCCCGTAGTGGACGTAGGCGCCGCGCAGGAACCCGCCGCCGAGCAGCAGGTGGGCGTGGGAGCCGACCACCACGTCGGCCCCGGCCGCGACCAGCTTGCGGGCGAGTTCCCGCTGCCGGTCGATCGGGCAGTTCACCAGCTCACGGCCCCAGTGGAGGTCGACCACCACGGTGTCGGCGCTGGCGCGCGCGGCGCGCACGGCGGCCAGCAGCCGCTTCTCGTCGTAGGCCGAGGCCAGTCCGGGCTTCCCGTCGCCGGCGCTCCAGGCGGCGGCCAGGCTGGCGTCGAGGACCTGGGTGGCGCCGATGACCGCGATCCGCTGGCCCTTGACGGTGAACCGGTGGGCCCGGAACGCCTCCTTGGCGTCGCGGCCGATCCCGGCCACCGGGAAGTTGGCGGCCTCGGCGGCGGCGAGGGAGTCGCGCAACCCGACCACGCCGAAATCCTGGCCGTGGTTGTTGGCCATGGTGGCGATGTCGACGCCGCCGGCCTTGAGGGCGTCCAGCGCCGAGGCCGGAGCCCGGAAGGTGAACTCCTTGCCCGCCGGCGTGCCGCGGTCGGTGATCGCCGTCTCCAGGTTGACCACGGCCAGGTCGGCCCGGCGGAGCAGGTTGGCGACCGGCCCGAGGGTGGTGGCAGGGTCGCGGGCCAGGCGGACGCCGATCGAGCCCTCGAAATGGACGTCACCGCCGAAGGCGAGGGTGACCGGCTCGCCGGTCGGCGCCCGGCTGGATCCGGCCCGCTGCGGCGAGGTGGTCGCGGGCCGGCTGTCCCCGGTGGTCGCCGGGGCGCTGGTCGCCGTGGCGGCGCCGGGCTCCGGTTCGTCCCGGCCGCCCACGCACGCGCCGAGCAGCAACGCCGCCAGGGCCAGGACGGCCGCCAGGCGGCGCCGGCGGATCTGGGGCGATGGGGACACGAGGGCTCCGGAGGTTCGCGCAGGTGACGACGGCGTCAACCATCGCACGCCGCGCCACGGTGGCGCACGTCCTGCAACCGCTAAACTGAGAAGACTGGTGTTGTATGAGGAGGACGTTCGATGACGACCATGGCCGCCGAGGACCCCGTTCCGAGGGAGCTCGTGCCCGTCAGGGACCTGGTCAACACCGCCGACCTGACCAGGGGCGAGGAGCAGCTGACCGGTCCCGCCGCCCTGCGGGACTGGCTCGCCGGCCACGGCCTGCTCGCTCCGTCGGACCAGGTCGACGAGCACGACCTGGCCACCGCGATCGAGCTGCGTGAGGCGCTGCGCGCGATGCTGCGGGTGCACGACGGTGAGCCGGTCGACCCTGCCGCGGTCGACGTCCTCAACCGGGTGGCGGCCGGGCTGCCGCTGCGGGTCGCCTTCGACGCCGGCGGGCGTCCGGAGCTGGGGTCCGACCGTGAGGGGGTACGGGGGGCCCTGGCCACCCTGCTCGCCGGGGTGGCCGAGGCCAGGGCAGTAGGCACCTGGGAGCGGCTCAAGGCCTGCTCGCTGTCGAGCTGCCAGTGGGCCTTCTACGACCGGTCCAAGAACCGCTCCGGCCGCTGGTGCTCGATGCGGACCTGCGGCAACCGCGCCAAGACCCGCACCTACCGCAGCCGGCGGAAGGCCGATCAGGACGCCGGCTGATCCCGGGAGCCGGTCGCGGCGGCTGCTCGAGACGACCCCGCCGGGCCCGGACAGCCACGCCGAGACGTCCTGTCCGGGACATGGGCCGGGCGAACAGGTAGCCCTGCCCCAGCGGTACACCGGCGCGGCGGAGCACCGCAGCGGCCTGCTGTGGCGTCTCCACCGTTACTCGAAACGTGAGCATCTGTGACGCCCACGGTCGAGCACCCCTGCTCGGGGTTCCTCACCGCCTGGAGGCGGATCGGTTCTGGTGTCATCGGCCCCCGCCACCTTCCGGTGGTCTCACAGGGCCTCGCACGCCCGCACCTTAGGTACGAGCCTGCCCGCCGTGGCCTCCCACGAACGGCACCCGGGCTCCAACTGAACCCGGCCGGCCTGCGCCGGCACCACCGACTGTACTCGAACAGATGTTCACCGACAAGCACCGCGCCCGAGTCCTTAGGGGTCGGCTATGCGACCTCGACGATCGCCTCGACCTCGACGGGCACGCCGAGGGGCAGCGCCGCCACCCCGACGGCCGCCCTCGCGTGCCTGCCGGCCTCGCCGAACGCCTCGCCGAGCAGCTCGCTGGCCCCGTTGGCGACCTTGGGCTGGTCGCTGAAGTCGGGCGCGCTGGCCACGAAGACGGTCACCTTGACCACCTGGCGGACCCGGGACAGCTCACCCAGCTCGGCCTTGAGGGCCGCCAGCAGGTTGACGGCGCAGCGGCGGGCGGCCGCCACGCCCTCCTCCAGCCCGACCTCCGCCCCCAGCCGCCCCACCCAGCCCGGACTGCCGTCGACCACCGGCACCTGACCGGACACGTAGACCAGGTTCCCGGTGCGCACGCAGGGAACGTAGGCGGCGACCGGGGCGGCGGGGGTGGGCAGGCTGATGTCGAGCTGCTCGAGGCGCTCCTCCGGGGTGGGCATCGCTGGCTCCTTCGGTGGGCTGGCCGGGGTTCCGGCTGGTTAGCCTACCGAGCCGTCCAGGAAGGCGCGCACCTGCTCGAGGGAGCGGGTCAGCGGTGCAGGGGGCAGGCTGTCCAGCAGGGCGGTGCGGTAGCCGGCGTCGGCCAGGCGCCGGTCGAGCACCGCCATCACCCCACGGTCGGTCTCGGAGCGGACCAGGCGGCCGAGCGCCTGCTGCAGGGAGACGGCCGCGGCCGGCAGCCACACCTCGGCGAAGCGGGAACCCCCGGCCGCCTCGACCCGCCGGCCGCGCTCGGCCAGCAGCGGGTCGTCGGGGCGGGGGAACGGCAGCCGGTCGAGCACCAGCAGCGAGAGGCTCTCGCCGGGCACGTCGAACCCCTCGAAGAAGGTCCTGGTGGCCACCAGCACGCTGGCCACCCGGTCGCGGAACCGGGCGGCCAGCCTTGCAGGGGTGTCGTCGCCCTGGACGAGCAGCTCGTAGGGGAGCTCGGCAAGGGCCGCGGCGAACGACTCGACCGCCCGCCAGGAGGTGCAGAGCACCAGCGCCCGGCCGCGGGAGGCCTCGACGAGATGTCGCAGCTCGCGCTCTGCGGCCGCCTGGAAGCCGGCCGCCGACGGCGGCGGCAGGCCCCTGGGGACGTACAGCAGCGCGTTGCTGCGGAAGTCGAACGGCGAGACGACCACCAGGGTGGCCGGGTCGTCGACGCCGAGGGCGCCGGCGGCCAACCCGAGGCTGCCGGCGACGGCGAGGGTGGCCGAGCATGCCACCGTGGCCGGCACCCTGCTCCAGAGCACCGACGCGAGGACGGGGCCCGGCTCCACCAGGGCCGAGCGCACCACCCGCCCCCCGCCCCTCGCCTCCTCCACCCAGACGGCCAGGTCACCCGCTGGCCGGGAGGGGTCGCCGTTGCCGTCCGCCTCGGCCAGGCGGCCGAGGTCGCGGGCGAGGCCGCGGAGGCGCCGCCGGGCCGCCGTGGCGGTCGCCTCGACCTCCTCGCCGGCCTGCCCGAGGTCCTCGAGGCCGCCGGCGGCCTCCTGGAGGTCGGCCGCCAGCGGGACCAGGGCGGCGGTCAGGTCACGCTGCCCCGCCGAGCCGGGCAGGACCGGGCCGGGAGCGAGCTCGGCGGCCCGCTGCTGGAAGCCGGTCCGCAGCCGGCGGGACCAGTCGCTGCGCCTCCCGGCCGCCTTGGCGGCGGCGTCGGCGGCCGCCCCTGCCCGGCCCACCCGGGCGGCGGTCACCGTCACCCCGAACAGGTCGGCGGCGTGGTCGGCCAGCCGGTGCGCCTCGTCCACCACCACGACGTCGGCCTCGGGCAGCATCACGCCCGGCGCCTCGGAGAGGGCTCGCAGCTCCAGCTCGAGCAGCAGCAGGTGGTGGTTGGTGACCACCACGTCCACGTCGCGGGCCAGCTCCCTGGCGCGCTCGGCGAAGCAGCGGCGGTGGAAGGCGCAGCCCTTCTGGCCGGGGCAGTCCTCGCCGGCGGTGGCGACCAGGTCCCAGACGTCGTCGCGCACGCCGGCGGGGGCGTCAAGGCGGCTGCCAGTCGCGGAGGTGGCCGCCCAGGCGACCAGCTCGAGGGCCGCCTCCTCGGCGGCGGTGGCGGCCAGCCGGGTCGCCGCCACCAGCGCGTCCATCTTGGCCAGGCAGGCGTAGTTGGCCCTGCCGACCGCCAGCGCCGAGGTGGTGCCGAAGGCGTCGGCGAACCGGGGCAGGTCGTGCTCGACCAGCTGGGACTGGAGTGCCTTGGTGGCGGTCGCCACGATCGCCCGCCTGCCCCCCGCGACGATCGGGACCAGGTAGCCGATCGACTTGCCGACGCCGGTCGGCGCGTGGACCAGCAGCCTGCCGGGCGCCTCGAGGGCGGTGGCGACCGCCTCGGCCATGTGCCGCTGCGGCGACCTCCGGGTCAGGCCGGGCAGAGCGGCGAAGGCGGCGTCCAGATCCATGCTGCCGGCAACCTAGCCGACCGCCGCGACAGCCGCAGCCCCCCCGCCCACAGGCCGGCGGCGCCGTTCGGTGCACCAGCGCAGCGACCATGCACCGTTGACTTGGAGCGCGCTCTAAGTCCTATTGTCCAGGCATGGCCACCACTGAGAACGGCGCGCGGGCGCTGAGCATCGCCGAGGCTGCCGAAGCCTCCGGCCTCAGCCCGCACACGCTTCGCTATTACGAGCGTGTGGGGCTGCTCGAACCCGTGGACCGCAACTGGAGCGGCCATCGTCGCTACCGGGAGGCCGATCTCGAGTGGATCCAGTTCCTCACCAAGCTTCGGGCCACCGGAATGCCGATTCGCGACGTCCGCCGGTATGCGGAGCTCAGGAAGGCTGGGGAGTCCACGAACCAGGAGCGCCTCGCGCTTCTCGAGGCGCACCGCGACGCGGTGCTCGATGAGCTCGAGGCGACAGCCAAGAACCTCGAGCTCATCGAATGGAAGATCAACTCGTACAGGGAAAGGCTGGGACGCACATGAAGCAGCGCAGGCTTCGGGATCTGGATGTATCCGCCATCGGTCTCGGCTGCATGGGGATGTCCGCGTACTACGGCTCCGCCGACGAGGACGAGGCAGCCAAGACGATCCAGCGCGCCCTCGAGCTGGGCATCAACTTCCTCGACACCGCGCAGCTCTACGGTCCGCTCACCAACGAGATGCTGGTCGGCCGCGCCATCAAGGGTCACCGCGAGGAGTACGTGATCGCGACGAAGTTCAATCGGCGCATGGATGGCGCCGTCCCGGGTGACGTAAGCACCATCGGGCCACGGGACAACTCCGCCGAGCACGTGCGCAGCTCGATCGAGGGCTCGCTGGAGCGGCTCGGGACCGACTACGTCGATCTCTACTACCAGCACCGCGTCGATCCCAAAGTCCCCGCCGAGGAGACCGTCGGAGCGATGGCGGAGCTGGTCAAGGAGGGCAAGGTCCGCCACATCGGCCTGAGCGAAGCGGCACCGCAGACGATCCGCCGCGCCAACGCCGTCCACCCGATCGCCGCGGTGCAGACCGAGTACTCGCTGTGGACGCGCGACCCGGAGGCCGAGGTCCTGCCCACCTGCCGCGAGCTCGGGATCGGCTTCGTCCCCTACTCGCCGCTCGGCCGTGGCTTCCTCGCCGGCCGCTTCACCTCACCGGACGAGCTCGAGGAGGGCGACTTCCGCCGCACCGGCCCGCGCTTCACCGGCGAGAACCTCGAGGCGAACCTCAAGCTCGCGGCCAAGGTCAAGCAGGTCGCCGCAGAGAAGGGCGTGACGCCGGCGCAGCTTGCGCTCGCGTGGGTGTTGGCGCAGGGCGACGACCTGGTCCCGATCCCGGGCACGAAGCGTCGCACCTACCTCGAGCAGAACGCCGCCGCGGTCAACGTCGAGCTGACCGAGGACGAGCTGAGGCGCATCGATGCCGAGCTCCCCCGGCCAGCCGGCGAGCGCTACGACGAGACCGGGATGGCGACCGTGAACCTCTAGCGCCCGAAGCCGTCAAGTGGGACCGCCGGTCGGCCAGGCGCAGGGCGATCCACTCGTCACGGCGGCGGCGCAGGGTGGGTAGCGCGGCGGCATCCTGGACCCACAGCGGCTCCAGGATCCTGGCGCACGCCCTTAGCCCTTGGGGCGCTTGAAGAAGGCGATGGTGCCGCCGACCTCGGCGGTGTGGACGGCGACCAGCTCCCAGCCGTCGTCGCCCCAGTTGTCGAGGATCTGCTTGGTGTTGTGCGGCAGCAGCGGGACGGTCGCGTACTCCCACTTCGTCATGGCGCGCTCCGGGGTCCTCGGCGGTGGTTGACGCCGCCGAGGCTACTGTCAACCGGCGCGGCGGGCCAGCAGCTGGCGGCGCTCGTACTCGTTGAGGCCGCCCCAGATGCCGTACGGCTCGCGGACCAGCAGGGCGTACTCGCGGCACTCTGCCAGCACCGGGCAGCTGCGGCAGATCGCCTTGGCGGCCGCCTCCCTGGCGAGCCGTTCGTCCTTGCGCTCCAGGTGGTTCGGCGCGAAGAACAGGTGGGACTGCGGCCCCTTGCAGGCGGCCCGGTACTGCCAGCCGATCTGCAGTTCTCTTGAAGAGTGGCCGCCGGCCGCGGCCCTGGATGCGGTGGCCATGCCGATGTTCCTTCCTCGCCCTGGTCGCTCGCGCTTCACCGGTGGTTCCTCACGAGCCGGGCTGACCGCCCCAATGCGGGTCGAGCGGTTCGGAATCGCAGCGTAACCCACGTCATCAGCGGCCTCAATCCCCATGGAGTAACGCTTCGGTTGCGGCCTTGGGTATGCCACGGACGGCTTCAACCGGGCGTAAAGGCGCTAACCGGGCCGGCCGTCGCCGGGGCTGGCGCCCGCGCCGCCGCCCGGGCCGCCGGCGGCGCGGGTGAGCAGGT
>WNGB01009433.1_pt1 | contig 17853 bp, 15 predicted proteins | sample 5400681 | NCBI WGS metagenome assembly WNGB01 (sample SAMN13153367, study PRJNA577476) | soil metagenome | isolation source: 115 cm soil or saprolite under grassland replicate 2 | place: USA:California | collected 2016-06-15 | reverse complement strand
GAGGTGGCCGGAGAGGCCGGCTGCGCGCGTGGTGCCGTAGCTCTCGCCGACGAGGAACAGGGGCGACGCCCAGCGCTCGTGCCGGCTCAGGTAGAGGCGGATGAACTCGCCGACGGATTGGATGTCGCCCTCGACGCCCCAGAACTTCTTCCCCAGCTCCGGCTTCTTCGGACGGCTGTAGCCCGTGCCCACGGGGTCGATGAAGACGAGATCGGTGAGGTCGAGCCAGGTGGCGTCGTTGTCGACGAGCTCGAAGGGAGGCGCGGGCATGCCGCCCTCCTCGAGCATGCGCACGCGCTTGGGCCCGATGGCGCCCAGATGCAGCCACACCGATGAGGATCCGGGCCCACCATTGAAGGAGAAGGTCAGCGGGCGCTTCTCCGGGCCGCCGGCGCGCTCCGCGACGTAGGCCATGTAGAAGATGCTGGCCTCGGTCTCCCCCGCCTCGTTCTTCAGGGGCATCATCCCCGTGGTCACGGTGTAGCGCAGCGTGCGGCCGCCCAGGCGCACCTCGTGGCGGGTGACGATGGGCGGCTCCTCCTTCTCGCGCGCCTCGCGTTCCTTTGCCTTGTCCGCCGCAGCGGGCGGTACGTCCGTGCTCGTCTCGTCGGTCTCGGGGCGCGGCGAGGCCTCCACGCGACCGGCCCGGCGCGGCGCCGGCGCCGTCGCGCGCGGGCTGGGCGCGGGCTGGGGGGCGAGGAGGGCAAGGACGGACAGGGTGAGAACCATCCCGCGAGTCTATGGGGTGTCCCGGGGCGCGGGCAAGAGGGAGCTCGCTAGCGGCGGCGGGGCAGGAAGCTGGCGAAGTTGAGGCGGATCTCGCCGTCCGGCCCGCGCAGGTAGACCTTGGTGAGCTGGCCGGGCGCGGCATGGTGGCAGAGGTCGTACAGCTCCTGGAGCGTGCGCACCTTGTGCTCCGCGTCCACGAACTCGCGGCCCTGGCGGCGGCTCACCAGCACCACGGCAATGGGCTCGCCGCCCTCCTCTTCCTCAGAGTCCAAGGATCCGCTCCGGCGTCGGCACGAGCCCCTCGCGCTTCTTCTCCTCGAGCACCTTGCGCACCGCGCCGTACTCCGCGGGAGGAACGGGCAGGCGCAGCGGGCGCGACCCGCCGCGGGGGAGCAGGAAGAGGACGATGTCCGGCGTCTCGCGAAAGGCGGTGCGTCCGATGCGCGCGTAGGGCAGGAAGCCGGCGTCCGCCCACACCCCGTCGCGGTAGAAGCCGACCTGGACGCGCGTGGACAGGGGCAAGATGAGCACGAAGTAGAGCGCCATCACCGCCTGGCTGAAGACGTGGTGGATCGGACGGTCCATGGAGCCGTTGAGGACCGCGACCGCGCCGCTCACCACTCCGAGCACGATCTGCAGCGCGAAGTGGCGCGGATGGGGAAGGGGCCAGGTGAGGACGGCCGTGCGCCGTACGCGGCGGAACTGCGCGTAGCGCAGCAGCCCGCGGCCGTTGAGCACGGAGAAGTACAGGCCCAGCCCCCCGAGCATGATGGTGAGCGTCAGCTCGTTGGCGGTTCGCATCAGGCGGCCGGCACTCCGGCGAGGGCGGCATCCGCGTCGGCGATCAGGTCGGCCGCGTCCTCCACGCCCAGCGACACACGCACGAGCCCGGGGTCGATGCCGGCGGCGCGGAGCTGCGCCTCGGAGTACCCGTGGTGGGACGTGTGCACGGGCAGGCTGACCAGCGTCTCCACGCCGCCCAGGCTGGCCGCGCGGGCCATCACGCGCAGGCCGTCGTAGAAGCGCTCCGCGGAGGGAAGGCCGCCGCGCAGGACGAAGGCGACCATCCCGCCGAACGACGACATCTGGCGCCGGGCCACTTCGTGCCCCGGGTGCGTGGGCAGGCCCGGGTAGACGACGCGTGCCACCTTGGGGTGGTCCTGGAGGTGCACGGCCAGCGCCATCGCGTTCTCGCACTGCCGCGCGACGCGCAGGTGGAGGGTCTTGAGGCCGCGCAGCACCAGGAACGCCGAGTGCGGATCGAGGATCCCACCCAGGACCTTCAACAGGTCGCGCACGCGCTCCATCCGCGCGCGGCTGCCCAGGAGGGCCCCGCCCATGATGTCGCTGTGGCCGCCCAGGGCCTTGGTGAGGCTGTGCATGACGATATCCGCCCCCAGCCCCAGCGGGCGCTGCAGGAAGGGCGAGGCGAAGGTGTTGTCCACCATGACGGCCAGGCCGGCCGCATGTGCCTGGCCCGCGACGGCCTCGATGTCGATGACCTCGACCGCGGGGTTCGTGGGGCTCTCGAGCACGACCAGCCGGCTGCGCGGACCGGCCACTTCACGGAGGCGCAAGAGGTCCGCGGGCGCGACGATCCGGCTGGTCATCCCCCACTTCGGGAGCAGGTCGCGCACGAACTTCGTCGTGCCCCCGTAGAGCGACGCGCTGGCCAGCACCTCGTCGCCCGCTTCGAGCACGGAGAGGATGCCGGTGGTGGCCGCCGCCATTCCGGAGGCGAAGACGACGCCCGCCTCCGCGCCCTCGAGCGCGGCCAGCGCCTCCTCCAGCGCGCGGAGCGTCGGATTGCCGTAACGCGTGTAGAACTCGAAGGCGAGCTCGGGGTCGCCCTCGAGATAGCGCCGCATCTCCGCGGCGGAGTCGAACACGAACGTGGAAGACTGGACGATGGGCGTGGTGAGCGGGCCCTGCCGCGGTCCGCCCTCGCCGTGGACGGCCCGCGTCCCGATGCCGCGCCGGGCGCGACCGCCGCCCTCCCGCTCCGCGCTCACAGCTCGACCGCCTGCGGACGCGGTTCCGCCCCCGCGGGCGCCTTCGGCTCGGGGATCGCGCCCACCACGGGCTCGACGAAGAGGCGGTACGCGTCGCGATATCCGAGCTCGAGCAGGTCGGCGGTGGTGGTGCGGACCTCCGTGGCGGGGTCCTCGGATCCGTCCAGGTCCAGGGGAGCGAGCAGGCGCCGGTCGGGGCGAATCACGTACAGAGCGACCGAGCGGTAGACGCGGCCGGTCTCCGGATCCTGCCAGCCTCGCCCTCCGTCGTCCGTGCGATGGCCCAGCGTCTCGACCATGCGATTGATGCGCTCCGTCGCGCGGAGATCCACTTCGACGGCCTGGCGCTCCAGGGTCGCGAGCACGCCGTCGGCCAGCGCGCGCGGGCCCCGCCGCCGCGAGAGCGGCCGTGCCTCCTCCGGAGCGGCGGTGACGAGAAGGATCTGCTCCGCGCCCGCCGCGATCGATTCGGACAGGCCGGACCCGCCGGCCAGGCCCGACTCGGTCAGCCGGTGGCTCTCGCCCGCGAAGATGCCACCCTTCGGAAACGACACGCGGCGCACGGGCACCACGCCGGGGGCCAGCAGCCCCGTCATGACCGCGTCGAACACGAGCGCGTCGTAGCCCGGCGCGCGCAAGTCCACGGCGTTTGGCAGTCCGTCGAGGCGCGACCGCGGACCGCGCGCCCGCGCGGAGGCAAACGACGACCGGTGCGCGTCGTCGAGGACGACGAAGGGCAGGGGCCCGCCCGTCTCGAGATCCGCCGTACGCAGGATCAGCTCGCGGAAGCCCGGCTGTCCGAGGTTCTCGGAAAGGAGGGACACGTACTTGCGGCCCAGCTCCGCCTCGGAGGGCGCGCGGGAGGTGGCCGGTCCGCGCGCGATCTCCCAGAGGGCTTCGCGCAGCCGCCCGCGTGCGGGGCCGGGATCGAGCAGCCATTCGAAGCTCTCGGCCATGCGGCGGCGATGGGTGATCCACAGGCGCAGCAACCCGAGCAGGCCGGCCGCACACAACAAGAAGATGGGCAGCGAGAGCGAGGCCAGATAGGGCGCGCGCAGGACGGACGGGGCGCCCAGGAGCGGGGCCGCCGCGCGGCCGACCAGGCCCGGCCATACGAGGTCCAGGATCAGGGCGAGGGGGAACAGCAGGAGCGCCCCGGCCAGGGCCAGCACCACGGGCAGCAGGAACACGCCGAAGGAGCAAGCGAGGAGCAGGATGGCGATGCGCGCCGCGGGCCGCAAACGGAAGAACGCGTCCCAGCTCACGTCGGCCCAGAACCCGCGCTCGCCGTAGAGGCCCGGCCCGCCCGCGGCGGCGCCGAAGGCCGCACCCACCGCGCCCACGCCGGAGCCGACCACGAGGTCGAGCTTCACGCCGCTCTCGTCGAGGGCCTTCAGCACGCCCGCGTGATACGCGCCGGAGGTGCCGCTCCCCGTCAGCACCAGGGCGGTGCGCCGCCTGGGGGAATACTCTCTCATCCGCGCTGAGGCGAGATTACCACCGATCGAGGCCACGGCCGGTCGCCGTGGCCTCGCCGGCTCAGCCGCGCAGACGGGCGGCCGTCTCGGCGGCGCTCTCCCCGGGGGCAAGGTCCAGGTACTTCCCCGTCCGCTTCCCGTGGAGCCAGGGGAGGAGCCAGGGTGTATCGTCGCGCGCCTCGGAAGGCGCGGACCAGCGCAGCGCCGCCACCGCCGCCTCCAATCCGTCCGTGGTCGTCACCGCCATCTCCTCTTCGATCACGGCCCCGGCCACGACCGGGTACAGCTCGACGGCGGTGCCCGCCCGATCCGCGACGAGGCCGCGGGCATGGGCGATGGCGCTCACCCAGGCCGGAACGCGCGCGGCCAGGTCCGCCGCACGCGTCGTCCCCGCCCCCAGGGCGGCCGCGGCGCGCGCCGCGAGCGCCCGGTAGTCGTCCTCGCTCACGCGGACGAGGCACGGCGCCGCGCACGTCCGGACCTGGGCGAACACACAGCCGAGGCCGAGAGCCAGGCCGGGGGCCGGCTCGAACGCGTAGTCGCAGGGCCGCAACGGGAAGACGGTGTGGAGAGCCTCGATCGCGGCCTGGGCGGCCGCACGAGTCCGGAAGGGCCCGTAGAGGTGCTCGCGGTCGGCCCCCGACGGCCGCACGGTCAGTCGCGGGAAACGCGCAGCGGGATCCAGGTGCAGGTAGATGGGCGGCTTGAGGTCGCGCCGCTTCGACAGGGGCACGTGCCGCGCCATCACCCGCTCGAAGGCGAGGCGCTGCGCGAAGGGCGTGGTGGTGGTGGCGAAAGCCACGGCGCTCGTGATCGGCGCGAGGTTCGTCGGCGGGCGTTTCCCCTTCTTCGGCGGCGGCCCCGCACCGAGCTGGGTCGCCACCCAGCGGCGCACGTGCGCGGGCCGGCCGATGAGCAGGCTCTGGCCGTCGGGGCCCAGGACCTGCGCCACCCCGGCCTGGGCGGGGAGCCGCGCCAGGAGGGCCGCGACGTCGCCGTTTTCCAGGGGAACGACGGTCAGGCGGGGGCCGGACACGCGCGCGGGGTCAGGCCTCCGCGGGCGAGTCCTTCACCTGGTCGTGGATCGTGACCAGGCTCAAGATCTCGTATTCCTTCGTTCCCGAAGGCACGCGCACCTCGACCACGTCGCCCTCCTCGTGGTTGAGGAGGCATTTGCCGATCGGGGACGAAGGCGAGATGCGACCCTGCACGGGATCGGCCTCTTCCGGGGTCACGAGGTCGTAGGTGATGTTGTCTCCGCTCGTCGTGTCCTTGAGTTGCACGGTCGAGCCGAGGCCGACCTTGCCCCGCGGGATCTTGTCGAGGTTGACGAGGGAGAGCGCGGCCAGCCGCCGGTGAAGCTGGCCGATGCGCGCCTGCAGGAAGGTCTGGCGCTCCTTGGCCGCCTTGTACTCGGCGTTCTCGCGCAGGTCGCCGTACTCGCGGGCGCGCTGGATCTCCTTGGGGAGCTGGACCTTGAGCTCGTGGTCGAGCCCGCGGATCTCCTCTTCCAACCTCTTCTTGACGTCGACCATGTTCCCTCGAATCGATACTAACATGCCCCGCGCGAGCGCCCTGCCGAGACGGCCATGGCCGACACCATCATCCGCAGCCGCACCAATCCGCTCGTCAAACGGCTCCGCGCGCTCAAGGAGCGTGGGACGGGGAGCGATCTCGCCCTGCTCGAGGGCTTCACGCTCGTCGCGGAGGGGCTGGCCGCCGGGCTGCAGTTCGTGGAGGCGGCGGTGACGCCGGCCGCGGAGGAGACGGCGCGCGGTCAGGACTTGGTCCGCCAGCTCTCCCTGCGGCGTGTGGCCGTCCGTCGCGTCGCCCTTTCCGTCCTGGAATCCCTGTCCGAGGCGGAGACGAGCCAGGGCCTGCTCGCGCTCGCGCGGCGTCCCTCGTTCGAGGAGGAGGCGCTCTACGCGGGCGTACCCCTGGTGATCGTCGCCGCTGGGCTGCAGAACCCGGGGAACGTCGGCGCCGTGCTCCGCGCCGCCGAGGCCGCGGGTGCCACCGGCGCGTATTTCACCCGGGGCACCGCCGATCCGCTGTCGTGGAAGGCGCTGCGCGGCGCGATGGGCAGTGCGTTCCGCCTGCCGCACCTGCGCGGGCTCGCCGCGGAAGAAGTGCTGGCACGTCTGGGGCGCCGCGGCGTGACCACGCTGGCGGCGGTGGCCACGGGCGGCGAGCGCTACGATGCGGCCGACCTGCGGCGGCCGGTGGCGCTCGTCCTCGGTCAGGAAGCCGCCGGGCTCGAGGCCGATCTGGCGGCAAGGGCGGACGGCCGCATCACGATCCCGATGGCGGGCGGCGCCGAGAGCCTCAACGTCGCCGTTGCCGCCGGTGTGCTGCTCTTCGAGGCCGCGCGCCAGCGCGCCGCCTCCGGCCGCTCAGGGCGGAGGGGGTGAAGCGCGCCGGCGCCGGATCTCGTCCCGCAGGCGCGGGCTGACCTTCAGGCCCGCCTTTTCGGCCCGCGCCGCCGCTGCTTCCGCCTCGTCGAGCCGTCCCATGGACGTGTACAGGACGGCGAGGTTGTTCTCGGCATCGGCGGAGGAAGGATCCTGGCGGAGCACGGCCAGGAATTCCCGTTCCGCTTCGGCGAGCGCACCCGCCTGGAAGTAGGCGCTGCCGAGGGCCATGGTGACGCCGGGCGGCACCCACGATTCGGACAGCAGGGTGCTCTTCTCGAGCTCGGCCAGGCGCTTCTCGATCTGCATCTCGAGAAACCGGTCGCTGGTGAGGGAGTGCCGCCCGGAAAGGGCGGTCAGCGTGTCGCGCAGGTCGCGGATCTCCAGGTCGCGGGCCCGCGGCGGGTCCGCGCGGCGGCGGAGGGCGAACACGTTGCGGCAGGAGAGGAAGGCGTCCGCCGCTTCCGCGTAGCGCGCCTGGCCCATCCGCGCCTGCCCGAGCCCGTAGTGGGCGACGGCGAGGCCCGGCTGCAGGCGGACGGCGGCGCCGAACTCGGTCTCCGCGTCCGCCCAGCGCTTCGCGACGAGCGCATCGCGTCCGGCGGCGAAGCGATCGAAGGCCATCACGCGCGCGGCGGCGTCGGCGTTGGGCGAAGCCGCCGGGGCGCCTCCGCGCGCGAGCGGGGCGAGGAGAAGCGCGGCGGCCAGGGTGAGCGGGGACATCGAATCTCCCGGAGGATACGGCTTTCGCGGTACGCTTTCAGGATGCCGGGACGCGGCGAGGACGGCTCGGGCCTGCTCTTCCCCGCCGCCGGAGGGACAACGCCGGCGCAAGGCTCGGCGCGCTCAGCCAATCAGCCCGCTGGTGGCCGCAGCGCAGTCAAGAACGCGCCCCTCGCCGAGCGCATCCGCCCGCAGACCCTCGACGAGCTGGTCGGACAGGACGAGGTCCTCGGCGAAGGGCGGCCGCTGCGGCGCGCCATCGAAGCGGACCGATTCCCTTCCATCATCCTCTGGGGGCCGCCCGGGTCGGGCAAGACCACGCTCGCCCACGTGGTGCGCCAGCGGACGACCTCGCACTTCGAGGCCCTCAGCGCCGTCCTGTCCGGGGTCAAGGAGCTGCGCGAGGTGCTGCGCCAGGCGGAGGACCGCCTCGCCGAGCAGGGCCGGCGCACGGTCCTGTTCATCGACGAGATCCATCGCTACAACAAGGCGCAGCAGGACGCGCTGCTGAGGCACGTCGAGTCCGGCGACGTGACCCTGATCGGCGCCACTACCGAGAACCCGTCGTTCGAGGTCAACGCGGCGCTCCTGTCGCGGTGCCGGGTCGTGGTCCTGAAGCCCCTCGATGCCGCCCAGCTCGGGTCGGTCCTCCGGCGCGCGCTCGCGGACGTGGAGCGAGGGCTGGGCTCGCTGGCCGCGAAGGTCGACGACGATGCCCTGTCGTTCCTGGCCGCCGCTTCCGACGGCGACGCACGCACCGCCCTCAACGTGCTCGAGATGGCCGTCACCAACGCGCCGCCGGACGAGGAAGGCACGCGCCGGGTGAACCTGGCCGCGATGCAGGAGGCGTTCGCGCGCAAGGCCCTCCTCTACGACAAGGCCGGCGAGGAGCACTTCAACATCATCAGCGCGCTGCACAAGTCGATCCGCAACTCCGACGCGGACGCCGGCCTCTACTGGCTGGCGCGCATGCTGGAAGCGGGTGAGGACCCGCTGTACGTGGCGCGCCGGCTGGTGCGTTTCGCCTCCGAGGACGTCGGCATGGCCGACCCCCAGGCCCTGGTCGTGGCCATGGCCGCGCAGCAGGCCGTCCACTTCATCGGCATGCCGGAAGGCGCACTGGCCCTGGCCGAGCTCGTCGTCTATCTGTCCGCGGCGCCCAAGAGCAATGCCCTCTACGTCGCATACGCGGAGGCGGCGGAGGACGCCCTCACCACCCGGGCCGAGCCCGTTCCCCTGTGGATCCGCAACGCGCCCACGCCGCTCATGAAGCAGCTCGGCTACGGCCGCGGATATCGTTACGCACACGACGAGCAGGAAGGCGTCGCGGAAATGGATTCCCTGCCGGACGCGCTGCGCGACCGGCGCTACTACCGGCCCACCGACCGCGGCGAAGAACAGGAGGCGGCGGCGCGCCTGGAGGCGGCGCGCCGCATCCGGCAGCGCGCACGGAAGATCGAGACGCCGCCGAAGGACTGATCTTCGTTCTCGGTGGCGACACCACGCCGACTCGCGATAGAATCACGTCAGCGGCCCCGCAGGCTCCCAGAAATGGCAAAGAAGAAGATCCTCGCCGTCGACGACGACGCCACCGCGCTGGGCGCGCTGCGCCAGATCCTGGTGCAGAAGGGGTACGACGTCAGCACCGCCCCCAACGGGCACGACGCGCTGACCGCGCTCCGCAACGGCACCTTCGATCTCGTGATCCTCGACGTCTCCATGCCCGGCCTCAGCGGTTACGAGGTGTGCCGCAAGATCCGCCAGGAGGACAAGACGCGGGACCTGCCCGTGATCTTCCTGACCGCGAAGGGCATGCTCGTCGACATGACCGAGGGCGAGGAGGCGGGCAGCGACCTCTACCTGGTCAAGCCCGTGCTCGCGACCAAGCTCTTGAACATGGTCGGCATGTTCCTCTCCGAAGACACGCCGCTGGCCAAGAAGCGCCGCGCAGCTCCCACGCAAGGCTGATCCGCAGGCAGGGCTGCTCGCGGCGGGCGTCTTTGGCATTCAGCCTGATTCCGAGTGCCGCTCGGTGGCGCCGGAATGTGACAGAGTATGGGCGGTGCCGACCTTCGGCGCCACATCCTGATCGACGGTTGGTCTCCAACGCCGATCGAGAGTGGCCCGGCATCGGTGGTATCGCGGTTGAGAGACGGTTTCGGAAAGGTCTGGCGGCTTCCGCCACCGACCCGTTATGCGATCGCCGTCATCGCCGCTGCGGCGGGGATCTCGCTGCGTCTCGCCCTGGATCCGCTGTGGGGCGTCACGCTCCCTCTCATCACGATGTTTCCCGCCATCATGGTGAGCGCGTGGTTCGGTGGATTCTGGCCTGGCATCGTCACGACCCTGCTCTCGGCGATCGCGGCCGAGTACTTCTGGATGCCGCCCGTTGATTCCTTCAGGATGAGCGATCCGGGCGACGTCGTGGGCCTTCTCATTTCCGTCGTCATCGGCGGTTTGATCAGCGGCTTGAACGAGACGTGGCGCCGCGCGACGACGGCCGTCATCTCGTCCGAGGATCGTCTCCGGACGACCCTGGCCAGCATCGGTGACGGCGTCATCGCCACCGATGACGAGGGGCGCTTGACGGCACTGAACGCGGTCGCAGAGGCATTGACCGGATGGAGTGAGGCAGAGGCCCTCGGCCGCCGGTCGGCGGAGGTGTTCGTCATCGTCGACGAGCCGTCAGGCCAGCCCGCCGAAGATCCGGTGCGGAAGGTCCTGCGGGAGGGCGCCGCCGCGCGCCTCGCGAACCATACCCTGCTCCTCTCGAAGGACGGCCGCACGATTCCCGTCGACGACACCGCCGCGCCGATCAGGACCGCGGAAGGACGCCTGACGGGGGTCGTCCTGGTCTTCCGCGAGATCGCGGCGCGACGACGCCGGGAACGGGAGCGAGCGACCCTGCTCGAGAGCGAGCATGCCGCGCGGGCGGAGGCCGAGATGTCGGTGGAGCAGCTTCGCCTTGCGCTGGAAGCGGGCCGTATGGGAACGTGGGAATACCGAGTGGGCACGGGCGAGGTGAAGTGGTCGCCGGGCCTGGAGGCGATCCACGGCTTTCCCCCGGGGGGCTTCCCGGGGACCTTCGAGGCGTTCCGAGAAGAGATCCACCCCGATGACCGCGAGCGCGTCCTCGCCGCCATCCGGACGGCCATGGAGGAGCGCCGCGACCACCACGTCGAGTACAGGATCGTTCGGCGGGACGGTGCGGTCCGCTGGGTGGAGGGCCGAGGCCAGGTCTTCTCCGGCTCCGAGGGCCGGCCGGAACGGATGGTCGGCGTCTGTTTGGACGTCACCGAGCGCACGCAGGCCGAAGATCGGTTCCGGCTTGCCGTCGAGGCGGCGCCCGCGGGCATGATCATGGTGGATCGCCAAGGGACGATCGTCTTCGCGAACGCGCTGACGGAGCGGATCCTGGGCTATGCGCGAGACGAGCTTCTCGGGCAGTCGATCGAGCTGCTGCTGCCCCTCCGCTTCCGCGACCCACACCCGCACCATCGGACAGGCTTCTTTGTCGACTCCCGTCAGCGCCCGATGGGTGTGGGACGCGACCTGTATGCCCTGCGCAAGGACGGGTCCGAGGTCCCTGTCGAGATCGGCCTCAGCCCCTTGACTACCACGGACGGCCAATTCGTGCTCGCCGCGGTCACGGACATCAGCGACCGGAAACAGGCCGCGAGCGCTCTCCGAGAGGCGGATCGGCGCAAGGACGAGTTCCTGGCCATGCTCGCGCACGAGCTGCGAAACCCGTTGGGCGCCATAACGAACGCCGCCCATTTGCTGAAACAGCTCGGCCCACCGGAAGGGAACCTGCGCTGGGCACGCGACGTCATCGACCGCCAGGCCGCGCATCTCGCTCGCATCGTGGACGACCTCCTCGACGTGTCCCGCATCTCGAGGGGGCAGATCGTCCTGCGCCGGGAGCCCGTCCCGCTGGCGGCAGCCGTGGCCCTGGCCCTGGAGACGGTTCGCCCACTCATCGACGCGCGGAGGCAGAGGTTCAGCTCGAATGTTCCGCCGGGACCTATCTGGGTGGACGGTGATACGACGCGCCTGGCACAGGTGATCGGAAATCTGCTCGGCAACGCCGCCAGGTATACCCCGGAGGGAGGGGCTGTCTGGCTGAGCATTGCGCGCGAAGGCGAAGAGGCCGTGGTTCGTGTACGGGACACCGGCATCGGGATCGCGAAGGACATGCTGCCGCGGGTGTTTGATCTGTTCGTCCAGGGTGAGCGTCCCCCGGACCACGCGCCCGGAGGTCTGGGCCTCGGGCTCACGCTTGCCCGGCGCCTGACCGAGATACACGGCGGCAAGCTCGACGCCGCCAGCGCGGGACTGGGGCAAGGCAGCGAGTTCATCGTCCGGCTGCCGATCCTGCAAGGCGAACCGCCGATCGAGATGAAGACTCGCCCGGTGCTGGTATACGAAGCCGCCAGGCGACGAATCCTCGTTGTCGACGACAATGCGGACTCGGCCGCAGCTCTCGCGTTGGCGCTGGGGGCGATCGGCCACGAGGTTCGTTTGGCTGGAGACGGACCCTCAGCGCTCGACGTGGCGGCGGAGTTCGAGCCCGAGGTGGTGCTCCTCGACATCGGGTTGCCCGGAATGGACGGGTACGAGGTCGCTCGGCGCTTACGAGCGCGCAAGGAGTCAGCGGGGGTCGTCCTCGTCGCCCTGACTGGATACGGCCAGGAGGAGGATCGGCGGCGTGCGCAGGATGCCGGATTCGACCACCACCTGGTGAAGCCGATCCCTCCAGAGGCGATCTTGGCAGTCCTTGGTGGGCCGCCGCCCCCCAACGACGCGTCACGTGCGCAGCACCGGAAAAGCCACTGACAGAGCCTACGGAGCACCACGCCGAGCTGACGCTGACTGCGCAGCGTGCCGGGAGGCGCAAGAACTTCCTTATTGCTGATCGCGTGGGTGGGGACCCACGCGCCGTCCTCATCGAGGACATGCGGGCGTCCGCAGCGAGGCCGCGCCCCCCGCGGCCCTTCACGCCAGCGACGCCCACCTATGGATCCGGACGCACGCCGCCCGTCGGCGGCTGGTTCTCGTAGATCTCCGCGTAGCGCTCGTAGCTGTTGAGGACCTTGCGCGTAGCGCTCGTAGCTGTTGAGGACCTTGCGCACGTAGTCCTTCGTCTCGTCGAAGTTGATCGCGGACAGGAACATGTCGTCGCCGGGCGCGGGCGCCATGCGCGCCCACAGCTTCGCCTGGTTGGGGCCGGCGTTGTAGGCGGCCGCCACCTTGTACCCGTCGCGCTCGAACTGGCCCAGGAGATCGCCGATGTACTTGGCGCCGAGCTGGATCACCAGCTTGGGGTCGTAGAGATCCTCCGGCGAGACCTGCACCAGCCCGATCGCCTTCCCCACGTCCCGCGCGGTGGTGATGATGAACTGCAGCAGGCCGCGCGCGGCCGCGGCCGATTTCGCGCGCGGGTTGAACCGCGACTCCTCGCGCATGATGGACAGGACGAGGCGCGGGTCGCCCTTGTGCTTGCCTGATTCCGCCGTGATCACCTCGTAGAAGTACCGGGGATAGAGCAGCTCCCGCACCAGGCGGGGCAGGAGCTGCGGCACGAAGTCGTCCGGGATGTCGTCGCGCGCGACCGTCTCCGCCGCATAGATCGACGCGCGCGCGGCCAGGCCGCGGCGCAGCGCTTCCGCCCGAGCCACGCCCTGGGCCAGCGGCTGCAGCGCATAGCGCGCCTGGATGAGGTCGGTGGCGTCGTCAAACAGACCCATCGCGAGCAGGAGATCCAGGCGCTCGTGCGTCGCCGCATCCTCGCCATCGAAGAGGGGGAAGTGGGGGTATTCGGGCGCCGGCAGCTCCACGACCTCGCGAAACGCCGGCAGCTTCTTGTAGATGTCGGCCAGGCGGGCCAGGTCCACCGCCTCGTGGTCGGGAGGAGACAGCAGGACGGCGTCGGTCTGAACCCGCCGCGCCGCCTCGAGGTCACCGGCGTCGAGAAGCCGTTGCACCTCGGCGGCACGGGCGGCCGCCCCCGCGCGCACGCGGGAGACGAGCGGCTCCTGGGCCAGGCGGTGTCGCGCGAAGTAGGCGAAGTGGGTCGGGATGTCGGAGCGCAGCACCTTGAGGTAGGCCGCCACCGACTGGCGGGGAACCCGTGCCTCCAACGCGCGCGCCCTCCAGTAGTCGATCTCGGGGACATCCTTCTTTTCGAGCAGCTTCGGCCTGAGCCGGGCCAGCTCCGTCAGCGCCAGCGCGGGCTTGCCCCCGCCGATGGCGCCGATCGCATAGGCCAGCGTGGCCTCGACCACGGCGTGGCTCTTCGGGAAGCGCGCCTGGACGGCACGGAGGTCGGCCGCGGCCTCCGCGAAGCGGCGCTTCTGGACGCGGATGCGCAGGCGCTGGGTCAGCGCGGATGACGCGCGCGTGGTCTTGCCGCCGGGAGGGATGGCGCTCGTCAGGTACTTCTCCGCGCGCACGTCATCGCCCAGGAGCTGGGCGCACCGCGCCGCGTTGTACAGGAAGTTGGCCTTGGTCTCGCCGTCGTGCGCCTCCTGCGTACCCTCGACGTAGACCTTCTCGGCGTCCTCGTAATGCTCGCGCCCGAACTCGGCGCGGCCGATCGAGAAGAGGAGGTCGTCCCGCTTGTTCTGCAGCTGGGGCAGCGCGAGCCGGAGGACTTCGGTGGCGCGATCGAAGTGACGCGCATTGCGCTCGCTCTCCCCGATGAGCACGAGCTCCTCGGCCGAGAAGCGGTTGATCCATTCCAGCCGGTCGAGGGCGGTGGCCACGCGCTCGGCGGCGTCGTCGGCCAGGTTGCCGCCGCGCAGGAACTGCACGCCTTCCGGTATCGCCGCCTCCTCACCGCCGGCCAGGCGGGCCGCGATCACGCGGCTCTCCAGGTCGCGCTGCATGGGAGGCTCGATCGTCCCCGCGATCTTGCGGCTCAGCTCGGCCAGCGCCGCCGCGTCCCGCTTGTCGGCGAGGAACGCGACCAGGTCCTCGAGCGCCGATTGCCGGTAGGTGCCTTTGGGGAAGTCGACAACGAGCGTCTCCCGGAGTTGCGCCGCTTCGCCTTTCCGGCCTTCGGCCTGCGCGACCTGCGCCGCGTAGTACAGCGCGAGGTCGCGGAAGGCATCTCCGGGGGCGAGGAACGGCTCCAGCGCCTTGCGGCCGCCGGCCAGGTCGCCGTGTCCGATCTTGGCCCGGGCGTGGAGATAGGCCAGCCGATAGCGCTGGTAGAGGTCGCGCTCTTGCTGGGAGATGACGTCGAGGTCGGCGTCGAGGGCGGCCCAGGCCCCACGCTCTTCGTGCTCGCGGAAGCGGGGGGTCCAGCTCTCCACGGCCAGGTCGTTGGCTTGCGCGACATCGAGCCCGGCCGCAGAGCCTTCGGAGCCGCCCGCGTGGCCCGCGCCCCCCGACGGGCGGTGCCACCGGACGAAGGCCACCCACAGCGCGGCCGCGGCGAGGGCTCCCAGGGGGACGGCCATCCATTTCGTGTTACGGCGCAACGTCAAACTGCCTCCCCGAGGACGCGCAGACGACCCCTCCGAAGTCGGAAGCGATTACCGTGCCAACGCCTCGCGGACCCGCGGGTGGACGACTTCCCCATCGCGGGTGACGAGTGTCTCCCGGACGATCTCGTCGGCGAGGTCGATCTTCAACTCGCCCCCGGCCACGATCAGGGCCAGGAAGGTCGCCATGTTGCGGCCATACAACTGGCTGGCGTGCTGCGGCACGGTGGAGGGGAGGTTCAGGGGCCCGAGGATGCTCACCGCCCCCCGGGTCACCGTCTCTCCGGGACGCGTCAGCTCGCAGTTGCCGCCCTGCTCCGCGGCGACGTCCACGATGACCGCGCCCGGCGGCATCGCGTCCACCATCTCCGCGGTGAGCAGGATGGGCGCCTTCTTGCCCGGCACGGCGGCGGTGGTGATCACCACTTCGCTTCCGGCGACGACCTTCAGCATCGTCTCGCGTTGCCGCCGGTAGAACGATTCGTCCATCGCCCGCGCGTAGCCGCCCTTGTCCTGCGCGTCCGCCGCCTCCAGGGGCAGCTCGACGAACTTGGCGCCCAGGCTCTCGACCTGCTCCTTGACCGCGGGACGCACGTCGTAGGCCTGCACGACCGCGCCGAGGCGCTTCGCGGTCGCGATGGCCTGCAGGCCCGCGACTCCGGCCCCGATCACGAAGACGCGAGCCGGGGCCAGGGTGCCGCCCGCGGTCATCAGCATGGGGAACATCTGGGGCAGCGCGCTGGCGGCCAGCAGCACGGCCTTGTATCCGGTGATGGTCGCGGAGGAGGAGAGCACGTCCATGGCCTGGGCGCGCGTGATGCGCGGGATCAGGTCCAGCGCGAACGCGGTGATACCGCGGGCGGCGACCGTCTGGATGCCTGCGGGGGCGCCCAGGGGGTCGAGCAGGCCGACGAGCACGTGATCGCGGCCCATGCCCTCGAGGCCACCGCTCGGCACCCCGGCCGCGCTCGCCAGAGGCCGCACCTGGAGCAGGACGCGCGCAGCCTCCAGCACCTCCGACCGGCTACCCGCGATGCGCGCCCCCTTGTCGTTGAAGGCGCCGTCGGGGAAGCCCGCGGCCGCGCCCGCCCCGGACTCGATCACCACCTCGACCCCCGCCTTGGCCAGAAGGGGAAAGGCCGAGGGCACGACGGCGACCCGCCGCTCGCCCGGAGACGTCTCCTTGAGCACGCCTGCGATCATGGGTTCCTAAACTACCATTTCTGCCGTACGATCCGCCGCCATGGCCACGCCTCTCGCGCCGTCCGCCACGCGCTACCGCTGGGCCGCCGCCGGCGACGTCAACGCCTTCTTCGGGCTCATGCTCGACAACGTGATGAACCTGGTCATCCTGGCCGGGATCCTCATCTTCGTGTTCGGCTTCCCCGAGGACCTCGTCTACCGGCGGATGTTCCCGGGCACCGCCCTGGGCGTGATGTTCGGCGACCTCGTCTACACCTGGATGGCCTTCCGCCTCGCCAAGCGTGAAGGCCGCAGCGACGTGACCGCCATGCCCCTCGGCCTGGACGCGCCGAGCACCATCGGCATGGCCTTCACCGTGCTCGGGCCCGCGTACCTCGCGGCCAAGGCGCGGATGCCGGAGCACGAGGCGGCGCTATCGGCCTGGCACGTCGGCATGGCCTGCATGATCCTGATCGGCCTCTTCAAGGTGGGGATGTCGTTCGTGGGCGGCGCCATCCAGCGCACGATGCCGGGAGCGGGGCTGCTCGGATCGCTGGCCGGTATCGGTATCGCCCTCATGGGCGTGCTGCAGCTCGGAGACATCCTCCTCGAGCCGGTGGTGGGGATGATCTCCCTGACCATCATCTTCTATGCGCTGATCGCGCGGGTCCGCCTGCCCTTCAACGCCCCCGGAGTGCTGGCTTCGGTCGTGGTGGGCGCGGCCGTCTACTACCTCATGCGTGCCCTGGGCGTGCTGCAGCATCCGCTGCCTCCGCCGATCCTGAGCTTCCCCATCGGCTTCCCGCGGCCGACCCTCGGCTTCATCGAAGGAATGCCGGTGGCGTTGACCCAATACATCCCGATGGCGATCCCGTTCGCGATCCTCACCGTGGTGGGCGGCATCAACGTGACGGAGAGCGCGCGCCTGGCCGGCGACGACTACCGTACGCGCGACGTCCTCCTCACGGAGGCGATCGCCACCCTGATCGCCGGCGTGTGCGGCGGCGTCTCCCAGTCCACGCCCTACATCGGCCACCCCGCCTACAAGGCGATGGGTGGACGCGCGGCCTATACCCTGGCCTGCGCGCTCTTCGTGGGCCTGGGCGGCATGCTCGGCTACATCCCGCTCATGGCCAAGATCCTGCCCCTGGCCTGCCTGGCCCCGATCCTCATCTTCGTGGCCTATGACATCGTTGCGCAGTCCTTCCACGCCACGCCGCCCAGCCACGCGGCCGCGGTGTGCTTCGCGATCTTCCCTTCCGTGGCCCAGCTCCTGCGCATCACGCTCGACAAGGCCAACTCCACGGGACTGTTCCTCCGCTCCGCGCTCGAGCCGGCGGTGGTGGCGGAGCAGGCGAAGATCCCGCTGGGCTTCGCCGACAACTTCGGGGTGTTCGTGATGCTCGCCAACGGGTTCATCCTCACCGCCATGCTCTGGGGCGCGTTACTGGCCTTCCTGATCGACCATCGGTTCGCGGCTTCGGCGACGACCCTCGCGATCTGCTCCGCCTTGTCGTTCTTCGGCGTCATCCACTCCGTCCTTCCGACGGGCGGGATCTACCTGCCCTGGAGCGCGGCCCTCCACGGCTCGGTGGCTCCGTACCACTGGGCCGCCTCCTATGCCCTGGCCGCGGCCATGATCGTGGCCCTGGGCGCCACCCGGCGCCCCGCCGCCGCCCGCGACGACCTCGCGGCCTGATCCCCGCTGCCGCGGGGTACCATTCGTCCAATGCGGCGGATCTTCCTGGCGGGCGCCCTCGTCCTCGGAGCCGCAGGCCTCGGCGGCTGGGTCTCCGCGCGATCCGTCCAGCGGCGCGTCGCCCAGGAAGTC
>WNGB01006092.1_pt1 | contig 17853 bp, 21 predicted proteins | sample 5400681 | NCBI WGS metagenome assembly WNGB01 (sample SAMN13153367, study PRJNA577476) | soil metagenome | isolation source: 115 cm soil or saprolite under grassland replicate 2 | place: USA:California | collected 2016-06-15 | reverse complement strand
GCTCGGCGCCGCGCTGGGGCGGTTGATTCACTGTCTGGCGTTCCGCCGCGAGCTGCGCAGATGGCAGGTGTTGCTCAGCGGCAAGAGCATTGACGAACAGCTCTGGAGCGTGCGCCCGCCGCGTGGAGGATTGACGTATCGCGTCGTTTGCGCGTGGGCCAAGAACGCGATCGAGCTCGCCGGATACGACTCGCGCAACATGCTCACCGAATGGCAAATTTTCTGGAGGCGAAAAGGGCTCTGAATTTTTTCTGCGCACAGCCATGGCTTATTTTTCATCCAATTCCTCCGAGCTGAGCGGTTTCGGCTGCGGGCAGGGCTGCGCGTGCAAATCGTGCGCGTCGAACCTGGCGGAAGTTTACGAAGAGGAGGAACCCGAGCCGCCCGCGCCGCCGCCAAAAGCCAGGCCCGAGCCGCCGAAAATCGGAGCATGGTTCGGTCAGCCGCTAGCGCCCCAGCCGTTCGTTTCATTGTTGCCCGGCCAACTGCGGATGCCCGCCTTTGAAACACTTACCGGCTACGCATCTGCCGGGTGGCGACTGAATCAAGCTCAGCTCGCTCAGATTCAGCGGGTGGCAGAACACGTCATCCGCACGTGGACGACATCGTCGCCAGTCACCGGAATCCGGCTGATTGGGTTTGCAGAGGCTACCGAGCCACAAGCGTCTTTACAAAGGGCGGACGCAGCGCGCGCAGGTATTAGAGCTGCGATCAACCGATTAAATCCCCGGATTCTGAGCGCGATTCAATTCAGTTCCGAGGACGGCGGCTCTGCGTCAGGGGCAGGCGGTATCGTGCGACGGGTTGAGATCCTGTTGTGGGTCGGACTCGGAGTGCCCTTCACGCCGCCGGTTCGACCAACTCCGTGGCGGGTGCCGAGAATTCCCATTGGTCCCCCGGTTCAAATACCCTCACCGGCCGAGGCTGCCCGCCGCGTGTTCAGGCCGGAGACGCCGGAGGAACGCCTCAATCGCCTGTTGCGAACCCTTCCGCCGGCGCCATTGCCCCGACGGTCGCTGGATCAGAGATTCTGGCAGACGGTTGATGAACGACTTAACTCCGCGATGAACCGCGTAGGAGTGCCACAGCAGTTGCGCGGGCCGCTACGGGATGCCGCGCATGCTGCGATCAGCCGTGGAGCGGAGGCGATCTTTGATCAAGCACTCGACGCGATCGAGCTCCGCGGCGGGCCGCGCGAGGCGGTTAAAAACGTTGTGCGAACGGCACTTAAGGTCCCGATTCCATGAATTGATAAGAGATCAAGCGATGTATTACCGAACCAACGAAAGCAAGATCATGGCGCAGGAATGATACGCGAACTGACAGGAGGAATACGATGCCAACTATGTCGATCAATTACTCCTGACAGGAGCGCCAAGATTGCGGAACCAAAAAGATAAGTGAGCTATGCCGAGAAATTTGAAACGACACCGAAAACAGAAAGGAATAATCAACATGGCAACCCAACCTGCACCAGTGGAATTCACCGTCGTTCCGGGGGGACAGACGGAAATCGAGAATACCATCGACGCGCCCAGTAAACTCACGGACGCGATAGAGGAATTCAAACAGAAAATCGCCGACCTCGAAATCGGGCTGGCACGATGGCTCAGAGAAAACCTCCGCACGGGACCGCTCAAAGTGGAAAGCGCGATCGAAGAACTAAAAAAGACTAGGTCCGCACAAGAAGCCTTCAATACCAGTATAAACGCCTGCGAAGAGCTCCGCAAAATCATCGAGGTCCTCATTGAAGGGTTGAAGCAAACGCAACCCGAGGCGCTGCGCACTGCTGTGCAGGCCAGGGTCGATCAGCTAGAAAAGCAGGTTCTCTACGAGAAAGAAAAAGAACAAGTGTTTAAAGAGCAGATCAGCGCTTTCAAACGCCTACTGGCAGGCCTCAAAGGCGACACGGCGAAGACCAAATCCTGAGTGTCCCGTCGGCGGCCAGAAAAGCTTCAGCCGGCAGGCAATTTCTCATGAGCTACATCACGTCCCACGCATCAGAATCCGCTGCCAATGCGGGTTCAGTGGTGGGCGGTCTTGACTTGGGACCTGTGCTGCCCCCATCGCCACTGACTCTGGTACCGGCTCAGATTCAGGCCGCCATCGCTCAAAACCAATTACTGGCGACCCGTATCGGCTGGGGAGTGCTCTACGATGCAATCGCCAGTTGGATCCTCCGTTTCCGCAACATGACGCCCGCGGCCGGCACCTTCGCCCAGGCTGTCGCGCGCTGGCAAATGCGCCACGGCCTGCCGCCAACCGGGAGCATCGATGCCACCACTTGGAGCGCGATGCTCGCCAGCGCCAAGGAGGGCATTCCTCGTCCGTTCCAAACGCCGGAAGGTGTGGTTCGGCCCCACGGATTACAGGCAATTGTGGCGACGTTTGGCGACCCGACTCAGACTGGCTGGGAAGCGCGCAACATCGTTCGCGTCACAGCGCCGGCCGGCCAAGCATTCGCGCCGGGCGTGACCCGCCGGCCGGTGCACCGTTTGATCGCGCCGCAATTCGACCGGCTCTTTGCCGCAATCAACAGCGCCGGGTTATGGACTCAGTTCTTTCCGGACGCGGGCACATGGGTCTGCCGCACCAAGAAATCGCATGGCAAACAGCCATGCGGCACGCCGGGAATTCAGAGGAATCAACTGTCAAACCACAGTTGGGGCATCGCTATCGATTTTCGGGCGCCAGCCTACCCGTTTTATACGGCAGGCATGCAACAAGCCGGCAGGCCGCTGCGTTATCCGCCTGCGACCATCAGCTCGATTTTCCAAGACCATGGATTCCAGTGGGGGCTGTGGTTCGTGGACGGCCGGCTGACCGCACGCGGCCGCATCGACTTCACCGGCGCAGACCCGATGCACTTTCAGTTCGCCACCGGATTCTAGCCATTGGATGCGATTTCCATGTACATATACGCACCGAGTCGTGGATTGGAGTTGATGCCAGCGACTCGGGGCTTTCTCCGCAGCGCGAGTAGTCCAACAAGCGTCGGATTGGGACAGCCTCGCGCTAGAATGATTGCGGCCCCGCCGGAGCTCGCGATCTTGCGCACCACGCTCCTTAGCCGGCTGACTGCTTCCGACCTTTACTGGATCGACGTCCCGCTGCGCGGCGGTCTTACGATCAAGGTCTGCTCACCTGTGCGAGTGAGAGTGACCGCGCAGGATCTTCAGCCAGTGGCCAAGTATCTAGACGGCCCGGCTCCTGACGGACCCTTTTACCTCTACCCTCCTGTAAACGCGAACGAAACATCCAGGCTCGCGCTCCAGTGGAATGCCTTCCCGCTCACACGCGCGGTGTTCGATCAGGCGTTCAACGTTTCCGTTTACGTTCCGAGAGTGCCATGGCCGCCCCAAAACGAAGCACGACGGATGTACGACTTCGTTGGGTATTCGCAGAAACTGCACCTACAAATGGATTATCCCCTTCACCATGGCGTGAGGCTGGTCGCGGGAGCGCACAAGCTTTGGGTGCTTTCTGCGCGGGGTCCGACGGTCAATCACGGCTTCCACGCGCCGATCAAGGAGTGTGCGAAAGCCATTAAGACTTGCGTGCCCGGGCCTCTTCTCGACAAGCGGTTTGCTGCAATCCAGGACTTGGGAACCAGGCACGACGCATCGCACTGGGACTATTCCCAATTGCTCCAATTCATGACGGATCTGCGCGACCCCAGCGGGCGAAGCGTCGATCTGCGCGGAGCGCTGCTAAGCGGGCATCCGGCGATCTGGGACGAGCAGCCAGCCCTGCTGCTGGAGGCACGCTTACCGAGTGCAGCGACGGGCGCGCGTGCCGCGGCCCGGGTGCATGGCCTCGGCTGGTTCGCCGAGCAGCCACCTCCGCAGGTGGTCTTCGATTTAATTCCGTTCTGCCAAGCGCAGACGCAAGCCACCGTCGCAAACGCGCTCTCAATAGTACGGCTGATTTCGCGGTTTCACGGCATCCCTTGGCGCGTGCCCTTCGTTATCCTAGAGCATGAAGGCGGCGTTCGCGCGTTTGGCCATCGAGACGGAGTGATGCAAGTCACTGACGCGGCCAAGCCTCGGGCCATCCAGGCGATGCCTCGTGAGCTGAAATTGGTACTCACGGGCCGAGCGCTTGCCGATCAACTCGCAACCGCCGCCTTGGACGCCGCGGTACGGACCGAATTTCCGCGTCGGCTCGCCGTACAGATTGCGTGTGGAATTCAACTCTTAAAAAATGCGCTCGACCGCTTCGCCGGCTATGTGGCTCTGGCTTACATCGCCTACAACGCCGGAGACGGGAACGCCGCGCGGGTCGTCACTGGAGGACGCGCTACCAACCGGCCAGCTGGAACAACAGATGAACAATGGGAATCTATGTGCCGTTTTGCCGCGTCGCTCTACCATCAGTTCCCCCGTGACGTGCGCATCGCGACAGGCCAGTGGCAATGCGATGCGAATATCCCTGCCTGGTTCCGACGGTTCGCCGTATTCGACCGGCATTCTGGACAGCACCTCATCGCTTACCACTACCTGCGCGGCGTTCAATCCTGTATCCGGCCAATGCGTCCAGCCATCCCATGTACACGAGCCGTGCACGGGCAGCGGCATGATGGCGCCGGCGATGTCGCATGCAGCGCGACTCGCGCCGGCGCGCTCGACAAGCTCTATGACCCGGGCCAGCTAGACCAGCCATATCGCGAGGCAATCGCAAGACTTCTCGCACCGATTCCACAAGACAACTTGCCAATCAAAGTATTCGACGGCCGCATGGTGAAGATGCCCTTGACATCCGGCCCAGCGGCGCCGCAGGGCAACCCCTTCGAAGGAACCATCTGAATGAAATGGCCATCAGGCGTATGAAACAAACAAGGAGACTCGTAGGCGCGGTCTTGATCAGAATCAATGACCCCAATCCCGATATCGAGTTTGTCGAAACTGGCCTAACAGGTCCTGATCCCGGCACTGGAAAGTTCGAGATTGCCGTTCAGAAGGACCAGTTCCAGCTCAATGGTCGCAAGGCTGCGGTTAGCCCGAATGCCGGCAACGTTGTTGGGCGCGCTCAAGCGCTTCAAGTTCAATCGAGCCGCCCTGCGCCCGTTCGATGCATCGGGCAAACTAATGTCCGTGGCGAACATCGCCGTTGCCTAGAAAATCATCCACCATGAGGAACAACCATGTATCTTTATGACACTCCAGCATCATTCGCTCGGTCTCAAAACCTACGCCTGCCCGGAACGCTCTCGCGGTTCGGAGAGCCCCCCGGTCCGACGCCCGACCTCATCCTCGACGACTTCGACTTCAACCGAGCGGACCTGAAGCAGTCCCACAAGAACAAGATCGATCAGCTCGCCCAGCAGATCGTCGACAGTTGGAAACCCGCCTCCACCCAGCCCGCGGTCGGCGTGCGCGCCGTGGGTCACACCGACGAGGCCGGAGGCGTCGCCTACAACTTGGACCTCGGAAGGCGGCGCGCCGAGAAGGTCATGGGCCGTCTGACCGGCTTGATCATAGGCGGGGACATTGACCTCTACCAGCGAATGACCTGGTCGCGGACGAGCGAAGGCAAGGCGCGGCGCCGGTCGTCCGTCCCCGCCCAGAACCGGCGGGTGGAGATTTTTATCCAGTGGGGTCGTGTGAAACCTCCGCCGCCCCCGCCACCGCCCCGGGATCCCCGATGCGCAGCGGCCTGCAACGCCGAGGAACGCCGATGCCTGGACCAGACACGGTTCCCTCCCGAGTGCCAGGCGGCCCGGGCGGATTGCATTCGGAGGTGCGCTGACGGGGGGATTTCCCCGAACATCCTAGGATAGGAACAACCGAAACGAGGAACGTCATGTGTATCTTGATAGGTAGAGGACTCGGGGATGCTCCATCGAGCGCTCCTATCAACTGTTCCGCTATTTCGGTGGACGGCTTCGACAAGCAGCCTGCCGACCTACAGAGGGTTCTTACCAAGTCGTTCAACGATCCCGCGGGATGGTTTGGGAAACTTGATCCCGGACGCCCCTTCGCGCTGACATCGATCTTCAACCGCATGTGCCAATACGGCGTGTGGCGCCACGTGCGCCTCGTTCTCAAGATTGACGCTAGCGAGGCGCCGGTATTGATCGCCGACCGGGTTTGGGCCAGCCATGAAACAGCAACCGTTGCTAAGGAGTTCCTATGTATCTGATAAGCCCAACTAACCTTGGGGAACCTGAGCCGAGTCAAGTTCGCCCGGAGCAAACGTTGCCTTACCGCGAGGCACTGGAGGAGACCGAGCGCCGGCAGCGGGAGGAGTACGAACGCGATTGCCAAGGCATCGACTTGCTTAAAACACTCGAACGCGTTGCACTCTCGCCCTTGGCGCGAGTGCGGCGCGCAGAGCAGGTACTCAAGCTTGTGCCCGATCTGTTTCGATTGAAACGCATTCTCGCGGAGCGCGTTCGGTCCGGCAGGATGCCGCCTGCGCAAGCCGGTGCCGTGATGGCCGGCAACTTGCGGCGACTGGGATTCCCGGCTGGATACGCTCTGCTGAACGAGCCGGATGAACTTGCTCGTGCACGCTGTGCGCTGAGCAAGGCACGCTGGGAATTCATGGCGTGGCAGCGGACCGGGCGCATCCCAGGCGAACGTCGGTTACTGCATGGCCGCCTGGGTGAACCGCCGCCGCCGCGCGGTTGTCGCCGCAACCCAATCGATGCCCGGGCCGCCGCGATCATTGCCTCGGCGCAGGATCAATCACAACCTCTCGACCTGCGGGGACGCGAGTTGGTGCGCGCGATTTGCCGGACTTATTTCCCGTCGGAGGGAGGCAAAGTTTCAGGCGTGCAATTTATCGACCATCTGTCCGGCTTGGAAACACAGTCGGAAGGCGCCGGAGCGACGACCAGAGGTTTAATTCGCGTTGGCCGTTATTTTGTAGAGAACACGGGTGATCGGCTTTTTGCCCGTCGCGTGCTGCAGGTCGGGCATGAGCTGAGGCACATCGATCAGTGGCGCGCGGGCATGGTCGGGCCGGCGAAAAAAGCCGAGCGCGAATTCCTCGCGCACTTCTGGGTTGCCGCGACGCCCGAACTGCCGGGCACCGGCTGTATGCCGCACGCTACGCGAGTAAACGTCATCGATGCCGCGCTCGGTAATTTTAACTGCCTCACCGCGCCTGACCGCGCGCGGTACGCGCAGCAACAGGCGACGCTGCTGAGGTTGAGACTGCAGGAACAACGCGCCAGCGGTCGTGCCGCCACGCAACCGCCCGCGGCTTGCGTCCGATCCCATTGAATCGCGTCGACACTGAAACGAAAGGACAAGCATGTATTTCAGAACCAGCGAAAGGCTCAGCTTAGAATTATTATGCAAACTGCCGCACGGATTCTAAAACTCCGTCTGCCTGAGCAGAACGCGCTGAAGAACACGCCAGAACGCTGCTCGGCTGATCCCGTTATGCTCGAGACTATCGGACGCTTTGTCGGCGAACAGGTTCGAATCAAGCGAAAGGACGATCCTCATTTCTTTGCTCTTTACACGGTGAAACAGGCTAATCCCGACGGTCGTGGGCGAGCCAACGTCGTTCGCGCGGGACAGGGAGGCCGGAAGCGGCTCGGCACGGCCGCTGACATCGAAGCAACCGTCCAAGCAAGGGTAGTCGATGCTGCGCCCCAGCCTGGAGAACCCGATGGCACTAGGTTCTTTGAAATTGCCGATGACGATGGGAAGCAATCCTACTTCGTAGCTATCGCGCCGCATGGAGGGAAGATCGAGGAACACACGGACGAAGAGGCAGCGGAGACCATCCGGCAACTGACCGACGCCGGTTTTCCAGCGTCGCTTTGGCTATGCAAAGGCTTCGGTGATACGGCCAAAGGTGCATCTGACCGCTGGCATATCACCTCCACAGATCTTAATCCGGCGTGCTTCCCACTACTCCAGTCCCTTATGTCGCGACGATTTTGCTACGCGGTCGCCTTTCATGGCTTCCACCGTCGACACAACGAAGCTGATGTTTATATCGGTGGAGCGGCGTCGCGGTCACTGAAGGTAACTATTAAGGAGGCGTTGAATGACTTGGATTTGCCCATCAAAGTCAAGATCAGCACCCGTCAGGACAGTCCCAAGTTTCAGGGATTCAGTGCGGAGAACATCACCAATCGGTTAGCCACGCGCGGCGGCATTCACCTCGAACAATCCGCTCAAGCTAGGAAATACTACCAAGAAATCGCGCGTGCAGTAGCTCATGCATTTGTCTCTCGTTTGCGCTTCCTAGTCTGCATTTTCATTGAAGATCTCGAAGCGGAACGCATCAGGAGGGAAGCCGAGTTTGTCCTGGCACTCAGCAAGGGTCTCGCCGCCGCGCCGCTGGACGTAGAACGCGCGATCAAGGATTATAGAGCCTGGAAAGCGGCAGACGCCGAACTCTCAGCAAAGGTTAACACCGCCGAAGAGCTGCAGTCATTCGGCGAGTCGGAAAAGCTCGCGACCGCAGGAGCGGGGAAGAAAAAAGGGTAAGCCATGTACATCCCCACAAACAAAAGGTCGATCTATGGATCATCGCGTTCATACATTGGCCAACCTGCGCCAGTCGGTGCGATCCAGTGCCCTGGGTATGAGCGAGGCGAATTCGAGAAATCGAGATCTGAACAGGGAATTCTACTGGCTGACGTAATAAAACTCCCGCGCGGCCTCTTAATCGCAGACTTCGGTGCTGGGTTGAGCAATATCAAGGAATCCGCCAGACAGGAGAAGCTATTGCAGGACTGGCTGCGCGCCGCCAAGTCTGACCTCTACTCAATTTTCCTTCGCATCTACGGTTACAGCGACTGTGTCGGCAAAAACAACGTAGAGCTCAGGAAGAAGAGGGCTCAGCAAGTGAATGCGTTGCTTGGTAAGGACCTGCAGTCGCGCGTTCTCTTTGCTGGCTCTGCACCAGCTGGAGAATACGTTGCGGACAATAAGACCAGAGAAAGTCGCGCTAGGAACAGAGGAGTCGTGATCGAGCTGTCACGACTTCCCGGAGAGGTGATTGAAATTACCGAGCCGAAACCGCCCCCGCCCCCACCGCCGCGCCGGCGCCCGAGCTGTTGGCCGCACTGTCCACCACCACCACCACCACCACCACCTATTGTTCCGAAACCGCCTATTCCTCCTCCGGGCTTCCCATCTTGGCGCTGGCTTCCACCTGGCGTAAGCACTTCCCTGCCTCCCTCCGACCCTAGCGGGCCGTCGTGGGTGTGGGGGTCCATCGGGCTCGCGGCCACCGCCCTCGGGACCGTCGTTACAATCGGCGTCCGCCGCCTGAGCAACGCGGAGTTGGCGGACGTCATTGATGCGGCATGGCTTGTCTTTCAACTCGAGGGCGGAAGACCACTCACGATCATTATCGGCATGGCGGGGGAGGCTGCAGCGGAAAAGCTCATGTCTCGTGTGCTCGGAGTGGATGCCGCTAAAATCCTAAATCTGAACACCCTGAGGGCAAGCTTCCCGGTCGCCGACCTCATCTCGCCGCGCGGGTTGTCCTCGGTCAAGGTGAGAGGATTGCTCGGCATGACAGTGGGCGCGGCCCGCCATCCATCCCTTGCCTTCGAGTACATCCAGGACCTCGTGGACATTGCAGCCGCCGGGCCAGGAGCGAAAAGCAAGCTTGCCAAGGCGGCGTCCCTCTTGTTCGATAATCGCGGCGTGCTCAAGGCGCGCGGTGCGTGGCCAACTGGCTTCAACCCACGCTCGGCTGCGGAGGTGGAGCGCTATATTCGCGACAAGACGGACCTCTTCATTCCTCACGATCACGTCCAATTGGTTAAGCAAACGATTGGCGCAGTGCTCAATCGGCGTGTCCATCCGCGAACTGGAGACATTAGGCTTCCAGTCGGCACCAACCCCGTGGTTTGGGTAAACTCGTTTGTCGACAGAATCCACTCGATCGGCATAACGAGTTCGGACTTCGATGTCTTGCTTGAGGCGACAAAGCATATACCCAAGGAGCAGATCCCGCGCTTGCAACGAGAACGGGATAGGCTCTTGAGGCTTCGGCGCCGGGGGCCCTGACCATGCCGCCCGTCCTTCCTTCACAATGAATATGTCCGTTGCTTATGGTCTCACCCTACAGCCAGATCGCTCCATTCTATGATTGCACCGTCGGGATCGCGTTTTTCCTGCGAGTGCGGCGGGCGTTTTCCAAACTGGTGCGACGGTACGGAATCAGATTCTGCTCAGCGGCCGACATCGGGTGCGGGACGGGACTGTTTGCATGCTATTTGAATCAGTGCTGGGGCGTGCCGGTCTACGGGGTCGATCGTTCGCTGGAAATGTTACGCCAAGCGAGGCGCAATTGTCCGAGCGCTGGGGTCTGCTTTTTGCAGCAGGATATTCGCTGTCTGGCGCTCCCTTCGCAGGTTGATTTAATCACGGCAAATTTCGATACGCTCAATCATCTGAACGCGCCGCAGAATTTGCGTCGTGCATTCGAGCGGGTTGCCGCCAATCTGCGGCAGGGCGGCTATTTTTATTTCGATATTCTGACGCCGTGCCAGCCGCTCAACGGTTACCGGGTTTACGTGGGGGATCGTTGTCGCGTCGGGAGCTGGCTACAGCAGCGAGTGCGCTGGGAGCCGAGGCGGCGCGTGATTCGTATCAGCGCGGTGCAGCATGGCGTTAGCTCGTGCCGGCCCGTGGTCGAGCGGATCACCGAGCGTGCTTATAGCGCGTGGGAGCTTGGAAACTGGCTGGCGGAGGCCGGATTTACCATTCGCGGCGTCCACGATGAAGCGACGCTACGCACGGCGGTCGATTGTCCGCCACGGATTATCGTGGTGGCGCAAAAAGCGCTTGGCAGGGCGAAATCAAACTAAAAGGAGAGCGAAAATGTATGTTACAAATGCAGGTCTTGGCGAGAGGCCGCCGGCGGCGTTGGATGGCGGGCAGTTTGGCGAAAATCCAAGGCTCACGACGCCGGCACGCGCCGTTGCGATTTACATTGCCGTCGAGGGAACGAAACAGGGCAAATTCAAGGGCGAGAGCCCGATGATTCCATTCAAAGACCAGAGCCGCGTTTTGAAATTCAGCTACGGCGTGGTGTCTCCGCGCGACGTATCCACCGGCCAGCCTAGCGGCAAGCGCCAGCATAGGCCGATTGTCATCACTAGGGAACCAGGCGCAGCTTCGCCGCAATTTTTCACGGCGCTGGTGACAAACGAAGTGCTGAAGCCAGTCGTGATCAAGTTCCTGCGCGGGAACGCCAACACAGGCGTCGACGAAGTGCAGCAGATTATCACGTTGACCAACCCCACCATTTCAGACTTCCGGCAGTATGTTGGCGACGATGGTCGCTGGCTGGAAGATGTGGCGTTTGCTTTTCAGCGGATACAGATCGAAAACAAACCAGCCGCGACCATCGCGGTTGATTCCTGGGTAGGTGGATAGGCTAGAGGATTATCATGGTCTCAGCCGTCGATTCCAACGGCCAAATAATCTGGATTGTTGACGCACATCGCGGCGACGGAAAGCGTTTCGTTGCGCGTGCGGATGAAAAGTTGACGGCTTTTCCTCGAACTCGAAGCAGCGATTCAGAGTTGGGCAAAATTAGCTTGACAACCTAGCGAGATTCTTTCAAAACTCGGTCTCGCTAAACGGATCTGAATCAGGCGAAGGAATCTCTTCCCCGCCAGGTTCTTCGCCTCTTCCGGACCCGCAGTCAATAGAGTCAACAGGGCGGGGAAAGAAAGGAACAGCCAATTCCCGCATTTTTTTGCCACGCCGGGCAAAATTTTCGAAGGAATAGGTAACGACCAGAAATGAATGCTCGCAAGGAGGAATCAAAGAAGGCCAAAACAAGAAGGGAAAATTCAGCTTATGAAAAATCGTAGCTGCCTCACAATACTCCTATCTGGGCGCTCACCTTTTGGATTTGCGCGATCTGCTCTTTTGTCGCGCTCGCGAACAATGCCCCCGTCGGAAACGGCAATGCCAACAACAACACGGCGGTTGGGGGCCGAAAATTTGGGACACCTTATCTTTCGCGTATAGCAAAGCTGAGGTCCGGATGCACAGAGGCGGTGGATCCCTCTTAAAGTTAGGTCTGAGCATTGTGGCAGCTGCGGTAGTGTCCGTGGCAGATGCGACCACGCTTATTCGGCTGAACCTGAAGGATCTTGTGGATCAGGCGGACTTGATTTTCGTCGGCACCGCCATCAGTCAAGAGGTCGTACCCAGCCGAGACGGAAAGTTCCCATTCACCTTCGTCGCTTTTTCAGTAGAACAGGTCCTTAAGGGGTCAATGAAAGACCGGCCGCTTACACTGCGACTTGCTGGCGGCCAGATCGGAAAGCGAACAGTAGAGCTTGAGGGGATGCCGGAGTTTCAACGCGGTGAGCGCTATCTCCTCTTTGTGGTTCAGAACGGCGAAGCAGGCTGTCCACTTCTTGGCTGGGATCAGGGGATAATGCAATTCGTTCGGGACACTCAAGCGGGAAAAACGATTATGATCGACGCTTGGGGTGCGCCGATTTTCGGTATTGAGGGGGAGGATTGGTTCCGCGGCGCGCCGAAGCTTGTCGCCAAGCCTGGCGTCATATATTCCACTCCCTCGACCTCTCAAGTCCACGACGATAGCGACGCCGCTGGTTCCGGTACGACCACACCAGACAAGGAGGGCGCCGGACGAGCGGCTACGGGCAAGCCGGTTGAAGCAGATCGCCTGTTAGCTGAACTACGTACCTTCATTGACCGCCGACGCGCAAAACCAGGATTCCATTCGGCACAGCCCGTACGTTCGGCCCTCCCGAGCGAGGTGCCAGAAAGCATGCGGGGTGCCGCTCTTCCGCCTGAGCCGGAAAAAAAATAGGAGGACTACCTATGATCTCGAGAACCGCCTTATTGCTGCTGATCGCAGGCCTGTTTTTGACACTGTGTGTGGCGAGCGCACTGGCTTACGTGTACCTCGCTTGTGACGGCACAACGATCAAGTGGGGCTTGCCTAGGACTACCATACACCCAGCTACGATCTCTTTCCCATCCGGCTCAGCTCGCCGTTCTGCGCTAGAACGCGCTCGGGACGGTTGGAATCTCACCGTTCCGGCGCGAAATTTCTTTTTCGCGTTCGACTACACTTCCTCTACGACTTGGCAATTGGGCGACGGTGTCAACCAGGCTTGCTTCACGTCCGACTACGGTTGGACGAGCAGCGAATTAGCAATAACGCTGTTCACTTATGACTGCGAGGAGCTCGTGGAGGCGGACGTGTTATTTCGTCCTGGCCAGAATTGGAACTATGCCCACCATCCCGCCCCAGACAATCCCTTGGGACCCCATTATTTTGTGTTGGTGGCACTCCACGAGCTAGGGCATGCCCTTGGCCTCCAGCACGAAGATCGCTGGATGGCTACAATGAACTCGTTCTACCCGTTCTCGGGTGTCTTGGGAAACGAGAACGATCCCGACCCTCATGGTGACGACTGCGCGGGCGACTGGGCACTTTACGGCTCCGCCGGCTCGGCGCACGACCTTGCCGTTAGCATCTACAGGCGCACGGGCACCGGTAATTCTGATTTCATTAAGGCACCCTCCTACGCAGACAAGGGATCGACCAAAACCGTCACCTTTACGCTCCTGAACCGAGGCACGCAAAACGAGAATGGTTATACGCTCAAGGTCTACGCGTCGAATGATAGGTGGATCACGACGGCGGATACTCTTCTCCGCACCGCCACTTACAACCAGACCGCCGGGAGCGACATGAGAGTGAGTCTCAGCATCTTTATTCCGGAGAGCTTAACGACTGCAAACTACTATATCGGGTTCGTTGTCGATCCTGCCAACACAGTGTTTGAAACGGCAGAGGATCAAAACGCGGTCGGCTATGTGAAGAGCACCATCATCTGGTAAGCCCGCGTGCTGTTGCGTCTCGATCGCGTTGTCCGCTGAATCGTAAACCTGGATTACGACATAATGTGACCGGCTGCGAAGCTGCGCGCAGTCAACTGCGTTACTGACTGCGTTTGGCTCGCCGTACCACAGCTGACCGAAGGGCATTACATCGGAAATCAGATCGACACCGCGATGATCTTTGCGCGGGCGGACTTCGTAAACGTCGTGAGGATGCGAATTCAATGGTGAATCAGATTGACCCAAGGCAGCCGTTCCTCCGGGTAAACATCCTTCGTTGGCGGGAAATCTTCCGGATGATCGAGACTCCCAGTAGTAATGTCGATCTCATCGGGGCGTTTGTCGTGCTCATAGGTCAGAGACGTTCCACAGCGACCGCAAAACGTCCTCCTCGCTCCCGTTTCCGTCAGATATTGGCGGGGCGTTCCTTTCACGAATTGGAACTGCGAACGTTTTACTGTGATCCAGGCTACTGCCTGAGCTCCGGCAGCTCGCCTGCAGTTTCCACAATGACAATTTGCGTGAACACGGACTTCGGGCAACGCGCTGAAACGCACCTCGCCACAATAACAGCCACCGGTAATTTTATTCTTTTGCATGCTAACCATCACAAGCTTGGCATGTCTAATCGAAACCGCGACAATCTTTTGGTAGCCAAATTTCGTAAACGTTGCAGAAAATCATCGCTGATAATCTCAGCAAAGCCGGTTGGAGCTTGGGCTGGGTCTCAGCCGTTGGTTCCGATGGGCGAACAATCTGGATCGTTGATGCCCACCGCGGCGATGGAAAGCGTTTCGTTGTGCGTGCGGAGGAAAAGCTGACGGCTTTTCTGGAACTCGAAGCGGCGATACAGGCTTGCAGAAAATTGTCTTGACTAGCCGTCGCGACTTTTTCAAAACCTACGCGTCGTTAAACGGATCTGAATCAGGCGGAGGACTTTTTCCCCGCTAGGTTCTTCGTCTCTTCCGGACCCGCAACCGAATACAATCAACACGGCGGGGAAAAAGAAAGGAAGGACCATGAAACTTGGCCATTACCGGGGCTTCTCTCAGAGCATCATCGATCCAAAAGTGTGCCGTCCGGTGGAGCTGAATATCCAGTCCGTAGAGCCTCCGGAGCGGGACAAGTCGCGCTCCAGCTTCTCCGGGTCCCTCACGATGGGCAACATGCTGCCATTCAGCGTTGCTGGCAAAGTGGACGCCAAGGGGATCTTCAAGTTCGAAGGCAGGGGAGCCGCAGGGGTTGTCTCAAGCACAGGCAAATGGCAAGCCCTAACTCGTGGTGGGGTGCTGGTTCTGGCCACTTACAAGTTCACCCCTACTACAGGCCCGATCGATCAGGGTAAAGTCGATGTGCTGCTGGGCTTTCAAGAGCCGCCGGAACCCGATACGCCGCCCGACATCGCAGGCTCTTGGCGGGGGACGTTCAAGAGCAGTCTGTCCCTCATGACGGGAGCAGCCGAATGGATGATCCAACAAGATCGCACGAGGGCCGGCGCTCCGAGTACCCGGTTCAAGGGACAAGAGAGCATGGATATGGGCGCAGCAGGTATCATCATCCATGCCTTCGTGGGAACCATCGATGGCCAAGGGAATTTTGTGCGTATTGGTAATTCCGCCCGCGGCTTTATCGTCAGCAGCGGCAAAGTTCAACCTGGCCTTGCGGAGCCTCCCGACCCCGAGCTCCAGTCGCACACTGTTCTAAACTTTGTGGATGGTGGGATGGACGACCTGGTTATTGTTATCACCCGGCACGGGCCGTGATTGTTCGCGTCGAAGGACACCAAATGACATAGATTGAACCGCAACCTGTTAGGCAAACTGCATAGCAGAAGGCAAGCGATGAGTTGCCATCACTTTCGGCCTCCGGCCGCGGAGCGGCCCGGAAGAATCTCCGTATCGGTTACGTCGATGCGAACATACCGATAACCCGGGCCCCAAGACACACGGGCGAAGAAGTCCTTTTCGCTTACGTGACGCTGTCTGCTGGCTTTAATCATCGTGTTTAACGACCGATTGCTAGCCGGATAAACGTAATCGGGGAACAAGACCCAATGTTCGACATAGTTGATTTGGCCGGCTTTGCGTTGAGGGACGAAGATCTCTCCGACCGTCTTTCCATTTTGGATAATGTTAAAGTCACCGGGATCAAGTTGGGCAAACGCGGGTAGAATCAGTGTGGAAGCGGTGATGCTTATTAGCAGCGATCTAAACAGCCGTTTCATAAACGCCATTATAGAATCTGGGTCAATATCCTTGACTCGATCTCACGTGAGATTTACGGCCTTCGCCGACAATCTCAGCAAGGCCGGATGGAGCTTGGGATGGGTATCGGCCATCGACTGCGAAGGTCGAGCGATCTGGATTGTTGACGCCCATCGCGACGACGGAAAACGTTTCGTTGTGCGAGCGGATGAAAAGTTGACTGCGTTTTGGAACTTGAATCGGCGATCCAGGCCGAAACGGCAATCGTTACACGTCACAGCACGAGCATTTGATTCAAAGTCAGTAGCTATTGAAGGCGTTCTTCTAGGCGTGTGCAATGCCAAGTCACCTAATATGCTACTGATCACAGCGCTTATGATTCCTTGGGTCTCTGCCAATGAACAGCTCTGATGGATTGACTGCTTTTAATTGCGCTCGCATCTGTTGGCGGCGTTGAATGGTCATTCTTTACTAACCTATGAGTTACAGAACGTGCACGCGCGTGGACATCTTTGAGAAGGCGTTGCCAACGAGCTCGAGCAACTCGAACGTTTGAGTTATGAAAGCGCGACTGGTCAAATTCGGCGAGATCGAGATCGAGGGAAAGCGGTACGCACATGATGTGGTGATCGACGGCGGAAAAGTGCGGAAACGGAAGAAAGGACCTTCCAAGCAATTCCGCAAAGAGTTCGGCCACACGCCGCTTTCGACCGAGGAGGAAATTCCCTGGGGAGGAAAGCGGCTCATTGTCGGGACCGGAGCCCTTGGCGCGCTTCCGGTAATGGACGAAGTCTTAGCGGAGGCGAAACGGCGCGGTGTCGAGGTAATTGCGGCGCCCACAGTGGAAATCTGTCAGCTACTGGAAGACGTGAAGAAGGGCCAGACGTACGCCGTCTTGCATTGCACGTGCTGACCGGGATTTGGCGCGTATCGATTAGAAGAGTCCCAAAATCTGGATGGATGTCACGGGATGAATTTCCCATCAGGTGGCTCTCCAATTACGGCCTTTGGGATCAACCGGATGGGTGGCGACGGCTTCGCCTTTGTGCTGGGAATCGAAAAACATCCATCCTTCGAACTGGACGCGCTTCCCAAGCAGGCGCTTTTTCAAACTCTCGCTCGTCCAATCGATGGGTGGATTTTGTGTGGCCAATAATTCGCGGATTCGCGGAGTTACCTCAACGAAGACATACTTTCGCCGGTCATTCATCGAACGGCGGTCGGCCACAATTGCAATATGCGTGTCGCAGTCGAGGGAATGTTTGGAGCCGCAGTTACATGATTCGCCTTCGGTGTTTGATTTGACAACCGCAACATAGCCCTGAATTTTGGCTGCTCGCTTTGGGTTCCAAGTGGTAGGACCGTCAGCCGGGCGAATAAGAGTTCTAATTGTTACCCGGTCGTCAAAGTCCGTAGACCGTGGTACACGCCATCGATTTTTTAGCATGTTTTCCGCGGCTTTCTTGCTCCTCGCGCGGGCGGAGTCGCTCTTCTTCTGTTCTAATTTTGGCGCGGGTCTTCTTTCGTGCCATGAACATCGGCATAATTTCCTTATGGACTTCATCAATGAAGGCAGACTGGGCAAGAGCCGCGAGTTCCTGCGGGCGGTATTTAATCAATTTCTGCAGGCGATTGCTCTTATGCATGAATCGAGGAGCAAGCTCAGCGGCCAGGCGCTGCGCTAATTCAATTCGATCAACCTTTCCTCCAAACGAGTTGAGCAGCTTCGTGATTTCTTGCGCGAGATAGGCTTTGCTAACCGGTTGGGCCAGCTGTTGCAAGGTTTCCTGGATCTCGACCAGCTCTTCTCGCTCGATTGCTGGGCC
>WNGB01006087.1_pt1 | contig 17866 bp, 20 predicted proteins | sample 5400681 | NCBI WGS metagenome assembly WNGB01 (sample SAMN13153367, study PRJNA577476) | soil metagenome | isolation source: 115 cm soil or saprolite under grassland replicate 2 | place: USA:California | collected 2016-06-15 | reverse complement strand
TCGTCGCGCTCGATCTAGACCGCCTCGACCTCGTTCTCGTGGAAGACGATGCCGCTTCGGAGCTGCCGTCGGCGCGGCCGCACGATCTCCTCGACCTGGGCCAGGCCGAAAGGAACGAACAGCAGGCCCGGCTGGTAGACGTGCCGGTCGTCGCGGTCGACAACGTGGATCTCGGCCTCGGCCTCGTCGAAACGGCGCCGGAGCCGGTTTGCGGTCATCGTCCCGCCCGTTCCGCCACCCAGAATCACGATTCGCTTCCTGGCCATCTGGCTCCTCCTCCTGTGTCTACGGAAGAGCCTCGCCCAGACACGGCGACGGAGCATCGGGGCCGCCTCGGAACCTGGATGCGGACAACTACGCGGTTGAGTAGTTGTCCGCATCCCGAATCAGCGGCGCTGCGGATGTGAGCGCGTGCCCCGTCTTCGACGATGCGGGCTGAAAGGAGGACGTGATGAATCGCAAACTGCTGTGGACGGTGCTCGCCGTCGGCCTTGCGCTCGTGATCGCTCCACTCGCCATGTCGCTGCCGTCGAAGGCAAACGCAGGCGAGAGGATGATGAACAGCTTCCAGCCGATCATGCAGCCGGGCCAGGTCAAGACGACCGCCTACTACTACAACGACGTGTTCACGCCGCTCGGGGCGGTGGTCCCGGCGATGAGCGCGCAGAACGTGCAGAAGTTCCAGGGCTATCTCAAAGGCTTCGCGGGCATGCAGACCGACGCGCAAAAGCTCGTCCCGCTGCTCGCCCAGGCCCTACACATGACGCCCGCGCAGGTGCAGGTGATGATGAGCAAGCAGCTGCCGGCGATGGCGGCGATGCTGCAGAACCTGCCGCAGATGCAGCGTGACTTCGGCGGGCTGCTCGGCCTGATGGGAAGGAACGTCGGGATCTTCTCGCAGGTACCCGGAGGTCTGAAGCACTACGGGGCGCTCGTCAACACGATGCAGGCGAACGTCGACAACTACAGGCAGGTCAACAGCCTGCCCTCGTTCCGGCTCTTCGCCTGGTTCTTCATGGTGCCGGGCGCATTCCTGATCATGCTGGCCGGCTACGGCCTCTTCGGAGGCTGGAGGACCCACTGGATCTCGGCACATCGTCCACGCCCCACTCCCGCGTGACGGTGATGGTCGTTCACCCGCTCCCGGACGAGCTCGTCGAGCTGATCGCGCGGCGCTTCCGCTTGCTCGGAGAACCGACCCGCATCAAGCTGCTCGACCGGCTCCGGCAGGGAGAGGCGAGCGTGCAAGAGCTGACGGAGACGACCCGGACGACGCAGCAGAACGTCTCCAAGCACCTGGGCGCCCTGCTCCACGCCGGCATCGTCGGCCGACGAAAGGTGGGCAACTACGCCTACTACTCGATCGCCGACGAAAGCGTCTTCTCGCTCTGCGAGCACGTCTGCGGCAGCCTCGAGAAGCAGCTCGATTCGCTCCGCGAGGTCGTGGCGGGAGCGAGCGGGTGAGTGCGATGCTCGAGCTCTTCCAGACCGAATGGTGCCCCGCCTCCCGGCGCGTGCGGCAGCGGCTGACCGAGCTCGGAGTCGACTACGTCGTCCGGCAGGTTCCGGTCGAGCGAGAGGCGCGATCGGCCCTGCGTGCGGCCGTCGGCGCCGACTCGATCCCAGTACTCCGCCTCGTGAACGGCTCGGCGTTGGTCGGCGAGGACAACATCCTCGCCTTCCTGGGCGAGCACTACGCCGAGCCGCTCGAGGCGGAGGCTCATCGACAGAAGGAGGCGAAAGCACGCCGCCGCTATCTCGAGGAGGAATGCAAATGCTTGCCACCGGCTACACGCTCAGCAAGAGCACGACGCTCCCGTTCGGCAGGGCGGTCGAGCGGGTCAGAGAAGAGCTCAAGGCGGAGGGCTTCGGGATCCTCTGCGAGATCGACGTCCAAGCGACCCTGAGGGAGAAGCTCGGCGTCGAGGGAGAGCCGTACGTGATCCTCGGCGCGTGCAATCCGCCCCTCGCCCACCAGGCGCTCGGAGCCGAGCCCGAGCTGGGGACGCTCTTGCCCTGCAACGTGATCGTCTACGAGCACGGCGGTGCGACCCGAATCGCCGCCGTGGACGCGGAGCGGATGCTCTCGATCGTCGGCAACGACGATCTGGCTCCGATCGCCGCCGACGTGAGTCGCCGCCTCGGCGGCGTCGTCGCCCGAGCAGCGGCCTAGCGGATGTGGAGGCTGATCCCGAGCAACAGCAGGGGCCAGAGGACCGTGGCCAGGAGCGCCGAGATGACGCGCTTCACCGTGTCCGGGTTCGACCAGTAGTGATGGGTGGCGGCGACAATTCCGCCGGCCACCAAGTAGACGACGAGAAGCAAGCGGATGCTCGACCTCGGGGCTGCTGTCGCAGTCGCGTAGCGCATCGACCCTCCTTTGCTCTTCGACTGCTCGTAAGGCCTTTCCTGTCCGCGGGATTCCAAACCGCGCCCCGATAGCCTGGAGTACGGTTCGCCGTGACGGGTAAGAGCAGAGCATGGCCACGATTGCGAAGACCGTCGAGCAGCTTCAGAACACGGACGGCTTCCTGGTCGAGTCCGCCGAAGGCGACGTCGGTTGGGTGGAAGAGATCTGGCTCGGCGAGGCCGACGAGCCGCGCGCCTTGGCGGTGCAGACGCTGGACGGCCGCCATGCCCTGCTGCTGGGCGAGGACGTGCTGGGCGTCGACCGTGAGCAGCGCTGGGTCGTCGTCTCCCCCGGGCAGGAGCTGCTCGAGCTCGACCCGCCGCGGCTTACGAGCGGCAACGGCCTCGCTGCCTCCTGGGGCACCACCGGCCACGTCCTCCCCGCCCCCGCCCGCCCTCACTGGCGGTTGCCCGTGCGGCACGCACGCCCGCAACCGCGCCGCGCCGTAGTCGCCCGCGAGCAACCGGAGCGCCCCCTGTGGCAGATGGTGGCCCTCCTCTACGGCTCGCTCGCGCTCGTCGCCTCGCTGCTGATCGGGCTCGCATTCGTCGTCGCCTGGCTGCTCACGGGCGACGCTTACTGATTCGATGCCGAGAATCGAGGGATACCGCTTCGGCCGAGTCGTCGTCGACGGCGAAGAGCAGACACGGGACGTGATCGTGCTTCCGGACCGGGTTGTCACGAACTGGTGGCGCGCGGAGGGTCACAGGCTCGTCCTCGCCGACCTCGACGACGTGCTCGAGGAGCTACCGCAAAACTTGCTCCTGGGCACGGGCGCACACGGGCAACTGCGGCCGGACCCGGAGGCGCTCGAGCAGCTGCGGGAGCGAGGGGTCGACGTCGAAGCGCTACCGACGGACGAGGCCGTCCGCCGCTACGGAGAGCTGGATCCGCGCCGCACGGCGGCTGCCCTCCATCTCACCTGTTGACCGCGTCCGCGTCGAAGCGGTCAGCCTGAGGGGGGACCTCCGAGGAGCTCGTCGGCCCGGGCAGGCACCTCGAGTGCCGAGAAGTCCCCGAGGTCGCGCATGTCTCCGGCCGCGGCGGCCATGGCGTTCACCGCCACCCACGTGAGCCCGCCTCCGACGCTGATCCGCCGCCCTCCGGCCTCGACGATCTCGCTCATGGACAAGCCCGGACGGGCGAGCACGTTGAGCGGCTTCGACGTTGCCTCGCAGATCGCTCTGATCTCGTCCGCGCTCCGAAGGCCGGGGGCGTACAGCACATCGGCGCCGGCTCGCTCGTAGGCCTGCAGGCGAACGATCGTGTCGTCGAGGTCCGGGTTCCCTCGAAGGTGGTTCTCGGCCCGCGCTGTGAACGTGAACGGGAAGTCCAGGCGCCCGGCCGCCTCGGCGGCCGCGGACACTCGCTCGACCGCGTGGTCGAGCCCGTAGATCTCACCCTTGGGGTCATAGTCCTCGATCGAACCGCCGACGGCTCCGGCCTCGGCGGCGCGCGCGATCGCAGCCGCAGCGTCTTCGGGGTCCGGGCCGTGGCCGTTCTCGAGGTCGATGGAGACCGGAAGGCTCGTCGCTCGATCGAGCACCTCGGCGTGATCGATCACCTCGTCGAGCGTGGCGCCGCCGTCCAAGCGCCCGAGGGTGAACGCGAAGCCCGAGCTCGTGCTGGCGAGCGCCTTGAACCCGAGGGTCGCGAGAACCCGGGCCGACCCCGCGTCCCAGGGGTTCGGGATGATGAAGGCCGGGCCGTCGTGCAGGGCGCGGAAGTCTGCGCCCTTCTGATGCTGCGTCGGTCGCATGCCACCTCCCTCGGTCTGCCGCACAGCATTTCAGAGAGGCCTTGGTCGGCTGCGATGAGTTTTCCGGCGCCGGCCCGTCTAAGTGTCGGATCACAAACCGAAGAAAGGAGACGGCGTGGCGAGGATCACCGAAAAGACAGTGGACACTCAGACCTACCAGCTGTACATCAGGGCGACCCCGGAGGCGATCTGGGACGCGATCACGAAGTCCGAGTGGACACAGCAGTACGGGTACCGGGGCCGCGTCGACTACGAGCTCCGCACCGGTGGCACGTACTGCGCTTACGCGACGGAGGCCATGGTCGCGTGCGGTGCCCCGGACGTGATCATCGAGGGCGAGGTCGTCGAGGCGGATGTTCCGCGGAGGCTCGTGCAGACCTGGAACCCGCTCTTCGATCCGCAGATCACGGCCGAGGCGAGCACGACGCTCACCTTCGAGATCGAGCCGGCCGAGGGCGGCTTCACGAAGCTGACGGTGACGCACGAGCTGGGAGGTGCCCCGACGACCGCGGCGCTGGTCAGCGGCTCGGTTCCCGACACCGGCGGCGGGTGGCCCTTCGTGCTCAGCGACCTCAAGTCGCTGCTCGAGACGGGCAAGCAGCTTGCAGCCTGACGGCCGAGCCAGAGACAGGACAACGCCCGCCTCGGCAAGCCGAGGCGGGCGCGTACCATGAGCGTCGTGGAGGAAGCCCGGCCCACGGTCAAGCCCGCAGCCGACGAGCTCGAGGGCGCGCTCGAGCAGCATCGGGGCGAGCTCACCGCCTACTGCTACCGGATGCTCGGCTCGCCGTTCGAGGCCGAGGACGCCGTCCAGGAGACGCTGATTCGCGCCTGGCGAAGCTACGACCGCTTCGAGGGGCGCGCGGCGCTGCGCTCGTGGCTCTACCGGATCGCGACGAACGTGTGCCTGGACATGCTCGACGGAAAGGAGCGCCGCGCGCGCCCGATGGACCTGGGCCCCGCGCGCGAGCCGATCGAGTCGAACCTGAGCACCCAGCCCGAGGCGACCTGGATCCAGCCGATTCCCACCGGTCTCGCGCCCGAGCGCGATCCGGCGGAGGTGGCCGTCGTCCGGGAGACGATCCGCCTCGCGTTCGTCGCCGCTCTGCAGCACCTTCCGCCCCGGCAGCGGGCGGCGCTGGTCCTGTGCGAAGTCCTCCGCTGGCAGGCGACGGAGGTCGCGGAGCTCCTCGACACGAGCGTCGCCTCGGTCAACAGCGCGCTGCAGCGGGCCCGCGCGACGCTCGCGGCCAATGACGTCAGCGCCTCCGATCCCTCACCGCCTCTGGACGAGTCCGACCGCGAGCTCCTCGCCCGTTACGTCGAGGCGTTCGAGCGCTACGACATCGACGCGCTCACCGCCCTGATCCAGGAGGACGCGGCGCAGTCGATGCCCCCGTACGACCTGTGGCTGAGCGGCCGCGACGACATCTTCGAATGGTGGTTCGGGCCGGGAATCGGCTGTCGCGGGTCGCGCGTGATTCCCACGGTCGCGGCGAACGGCTCGCCGGCGTTCGGCCAGTACAAGCCGAGCCCGGAAGGGGGCTACGAGCCTTGGGCGCTGCAGGTGCTCGAGCTGTCAGGCGGCCGGATCGTCGAGCTCACGTTCTTCCTCGACACCGAGGCGCTCTTCCCGCTGTTCGGGCTGCCCCTCGAACTCGACTCGTAGCACGTCGCGCAGGCCGACGAGATTGAGCAAGTCCCGTAGCTCGGCGGAGGCATGTCGCAGCCGGATCTCCTGGCCGAGCCGCCGCACGGAGAGCTGGAGCCGCGCCAGCGCGTCGACCGCGACGAGGTCGGGCGAGAGAGCCTGCACGTCGCAGACGATCATCGATAAACAGACGGCTCGGCGAGACGAAACTCATCGGGACGCCACCGATGAGTTCTGCCGAGTGGGGCCGTCTAAGGCTCAGATGACCGACGCGAAAGGAAGAGACTGATGACCCTGGACGGCCGCACTCGCTGGCTCGCGCTGTACGTGCTCTGCCTGGGCACCCTGATGATCGTGCTCGACGTGACGATCGTGAACGTCGCGCTGCCGTCGATCAGAACGGATCTCGGCTTCTCCGAGAGCTCGCTCGCCTGGGTCGTGAACGCCTACTTGCTCACCTATGGCGGCTTTCTGCTGCTCGGCGGCCGGCTCGGCGACCTGTTCGGCCACCGGCGGCTCTTTCTCGCCGGCATCACGCTCTTCACGCTGGCCTCGCTCGCCTGCGGCCTCGCGAGCTCGCAAGGATTCCTGGTGACGGCGCGTGCGGTTCAGGGCGTGGGCGGCGCGGTCGCCTCGGCCGTGTCGCTGTCGCTGATGATGAACCTGTTCACCGAGGCCCGCGAGCGCGCCAAGGCAATGGGGATCTTCGGCTTCGTCGCCTCGGGCGGCGGCTCGATCGGCGTGCTGCTCGGCGGCATCCTCACCGACCGGCTCGACTGGCACTGGATCTTCCTCGTCAACCTCCCGATCGGCATCCTCGTCGTCGTCCTCTCCCTGCGGCTGCTGCCGGCCGCCCGCGACGCGGCGGCGACCGGGCGTCTCGACGTCGCCGGCGCGCTCACGGTCACGGCGTCGCTGATGCTCGCCGTCTACGCGATCGTGAACGGCAACAAGGACGGCTGGACGTCCGGACAGACCCTCGGGTTGCTCGCGGCCGCGGCGACGCTGCTCGCGCTCTTCCTCGCCATCGAGTCGCGGATCAGCTCGCCGCTCATGCCGCTCCGCCTCTTCCGGCTTCGAAACGTCGCGACGGCAAACGTCGTCGGCGTGCTCTGGGCCGCGGCGATGTTCGCCTGGTTCTTCCTCTCCGCGCTCTACCTGCAGCTCGTGCTCGGGTACAGCCCGCTCCAAGTCGGGCTCGCCTTCCTGCCGGCCAACCTGATCATGGGCGCGCTGTCCGTCGGCCTTTCGGCCAGGCTCGTGATGCGCTACGGCGTCAAGCGGCCGCTCGCGGCCGGTCTCCTGCTGGCGGCCGCGGGGCTCGCGCTGTTCGCGCGCGCACCGGTCGGTGGCAGCTTCGCCGTCGACGTCCTGCCGAGCATGATCCTGCTCGGCATCGGCGCCGGCATCGCCTTCAACCCGGTCTTGCTCGCCGCCATGAGCGACGTCGCGCCGGAGGAGGCGGGGCTCGCCTCGGGCTTCGTCAACACCTCCTTCATGATGGGCGGCGCGCTCGGCCTCGCCGTCCTCGCCAGCCTGGCCGCCTCGCGCACTCACAGCCTGAGTGCTGCCGGACACGGCCACCTCGACTCGCTCGTCGGCGGCTACCACATCGCCTTCATCGTCGGCGCCGTCTTCGCCGCCGCGGGGGCCGCGGTCGGCGCGGCGCTCCTTCGCGCCGGGAAGCACGTCCCGGCCGGGGGCGACGCAGCGATCGGTGAGCCGGCGGCCGCCGAAAGCTGCTCGTAGCGCCGGCTTCCCCCGGCAGCCGATGAGTTTCCGGCGGCACTCGGATTGAAGTCACGACGGATCGAATGGGCCCCATTCCGAAGGAGGGCGCAATGACGGATGTGACGGTGGCTTCAATCGACGAGATGGAGCCGATCTACGACGGGCTCGCGCGGCGCGCGCGGGCGACGCTTGGAGTGACGTCGTGGGGAATGCAGGTCTTCACGCTCCCGCCGAGCTGGGACGGCTATCCCGAGCACAACCACGACGCGAACGCGTTCGACCCCAACCAGGAAGAGGTCTACATCCCGATCGAAGGATCGGCGACGATGCTGGCCGGCGATGCTAGCTTCGAGCTTCGCCCGGGGACGATGGCTCGGGTCGGTCCCGGGCAGATGCGGCGGATCGTGCCGGGCCCGGACGGGATTCGGTTCATCGCGCTCGGCGGAGTTCCCGGAAGCTTCGCCGCGTCGGAGTGGACCGAGCTCGGCGCGCCTCCCCCGCAGGCGAAGTAGCTTGCGGCCATGAGTCCCGCAGAGACGAGCCTGCTCGTCGCCGCCGCCGGGGGCGACGAGCACGCGTTCGTCGAGCTCACATCCCCCTACCGGACCGCGCTACACGTCCACTGCTACCGCATGCTCGGCTCTCTCTTCGACGCCGACGACGCGCTCCAGGAGACGATGCTCCGAGCCTGGCGCGGCCTCGAAGGATTCGAGCCGCGGGCGCCCCTGCACGCCTGGCTCTACCGCATCGCCACGAACGTCTGCTTGCGGCTCCTCGAGCAGCGCGAGCGGCACGCCGCCGTGAGCATCGATGCGCACGTCGAGCCGTATCCGGACCAGCTCCTCGAGCAGCTGCCGTCGGCCGGGCCAGGCCCCGACGTCGCAGCCGAGACGCGCGAGAACATCGGCCTTGCGTTCATCACCGCGCTCCAGCTCCTCCCTCCGAAGCAGCGCGCCACGCTCGTGTTCCGCGACGCGCTCGGCTGGTCGGCACGGGAAGTGGCCGAGCTGCTGGACGACAGCGTCGCAGCCGTCAACAGCGCGCTCCAGCGCGCCCGCGAGCGCCTGGAGCGCGAGCGCCGGGAGGGGACGCTCACGCGCCCTCACGCCCCTCGAGACGCCGCCACCGAAGCGACACTGATGCAGCGTTTCCAGGATGCCTGGGCGGCCGTCGACATCGACGGCCTCGTGGCGCTGCTCGCGGACGACTCGTTGCTGACGATGCCGCCGGAGGCCGCGCGCTTCCCCGGCCGCGAGGCGGTCGGAGCGTTCTTCGCGACGGCACCGATGGACGGCCGCCTCGATTTGATCCGCCTCGTCTCGACCCGGCTGAACGGCCAGCCGGCTCTCGCCGGCTACGCCGAAGACCCGGCAGACGGCGTCTATCGCGCCTACGGGGTGATGGCCTTCTCGATCGCCGGCGACCGGATCGCCGGCATCGTCGGGTTCCCCCACCGGCCGCACTTCTTCGAGCGGCTCGGGCTTCCGCTCGAGCTCGAACACTGACGGACCTCCGCCAGGCCAAGGCCGCCGGCGCGGCGCTGGCCTGAGCTCGACTGTGAAGCGCCGGTGGAGTTCGGGCTTGTGCGACACTCGAGGTCGCGACCGTTGGCCGGCGAACACGCGAAGCCGCAGGCGGTTCGCCGTGAGGTCGCTGAGGTGGGGCGGCGCCCGACCCCTGGGTTGGCGCCGCCCTGCTGCCTTTGCCTATCGAGGAATCGCGCTGCCGCAATGCGCGTTCCTTCGAAGGTAGTCGTGTAAGCGTCGCAGCCGGCCCTAACGATCCGCTAACGGAGAGCGATACGGTCTCCGGTGTGGATGGGATCGAGATCCGTGTCCTGGGACCCCTGGAGGTGCTCTGGGACGGAGAGACGCTCAGGCTCCGGGGAATCAAGCAACGCGCGGTGCTCGCCTTGCTCGCGCTGCACGCCGGTCGTGTCGTGTCCACCGACCGGCTTGTCGAATCGCTCTGGGGCGAGGAGCCGCCGCCGACCGCGGTGACCGCGCTGCACGGCCATGTGTCGCGGCTGAGACGCATGCTCGGGCCTGGGGTGATCGTGACGCGCTCCCCCGGATATCTGCTCGACCCGGACGCCGCGGCGATCGACCTCACACGCTTCGAGGAGCTCCTCGAAGGCGATCAGGACGAGCCCTCGACGGAAGCGGAGCGGCACCGGCGAGCGCTCGGGTTGTGGCGCGGCTCGGCACTGGCCGATCTCGCGGGCGAGATCGGCCTCGCGGGCGAGGCCCACCGGCTCGACGAGTTGAGGCTCAGGACGCATGAGGAGCTCTTCGACGTCGAGTTGGGGCTTGGCGAGCATGTCGAGCTCGTTCCGGCTCTCGAGGCGTTCACCCGCGCAGAGCCGCTGAGAGAACGCCCGATCGCACAGTTGATGCTCGCGCTCTACCGCAGCGGACGGCAGGCGGATGCGCTGGCGGCCTATCGGCGCTTCCGCCAGCGGCTCCGCGAAGAGCTGGGGTTGGAACCAGGCCGGATGCTGCGGGAGCTCGAGCGCAGGGTGCTGGAGCAGGATCCGGGCCTCGCCCCGCCGGTCGATGCGTCCCACGAGGACGTCGCGCCCCGGCGCACACCCGTAAGCGTCGTGGCGATCGGCGTCGCGGCCGCGACCCAGGAGTCGAGCGAGCCGGACGCGGAGGCGTACGGACGCGTCGTCGCGCAGGCGCGTGAGGCCGCCCGTCTTTCGCTAGAGCGCTACGGCGGATCGGTGCAGCGGGTGGCAGGAGTCGGGCTGCTGGGGTTGTTCGGCGTCCCGGCTCCGCACGAGGATGATGCGTCTCGGGCGCTGCGTGCCGCGCGTGAGGCGGTCGACGTTGCCGAGCGCGTCGCCGACGAGGCAGGACGGCGGTTCGGGGTCGGGCTCAGCGTCCATGCCGGAGTCGCGAGCGGCGAAGCTTTCGCGGGAGAGAGCCCGGCGGTCGAGCACGCGCTCCGGCTCCAGGCCGAAGCGGGCCACGGGAAGCTGCTCGCAGACGACATGACGCGCGCCCGCGACCGTGGGCGGGAGCTTCGCCTCGACCGGCCGCTCGCCGGCCGCGAGCCCGAGCAGCGGCACCTGCGGGAGACGTACGAGCGAGTCTGTCGAGAGCGGCGAAGTGCCCTTGTCACCCTGGTGGGCCCGGCCGGTATCGGTAAGTCGCGCCTGGTGGCCGATCTGCTCGGGTCGCTCGAGCCCGAGACGCGGGTGCTGTACGCCCGCTGTCTCTCATACGGTGACGGCGTCAGTCTGCTTCCGGAGATCGATCTCGTTCGGGCTGCCGCTGAGCTGCCGCCGCAGGTCTCCGAGACCCAGGCGCGCGAGCGCCTCTCGGAGCTACTCGGAAACGACGACCTCGCTGCAGCCGCGACCGAGCAACTCGTGGGTCTGATCGGGCTCACCGAGGAGCCGCCTCGAGAGGACGCGAACGCCTGGGCGGTGCGCCGGCTGCTCGAACGGATCGCTCGAAGCTCGTCCGTGGTGGTGCTCGTGGACGACCTCCACTGGGCCGCACCGTCGGTGCTCGACCTCGTCGAACAGTTGGCCGAGCCGATCGACGTGCCGCTCCTCGTGCTCGCAACTGCCCGTGAGCTACCCCGCGCGAGCCTCGAGGCCGGCGCCCTCCAGATCGGACCCATCGACGCCGAGGCCTGCGGGCAAGTCGCGGCGGCCCTGCTCGGCTTTATCGAGATCGCGCCGGATGCCCTTTCGGCGCTCGTCGACACCTCGGGCGGCAACCCGCTCTTTCTCGAGGAGCTCGTGGTCGACCTCCGTGATGGAGGCCGCCTGCACGAATCGGAGGAGGGCTGGCGTCTCGACGACCGCGACCTCTCGCCGCCGCGCTCGATCGAATCGCTGCTGGCGGCACGGCTCGAGCGGCTGCCGAAGCGCGAGCGCGACGCGCTCACGTTCGCCTCGGTGATCGGGCGCTCGTTCGCGATCGCTGCGCTCACCGATCTCTCCGGGGAGCCTGTCGACGAGCCGCTCGCATCGCTCGCCGAGGCCGGGATCCTCCAGTCGAGCAAGTTCGAGGACGCCGATTTCGACTTCCACCATCTGCTGATCAGGGACGCGGCGTATGTCTCGCTGCCGCTCGAACGGCGCGCCGAGCTCCATCGGCGTCACACGGGCTGGCTCGAGCAGTCCGCGATCGGCTCACCTCTCGAGCGCGAGGCGCTTGCCGTCTACCACCTCGACCAGGCGCATCGGGCACTCACCGCGCTCACGCCCGGGGACGAGCGGGTGGCTGCCGACGCAGCGGCCCTTGCAGCACGATCGGCTTCCCTCGGGCGAGCCCTGCTCGAGCGGGGGGACGCGGGAACGGCTGCCGTCCTGCTCGCTCGCGCGCGCGATCTCAACGCCGGCGATCCACGGATCGCCGTCGATCTCGGCCGGGCGCACTTCGATATCGGCGACTTCGCCGCCGCCGAACAGGCCTTCGCAGCGGCTACGGACGGCCCGGCGAACCACCGGGCCCGGCTCGGGCTGCTCGAGGTCACGATGCGGACCGATCCCGACTTCGATCTCGACGCCGCCAGGGCGGAGATCGACGACGCCCGCACAGCGCTCGAGCGTGAGGGAGACGCCGACGGGATAGCCGAGGCTTGGCTTGCCGGGGCGTACCTGGCGCTGGTGCGCGGCAGCGCCGCCGAGCTCGCCGAGATGCTCGAGCCCGCGCTCGCTCATGCGCGTCGCTCCGGACACTCGCGCGCCGAGACCTGGATCCTCTTCCTCGTCTGCGCCGTCTGCTGGTATGGCCCGTTGCGGGTCGCAGACGGGATCCACCGGTGCGAGCAGGTACTCGCCGACGCGCGCGGACGGCCCAACGTCGAAGCCGCCGCGTTACAGGCTCTGGCCGTCCTGCGCGCGATGAGCGGGGAGCTCGAGGAGGCGCGGCGGCTGGTCGCGTCGTCGCGGGCGATCCGGCGTGACCTCGGGCAGCTCATCGGAGCAGCCGCGAGCGCGATCGACGAGGGGATCGTCGAGCTGCTCGCAGGCAACGACGCCGCCGCCGAGCTCGCGCTCCGGGAGGGCTACGAAGAGCTCGAGCAACTCGGCGAGAAGGGCTACTTCTCGACGCTTGCGACCCTGCTCGCCGAAGCGGTCGCCGGTCAGGGCCGGATCGACGAGGCCCGGGAGATTGCCGGCGCGGCGGCCGACGCTTCGAGCACGGACGACGTCGTCTCGCAGGTGGGCTGGCGCACCACGGAGGCACGCGGGCTGGCTGCCGCCGGCGAGCACGACGACGCCGAACAGGTCGCGCGCGAGGCGGCGGCGCTTGCCGACGCGACGGACTTTTTACTCCTCCGCGCCCAGGCCTGGACGGCGGTCGCGGACGTCTGCGGCACGCGAGGCGAGAGCGCCTCGGCAGACACCGCGCGCGCGACCGCGGTCTCGCTCCTGGAACGAAAGGGTTGCGCGAGCAGGGCGGTCGCGGCCTGGACCAGACCTCGATGCTGACGTCTGTCCCTCCGGCCCGGCACCTGCTCCGCGCGAAGGACATGATCGACGCCCGCTACCGCGAGCCGCTCGACGTGCCGGAGCTCGCCCGCGCCGCCCACATGTCGCCCGCGCACTTCAGTCGCGAGTTCCGCCGGGCCTTCGGAGAGACGCCGCACCAGTACCTCCTGACCCGCCGGCTCGAACGCGCGGCGGCGCTGCTGCGCAACACCGACCACTCGGTCGCCGACGTCTGCTTCACCGTCGGGCTCCGGAGCGTGGGGTCGTTCACCACGAGCTTCGGCCGGGCGTTCGGCCTCTCCCCCACCGCCTACCGTGCCGCCCACCCGCCGGCCTCCGACCGCGTCCGCATCCCGACATGCGTGCTGCAGGCCTATGCCCGTCCGCAGTCGAGCATGTTTCGAGAAGACAACGGTAACCGGCCGGGCTAACGTCGGAGCGAACCGTTCGACGACAGGAGGATCACCATGTTGAAGCAGCTCACGAACACGCAGGTCTGGGTCCGCGACCAGGACGAGGCCCTCGCCTTCTACACCGACAAGCTGGGGCTGGAGCTGCGCGAGGACGTCACCGTGCCCGAGCTGGGCAACTTCCGCTGGCTCACCGTCGGGGTTCCCGGCCAGCCCGACGTCGCCATCACCCTGATGGCGGTGCCGGGACCGCCCGTCTTCGACGAGAGCACGCGCGAGCAGATCCACGCCCTGCTGGCCAAGGGCGCCGCGGGCGGCCTCTTCTTCTCCACGGACAACTGCCAGGCCAGCTACGAGGAGCTGAAGAGCCGCGGGGTCGAGTTCTCACAGGAGCCGACGGAGCAGCCCTACGGCATCGACGCCGGCTTCCGCGACCCGTCCGGAAACCAGTTCCGGATGGCGCAGCGGAAGGAGCCGTCGTAGGCTCAGAGGGTGGACTCGTATGAGCGGGTGTGCGCGGCCCACCGGTGGGACGTCCCGGCGCACTACAACATCGCTTCCGATGTCTGCGACAAGCATCCGCGCGACAAGCCCGCGATGGTGTGGGAGAGCTTCGACGGCTCGTATCGGGAGCTCGCGTGGGGCGACCTGCAGGATCTCGCGAACCAGGCGGCCCACGTCCTGGCAAAGCAGGGCGTGGGCCGCGGCGACCGGGTTGCGGTCGTCCTGCCGCCGACCCCGGAGACCGCAGCGATCTTCTTCGGCACCTGGAAGCTCGGCGCGATCCTGCTCTCGATGTCGGTGCTCTACGGTGACGATTCGATCCGCCACCGTCTTTCCGACTCCGGCGCCAAGGTCGTCGTCACGGATGCCGCGAACGCGAAGCGCTTCGCCGGCTCCGGCGCGCAGCTGCTCATCCTGACCGAGGACACGCTCGCAGGCGCGTCGACCGACTTCGTGAGCTGCGAGACCTCGGCCGACGATCCCGCCCAGCTCTACTACACCTCAGGGACGACCGGGCTGGCGAAAGGCATCGTCCACGCCCACCGCTACATCCTGGCGCACGAAGAGTTCGTCTACTGCCACGAGGTCCAGGACGGCGAACGCTTCCACGGCATGGGCGAATGGGCCTGGGCGGCGGGGATCGCACCGCTGCTTGGTCCCTGGCGCCTCGGCGCGGTGCAGTGCGTCAACCGGCGCGAGGCCGGTTTCGACCCGCACAGGCAACTGGACTTCCTCAGCCGCCACGAGGTGACGAACGTGTTCACGACCCCGACCGCGATGCGGGCGATGATGGCGATCGAGGACGCGGGGACGCGCTATCCGCAGAAGTTCCGCCGCGTCTGCTCGGCCGGCGAGCCGTTGAACCCCGAGGCGATCCGCTGGTTCCGGGAGCAGCACGGAGTGACGGTGCTCGACTACTACGGCTTGACGGAGTCGTATCCACTCGTTGGGAACTACCCGTTCATGGAGGTGCGGGAGGGCTCGATGGGGAAGCCGATGCCGGGCTGGGACGTCCAGCTCCTCGACGAGGACGAGCAGCCGGTCGCCCGCGGAGAGCGAGGCGAGATCTGCCTCCGCGCCCGCTCGAACCCGCACTTCCCGCTCGGCTACTGGAACAGGCCCGACGAGAGCGACGAGGTGTTCGGCGGCGAGTGGTTCCACACGAAGGACGCGGCTCGCCAGGACGATGACGGGTACGTCTGGTACGAAGGCCGCGCCGACGACGTGATCATCGCGGCCGGTTACCGGATCGGCCCGTTCGAGGTCGAGTCCGTGTGCCTCGAGCATCCCGGGGTGCGCGAAGCGGCGGCGATCGCCTCGCCGGACGAGCTGCGCGGCAACGTGGTCAAGGCCTTCATCGTGCTCGCGCCCGACTACGAGCCTTCGGACGAGCTCGGCGAGGAGATCAAGACGTTCGTTCGCGAACGGCTCTCGGCCTATGCCTATCCACGGCGCATCGAGTTCGTCCCCGATCTCCCGAAGACTCTCACCGGCAAGATCCGCCGGATCGTGCTCCGCCAGCGCGAGTTCGAGCGCGCGCACGGAACGCGGACCTGATGTTTGAGTTGTAGCCGTCGCGACCAGAAATTGGGCCATGAGCGGCTACACGAAGAAGAGCCTCAGAGAGGTCGAGAACCAGGCACCGAAGTTCGGAATGCCGGCCGAGCTCGACGCTCGCTTCGCCCGTTCGGCGATCGACGGCAAGACGCTCGGACTGAGCCTGATGAAGCTCGCGCCCGGCTTCCGGATCCCGTTCGGTCACAAGCACGCCGGGCAGGAGGAGGTCTACGTCGTCGTCCGCGGTTCGGGACGGGTCAAGGTCGAGGACGAGGTCGTCGAGCTCGGCGAGTGGGACGCGATCAGGTTCGACAAGGACACGATGCGCTGCGTCGAGGCAGGCCCCGACGGCATCGAGTACGTGGCATTCGGCGCCGGCGAGGACCCGCTCGACGCCGAGATGAGGCAGAACTGGTGGAGCGACTAGCCCGCCGGCCGATAGATGAGGATGGCGACACCGTCGCCGACCACCTTCGACTCGACGAGCCGTAGCGTCTTCTTGTCGCTCGTCTCGCCGAAGAGGCGCTTTCCGCTTCCGAGCACGACCGGGTAGACCATCAGCCGAAGCTCGTCGACCAGGTCGTGCTCGAGCAGCGCTTGCGCGAGGCGGGCGCTGCCGTGGACGACGACGTCGCCGTCGTGCTCCTGCTCGAGCTTCGCGACCTCCTCCGCCAGGTCTCCCCGCAGCACGGTCGAGTTGTTCCATTCGGGCTCCTCCAACGTGGAGGAGACGACGTACTTGGGCATCGAGTTGAACTTGTCGGCGAACTCGCCTTCCCTCGACGGCCAGGCCTCGGCAAAGCCCTCGTAGGTCACCCGACCCAGTAGCAGGGCCTCGGACGCGAAGGTCTCGTCGAGCTTGAACTTGTCGCCCTCGTCTCCACGGCTGATCTCGAAGCTCCACCCGCCGTGCTCGAAGTCCTCGGCTCCGCCGGGATCCTCCATGACGCCGTCCAGCGACACGAACTCGGTTACCACGATCCTTCCCACTTGCTCCTCCTTCCCGGTGATGCTCCTCATCCTTCCTGGTGGGTACAGCAAATAAGACGGTGCCGCGTGGCAGAACTCATCGCGGATGAGTTTCGAGCGCGCGCGAGGTCTAAGGGGTAATGGCGATGCCAATCGAGAGGATGGACGTAACGCGCCGCCGCCGACCTATGATCGGGGGCTGTGGTGGCCCCTTCGAGGGCAGGAGCGACACGGCGGCTGATACGCCGAGCCGTGGAAGGCGCTCGCGCGGCGGTCCCGCAGCTTCGCCTTACTGACCCGGACCGGGGGGCGCTGAAGGCCGCCGCTCGCGCGGCGATCGTCATACCCGCCGTCTTCGCAGTCGCCCACGAGCTGATCGGAGACCCCCAGACGTCGCTCTTCGCCGCCTTCGGATCGTTCGCCCTCCTGGTCCTCGTCGACTTCGCCGGCCCGCTCCGCAGCCGGCTCGTCGCCTATCTGACGCTGGCATGCGCCGGCGCCGCCAACATCGTCCTGGGGACGTTTTGCTCGAGGAACGCCTGGCTCGCGGCGGCGGCGATGGCGGTGGTCGGGTTCGGGATCCTGTTCTCGGGCGCGATCAACGGCTACTTCGCGGCCGCCTCGACCTCGGCGCTGCTCACGTTCATCCTCCCGCTGACGATCCCGGCCCCGTTCTCCCAGGTTCCGGAGCGCCTGGAAGGCTGGGGGCTCGCGGCCGTCGTCGGAATCTGCGCCCACATGCTGCTCTGGCCGGCCAGGCCGCGCGCCAGGCTCCGGAGCGACGCAGCGCGTGCGTGCGAAGCCCTGGCCGACCTCGCCGCGCCGGCGCCCGCCGACGAGGTCGCAGACCGTGCGCGCGAGGCCGTCCACAACCTCCGCCGGGGCTTCCTCGCCTCGCCGTACCGTCCGACCGGCCCGACCGGGCGGACGGTGGCGCTCGCGTCCCTCGTCGACGAGCTTGACTGGTTGCTGTCGTTTCTGGCGCCCAAAGGCGGCTCCCCCTCGCTGGGGCTGTGTCGCAAGGAGAACGCCGAGGCCCTGGCGGCTACCGCCGCGGCTCTGCGAGCGAGCGCCGCGACGTTGCACGGCCGCAGCGAGCGACCGGATTTCCGCCGGCTCGACGAGGCACGGGACGCCGTAGCCGAGGCGCTCGCCCGGCGAATCGCCGACGCGCCGACGGCCCTGGAGGACGAGCAGCTCGGGTCCGCGCTCGAGCCGACGTTCCGGATCCGGGTGATCTCGTATTCCGCGAGACAGATCGCCGGCTACGCGCTCCTGGCGGGCGGGATCCCCGCACCTGAGCTCGACGAGCTGGATGTCGCCGGCGCCGATTCCGTCCCCCAATCGGCGCGAGCGGTGCTGCGGGCGACGGAACGGCGCGCCGCCGAGCACGCTGTCGGCGCATCGGTCTGGTTTCGGA
>WNGB01011168.1_pt1 | contig 17869 bp, 15 predicted proteins | sample 5400681 | NCBI WGS metagenome assembly WNGB01 (sample SAMN13153367, study PRJNA577476) | soil metagenome | isolation source: 115 cm soil or saprolite under grassland replicate 2 | place: USA:California | collected 2016-06-15 | reverse complement strand
CGAGGAGGTCGTCGAGCTCTGCGCGGAGGGCCGGGTCCCCGCCGCCGTCCTCGGCAATGGCCAGTTGCTGCCGACGTTCGCGCAGCTCGCCGAACGCGGCGCGTTCATCGACCAGCCCGGGTCCGGCTTCACACGGCCCCGCGCGCCGTTCCGGCTGTCGGCCGTGCGCGACCGCGTGATGACACCGGCGCCGCGTCTGGGCGAGCACGACGCCGACGCCGTCCCCGCGCCGCGGCCGGTCAGTGGGACGCCCGGCGCGGTCGGGTCGGACCCGTTCGCCGGGGTCCGCGTGCTCGACTTCACCGCCTTCTGGTCTGGTCCGGCGACGACGGCGTGGTTCAGCGCCACGGGCGCCGACGTGATCAAGGTCGAGTCCGTGCAACGGCCCGACGGCATCCGCTTCTCGGCCGCGGTGCGCCCGAAGGACAACCCGCAGTACTACGAGATGTCGGGGCTGTTCGCGGCGACGAACCTCGGGAAGCGCGGCATCACGCTCGACCTCGGACAGCCCGAGGGCGTCGCGCTCGTGCGGCGTCTGATCGAGCGCTCCGACGTCGTGTGCGAGAACTTCACACCCCGGGTGATGGAGTCGTTCGGCCTCGACTACGAGGCCATGCGCGCGATCCGCCCGGACGTGATCGTGCTGCGCCTGCCCGCGTTCGGGTTGGAAGGCCCGTGGCGCGACCGGCCCGGGTTCGCGCAGACGATGGAGCAGATCACGGGCATGGCCTGGCTCACCGGGTACGAAGGTGGGCCGCCGATCATCCCGGGAGGGTTCGTCGACCCGGCGGTGGGCGTGCACGCCGCGACCGCGCTCGTCGCCGCGCTCGAGCACCGCGACCGCACCGGCGAGGGGCAGCTCGTCGAGATGCCGATGATCGAGGTGGCGGCGGCGATGACCGCCGAACAGGTGGCCGAGTACTCGGCGTACGGCGAGCTGCTCGGTCGTCGGGGAGAAGGTGGCGTCTACCGCTGCGAGGGCGAGGACGAGCACTGGATCGCGGTGCACCTCGCGTCCGACCCTCTGCCGGCCGAGGAGCGGGCGGCGTGGTGCGCCCAGCGGCTGCCCGAGCAGGCGGCGAAGGAGCTCCTCGACGCCGGCATCCCGGCCGCGCCGATGGTGCCCGCCTACATGGCGCTCGACGATCCCCAGCTGCGGGCACGGGGCTTCTTCGAACCGGTCCCGCACCCGTTGATGGGGGAGCAGGACTACCCGAGCTGGCCCGTTCGCTTCTCAGCCGGGCCGGAGCGGTACTGGCACGAACCCGCCCCGCTGCTCGGTCAACACAACGACGAGGTCTTGGGCGGCGAGCTCGGCGTCGACGGCGAGGAGCTGGCACGCCTCCGCGAGCGGCACGTCATCGGCGACGCGCCCGTCGCGCCCACGTAGTGCCGGTCAGCTCGTCGCGACGCCGGTCGTGTCGGATGCGAGCGGTTCCGGGTGCACGCAGGAGCACGAGCCGCCGGACATGCGGGCCATGACCATCGTGACCGTCCTGCCGGCGCTCCCGTACAGGGGCGCCGCCACCGCCCGGTGCTCGATGGGAAGACCGCAGCGCGCACAGCGGACAGACGCGTGCAATCGGAGCGTTCGCCGATGCCACGAACCGTGATGCAGGCTCATACGGTCAGCATCGCGCCGCTCGGGTCCTGATGAAACCCTTGCTGCGCTCGCGAGCGAGTGTGTCGGTGGTCGTCATTGCGCGTCGCGGATATTGGGGCCCGGTCCGTCGAGGTTCCAGGCAACGATGCGACGCGGACGGATCCGGATCACGTCGTTCGTGAAGCCGTCCATGAGCGGATGGTCGGCCACGAGGGTCTCGGCCCGGCCCCGGATCTCGAGGCCGCGGCCCCGCTGACCGCCCGGGCCAACGGACTCCTTTGGTGTCGCGATGTCGTCGACAACGAACGACACCCGTGGATCGGCCGCGATGTTGCGGAACTTCTGACTGTCGCTCAGCGCCGGACCGCCGATGTCGATCGTCTCGTCGGCGGCGTTCACCCAATACGCGACGGGGAGGTTCTGAGGCGCCCCGTCGGGCCCGATCGTTGCGAGGCGTCCCAGCCGTTGTGTCCGCAGGTAGCTCCGCTCGACATCGGTGAACATCACCGAGCTCGGGCCATTGCCGTCGGTGACCAGCAGGGTCTTGCCGAGGACCTCCCGAGCCTCGATCGCGGTGTGGGCGTCGGCGGCCTTCTCGAGCGGGAAGGTCTGCCCGATGATCGGCGCGATCCGGCCCGCGGCCGCCTCGGACAACGCCCGCTCGGTCATCCCCTTCAAGTCGGCCGGCGCGAACTGCACCTGCTCGATCCCGCGCACCGTCACGCGGCGGCGCTCCGCCTCGAGCGGGTCGATCGCCGTGAACCCGCCGCTCGGTACGCCGTGCGCAGAGAAGCGGCCGCCGCGCGCCGTGATGTCGAACGCGGCGCGGCCGAGCTCACCGCCGACGCCGTCGAAGACCACGTCCGGCCCCGTCCCGCCGGTCGCGTCGCGCACTCGCTCGGGCCAGTCCGGCTCGGAGTAGTCGATGACCACGTCGCCACCAAGCCTCCGGACGAGGTCGAGCTTGCGCCGGCCGCGGGCAGCGCCGATGACTCGCCCGCCGGCCGCGTGCACGAGCCGCACGAGCAGGGTGCCGAGTCCGCCCCCCGCCGCCAGGACGAGCACCCATTCGCGGGGCCGGATCGCGGCGTTGTCGACGAGGCCGAGGGCGGTGGGGCCGTCGTGCATGACGGCGGCCGCGTCGCGCAGATCGAGCGCGTCGGGCACGGGGACGAGTGCGTTCGCCCGGACGACGGTTTGCTCCACGTACCCGTCGTGGCCGCCACGTTCGCGGTGTGGGCGATGGGCGACGACGCGCTGCCCGACCCAATCCGGGCCCACACCGTCTCCGACGGTGCGCACGATCCCGGCCACGCCGTTGCCCGGCACGTACGGCGGTTGCACCGAGAAGTGCTCGCGACCCCAACCTCGGCGGATCTGCGTGTCGAGGAACAGGGTGTCCGCGACCGCCACGTCGACGACGACGTCTCCCGGCCCTGCGACCGCATCGGGTGCGTCCACCGGTACCAGTACCTCGGGACCGCCGAACTGCGTTGCCTCGATGACGCGCATGGTCATCACGCTCCTTTCGGGGTCAGCGGAAGTCGGCAGCGTGGTCCGTCGCCCACTCGCTGAAGGTGTGCGCCGGCGCGCCTGTCACCTCTTCGACGGTTGTCGTGACCGGCTCCGGCGTCGTGACGAACCCGGCGTGGGCGTCGAGGACGCCGTCGACCAGCTCGGGCGGGAGCTGTTGGACCATTTGCTGTCGCGCGACGTCTGGCGAGATCTCCTCCCACCGCAACGGACGGCCGATCGCCTCGCCGATGGCCCGCAGCTCCTCGATCTGGGTGAGCGACTGGGGCCCGGTCACCATGTACTTCGCACCGCCGTGCCCGTCGCCGGTGAGCGCGCGCACGGCCGCAGCCGCGATGTCGCGCTCGTGGAGCAGCGACCGGGCCGCGGCGCCGTAGGGCCAGCGCACGACGCCCCCGGCGCGGATCTCCGGCGCCCACATCAGCGTGTTGGTCGCGAACCCAGCGCAGCGCAGGAACGTCCATTCCGTCCCGGATCGTTCGATGAGCTGCTCGATGTCGGCGTGGAAGCGGGTGTTCGGACTCTCCTGCTGTTGGTCGTCGCGTACCGCCAACGACGAGAGGAACACGACGCGGGCGCCATGTCTCCGGACGACGTCGATCGCGGGTGCCGCGTCGTCGGCGGTGAGGCGGAGGAACGGCCACATCAGAAAGACGGCGTCGGCTCCCGTGACTGCGGCGTCGACCGCGTGCGGATCGGATGGATCGCCGCGGATGATCTCGACGTCGCTCGGCAGGTCCGCTGTGTCCGGATGACGGGTGAGGGCGCGCACGTCGACGTCCATGCGCAGGAGCTCCGACACGACCTGCCGGCCGACATTGCCCGTGGCGCCGGTGACCAGGATCATGGTGCGATCAGGTGCAGGTCGCCGAACTCGTGCCAGCGGTAGCCGAGCTCGAGAGCGGCGTCGTAGCTCCGGTCGAGAAGCTCGCGGCCCGCCACCGCTTCGAGCAGCTGGAGGTGCGACGCCTCGGGCTCGTGCCAGCCCGTGAGCAGCCCGTCGACCAGGCGCACCCCGCGAGCGGGCGTCACGACGACCTCGGTCCAGCCCGCACCCGGGTGCGCCCGCCCGTCGGCGTCGGCGACGGACTCGAGCGCGCGGGTCGGTGTCGTGCCCACCGCGATGACGGCGTGGTCCGCGTCGTGTGTGGCGTTCACGCGCTCGGCCGTCTCGACGGGGACGCGGAACCATTCCGCGTACGGCGGCTCGTGGGCTTCCTGCGAGCTCACGCCGGTGTGGAGTGTGATCGGAGCGATGCCGACGCCCTTCGTCACGAGCCGGGTCACGAGCTCGGGGGTGAACCCACGCGCCGCGCTCGGCATCTCGGCGCTTCCGGGATCGACCGCGAACGCGGTTTGGTACGCGTCGATCGGCCAAGACAGCTCTGTGCAGCCGTACCGAATCGGGTGGCCGTAGCGCGCGAGGTATTCGAGCACGGGGGTCGGGAGTCGCGGCTCGGCCACCCAGAGGCGAGGCGGCCCGTTTTGGGGAAATGGACTCACGAGGTCGAGCGCGCCGCCGCCGTCGAGCTCGACACGGTCGCTCGGCTGCGCGGTCGCGTCCGGGAGGCTCCCGGCGCCGCAGGGCCGTCGCAGCTCGACGATCCACCGGTTGCCGTCGCTGTTCGGCGCCTCGGTCGAGAAGTGCACGACGCGCCCGTCTCGCGTCGCGACGGCCGCGGGCACGGTGGCGGACGTGTTGACCACGAGCAGGTCGCCGGGCTCGACGAACTCCGGCAGACGCCGGAACGTCGTGTCGACCAGCTCGCCCGTCGTTCGAGAGGCCACCAACATCCGCACCTCGTCGCGCGCGAGCCCGCGTACTTCGGGTGGAGATTCCGCGATGAGCTCCTCCGGGAGCTCGAAGACCGCGGCCGTCACCGCGCTCACGACGCCACCCCCGTCGGGACCTCGATGGGCACCAGTGCCCGGGCCTCGTAGCGGCCGCTGGGCAGGTCGCCCTCGATGACCGTCAGCAGCCCCGGGATGCTCGCCTCGGGGAGCGGCCGGTCGGAGATGTCCTCGCCGGGGAACGCGTCCTGGTGCATCTGCGTGCGCATGTCGCCCGGATCGACGACGTACACGCGCAGGTCGGGTCGCTCGGCGGCGAGCACGCGCGTCCACTGCTCGAGCGCGGCCTTCGACGACCCGTAGCCACCCCAGCGCTCGTAGGGCTCCACGGCCGCGTCGGAACTGATCGAGACGATGCGGGCGTCAGGTCCCATGCACGGCAGCATCAATTGCGTGAGCCGTAGCGGGCCGAACACGTTGGCCGCGAACACGCGCTGCAGCTCGTCGAGCGGGTAGTCGGCGACCGTGGGCTGGGGGCTGGGCCCCAGCAGGCTCGCGTTGTGCACGAGAAGGTCGAGACCTCCGCCGAGCGCGTCGACGGCGGCGGCGGCCCGGGACGGCGTGGACGGACGTCCGGTCGCCGAGCTCGGCGGCGACGGCCTGGAGTTGCGCCTCACCACGGGCGTCGATGACCAGCTCCCAGCCGTCGGCGGCAAGGGTGCGGGCGAGCGCGAGCCCGAGGCCCCGTGAAGCTCCGGTGATCAGTGCACGATTCGGCATCGTGGCTCCTTGGTTGCGCGATTCCATCGAGATCGACGGTACGGACCGGCCGCGTCCGCTACATCAGGCGGGGGACGGGAATTGCCTCGGTCGAAAGTCCTACGACCTCGATTCCGACCGCCGGAGCCCGGCGCGGCGGGCCCCGCTACGGTGCTCGCCGATCCCGGAGGACCGTGTGGCCGAGCCCGAGGTCGAGATCCCGCGTGCCGCGTACGGCTTGGCGTTCCCGCTCGCGGTGGTGGCCGGGTACGTCGACGCCGCCGGCTTCCTCACCCTCGCCGGCTTGTTCGTCGCGCACATGAGCGGGAACACGGTCCGGCTCGGCGTGTTCGTGGGCGACGGCGACTGGAGCCTCGCCGCCCAGCGGCTGGTGCCGATCATCGTGTTCACCCTCGGCGTCGCCGGGGGCATCGCGCTCGTCGAGGCGCTCCGTCGCCGGTCCGCGCCCGCGCCGGCGGCCCGGGTGCTGGGTGTCGAGGCCGGGCTCCTGCTGGCGTTCATGCTCGTGGGCCGAGCCGTTCTCGACGGTCACGACGCAACGGGCGGGTCGTGGGACTACTACGTGCTCGCTGTTCTGGCCGTGTTCGCGATGGGATGGCAGAACGCGGCGCTGCGCCGCGTCGCCGGCGTCCCGGTCCATACGACGTTCGTCACCGGGATCCTGACGCACCTCGCCGAGGAGAGCGTGAACGGCTGGTACGCGTGGCGCGACCTGCGACGCACCGGAACGCCCCGGCGTCGCGACGATGCCCTCGACACCGCGTTCCGGCGGGCCCGCCTGCACGGCGGCGTCTGGATGAGCTACCTCGCGGGCGGTGTGGTCGGCGCGTTCCTCACGCTCCGCTGGGACTTGTGGTCCCTCACGCTGCCGCTCGCCGCGCTCGTGGCGCTCATCACGGTCGATCTTGTCCGGGTCGATGCACGCGCCTGAGCGTGACGCTGCGGGGTGGCACGATCATCCGCGACGCGCCCGGGGGCGAACAGTCCGTGGACGAGAGAGGGGACCGCGATGAGTGACGACTTCACGTGGCTCGACGCCACCGCCCAGGCGGAGCTGGTGCGGAAGGGCGAGGTCACGTCGCCCGAGCTCGTCGAGTCGGCGATCGGCCGCATCGAGAAGCTCAACCCGGAGCTCAACGCCGTGATCCACCGACTCGACGACAAGGCGATGCGCGCCGCGTCCGACCCAGAGCTTCCGGACGGCCCGTTCCGCGGCGTGCCGTTCCTCGTGAAGGACGGCGTCTGTCACACCGCGGGCGACCCGTTCCATTGCGGGATGCAGGTGCTGAAGGACCTCGACTGGCACCAGGACACGGACACGTGGCTCGCCGAGCGTTTTCCGCGCCGCCGGGTTCGTGTTCGTCGGGAAGACCAACCTGCCCGAGCTCGCCAGCTCCGTGACGACGGAGCCGCTCGCGTACGGCGCGACGCACAACCCGTGGAGTCTCGACCACTCCCCGGGCGGTTCCAGCGGCGGCTCCGCCGCCGCCGTGGCGGCCGGCGTGGTTCCCGTCGCGCACGGCAACGACATGGGTGGCTCGATCCGCGTTCCCGCGAGCGCATGCGGGCTCGTCGGTCTCAAGCCGACGCGGGGCCGGACGACGCTCGGCCCCGACTTCGGCGAGTTCTGGGGCCCGCTCACGCACGAGCACGTGCTCACTCGGAGCGTGCGCGACTCCGCGGCGGTCCTCGACGCGACCGCCGGCCCCGGGCCCGGCGACCCGTACACGGCTCCGGCGCCCACTGGCCGGTATCGGGACGACGTCGGCACCGACCCCGGCCGGCTCCGGATCGGCTACCGCACACTTCGGACGGACGGCGTCGAGTCGAATCCCGAGTGTGTCGCCGCCGTCGAGGCTGCGGCGCGACTGCTCGAGGACCTTGGCCACAACGTCACTCCCGGGCGCATCGAAGCGATCGAGACCGCGGACATCGGCTTTCTCGGGATCTACGCCTCGGCGATCACCCGCGACCTCGAGCGCTGGAGCGAGCGCATCGGCCGAACGCTCGAGCCGTCGGATCTCGACCCGATCAATGCGGTCAACGTCGAGATGGGGCGGTCGGTGACCGGCGCGCAGTACCTGGCCGCGACCGAGACCGCCCAACAGTGGTCACGGCAGGTCGCGTTGTGGTGGGCGGAAGGAAACGACATCCTCGTGACGCCGACCATGCCGGAGCCGCCGGCTCGGCTCGGCGAGCTCGCACCCGACGTCGACGACGTCATGGCCACCCTGCCGCTCATGGGGACCTACGCGATGTTCACGTCGCTCTTCAACATCACCGGCCAGCCGGCGATCTCGCTGCCGCTCCATTGGACGGCTGACGGCCTGCCGGTCGGCGTGCAGCTGGTCGCGGCCTACGGGCGCGAGGACCTGCTGATCCGGCTCGCGTCGCAACTCGAGCAGGCGCAGCCCTGGGCCGACCGTCACCCGGCGGTGTCGGCTTGACCCGCGGTCAGGTCTCCTCGAGGAGCCGGGCCAGCTCGGCGCCGTTGCGCTGCGCGTAGTCCTCGTAGCAGTTGTTGAAGAGGACGTGGGTGGTCTCGGTGGCGCCGGCGAGGTCGCGCAGGCGGGGCACCCAGTCGCCGAGCTCGCGCTCCGAATACAGGTACCGGAAGCGGCGCTGGACGGAGCCGCTCTCCCACTCGGCGTCGTTGTGCCCGTGGAAGCGCATCACGGCGAGCTCGGATGACGTCGCCGCGACGACCGGCGGCACGGAGCTCCGGAAGCCTTGCGGCATGTCGACGCAGACGTACGGCAGCTGGTGGGTGGCGAGGAGCTCGAGCGTTTCGTCGCGGTTCTCGTCGGTTAGCCACGACTGGTGGCGGAACTCGACGCAGATGCGCCGCGGCTTCGCCCGCTCCGCGCACTCGACGAGGTAGTCCTTGTTCGACCTGCGGATCGTGAACCACGGCGGGAACTGGAACAGCACGGCGCCCAGCTTCCCGGACCGCTCGAGGGGCTCGAGCGCGTCGAAGAAGCTCTCCCACACCGCCTCGACGGCGTCCTCGTCGAGATCCTTCGGGTAGACGCGCTCCTTCTCGGGCGGACGCATCTCCTCGGGCAGCGCCGTCACCTTGGTCGGATGCTGGGTGAGGATCGAGAACGCCTTGACGTTGAACGTGAAATTCGCCGGCGTGCGCTGGGCCCACTGCTGCACGACCGGTCGTCGCGGTGGGTAGTAGTACGTCGAGTCCACCTCGACCAGCGGGAACTGCGACGCGTAGTACTTCAGGCGCGCCTCGGCGCTCGTCGCGTCGTCCGGGTACCAGCCCGACTTGATCAGCGACTTGTCGGTCCACGACGCCGTGCCCACCAGGATCGCCACCGGCTACTGACCCGCGTCCCTGGCGTCGACGAGACCCTCGCGCACGGCGAGGAGCGCGGCTTGCGTGCGGTCGTGCACCCCCAGCTTCATGAGGATGTTGCTCACGTGCGTCTTCACGGTCTTCTCCGACACGACCAGCGTGTCGGCGAGCTCCCGGTTCGACAGGCCGCGGGCCAGGAGGCCCAGCACCTCGCGCTCGCGCGGCGTGAGGGACGGCAGGTCACCCGTGGGCGGCGGGTGCGCGACCTCTTCCATCACGCGCGCCGTGATCTGCGGATCGAGGAGCGCCTCGCCCTCGTGCACGAGCCGGATCGCCGCCTCGAGGCCCGTCGGCTCGACGTCCTTGAGCAGGTAGGCGGCCGCGCCCGCCTGGACGGCCGGGATCACCTGGTCGTCGGACGCGAAGCTCGTGAGCACGACCACGCGTGTCTCGGGGCTGTGCTGACGGATGCGCGCGATCGCGTCCACACCGCTCAGGCCCGGCATCACCAGGTCCATGAGCACGACGTCGGGCCGCAGACGCTCGACCGCGGCGACGGCGGCCTCGCCGTCGCCGGCGTCGCCCACGACCTCGATCCCGTCGCGGGACTCGAGGAACGTCCGGAGCCCCTGCCGGACGACCGGGTGGTCGTCGGCGAGGAACACCCGGATCGGCGCGTCAGCCACCCGGTACCGCCGCCCGCACGGTCGTGCCTGCGCCCGGCACCGACTCGACTGTGAGCTTCCCGCCGAGCGCCTCGGCCCGCTCGCGCATCGACGTGAGCCCGAGGCGACGCTCGCGGATCACCCGCGCCGCGGGATCGAAGCCAACGCCGTCGTCCCGTACGGTGATCGTCACGCCGCCGTCGCTCGCCTCGACGTCGACGACCACCGACTCGGCTCGGGCGTGACGCACGGCGTTGTTCAACGCCTCCTGGACGATCCGGTACAGCTCCGTCTCGACGGTCGACGTGAGCTCGGGTGTGTCGTGGACCCGCAGGTCGGCCTTCAGCCCGTGGGCGCGGCCGAGGACCTCGAGGTCCTTCTGGACGGTGGCGACGAGCCCGTCCTCCGCGAGACGCGGCGGCCGCAGCTCGAAGATGAGCGAGCGAAGCTCGCCTTGCGTCTCGCGGGCGAGCTCCCGCACCCGGTCGAGCTCGTGCTCGGCACGTGCCGGATCGGCGCGCACGAGCCCGACCGCTGTCTCGGCCGTCAGCACGAGGCTGAACAGGTTCTGGGTCATGGCGTCGTGGAGCTCTCGCGCCAGACGGTTGCGCTCTTCGATCACGCTGAGCTCGCGGCTTGCCTCGAACAGACGTGCGTTCTCGATCGCGATCGCAGCGTGGGCGGCGAGCACGCCGATGAGCTGCTCGTCGGCTTTGCTGAAGCTGCTCGCCGCGCCGTCTCCGACCTTGTCGGTCAGGTAGAACGCGCCGATGATGTCGCCCTTGGCGACGATCGGGACGCCGAGGAACGATCGCATCCGCGGATGCGCGTCCGGCCACCACCCGCGGAACCGAGGGTCGTTGGTGATGTCGTCGGTGCGGAACGGGCGCGGGTCGGCGAGCATCGCGCCGAGCATCCCGTGCGTGCGGGGCAGGGGCCCGAGCGCGGCGACGAGCTCGTCGCTCATCCCCGCGTGCAGGAACTGGTCGAACTCGGTGCCGTCCTCGTCGGGGATGCCGAGCGCCGCGTAGCGGGCGCTCACGAGCTCGCGAGCGGCGTGGACGAGACGATCGAGCACCGCGTCGAGGCGCAACTCGCCCGCGATGGCGAGCACGACGTCGCTCATCGTCGTGAACGCGTCGTCACGCGGGGCGTTCGGCACGAGAACACCCTAGGTCCGTAGACTGACGCCGCCGTCAGGGGGACAGGGAGCGATGAACACCGAAGGGATCGCGGCGGTCACCGGCGCGAGTCGTGGCATCGGGCGCGCGGTCGCGCTCGAGCTCGCCCGCCGGGGTTTCGAGGTGCTGGCGACGATGCGCGATCCCGCGACCGGCGCCGGACTGGACGACGAAGCGGCGGACGCCGGCGGCCGGTTGCGCGTTGCGGCGCTCGACGTCACGCAACCCGAGACCATCCGCCTCCCGGACGGCCTCCGGGTGCTCGTCAACAACGCCGGCACCGAGCGCGAGCACCTCCCCGTCGAGGAGACGCCGGTCGAGCTGTGGCGCGACCTGTTCGAGACCAACGTGTTCGGGCTCGTCGAGGTGACCCGGCGCGCCATCCCGCTCCTACGCGCGGCCGGAGGCGGCGTGATCTGCAACATCGGGTCGTCTTCGATCCTGGCGCCGGTGCCGTTCTATGCGGCTTACCGCGCCAGCAAGTCCGCGGTCAGCGCGCTCAGCATGACCCTGAGGGCCGAGCTCGCACCGCAGCGCATTCGGGTCGTCGAGATCATGCCGGGACCGATCGACACCGACATGCTCGAGCACTCGCAGGTGACCGCGATCAGGCCCGCCGGCACCCAGTACCAGGCGCTTGCCGAGCACATGAACGCCGGCAAGGACAACGTGGCGACGATGATCCAGCCCGTCGCCGACGCCGCGTCGCTCATCGTCGACGCCATCCTCGACGACGACGGCCCCATGCGCTACGGCTGCGACCCGATGAGCACCGGGATGATCGACGCGTGGCGCACGACCAGCGACGAGCAGATGATGGTCGGCATGCTCGAGCACCTCGTGCCCGACACGACGTGACGTGCGTATCTACGCCTCGCTGACCTGCTCGCGTGCCGCCTCGATGTCGGCGAAGTACCAGTCGACGTAGCGCCGCATGCCTTCCTCGAACGGCGTGACGGGCTCCCAGCCGAGGACGCGCTTGGCCTTCTCCGCCGAAACCTCCTTGCCGGCGTAGTCGCCCGGCCGGGCCTCGCCGAACTCGACCGTCATCGGGATGTCGAGCGTGTCGCGAATGGCCTCGGTGACCCTCCGGATCGTGATCGGCTCGGCGCCCTCGAGGTTGAACACGTCGTTCTCGGCCTCGTCCGACAGTGCGAGCACGTGCGCGTCGGCGAGGTCCTCGACGTACACGTAGTTCCGGAACTGCGAGCCGTCACCGTGCACCGTGATCGGGTCGCCGTCGAGGGCCATCCGGACGAAGCGGGGGATGACGAGCTCCTCCCGCATCCGGGGGCCGAACGGGATCCCGTAGCGGAGGATCGTGAACGGCGTGTCGTACAGCTCGTTGTAGTTGTGCGCGATGAGCTCGCTGGCGATCTTCGACGACGTGTAGATGTGCCCCGCCGCCGGGAGGTGGAACGGGGCGTCTTCGTCGAGCGGCGAGTCGCCGTGGGCGCCGGCGTATACCCACACGGTGCTGGCGACCACGGTGCGGCGCACACCGTTCCGGCGGCTGGCTTCGAACACGTTCACCGTACCGGTCACGTTGATGCGGACCGTCCCGACCGGGTGCTCGAACGCGTCGTTGACGTTCGACACCGCCGCGAGGTGGAACACGACGTCGGCGTCACGGGTCGCCTGCACGAGCCCGCCCAGGTCCGACAGGTCGACCTGGCGGTACGTGACGTCGGGCCGCTGCGGCGGGCGCGTGTCGAGGACGATCAGCGTGTGTCCGGCGTTGATCAGCCGGTCGACGACGTGCGACCCGATGAAGCCGGAGCCGCCGGTCACTGCGATTCTCATGATGTTCCGTTCGTTGGTTTGGCGCCGAGAACAGCGCGCAGGCTCGCGAGCACGTGCGCAGCCTCGTCGTGGGTCATGTCGGAATGGATGGGGAGACACACATGGCGGCTGCAGACGTCTTCTGCGACCGGCAGGCTGCCCTCGTGCAAGCCGGCGAACACCGGCTGCTGGTGCAGCGGCGACGCGTACACCTCGCCGCTCAGCGACACACCGTGCTCCTCGCGCAACGCGGCCTTGACCTCCCGGCGGTCGATGCCGGAAGCCAGCATCGCGACGTACTTGTAATAGTTGGTCTCTGCTTCTGAGACGGGCATGAGTGGGGTGATCCCCTCGATGCCGGCCAGCCCCTCGTCGTACTGGGCGCCCACTTCGCGGCGGATCTTGATGAACTCGTCGAGCCGTCGGAGCTGGACGACGCCGACGGCGGCCTGGAGCTCGCTCATACGCCACGCGTACCCCAAACGGACGTGGTCGCCACCGAGGAAGCCGGCCTTGCCCTGGTCCCGGTAGATCACTGCCTCGTCGCGGATGCGCTCGTCGGCGGTGACGATCATGCCGCCCTCACCCGTGGTCATGACCTTGGTCGGGTAGAACGAGAACGCGGCGGCCACGCCGAACGACCCGGCCGGGCGCCCGTCGAGGCTCGACCCGTGCGCGTGGGCGGCGTCCTCGACGAGGAAGAGGCCCCGGCGGTCGCACAGGTCACGGATGGCGTCGACCTCGCGGGGAATGAGCCCGCCGATGTGCACGAGCACGACGCCGGCGGTGTTCTCGGTCAGCGCGGCCTCCACCGTCTCGGCCGAGAGCGCGAGCGTGTCGGGTGCCACGTCGGCGAAGAGCGGCGTGCCCCCGGCGTGGAGGACGGCGGCGGCGGTGGCGAAGAACGTGTTGGCGGGAACGACGACTTCGCGGCTCTCGACCCCGAGCGTGCGCAGGATGATCTCGAGCGCGCTCGTGCCGCTGCTCACGGCGATCGCATGCGGCGCGTCGTGACGGGTGCGGAAGCCTTCTTCGAGCTCCCGCGTGAACGGGCCGAGCGTGAGCGAGCCCGTCTGCAGCACCTCGTCGACCATCGACAAGACGGCGGCGCGGTCGTCGTCGGAGAACACCATCCTTGCTGCCGGTACGTTCATGGTTCGATCATCCTCAGCATTCGCGGCGGATGGTATAGACGTCGTAGTGTTCGGCGTGCGCGAGTGGCGTTGCTCCGACGTCTTGCGGATCACAGCCCTCGAGGCCCCGCACCGACAGCTGGTCGAGCAGCGCGTGCTCGTTGGTGCGGTACGTGCGGTCGTAGCTGTCGTACACGATGACGAAGTCGACTCGCCGTCCGCGCAGGAACTGCGAGTACCCCTCGGTGGTGTTCCAGCTCTTGCGCCCGATGCTCTCGGGAAAGAACTCCGAGTCGAGGTGACCGCCCTTGCGCACGATCTGGTACATGCCGACCTTGCCGTCGCCGGCGCGGATGATCCGGTACGTCTTCGCGGGTTCGAACTTCGGCGAGTTGACGAAATGCAGCAGGTCGGTGTTGGGCTTGCGATTCAGCGCGCCCCACGCGTACCGCGTGTCGAGCACACCGCCGAGTCCGACGTTGAGCAGCAACGTGCCGACGAAGAGCGCCGGCACGAACCACGACTTCCGCAGCAGCGGTGCTTGTCGGTCGCGTCCCCGTTGGAAGAGCACCAGCAGGATCGGGCCGGCGATGACGAACGACCGCACGAGCAGCGTGCCGAAGAAGTTGCTGATGATCACCCACGCGGAGCTGTCGACGAAGACCGGCGACACGAACACGATCCAGGTTGCCGGCAGCGCGATCACGAACGAGATGCCGTAGAAGCGAAGGAGTCGTCGCTTGTCGTCCTCATAGAAGTAACGGAATGCCACGAGGCCGATCGCCATCGGGAGAACCACGGCGGGGTGCGTTGCCTGCCCGATGCCGGCCAGCACCGCGGCCTCGACGTACCGCCCGCGCCTCCAGCACCCGATGGCGGCCATCAGCAGCGCCGACCCCCAGATGAACGGCAGCTGGCCGATGATGGGCGCGATGACGAGCGCCGGGTTCACCAGGGCGGTCGCCGCCCACCAGCCGCGGCGGATCTCGGGGAACGCCCAGAACATGGCGGCCACGAGGCCGAGGAAGCCGAGGACGAGCCACAACGTGACGACCCAGTCGCCGAGCAGCGGGTGGAGCAGCGACGCGCTGAACCAGGGCAAGAACCCGTACGGGAAGGCAAATGCCTTGCCGTGGCCGATGATGGGCATGTGGAGCGGGATGCCGTGCCCGCCCCAGAACCGGTCGCTCACGAACCAGACGTGCCCGTAGTTGCTGATCGAGTCGTGCGAGACGAAGACGCTGTGGCGCAGGATGAGCACGAGGACGATCGCCCAGAGGACCGTGACGACCACCGCCACGATCTTTCCGGTCTGCGGGGTCCGGTCAGGTGCGCCCGCGTCGGCCGCAGCCCCCGCCGTCCGCAGCCGGAGGCGCCCTGCGCCGAAAGGCCCTTGCAACTCTGTTCTCCTTCCGACGCCGCCTGCCCGTCTTACCAGCGTGCCCAGAGTCAGGAACGATAGCCGTGACCGGGCCTGAGCCCCCGTCTTCAGACTCGGCGTCCGCCCCGGCGTTACGGGGCTTCGGGACCACCGCGCTCGCCCTCCTGGCGGTGCCCTGGGTGGTCGAGGACCGCTCGCCGGCCGGTTTCGTCCTCACGGCCCTCGCCGTGGCGGCGGGGATCGGGGTCGCCTGGTGGGTCGCCCGCAGGGTCGAGCACCCGGGGGTCGTGCTCGCGGGGTTCGGGGGCCTCGTCGTCGTGGTCGCCGGCTGGCTGCTGCCGCAGGCCGACATCGCGCTCACCAACCTGCTGCTCGGCGCCGGCGTCGGCGCGGGAGTCGGGCTCGCCGGCGGCCGATTCCCCGCCGTGCGGGGCCACGCCGAGGCGATCGGCGCCGGTGCCGGGCTCGCCGCGCTGGTCGTCCTCGTCGCGATCGACGGGAGCCATGGGACGGCGTGGGCGGGCTTGCTCGACGGGCTCGCGATCGCGGCGGTCGGCGTGCTCACCCGGACGGGGCGACGCGACCGCAGCCCGGCGTCCGTGCGCCTTGCCGCGACGGGCGCGGTGCTGCTGGTGGCGGGCGCGACGTTCTGGATCGGGGCGAACTCGCCCACCGTGACCTGGTTCGGGTCGCAGGTCTCGCACGGCTCCCGCGACGAGCGGACGGTCGCGATCACCTTCGACGACGGCCCCGACGATCCCTACACCCTCGACATCGCGCGCATCCTCGACGAGCACGGCGCCAAGGGCACCTTCTTCGAGGTGGGGAAGGCCGTCGACGAGCGCCCGGACATCCCGCGCGCGCTGCGGGAGGACGGCCACCTCCTCGGCAACCACTCGTACGAGCACGACGAGTGGCGGTGGCTCGACCCCCGTTATCCGGAGCTCGAGCGGACCCAGCGCGCGTTCCGGCGCAACCTCGGCGTCTGCCCGACCTTCTACCGCGCCCCCCACGGCCAGCACACGCCCTTCCTCACCCGCGTCGTCGGCGACCACGGCATGACGATGGTCGGGTGGGAGGTGTCGGCCGGCGATTGGAAGGAGCACGACGCCGGGCTCGTGGCCCGCCGAGTACTGGACGACGTGAAACCCGGGTCGATCATCGTGTTGCACGACGGGCTCGACGGCGACGTCACCGCCAATCGGTCAGTGCTCCTGCGGGCGCTGCCGAAGATCCTCGACGGGCTGGCACGGAAGCATCTGAAACCGGTGCGCCTCGACGCATTGCTCGGAGAACGCGGGTACGGCGACCACTGCTGAGCCGGCGCGCCGGGAGGAGCGGGGCGGGGCTACTTGCGGTGGCGGCGTCCGCGCGCGGCGCGCCACGCTGCCACCGGGATCATCGCCAGATCGATCGCCGCGTCGACGAGCCGGGTGCGAGAGCGGAAGATCGGCACCGGGACCTTGACGTCGTTGCGAACCCGGTACCCGAGCCGGCAGAGCACGACCGCCACCTCGACGGTCTCGCTGTATTTGTATCCGCGGTAGTAGTCGAGCGCGTCGGCGAGGGCGCCGGCGCGGAAGATCCGGTATCCCGACTCGACGTCCTTCAATCGCCGCCCGGCCCAGAGCGACGCCCACGAGCTCATCACCCAGTTCCCGATGCGCTTGTAGGGCGGGTACGTCGAGAGGTCGCGCTGGACGATCAGGGCGTCGAGGTTCTCGCCGACGGCGATATCGCGCAGCTGGTCAAGCGCGCTGAGGTCGTGCTGGCCGTCGGCGTCGACCGTGTAGATGAGGTCGTCGGGCCAGATGTCACCCGCTTCGAGGGCCTGCCGGAGGTCGGAGAAGGCGAGGTGGTACGCCGCGGACATGCCACGGTTCTCCTCGAAGGCGAGCATGCGGGCGTCGTCGTGCTCCGGAAGCCACTTCTCGACGACCTCGCGCGTCTTGTCGGTGGAGCCGTCGTCGACGACGAGCAGCTTGTCGACGAGGGGATAGAGACGCTCGAGGACTTCCTTGACGGTCGGTTCCTCGTTGTACGCAGGAACGACTGCAATGCGGCGAGGCTCGATCGCCGGCCATCCCTCGTGGTCACGTGACTGCGGGTTCACCCTGCCTCCTATGTACCCAGGTCCTGATGGACTCTAGGCGAGGCGGGATGGTTACAGCGTGATCTGTCAGCAGCGACCGAGCCACGGACCCTTGCCCTGCCATTGATAGAGCGTCCACGCCATCTCGTCCTGGTCGTACTCCGACGCTTGCCGCGGATCGACGCCGACGAGGTCGCCGCGACCGGCGTGGTTGGCGGTCGCGTTCCAGGTGCTCTGCGAGAACTGGTACGCGCCGTAGTAGGGGCCCGAAGCGTTGTACGCCTGGTAGTTGCCGCCGCTCTCGTGCGCGCGCGTGCAGACGAGGAACGGGTCGTTGTGGTGGGGGTTCTCACCGCCGGTCGGCGTGTAGCTCGTCGACGGCGCGGGGGCGGCACTGCCACCGCCACCGCCCCTCGGGGCCGGCGCCGAAGGTGGCGGTGCGGACGCGGCCGACGCGGCGGCCGCGGCGGCCGCGGCTTGCTGTTCGGCGACGAGGCGACGCTCGTTCTGGGCCGTCACGAGGTCCGCGTTCAGCTTGTCCTCCTCACCCTTGAGCTGGTTGACGAGGTCGGCTTGCTGCTGCCGGGCGGTGTCGAGCTGGTCCTTTTGCGCTCCGAGGTT
>WNGB01006085.1_pt1 | contig 17871 bp, 16 predicted proteins | sample 5400681 | NCBI WGS metagenome assembly WNGB01 (sample SAMN13153367, study PRJNA577476) | soil metagenome | isolation source: 115 cm soil or saprolite under grassland replicate 2 | place: USA:California | collected 2016-06-15 | reverse complement strand
GCGTCCTCCACCGAGGCGAAGACCACGCGGTTCTCGGGCTTCATGTGTCGCCCGTGGATGCAGCCCACGCGGCACACGATGCGCGTGCTGGTGCAACCCTCGAGCACCGGGGTGCGGCGCTCCAACTCCAGCAGCCGCCGCTTGAGTGCCACACCGAATAGATACCCCCCGAGGCCGCCGTCGGCGCGCCAGACCCGGTGGCAGGGCACGATGAGCGGCACGGGGTTCCGGCCGAGCGCCGTCCCGACGGCGCGGACGGCGTGCGGACTGCCGATACGCTCGGCCACCCATGCATAGGGCCGCGCCTCTCCGAAGGGAATCTGCCGGGCCGCCTCCAGCACCCGTCGCTGGAACGCGGGCGCCTCCGAGAGATCCACCGGCACCGAGAAGAAGGCGCGCTTGCCGTGGAGGTATTCGCCGATCTCCTCCCTCGCCCGCCCGGCCAGCCGGCGCGCCGCCGCCGTGGCCGGCTTCTCCAGGCGCCCGGTCCGGATGAGCGACACCCCGTGCGGCGTGGCCTGAATCGCCAGGCGCTTTTCCAGCTCTCCGAGCCGGGCGTCGGCCGCCCGCGCGGAGCGCGCGATGCGCGACGCCAGATCCGCCGGCGTCTCATCCGCGCGGAAGTAGCCGCTCAGCAGATCATCGAGACGATCCCGGGAGTAGCGCTCGATCATCTCAAATCTTCGCCCCCGACTTGCTCCAGTCGTCCAGGAACTTCGTGAGCCCCGCGTCCGTCAACGGATGCTTCATGAGCATCTCCAGCACGCTGAAGGGCATGGTCGCGACATGAGCCCCCGCCTTGGCCGCATCCAGCACATGCAGCGGATTGCGGATCGACGCCGCCAACACCTGGGTCTTGAAGCCGTAATTCCCGTAGATCTGGCAGATGTCGCGGATCACCTCCATGCCGACCGCGCTGATGTCGTCGAGCCGACCGAGGAACGGGCTGATGTAGTAGGCGCCCGCCTTGGCCGAGAGCAGAGCCTGGGTAGCGGAGAAGCAGAGGGTCTGGTTGACGCGGATGCCCTCGCCGCTGAGGTGCTTGACGGCCTTGAGGCCGTCCCTGGTGAGCGGGCACTTGACGACCACGTTGGAGGCCACCTGGGCCAGCTCCTTGCCCTCCTTGACCATGCCCTCGAAGTCGGTGGCGACGACCTCCAGGCTCACGTCGCCGGGCACGATGGAACAGATCTCCTCCACGAGCGGCCGGAACGGCCGCTTCTCCTTCGCGATGAGGGAGGGGTTCGTCGTGCAGCCGTCGACCAGCCCCATGGCCACTCCTTCGCGCAGCTCACTGACATTGGCGGTGTCCAGAAAGATCTTCATCGAGTCCTCCTCTTCCGATGGTCGTTGTCGTGGGCGGTCATGCGCGCTCGACCCGGACCACGGTGCCGGAGCGCGCCTTGGTGAAAACGGTCGCGTCCCCGACGATCCGGCCGAAGACATTGACGGGGCTGGCCGGCCTGATCTCCTTACCGCGGCTCGCCGGGGTCGGGCCAAAGAAGATGCAGAAGGCGGAGCCCGGAGGCCAGTAGCCGAGGTCGCCCAGCTCGACCGTCTCGCGCGGCGACTCGGGCTTTGCCTTGACGGGGATGGCGAAGTAGATCTCGTCGCCCCATGTCTCGCCCGGCACTGCGAGCGGCAGCGCGTCCCAGACGGCGCCGGCCGTGGCCGAGCCGTTCAGGACGGCCTCCACCGAAACCGACCCCGCCGTGATTCGGATGCGTCGCTCCGCCATTGCTGCGCACCGTGCTCTAGAGCCAGTGTAGCCCTCTCGCGAGGACCGCGGCAAGGCGGTCCCGTTAGCCGCTCAGCCGACGGCGATACGCCACGAGCCGGGCGGCCAGCGTCGACCGGTCCGGAATGCCCGCGGCCCCGGCCGCCTCGACGGATGCCGCCGCGCAGCACGCCGCGGCCGCCGCCGCCTCCCACGGATTGCCTTCGCGATGATATTCGATGAGCAGCGCGGCCGCGAAGACGTCGCCCGCCCCGGTGGCATCCACCTCGGCGGCCCGGTCGGGCTCGACGTGGTAGCGCTCGCCGTTGACGAAGAGGATCGCCCCCTCTGGTCCGCGCGTCACCGCGGCCACCGGAACCTGCTGGAACCACTCGAGGGCCGCCTTCTCGAAGGGCTCGATGTCCTCGCGGCTCACCACCAAGAGCTGCGCATGAGGGAGCACGATGTCGGCGTCCTCCCATGGCCCTGGGGTGATCGCGCCGCCGGCCCCGCGTCGGCGCATCCACCCTTGGGGGACCATGCCCAGGGCGGCGTCGCTGAACCTGCCCGAGAGAGCGGAGTCCACCTCGTTGATCACGGGACAGAGCATCCCGAGCGACACCCGACGCCAGTCGCCCGGCAGATGGTCCGCCTCGATGTCGGCGGCCCGCGACAGGAGGGTGAGCTGCCTGCCTCGCGCCGATTCCTCCAGCTTGAAGATCGTGGTGCGGTTTGACGGGATGTTGACGACCACGATGTCCGGCGGGAGGCTCTCGACGGGGAAGTCGGGGCCGAAAGAGGTCAGGAGCGCGGCGTGGAGGCCCAGCCGCTCGGCGGTGAGGACGGCGTAGTACGCCGCGCCGCCGGGCCGGGCGCCGCTCCGCGTCTGGTCCAGGGTAACGTGCCCGACTGCGACGAAGTCCAACCACCTCCCAGTGACTAGTCCCACTTCCGCTGGTCGTCGATCTTCTTGGGGCTCGGGGGAATGGTCCCCCCCGGCACGATGTCGACCGTGCCCCGGAGCTTCATCACGTCGCGAATGGCCGCTTCGAGGGCCGCCCGGGCGCCGGCCGCCGCCGTGCCCGGCCTCAGCTCCACGCGAAGCGTGAGCGTATCCTGGTGCCCGTCGCGGCCGACGACGACCTGGTAGCGCTCGACGCCGCTCACGCGCGCCACCACCTCGGCGGCCTGCCTGGGATGGATGAACATCCCCCGCACCTTCGTCACCTCGTCCGCGCGACCGCGCCACCCGAGCATGCGCGCGGAGGTGCGGCCGCACGGACACCGCTCGTCGGTGACCACGGTGAGGTCGCCGGTGCCAAACCGGATCATCGGGTAGGTGCGGTTGTTTACGGTGGCCACCAGCTCGCCGATCTGCCCGGTCCCGAGCCGCTCACCGGTCTGCGGGTCGCAGACGTGAACGATCGCCTCGTCGACGAGATGCATGCCCGACTTCTCCGGACACTCATAGCCGACCATCCCGATATCGGCCGTGCCGAACCCCTGCCGCGTCATGATCCCGTACTCGTCTTCGAGGGCCCGCCGCATCGACTCCGGCAACGCCTCGGCGCCCACCTGGGCGACCTCGAACGGCAGGCGCCCGACCTTCATCTCCTCGGCCCGCTTGAGGAGGGTCATCAGGAAGCTCGGCGTGCCGACGAAGCCGGTGGCTCCGACCGCCCTCGCGATCTCGATCTGGGTTTCGGTGTTACCGGTACCGGTGGGCACGACTGCGCAGCCGATGAGCTGGAGCGACTCGTCGATCTCGTGACCGGCCGGCACGAGATGGTACGCGAAGGTCTGGACGACGATGTCGCCGGGGCGGAAGCCGCCCGCGTAGAGGCCGGTCTCGGCGCGAAAGCCACCCGCCTCGGGGCCCATGGGCTCGTAGATGGGCCCGGGAGAGCGGAAGATCCGGCGAAGCTTGGAGAGCGGGAGCGTGCAGAAGCCGCCGAAGGGCGGATCCGCCTGCTGCAGATCCGGCATCTGGCTCTTCTTCAGGACCGGAAGCCGCGCGAGGGCATCCGGATCGCGCAGGTCCTTGGGCGTCAGCCCGACCGCATCGAGGCGCCGCCGCACCCCCGGTGCCCGTTGCCAGGACAGCTCGATCAGCTCCAGGAGCCACGTCTCCTGGTAGCGCCGGCGAGCCGAGGCCGACATCGTCTCCTTCGCCTCGTCGTAGTAGCCGCTCTTCCGGTCCCTGCGCATCGTCGGGCCTCTCAAACTCGGGCAGGCTGGGGGGTCACGAGAGCCAGCGCTTGCGGCGCTTGTAGTGCTTGACGTCGCGGTAGGACTTGCGGGCGCCCACCTCGGTGAGGCCGAGGTAGAACTCCTTGATGTCCGCGTTCTCCCGGAGCGCCTCCGCGCTCCCGTCGAGCACGATGCGGCCGTTCTCCATCACGTAGCCGTGCTCGGCGATGGCCAGGGCCAGCGTCGCGTTCTGCTCGACCAGCAGCACGGTGAGCTTCTGCTCGCGGTTCAGACGCTCTACGATCTCGAAAATCTCCTCGACAAGCATGGGCGCCAGGCCGAGCGACGGCTCGTCCAGCAGCATGACGCGGGGACTGGACATGAGCGCGCGCCCGATGACGAGCATCTGCTGCTCGCCGCCCGAAAGATAGCCCGACTGGACCGAGCGCCGCTCCTTCAAGCGCGGGAAGTACTGGTAGACGCGCTCGATGCCGAGGGATACCTGCTGGCGATCCGACTGGATATGGGCGCCGGCGATCAGGTTCTCCTCGGTGGTCAGGTGTTCGAACACGCGGCGTCCCTCGAAGACCTGCACGATGCCGCGCTTGACGATGGCGTGGGGCGGCAGCCGGTCGACGCGCTCGCCGGCGAACTCGATGGAGCCCTTGGTGATCTCCCCGCGCTCGGAGCGCAACAGACCGGAGATCGCCTTGAGCGTGGTCGTCTTGCCCGCCCCGTTGGCGCCCAGGAGCGTGGTGATGCCGCCCTCGCGCACGTTGAGCGACACCCCCTTCAGCACGAGGATGACGCCCTCGTAGATGACCTCGATGTTGTTCAAGCTGAGCATAGCTTGCTCGAGGCGGGGACCGGGCCGCCCGGCCGGCGGCCGGCCGACCTCGGCTCGCCGCGCTCACGTTACTTTCTGGCGCCCGCCTCCTTTACGTGCTTGGCCACCACGTCCTGGTATCCCTTGTCCCAGTCGGTGACCTTCACCCACTTGCCGCCCTTCACCTGGTAGATCTGCACCCAGCCGCCGCCCTCGTGGTCGTTCGGCGAGATCTCGAGCGGCGGGACCAGCCCGCCGAGGGTGAAGCCTTTGATCTTCTCGAACCCGTTCTTGACATCGACACCGGTGATCTTGCCGTCGGGCTTGGCCTTCACCGCGTTCCGGATAGCTTCCACCTGGAGCGCCGCGTTCAGCACGCCGCGGTTATAGTACACCGTCGAGGCCATCTCCTTGGGCGGCTCCTTGCCCTCCTTCTTGTACATGTCCCGGATCTCGTTGAGCACGGGGAAGTCAGAGCCGACCCCGGCGAACTCCATGCCGTGGTAGCCCTCGGCGACGCCAAAGCCGCCCGCCGCCTCGACGTCGGCTTCGGCGGCGCCCCAGACGAAGGACAGAACCTTGCGGAGCGGATAGCCGGCGCGCTTGAACTCTTTGATCGACACCGACGGCGACCGTCCGAACAGGTGGGCGAGCACGAAGTCCGCGCGGTAGCGCTGGGCGATGTCGAGCACCTGGGCGCCCATCTCCACCCCCGGCGGTGGAACCGCGAAGGTCTTCAGCTCGAAGCCCTCGAGCTTAGCCAGGTCCTCCAGCACCGGGATGGGCTCTCGACCGGCCGGGTTGTCGAAGAAGATGTACGCGATCTTCTTGCCCTTGAGGTTGCCGCCGAGCTGCGCCTTGAGGAACTTGACGCCCGCCCCAGCCTGCGACCAGTAGGTCGCGGCGATCGGGAAGATGAAGGGGTAGCGCTGGCCGTCGGTGGAGTCCGCGCGACCGAAGCCCGGCGTGATACCCGGGATCCGATCCTCGGTCAGCTTCTGGGTGAGCGCGTACACGAGCGGGGTGCCGTACACGAACACCGTCACCGCGCCCTCTTTCTTGAAGCGCTCGTATGCTTCCACGCCCTGCGGCACCTTGTACTCGTGGTCGATCTCGATGAGCTTGAGCTTATGGCCATCGAGCCCGCCCTTGAGATTCACGAGCTTGATGTAGTCGTGAATGCCGGGGCAGAGCACGACGCCCACCGTCTGGGTCGCTCCCGTCCGGTCGCACTGGAGCCCGAGGACGATCTCGTGGCTCGCGTTGGCAGCTCCCGCGACCCCCGTCACGAGCGTCAGGGTCATCAGCGATGTCAGGAACTGTTTCATGGTCGCTCTCCTTTCCCGCGCACGGTCAGTACGCGAAGGGCCAGACACGGAAATAGCTCCGGATGTTCCTCCAGAGTCGGTTGAGCCCCTCCGGCTCGACGACGAGGAAGAAGATGATGAGGGAGCCGAACAGGATGAGGCGCAGGTTGGGGATGATGTTCAGCACGGCCCCCGACGAGAACAGGAGCCCGCCGAATACCTCCATCAGGTAGCGGATGGCGATGGGCAGCAGGGTGATGAAGATCGCGCCGAAGATGGAGCCGAGCACCGAACCGAGGCCGCCGATGATGATCATGGCCAGATAGTCGATGGACACGGTGATCTGGAACTGCTCGTAGTTGGCGACGCCCAGATAGTACGTGTAGAGCACGCCCGTCACGCCGGCATAGAAGGACGAGATGGCGAAGGCGAGCAGTTTGTAGCGGAAGATGTCGATGCCGATGATCTCCGCGGCGACGTCGTGGTCGCGGATGGCGATGAACGCGCGGCCGGTGCGGCTCCGCACGAGATTCATGGTACCGACGATGGCGAGCACCACGAAGAACATCAAGAGGAAGTACATCCCGCGCTGGGACGCGATCTCGTGGCCGAAGAGTCGAGGGCGCGGGACCTCGATCGAGGCCTGGACGCCGCCGCTGATCCACGTCACGTGATTGATGGTCCACTCGATGATGAGCTGGCCGGCGAGCGTGGCGATGGCGAGATAGAGCCCCTTGATCCTGAGAGAGGGGATGCCCACCACCGCCCCTACGGCCGCGGCCATCAGGCCTCCGAGTGGGAGGGCGAGCCAGAACGGAAAGCCCAGCCGGACCACGAAGTTGGCGGCGGTGTAGGCGCCCACCGACATGAAGGCGCCGTGCCCGACGGAGATCTGGCCGGTATAGCCGGTCAGGATGTTGAGCCCGAGGGCGCCCACCACGGCGATCGAGATGAGGTTGACGATGGAGAGGTAGTACTCGTCCGCGCCAAGGGGGAGGACGACCAGGAACAGCACCGCCGTCACCGCGACCGCCCAGCGCGCGATGGGCAGGGGGTAGAGGGCCATGTCGGCCTCGTAGGTCGTCTTGAGGACGCCGCACTCACGATGGATCATCGCTTCTCGCTCAGACTCGCTCGATGATGGGCTTGCCGAAAATCCCGTACGGCCGCATCATCAGCGCGGCGATCATCAGGACGTAGGGGGCGAAGTCCTTCGTGCCCCCACCCACGTACGGGTCGATGTAGCCGGCCGCGACGTTCTCCACGATGCCCACGATCAGACCACCGATGATGGCTCCGGGGATCGAGTCCAGCCCGCCCAGGATAACCACCGGGAACACCTTGAATCCGACCAGCGAGAGGTGCACATCGACCCCCAGCAGGTTTCCCCAGACTATCCCGCCTAGGGCCGACGCCACCCCCGTCATGGCCCACGCCAGGGCGAAGTAGCGCTCAACGTTGATGCCCATGGCCATGGCCACCTGCTGGCTGTCGGCGACGGCGCGCATGGCGATGCCCTTGCGGCTCTTGAGAAAGAACCAGCCGAACGCGGCCAGGAAGGTCAGGCTCACCGTGGCGCCGACGAGCTGGATGGGCGGGATGAAGAGCGGCCCGACCACGAACGGCTCATCCCGGATGGGGAGCGGGAGCGCCTTGGTCTCCGCGCCCCAGACGAGGGGCCCGAAGCCGCGCAACACGGCCGCCAGCCCGATGGTGGCCATGATCACCGCGACGATGGGCCGGCCGATCAGGGGGCGGAGCACCACCCGCTCGAGCCCGAAGCCGAACGCGACCATCGCCAGGAGCGCCACCAGGATCGCCAGCCACAGCGGCGCGCCCCAGGCGCCCAGCGCGACCGCGGCGACGAAGCCCGCGATCATGACGAACTCGCCCTGGGCGAAGTTGATGGCGTCGGTGGCCTTGTAGACCAGGACGAACCCCAGCGCGATGAGCGAGTACATCAGCCCGATCAAAATGCCGTTGGACATCAAGAGCACGAAGAACTGCCAGTCAAACATGGGCCAGCGCCTCTGCGCCCACGTCCTCGATCCGGACGCGCGACTGGATCGTGGCCTGCCGGCCGTCCTCGTAGGTGATGGTCGTGGTCAGCTCGACCTCGTCCTTGCCCCCGTAGAGGGCGTCGATCACCGGCGCGTACTTCTCGGCGATGAACCGCCGCCGCACCTTGCGCGTCCGCGTGACCTCGGCGTCGTCGGCCTCCAGGTCCTTGGTGAGGAGGAGGAAGCGCCGGATCCGCGAGGCCTCCGGCAGGGTCCTGTTGCCCCTGGCGATCTCCTCGCGGATCAGCTCGCGGACCTCTGGCTTCTGGGAGAGGTCCATGTAGCTGGTGTAGGGGAGGCCCCGCCGCTCCGCCCAGTTGCCAACGGTGGTGAGGTCGATCGCGATCATCGCGGCGACGAAGGGCCGCTCGTGGCCGAAGGCCACGGCCTCGCGGATGCACGGGCTGAACTTGAGCTTGTTCTCGATGAACTGGGGCGCGAACGCCGTCCCGTCGGCGAGGGCCCCCACGTCCTGGGCACGGTCGATGATCACCAGGTGGCCACGCGGGTCGAGGAAGCCGGCGTCTCCGGTGTGGAACCATCCGTCCTGATCGATCACCTCGCGGGTGACGTCATCCGCCTTGAAGTAGCCTTTGAAGACTCCCGCGCTCTTGATCAGCACCTCGCCCCGATCGGCGATCTTGACCTCGATGCCCGGGCACGGCCGGCCCACCGTCGTCGGGTTGGCCTCGGCGTCCGGCTGGACGGAGACGAGGGCGCTCACCTCGGTGGAGCCGTAGACCTGCTTGAGGTTGACGCCGAAGGAGCGGAAGAAGCGGAAGGTGTCGGGGCCGAGCGGGGCGCCGCCGGTGTAGACCCAGCGGGCCCGCCGCAGGCCGAGCTGGTCGCGCACGGGACCGTAGACGAGGAACTCACCGAGCGCGTGGAGGAGCCGCAGGCCGAGCGGCACGGGCTTGCCGTCCGAGCGCAGGATCTCGACGCGCTCGGCCACCCGGCGGAAGCGCTCGAAGACCTGCCGCTTGAGGGGAGAGGCGTCGGCGGCCCGAACCTGCACCGAGGTGAGCATGTTCTCCCAGATGCGCGGCGGCGCCAGGAGCGTGGTGGGGCCCAGCTCCCGGAGGTCGCGCTGGACGGTCTCCGGGCTCTCCGGGCAGTTGCAGCAGAAGCCGACCAGGAGACCCATCACCAGCGAGTAGAACCCGTCGCCCACCCAGCCCATGGGGAGGTACGAGAGCCAGTCGTCCTCCGATCGGACGTCCTCGACCTGGGTCAGGAGCCGCGCGGTCTCGACGAGGTTGGCGTGGGTGAGCATGGCGCCCTTGGGATTGCCGGTGGTCCCCGACGTGTACCAGACCATGGCGACATCGTCCGGCCGGCCCTTGTCGACCTCGGCTTCGAAGTAGCCGGGGTGCTCCTGGCCGAACTTCCGGCCCAGCTCCTCGACCTCGGCGAACGACCGGAGCCAGTCATAGCGGTAGTGCGCCATGCCGCGCGGGTCGTCGTAGATCACGTGGCGGACCGCCGGGAGCTGCTTCTTGAGCGAGAGGACCTTGTCGACCTGCTCCTGGTCCTCGGCGACGATCACGGAGACCTCGGCGTGACTCCAGACGTACTCGAGCTCTCGCGCGATCGAGTCCTGGTACACGGGCGCCGAGATCCCGCCCAGCGCCTGCGCGGCCACCTGGGCCCAGTACAGGCGCGGGCGGTTGTCGCCGATCACCGAGAGCTTCTCGCCCTGCCCGAAGCCGAGCGCGGCCAGGCCGAGGGCGAAGTCGCGGACGTGGTCATGGTACTCGCGCCAGCTCCAGGACTGCCAGATCCCACGGTCCTTTTCCCGGATCGCCGGCCGGTCTCTCAGATCTCGCGCGTTGCGCCGGAGCAACCGGGGAAGCGTCGTCAGATCAGCCACGTCGCCCTCCATTGGTCGCTCCCTTGGCCTCGCCCAGGTACGCCTTGACCACCTGGGGGTTCGCCCGCACCTCGTCCGGCGTGCCCTCGGCGATCTTCTGGCCCATATCGAGCACCGCCACCCGGTCCGAGATGTCCATCACCACACCCATGTCGTGCTCGATCAGGATGATGGTCGTGCCCCACTCCTGGTTCACGTCGAGCACGAAGCGCGCCATGTCCTCCTTCTCCTCGCGGTTGCAGCCGCCCATCGGCTCGTCGAGGAGCAGGATCCTCGGGTCGAGCGCGAGGGCGCGCCCGAGCTCCACGCGCTTCTGGAGCCCATAAGGGAGCGAGCCGGTGGGCCGCCGGCGTAGATCCTGGATCTTCAGGAAGTCGATGATGTCCTCGACGCGGCGCCGGTGGGCCACCTCCTCCTTCTGGGCGAGCCCCCAGTAGACGAAGGACGCGAGCACGCCCGACTTCATGCGGACGTGCCGCCCCAGCATGAGGTTGTCGAGCACCGTCATCCCCTTGAACAGCGCGATGTTCTGGAAGGTACGCGCCACGCCCCGCGCGGCCATATGGCTGGGCGACAGGCGCGTGACGTCGCTGCCGTCCAGCAGGATGCGGCCCGTGTCGGGATGGTAGAAGCCGCTGATCATGTTGAGCACCGTGGTCTTGCCGGCGCCGTTGGGACCGATGACGGACAGGATCTCGCCCCGCCGCACCTCCAGGCTCACCCGCATCACGGCCTGCACGCCGCCGAATGCCTTGGACACCCCGCCGATCTCGAGCTGCGAGCTCATGGGGGGCGGAGCGCCTCCATCCCAGCCCTCGCCGTCGGCGAGCGGCCATGCAGGCCCGATCCGAGCAGAGTTCGTCGGGTCTGGATCACGACAGCCAGCGCTTGCGGCGCTTGTAGTGCTTCACGTCGCGGTAGCTCTTGCGCTGGCCCACGCCGGAGAGCCCCAGGTAGAACTCCTTGATGTCCTCGTTGTCGCTGATGGTCTGCCGGTCGCCGTCCAGCACGATGCGGCCGTTCTCCATGACGTAGGCGTACTGGGCGACCCGCAGCGCCACCGCGGCGTTCTGCTCGGCCAGCAGGATCGCCACGTTCTCCTCGCGGTTCAGCCGGCTCACGATCTCGAAGATCTCCGCGACCAGCATGGGCGCCAGCCCCATGGAGGGCTCGTCGAGCAGCATGAGCTTGGGGTGGGCCATGAGCGCGCGGCCGATGGCGAGCATCTGCTGCTCGCCACCCGAGATATAGCCGGCCGTGACGCCCCGCCGCTCGCGAAGCCTGGGGAAGTACCCGTATACGAGCTCGAGGTCCTGCTTCGCCGAGGCGCCGTTCCGGCGCGTGTACGCGCCCGTGAGGAGGTTCTCCTCCACCGTGAGGTGCTCGAACACGTGGCGTCCCTCCATCACCTGCACGATCCCGCGCCGGACCACCTCGGCGGGGTCTTTGCGGTGGATGAGCTCTCCGAGAAACTCGATGCTCCCCTTGCTCACATCCCCGCGCTCCGTCCGGAGCAGCCCCGAGATGGCCTTGAGCGTCGTGCTCTTGCCCGCGCCGTTGGCCCCGAGGAGGGCGACGATGCCCCTCTCGGGGACCTGCAGCGACACCCCCTTCAACACGAGGATCACGTGGTCGTAGATCACCTCGATGTTCTTGACCGAGAGCAGCGGCCCGGGAGTGTCGCTCACGGCGCGCTCTGCCTACTTCTCCTTGGAGCAGTCACGCATCGTGTACCCGAGCTTCTTCCCCTCCTCGACCGCCGCCAACTCGAGCTTGGGCCGGATCACCTCGCGCATGGGCGCGATCCAGTCGGACACGATGTTCCACTTCTTGCCGTCCCACTGCTGGATCATCACCGGGCCATTGCCCTCGTGGTCCTCACAGGTCACCTTGACCGGATGCGTGAAGCCCTTGAGGCCGATCTGGTCCAGCCGAGCCTCGGTGATGTTCAGGTTCTCGAGTCCCCAGCGGACCTGCTCGCCGGTGAGCGGCTTGTTGCCGAACTTGGCCATCGCCGTCCGGAATGCCTCGACGGCGAACATGGCGTTGATCAGGCCTCGATTGTAGAGCGCCTCGCCTACCTTCTCCCGGGGCCCGATGTTCTTGCCCTTGTCGTAGACGTGCTTGAAGATATCCTGGTGCACCTTGAAGGCGGCGCCCGGAGCGTGGAACGTGGCGCCCTTGTAGCCCTTGGCGCCGTCGCCGGACGGAATCACGTCAGCCTCGCTCGCCGACCACCAGTTGCCGATGAAGTGGTCCATGGGGTAGCCGATGGCCCCCGCCTCCTTCACCCCCACCTGGTTCATGACCCCCCAGCCGGACATGTAGACCCAGCTCGGATTGATGCGCCGCACCTGGAGCCACGTGGCCTTCTGTTCCTGGCCCGGGTGGTCCACCGCCAGGAGCGTCAGCTCGAAGCCGTGCCGCCGCGCCAGCTCCTCGAGCGTCGGGTTGGCCTCCTTGCCATAGGGGCTGTTGTGGTAGACGTGGACGATCTTCTTCCCCTTCAGCTTGTCGAGCCCGCCCTCCTGCTGGCCGATGTAGCGGATGACCGCGGAGGCCTGGCTCCAGTAGGTGGTCGGGAAGTTGAAGACCCAGGGGAACCAGCGTCCGTCGGCCGCGGCGGTCATGCCATACCCCATCGAATGGACCGGGATCTTGTCCACGGCGGCCTTCGGGATCAACTGGTACGTGATGCCCGTGCTCAGCGGGTTGACCACCGTCGCTCCCGTGGAGCCCTTGCCCTTCAGCCGCTCGTAGCACTCGACGCCCTGCTTGGTGTCGTACTGCGTCTCGCACTCCTCCACGAGCAGCTTGACCCCGTTGACGCCGCCGTCCCGCTCGTTGATGAGCGTCAGGTAATCCCAGAACCCGTTGGCGAACGGGGTGCCGCTGGGCGCGTACGGTCCCGTGCGGTACACCATCGAGGGGACGAACATCTCCTTCTGCTGAGCCAGCGCCGCCGTCGCCATTGGAGCGCCGATGACAGCGGCCGTCAGCAGGCCAACCAACAAGCCTCTCGCGTTCATTCCTTGCCTCCTCTCTGTCAGTACGGGAACGGCCAGAGACGCAGCTTCTCTTTGGCGATCTGCCAAAGCCGCGCCAGTCCGTGCGGCTCGACGATCAGGAAGAAGATGATCAGGCCGCCGAACACCATCAGCTCGATCTGCTTCTGCAAGGCCACCGGGAGCGCCAGCCCCATCAGGTGCGGCATGTTGGTAAGGAAGATTGGCACCAGGACGATGAATGCCGACCCCAGGAAGGAGCCGAGAACGCTGCCGAGCCCGCCGATGATCACCATGAACAGCACGAGGAAGGAGACGCCGATGTCGAATGCCAGCGTCTCGGCGCTCCCGAGGTACAGGAAGACGTACTCGGCCCCGGCCACGCCGCAGTAGAAGGAGCTGATGGCGAAGGCCAGCAGCTTGGTCCGGAGCGGCCGGATCCCGATGATCTCGGCGGCGATGTCCCGGTCGCGGATGGCCATCCAGCAGCGACCCATGCGCCCCCGCACCAGGTTCTTGGCTACGAGGGCGAAGAGCACCACGATGGCCAGCCCCGTGAGGTACCGCACGGGCGCAGTGGCCTCGGGGCCCGTCACCATCACGCCCAGCACCGTGCGCGGCGGCGCCGTGATGGTGCCCGACGATGCGTAGTTGACGAACCAGGCCACCTTGTTGAAGAGCCACAGCAGGAAGAACTGGGCCGCCAGCGTGGCCACAGCCAGGTAGAAGCCCTTGATCCTCAGGCTCGGGAGGCCGAACAGGAGCCCCACCAGCGCCGCGATCAGCCCCGCCAGCAGGAACACCACGATGATGTTGAGCCCCGGAAAGGCGGTGGTGAGCTTGAACGCCGAGTACGCCCCCACCGCCATGAAGCCGCCCGTGCCAAGAGACAGCTGCCCCGCGTAGCCCGTCAGCAGGTTGAGCCCGATGGCGGCCAGCGAGTAGATCAGGAACGGGATCAGGACGGCCTGGAGCCAGTACTCGTCGGCCACCAACGGTGGCACCACGAAGGCCCCCAGCAGCAGCAGAAGCACCACCCACCGGTCCTGGACGATGGGGAAGATGGCCTGGTCGCTGGCGTAACTGCTCTTGAACTGCCCGGCTTCGCGATAAATCATCCCACTTGACTAGACCCGCTCGATGATCTTCTCGCCGAACAGCCCCTGCGGCCGGAACAGGAGGAACGCGAGCGCCATCATGTAGGCGAACCAGTTCTCGATGGCCCCGCCGACCAGCGGCCCCCAGTACACCTCGCCCAGCTTCTCCCCCACCCCGATGATGAGCCCGCCGGCGATGGCGCCTGGCACGGAGGTGAACCCGCCCAGGATGAGCACGGGCAGGGCCTTCAGCGCGATCAGCGACAGGCTGAACTGCACGCCGCTCTTGGCGCCCCACATGATGCCGGCCACGATGGCCACGAGGCCGGCCACGGACCAGACCACCACCCAGATGGTCTTGAGCGGGATTCCGATGCTGAGCGCCGCCTCGTGATCATCGGCCACCGCGCGGAGCGCGCGACCTATGCGAGTCTTCTGGAAGAACACCGCCAGGATCGCCACCAGCACGGCGGCGCTGATGGCGGCGGTCATCTCCAACTTGTTCACCTGCACCCCCGCCACCATGAAGGACGTGTCCGGGATCCCCACGTCGAGCTTCTTGACGTTGCTGCCCCAGAGCATCTCGCCGAAGCCCTCCAGGAAGAAGTTGAGGCCGATGGTGGCCATGAACAGGATGATGTGCTCCTGGTTGACCAGCGGGCGCAGCACCACGCGCTCGATGGCGAAGGCCAGCGCCACCATCACGCCCATCGTCAGCACCAGGGCGAGGAGCACGGGCACCCCCCACTCCATCAGCCCCACCAGCGTCAGCGCCGCGAAGAGCACCATCACGCCCTGGGCGAAGTTGAAGACACCCGAGGCCTTGAAGATGAGCACGAAGCCCAGGGCCACCAACGAGTACATGAGGCCGGCCGCGATGCCACCGATCAGCACCTCGGCCAGGAAGCCCGGGGCCGCGACCATGTCCCTGAAAGGCCCGACGAAGACGCCGTAGAGCAGTTCCATGGCGCGGCCCCTAGGCCCTCCGTCCCCCGCCGACGGCCTCAGCCATGGACCTCTCCCAGGGAGGCGTCGATCACCGCGCGGTCCGTGTAGCTCGTGCAGGCCATCCCCGGCGCCTCGCCCCTACCGCTGCTCTCCGAGATAAGCCCGGATCACCGCCGGGTCGGTGCGCACGTCGCCGGGGCTGCCCTCGGCGATCTTCTCGCCGTAGTCCAGCACCATCACATGGCTCGAGATGTCCATCACCACCCCCATGTCGTGCTCGATGAGGACGATCGTGGTCCCCCACTCGTCGTTGATGTCCAGGATGAACCGGGCGATGTCCTCCTTCTCCTCGACATTCATGCCCGCCATTGGCTCGTCGAGCAGCAAGAGCTTGGGCTCGGCGGCGAGCGCTCGAGCCAGCTCGACCCTCTTCTGCAGCCCGTAGGGCAGCCGCCCCGCCGGCATCTTGCGTATTCCCTCGATCTCCAGGAAGTCGATGATCCGCTCGACGAACGCCCGGTGCTCGAGCTCCTGTCTCACCGATGGTCCCCAGTACAGAGCATCGAAGAGCACATTGCCCTTCATCTTCAGGAGCCGCCCGGTCATGATGTTGTCGAGCACGCTCATGCCCCTGAACAGGGCCACGTTCTGGAAGGTCCGCGCGATGCCGAGCTCTGCGACCTCGTACGCCTTGAGGTCCGTCCGGTCCTTTCCCTGGAACAGGATCCGTCCCCGATCGGGTCGGTAGAACCCACTGATGACGTTCACAATGGACGTCTTCCCGGCCCCGTTGGGACCGATGATCGAAAAGATCTCGCCGGTTTGAACGTCGAAGCTGACGCTGCTGAGGGCCTGGATTCCACCGAAGCTCACCGACACCTCCTGCACCCGGAGCAGCGCTTCCGTCGCCGACACACCCGTGACCTCGCGGCGCTTGCGCAGCTCTCCCAGGGCGACGAGGGCTTCCTCGCGGGTCTCGAACACGTTGGCCCGGAACTGCGCCTGCATGGCCCGCGCGCGGATCGTCTGGCGCGTCGGCGCCGATACGCCAAAGCGCACCGTGCCCAGGCCGTACGTGATGTTCGAGTGCTTGCCGCGCTCGCCAAAATGATCCCAGACTTCGTCGGCGATGGTGCAGTCCGTATAGTTGACGAGGAAATACCAGCGGCGGTGCGACGCCTCGAGCAGGCGGTCCACCTCGTCGTAGAACTCGTCGATCTCTTCTTTGGTGGTGAACGCGATTTCGGAGAAATCGACGTCGAACGTCTCGATGGCCTCGATGATCTTGATCCGGTCCCGGAACTTTCCCTCGGCCTTCAGGGCGTCCTCCGCCTCTCGAGGATGGGGACGAGGCCCGGCGTCACGAGCAAGCACATCAGCGCTGCGGCGAGCCCGCCGGGCAGGGCTAGGCCGGAGGACAGCCGGGTCGTCACTATGTCCACGAACCTCCCGCCAGAGACTACCCAGCCGGTCATCGCTCTGTTCCCGGCGCTCCCGCCGTTTCCACGTCCCGGATCCTGACGTCGGCGCGGACCATCCCCGTCCGCCCGTCCTCGTAAGTCACTTTGGCCTCGACCGTGACGTGGTCGGTGTCCGAGTAGAGCGCGTCGATGAGGACCGCGTACTTCTCCGTGATGAACCGCCTTCGCAGCTTGCGGGTTCGGGTCATTTCCTGGTCATCCGCGTCCAGCTCCTTGTGCAGGATGAGGTACTTGCGGATCTGCGCTCCCCGGAGGAGCTCGTCCTCGCTGAGGCTCCTGTTGACTCGAACGACCTCCGGGTAGATCAGGTCGTAGACCTCCGGCTTCTGGGCGAGGTCTGTATAGCTCGTGTAAGGGATGTTCCGCCGCTCCGCCCAGCTGCCGACGGCTGCCAAGTCGATGTTGATCAGGGCACTCGCATAGGGACGCTCCTGGCCGACACACATGGTCTCCTTGATGTACGGCGAGAACTTGAGCTTGTTCTCGATGAACTTGGGAGGGAACAGGGTGCCGTCCGCGAGCCGGCCGACGTCCTTCGCCCGATCGATGATCTTGAGGTGCCCGTCGTGGTCGATGAACCCCGCATCCCCGGTGTGGACCCAACCGTCTTCCATCATCTCCCGGGTCGCGTCCGGGTTCTTGTAGTATCCCTGGAACGTCCCCGGGCTGCGGAAGAGCAGCTCGCCCTGCTCGGAAATCCGGATCTCCACCTCGGGGATCGGCGTCCCCACCGTGTCGAGTCTCGCGTCCCCGTCCCTTTGGATGGCGATGAAGACGCTCGACTCCGTCATCCCGTAGAGTTGCTTGACGTTGATCCCGAGCGCGCGGAAGAAGAGGAAGATCTCGGGGCCGATGGCCTCGCCGGCCGTGTAGGCGAGGCGAATGCGTCGCATGCCCAGATTGTCCTTCAGCGGTTCGTAGACGAGGGAGCGCCCCAGCGCGCGCAGGAGGCGCAGCCCCAGCGGCGCCGGGCGACCGGTGAGTCGCCGCCGTTCGATCTCCTGGGCCACATCGAGGAAGAAGTGGACGAGCCGCCGTTTCACCCAGGCGGCGTCCTCGATGCGAATCATGACGTTGGTCAGGATGTTCTCCCAGATGCGCGGCGGCGCGAAGAAGTAGGTGGGCCCGATCTCCTTCAGGTCGTGGAGCACCGTGGCCGCGCTCTCGGGGCAGTTCACGGCGAAGCCCGTCAGGACGCACTGCGCGTAGGAGAAGATGTGGTCCCCCACCCAGGCCATGGGCAGGTAGGCGAGCACCTCGTCCTGGCTGCGGAGGCCCTCCTGCGCCGCCGCGTTCTGTCCGGTCACGATGAGGTTCCTGTGCGAGAGCATGACGCCCTTCGGGCTGCCGGTGGTCCCCGACGTGTAGCA
>WNGB01006084.1_pt1 | contig 17872 bp, 24 predicted proteins | sample 5400681 | NCBI WGS metagenome assembly WNGB01 (sample SAMN13153367, study PRJNA577476) | soil metagenome | isolation source: 115 cm soil or saprolite under grassland replicate 2 | place: USA:California | collected 2016-06-15 | reverse complement strand
GGGGTCTCGACGAAGAACAGCCGCGGGGGCGCATTCACCCGGGCGTAGATCTCCCCGACGTCGAGCGCCAGGCGGTGATCGGTGGCCGTGGCCCCGAGCAGCCGCAGCCGCGAGCCGGGCCGCACCTCCACGCGTCCGATGCTCCCCACCTGGATGACGGCGCGGGACGAATCGTCGGTCTCGACCGAGTCCCCGACCCGGAGCGCACCGACGCCCGCGAGCGGCGTCTGGCCGATGCGCGGCACGCCGGAGACCCGCGCGATCTCCCAGACCCCGGCCGGACCCCAGACGCTCCGCGCCACGAGCAGCGCGGCCACTGAGGCCGCCGCCGCGAGCGCCACCCACGCCCATCGCGGGCGGCGGGCTCCCAGGCGTCGCTCGATGCCCGGCCACAGATCGCGCGGCGGCTCGATGCTCTTGGGGAGGCGTCCCACCGCCTCCAGCAGCTCGCGTTCGTTCATCGGTCTAGTTTCTCGCGCAACAAACGGCGCGCCCGGAAGAGCTGGGCTTTCGACGTCCCCTCGGCGATCCCCGTGAGGCGGGCTATCTCGGCGTGGGGATAGCCCTCGATGTCGTGCAGCACGAACACCTCACGCGCTCCCTCCGGCAGCTCGGCGATCGCTCGCTCGAGGTCGATGTTCAATCCCACCGCGGGCTCGCGCCCGGCTCCCTCCGACACGGCCGGATCCGCGGCCGGGGCCACGCGACTCTCCCGGCGTCCGGTGGTGCGACGCTCCATCAATACCACGTTCACCGTTAGGCGATGCAGCCACGACGCGAAGGCGCTCTCGCCGCGGAACGAGCCCAGGCTCTGCCAGACGCGCACGAACACGTCCTGCGCCCGCTCCTCCGCGGCGGCGGCGTCGCCGGTGAGGCGCAGGCACAGGGCGTACACGCGTCCCGCGTGCTGGCGGTAGATCTCCCGGAAGGCGCGCTGATCGCCAGCCTGCGCCTGGCGGACGAGGTCGTCCGTCACGCCCTTAGGATGCCGCGGACCGCTTCGACGTTTGGATCACGGAATGCGTATGCGCGTGAGCTCGCGCAGCCGGCCTTCGAGGTCCTTCCGCGCCTGGTCGAGCCGGGCGCGCTGTTCCGCGACGCGGGCCGTCACGTCGGTCTGCAGGGCCGCCACTTGAGCACGCACCGGCCCCGCCTTCGCGTCCACCTGCCGGTCCACCTCGGCGCGCAGCTTGCGCTCCGCGGCCGCGACCTCCTCGCCGACGACGGCACGCAGGCGCGCCGCGATCGCCTCGTCGAGATTGGACCGCACGGCGAGACGCGGACGGCCGATCGTGCCCGTCGCCGCCGCCGTGACCTGGAGGTCGGAAATCCCCGACACGGCGCGCCACACGAGGTCGCCCGCCGGCGAGCCTCCCCCCGCGGACGAGTCCCGCGCCCACCGAACGTGGGTCGAGTGCACTGCCCAGCGCGCCTGGAGCGTGTCTCCGCGAAGCGCGAAGCCGAACTGCACCGAGCCCTCGCCGGGCTCGATGCGCACGGGCAGCGATGGGAGCGGGAGCACGGGCAGGCGCACCCCCTGAACGACGGCGCCGGCGGTGTCGCGGGGCGTGGGCCGGACGTGATCGATCATCGCACCGGCGACGATGGCGGGGGCGGAAGCGGCCAGTAGCGTCGGGCGGCCGTACAACGCGGGGTCGCTCGTCACGCCGCTGAGCCGTCCGGCGTAGCGCTTCGGCTCGGGCGTCGTGGGATCGAGGATGAACGACAACTCCGCCCGGCGCAGCAGGAATCCGGGCAGGGCATGCTCGCGGGGGAAGCGCACGGTCGTTCCGGCCCGCCGCGCCCGCACCGGCCCCTCGGCCGCGCGCGGCAGCAGGCCCGGCGGCATGTACTGGCGGGCGAGCTGCGCCCAGTAGAGGGCGCGCTCGAACCGCGCGACGGCGGTCGGCGCGAACAGCGCGGCGCCGATCTCCGGCGCGTCGAGGCTGGGCAGCCGGAGCAGGCTGCGCGCGGCGGCATAGTCGCGGCGCTTGGCGCTATCGAGGCCGCTCACACCCGCCCGCAGCGCGGCCAGGCCGTCGGCGACGCCGCGGTCCAGCGCCGTGACGCGGCCCTGCGCCCGCTTGAGCTGGTCGATCATGCGGCGGGCGTCGTTCAACGCGGCGAGGTCGGTGGCCCGCGCGCCCCGCAGGCGCTGCAACGCCGCCCGCGCCGAGTCGATCGTCGGGCCGAGGCGCAGGCTGTCGAGCCCGGCCTGCCAGGCGCGCCGGCTCGAGTCGGATCTGGCAGCGAGCGCGTCGGCAGCGGGAATCGCCGACAGGTTCCGCGGATCGATGGTGCCTACGTCGATCTTGCCGGTGGCGAGCTGGAGGGCGGGGACCTGGAACTGCTGGGACCATGCGTGGGCCTCCGCGAGCACGCGCTGGGCTACGCCGTCCGGCCGTCCGCCCGTCCGCCCGTCCGTCTTCCTCGGCGTGCCGAAGCGCAGCCCGTTCACCGCCACCCGGTCGATGACGACTTTTTTCTCGAGCAGCGGCAGCATGTCGATATCGGCCACGACCTCGTCGGCCTGGAGCAGGTTCGCGAAGGGCTCGTGGGGGCTCGCCACCGTCAGGCCCCGGACGGTCACGTCGCCCTTGGCGAGATCGATGTGGAGGCGCTCGATCTCGACCCTCGCCCCGACGATCGCCGTGCCCACCTGCTCGGCCGAGCGCCGCGCGATGCGGTCGGCGAACAGCACCCAGAGCGCGATGCCCAATGCCGCGAACAGGAGCAGCGGTCCCACCGCCCGCCACCGGAACACGCGCACGCTCACCTTACGACTCGGGCCGGAAGAGGCGGTACACGTTGTAGAGCTTCGAGGCGGTGACGGCGCGATACCACTTCGATTGCCGGACGCGCTCGCCGATCGTGGCACGGTAGCGCGCCACCGCCCAACGCAGCAGCAGATAGAGGGGGACGAAGCACACAATCGCGAAGACGAGACTCCCGAGCACGACCGTGTTGTTGAAGCTCGTGAGTGGCACGACGGGCGTGTTATAGAGAGACGTCCAAAGGGGCGTCAAAGAAGGCGTGAACAGAAGCGTATGACCGATCCAGTCGAACACGGGATCGAGCAGGAAGCCGATCGGCACGAACAACGCCCAGCCGAGCATCGCCCCTGGGAATGACACGTTGAGCATGACGATCAGCGCAAAAACGAAGGCGTTGTGGAGGCTCAGGAGGGGCGTGAGCCCGAGTATCGACCCGAGCGCGATGCCGGCGGCGAGCTGCCCAGGTGTGCCCTCGGAGTGGAGGGCTTTGACGAGCGACTGGAGCAGCTTGACGATGCTCAGCACGGCTAGGCGAGTACCGGGCGGCGCGTGTGCCAGTCGGTGCGCGACTGATACAGCCGCGCCAGCGTCACGAGCTTCGCTTCGTCGAACGCCCGCGCCGCGAACGCCAACCCGGTGGGCAGTCCCTGGACGCCGAAGCCGTTCGGCACGGAGATCCCGGGGACGCCCACGACGTTGGTGGGCCCGATCACGTTCGCACCGCCCGTGATCCCCGGCCACCCGTCGCGGAACGGCTTGTCGACCGGGCTCGCGACGGTATTCCGGGTCGGCGTCGCGAGAACGTCGAACTGCTTCAGGAACTCGTCGAGGGCCCGCTGCATCGGCCGGCGCACCCGCAGCGCGCGGAGGTAATCCGGCGCGGAGATCGCGAGCGCCGGGTAGCCGCCGGTCCGGTCCTCCGGCGCGGTGAGCTGCGCGAGCTTACCGCTCTTCAGGAGATCCTCGAACGCGCTCGCGCCCTCCGCGCCGATGATCATACCCGACACAGCGCCGTAGGGCAGGTCGGGCAGCTCCACGCCGTCCGTCACGTCGATCGCGTCCTGGAGGGCGGCGAGGGAGGCCTTGAAATTCGCGGCCACCTCGGGCTGGATGTTCTCCGCCGCTCCCTTCGGGACGCCGACGCGGAACCGGCGAGAGGCGCGCGCCGCCGGCGGTGCGCGAAACCCGCGCGACACGGCCGAGGGATCGCGCGCGTCGGGGCCCGCGATCGCCGCGAGCACGAGCGCGCAGTCCTCGGCGGAGCGACCCAGCGGGCCGAGCTTGTCCATCGTCCAGGCGAGCGCCATGGCGCCATGGCGGCTCACGAGGCCGTAGGTCGGCCGCAGGCCCGTGACGCCGCAGTAGGCGGCCGGCGTGAGGATCGATCCCGACGTCTCCGAACCGATGGCGAACGGCACCAGGCCCGCCGCCACCGCCGCGCCCGGACCGCTCGACGAACCGCCGCTCCAATAGTCGGGATTCCACGGCGTCTTGCCGGGCCCCGTGAACGACGCGTTGGCCTGGTTGTACCCCATCCCGCCCGCGAGCTCGACCATCGCGAGCTTGGCGACGAGCACCGCGCCCGCGGCGCCTAACCGCTCCACAACGGTCGCGTCCGCGTCGAAGCGCTGCTCGCGATAAGGCTCGGCGCCCCACGTGGTACCGTACCCCTTCGTGGCGAGCAGGTCTTTGACCCCGTAGGGGATGCCGTGCAGCGGGCCCCGCCACTTGCCCTGACGGGCTTCCTGATCCGCTTGGGCCGCCTCCGCGAGCGCGCGCTCGCGCGTGACGGTGACGACGGCGTTGAACCGCGGGCCGAGCCGCTCGAGGCGCTCGAGGAAAAGGGTCGCCAGCTCGGTGGCGGACGTTTTGCGGGCGCGGAGCAGCCGGCCCAGCTCGACGATCGAAGCAAACGCGAGATCGTCGTTCATCAGTCGGCGCCGCGATAGACGGCGTAGACGAAATCGGGCTCGTCGGCATTGGTGAGCGCCGTCTGATAGAGCCGCTCCACCGCCCGCAACCGGCCGTCGATGCTGCGGGTGATCGCGGCCAGCTCCTCCGGCGTGAAGCGGTCGGGGTAGCGGAGGCGCACGCCGTCGGCGAGCGCCTTGGCGAGGGGGGAGGGTTCTTGCTGTTGAGGGGCCTGGGGCCGTGGGGCCTGGGGCCTCAGGTCTTCCAAGAACCATGGCGCTGCGGCAACTAGCGCAAGTTGTTCCGCAAACGCCCGCCGAGAAATCGCGTCGCTCACGATGCCTCCCTGTTCAGACGGTCCTCTGCAATTGCCAGGATCTCCCCGAGGGCCTTGGCGCGCTCCTCGTCGCGCGAGCCGCGCAGCCGGGCCTCGAATACCGGCACGAGCGCCTCTTTGGACCGGCGGTTCACGAACACGACGAACCGAAATCCGAACTTGTGCTCGTATTCTTCGTTGAGACGCGCGAGGCGGAGCAACACCTCAGGCGGCGTGTGGTCGCGGTCGTACCCCTGCTCTTTGAACGACTCCGCCGATTGGGCACGCACTCGGTCGGCGGACTCCCCGATGCGCGGGTGCGCATTGATCACCGCGATCTGCTCCGCTTCGGACAGCTCCCCGAGGATCTCCCGCGCCCGCGCGAGCATCGCCGTGCCGGACGCGAACGGCGCCTCCGCGCGCAAGCGCGCGACCAGCAGCGCTGCGCCCTCGAACAACCGGGCGGGATCGGGGACCGTTCGCTTCCCGCTTCCCGTTTCCCGTTTCCCGGCCGTCAGCTCCCCCGATAGCTCGCGCAGGAAAACGGCGAGACCAGGAGTGGGATGTGGTAACGGCGATTCGGGTCGGCAATCTCGAAATCGAGCGTCACGCGACCCAGAAACGCCGCCCTCTCGCCCTTCTTCTTGAAGTAGTCGGCCACGTCGAACGTCAGGCGATAGGTGCCGGTGACGAGCGGGCCGTCCACCAAATCCCCAATCCGGCCGTCGGCATCCGTGTCGCGTGTGCCCTGGGGTGCCGTGCGCTGTCCGCCTTCGAGGCGCCAGACCGACACGGAGACGCCGGCGGCGGGCTCGCCGCGCGTGACATCGAGGACGTGCGTCGAAATCGTCGGACGGTTAGTGTTGGGCATGCTCAAGATCCGCGTGGGAAACCTGACGTTCGCGGCGCGTCTCGAGGAAAAGGACGCGCCCAAGACCGTGGCCGTGATCCGGAAGATGCTGCCGCTCCGGACCAAGATAGTCCACTGCCGGTGGAGCGGCGAGTCGACTTGGATCCCGATGGGCGACCGGAAGCTCGGCCTCGACTTCGAGAACCACACGAGCCACCCGGCGCCGGGGATGCTCCTCCTGTACCCCGGCGGCATCAGTGAGACCGAGCTCCTCTTCCCCTACGGCTCGACGTTGTTCGCGAGCAAGGTCGGGCAGCTGGCGGGCAATCACTTCGCGACCGTCACAGAGGGGCAAGAACAGCTACCGGAGATAGGGAGGCTCACACTCTGGGAGGGAGCGCAGGAAATCACCATAGAAGAGGTCCGGTGAGTCGCAAGACCACAGAAAAGTTGCGCAGACGGCGAAGTTGCGAAGTGGCCTCAAGCTTGAACCTCCCAGCTTGGAGCCACTTTGCAACTTCGCCGTCTGTGCAACTCCTCTGATCGCTTGTGTCTACGGACTCCGTCGTTATTCGTGGAGGCGCCGTGGTCCTACCTACGGGCCAGGCGGCGGTGGACATCGGGGTGAGGGATGGCGTGATCTCGGCAATTGGCACCGAGGTGGGTGACGAAGACGAGCTCATCGATGCAACCGGGCTCGTGGTCTTGCCAGGTGTGGTAGACGCCCACGTGCATTTCAACGAGCCGGGCCGCGCCCACTGGGAGGGCTGGGACGCCGGCACCCGCGGCGCCGCGGCGGGGGGCGTCACCACGGTGCTCGAGATGCCCCTCAACGCTCATCCGCCGACCATCACCGCCGCCGATTTCGACGCCAAACTCGCGGTCGCCTCCACGAAGGCTCTGGTGGACTTCGGCCTGTGGGGCGGTCTGGTGGATGACAATCTCGCGGAGCTGACGGCGCTCGCGGCGCGCGGAGTGGTCGGCTTCAAAGCGTTCATGAGTGAAAGCGGCATAGACGACTTCCGCCGGGTACCCGACGGCGTGCTCGCGGCGGGCCTCAAGGCGACCGCGCGGTTGGGTGTGGTGGTCGGGGTGCACGCGGAGAGTCACGCGATGGTGGAGCGGCTCAGCGCCGAGCTGGTGGCCGCGAAACGCACCGACCGGCTGGCCTGGTGCCGCGCTCGCCCGCCCGCGGCGGAGGTCGAGGCGATCCGGCGGCTGGTCTCGTGCGTGCGCGGAGCGGGGCCGGAGGCCCGGGCCCACGTGGTGCACGTCAGCTGCGCCGAGGGCCTCGCCGAAGTGCACGCCGCGCGGCGTCGCGGGCTGCGCATCACGGCCGAGACGTGCCCGCATTTACCTCGCCTTCACGGAGGAGGATTTCGAGCGCGTGGGGCCGGCGCTCAAATGCGCACCGCCGATCCGCGACGGCCCGACCCGGGATCGGCTCTGGGGTGCCCTGCTCGCGGGTCAAGTGGACCTCGTGGGGTCGGACCACTCCCCCTGCCCCGCCGCCGACAAACAGCAAGGCGAGCACGATGTGTGGCAGGCGTGGGGCGGCGTCTCCGGCATCCAAACGACGCTGCCCCTGCTGCTCACCGAGGGCGCGCACGCGCGGGGCCTGGCGGTCGAGCGCGTGGCCGACTTGACCGCCACGGCGCCCGCGCGGCTGTTCGGCCTGTACCCGCGGAAGGGCGGGATCCAGGTGGGGGCCGATGCGGACTTCGCGCTGGTGGACCCAGGGCGCACCTGGACCTTCGGCGCGGCGCAACTGCTGACGCGAAGCGGGATCAGTCCGTACGTGGGCCGCACCTTTCGCGGCGCCGTGGTGCGCACCATCGTGCGCGGGCGCACGGTGTTCGTCGATGGGCAGGTGATCGGTGAACCGGGTTGGGGTCGGCTCGTCACACCAGGGGCCTATGCGCATCGATGAAGGGGCGTTGCAACGCCACCTCGACGAGCTCTACGCGATAGGAGCCGAGGCGGGTGGCGGCTGTTATCGGCCGCTGTACAGCGAGCCGTGGGCGGCTGCTGGCGATCTCGTCCAGCAATGGATGGAGGACGCCGGCCTCGCCGTCCGGCGGGACGCAGTCGGCAACCTGTGCGGGCGGATCGAGGGGACTGCAGGCGGGAAGGCCGTGGTCACGGGCTCGCACATCGACACGGTGCGTCGCGGCGGGCGGCTCGACGGCGCGCTGGGGATCGTCGCGGGGCTGGTCGCGCTCCGCGCCGTCACCGCGGCGCACGGGAAGCCGAAGCGGGCGCTCGAGCTACTGGTCGTCTGCGAAGAAGAAGGCAGCCGGTTCGCCACGAACTTCTGGGGCTCGAGGGCGATCGTTGGCGCCATCGAACCCGAAGAGGCGCAACGGGTCACGGACGCTGCAGGGCTGTCCCTCGGCCACGCGATGCGGGAGTGCGGACTCGACCCCGGGAAGATCGCGTCGGCCGCTCGCGACGACATCGACGTGTTCGTGGAGCTCCACATCGAACAGGGCGCCGTGCTGGAGGCGAGCGGGGCCGCGCTCGGCATCGTCAGCGCGATCGCGGGCGCGGTGCACCTCGAGATCACGGTGACCGGGCGGTCGGACCACGCCGGCACCACGCCGATGGACCTGCGGCGCGATGCGCTCGCCGGGGCGGCCGCCATGATCCAGGCCGTCGAGGCGATCGCCGCCGCCCTCGGTCGCCCCGCCGTGGCCACGGTGGGCAAGGTGCGGGTCGAGCCCGATCAGATCAACGTCGTGCCGGGCCGGGTCGTCTTCACGGTCGACCTCCGGCACGCCGAGCTGAGCGGGCGCCGCGCGCTCGAGGAGCGGATCCGGTCGCTCTGTGGCACGGTGGCCTCGGAGCGTGGGCTGGAGATCGAGATCCGCAAGCTGCACGAGCGCCCCCCGGTCCCGATGGACGCCGGGATCCGGGACGTGCTGGCGCGGGCGGCTGCGGACGCCGGTGTAACCCCCGCGCCGGCGACGCTCGTGAGCGGCGCGGGACACGACGCTCAGGTGCTCGCCGGGCGCTGCCGGGTGGGGATGCTGTTCGTGCCGAGCATCGGCGGGCGGTCCCATTGCCCCGAAGAGGCGACGGATCCAGCGCACCTCGCCCTGGGGACGCGGGTGCTGGCGCGCGCGCTGCAGCTAGTAGCCTACTGAGGGGTCACACCTTGACGGCCTTTGCATAGGCGAGCTGGATCACCGCCTCGGACTCCGCGTCGGACGCCAGGACGCACACAGCAGCGCCTTCCTGCCAGAATACCAGCGTGACTCGCCTTACGCGGTACACGTGGAACGTGATGCCGTTGCGCTCGCGTACGTCGTCGCTTCGGGGCAGGTCGGCGAGCTGTCCCTCATACATCTGGCACACAAGGTTCTGGCCCTCAGGTCCGCGGTAGGCGAACAGCGCGCTGGGGCGGCCGTGCAGTCGGTGGACCCGACCGCCGACCAGCCGGTACTGCATCATTCCGAGGTCAAACACGCGCGCCCGGAAAGCGATCCCCCCCCTTGCAAAGAGGCTCTCGACCGCCGCGCCGTCGGGGCTTCGCACGCCGAGCTCCAGGCTACCGGCGGAATACGCCGCGTAGTCACGGGCGACCGCATTCGCGAGATCCCTTGGCGGCGAGAGGAGGAGGAGCAGAGCCACGGCGGCCGCCGCTAGTAAGGCGCCGGCCCCGGTCCATCTCCGCCACGGGCGCCCGACCGTCCGGGGAGCAGCGTCGAGGGCGGCGGCGACGCGGGCAGCCAGCGCGGGCGGCACCTCCTCACTCGGCAACTGTTTGAGCGCGACGTCCCGGACCCAGCGGAGGGCTTCGAGTTCGCGGCGGCACGACGAGCACCCCGCAAGATGCACCCGGACCTCCGCCTGCTGCCCGGCGTCGAGTCGCCCGTCGAGGAAGTCCTGCAGCGTCACACCGAGGTGACTCGCGTTGTCGGTCATGGGTCTGGTGAAGTGTCCTTACCGTAGCCGGCCTGGTGCGCGTACTCCTGCAGCATGGCGAATAACAACTTGCGGCCGCGGAACAGCCGCGACCCGACCGTCCCGACCGCGCAGCCCAGGGCCGACGAGGCCTCCTCGTACGTCAACCCTTCGACGTCGACGAGCAACAGCGGCGCGCGGAAATCTTCCGGCAGTTGCCGCAGGGCTCGCTCTATCTCGGGGCTCCACCGTTGCCCCCAACCTTCAACCGTGGTGACGTCGGATGCCGGATCATCGCCCTGGGCGAAGGACTGAAAACGCCCCTCCAGCTCCTCCAGCGACTCCATCCGCGGCCGTCGCTTCGCCTGGTGGTACTGGTTGGTGAAGATCGAGTACAGGATCGTGAACAGCCAGGCCTTGCAGTTACTTCCGGGCGTGAAGTTCTCGAACGTGCGATAGGCCCGCAGAAAGGTCTCCTGCACCAGGTCGGCGGCGTCAGGGGGCTCCCGCGTAAGCCGGAGGGCCGTGTTGTACAGGGCCCGCATGAACGGCAGGGCGAGGGACTCGAACCGGAGCCGTCTTGCGTCGGCGTCGCTGTGTGGCATACGGGGTCACGCGCTCAGGAATTTTTCCGGAGGCTGGCCTGTTAACCCAGATACGATCCCTGCGCCCGCCGCCGATCTAGGGGTGGCCGTGGCGCGGTACCGCAATGCAGCATACATGTAACCACATCTCACGAGGGAGGACTGATGATAAAGCTCATCACCCTTGCCGCGGCAGCGGCGGCGGCTCTTTCCGCCTGCTCCAGTGACCGCCCGATCACGGATCCCGCTGCTAGTCTGAGTCCAAGTTTCTCCACGAGCGCCTCGGCCAGCGTGCCTAACTCGGGGTTCTACGCCAACCGAATCATCGTATACCAGGCCACTGCGCAGGTCACCGCGTCCCCCCAGGCAGCCCAACAGCTGAGCGCTGGGAACATCGTCTTCCACATCGTGGACCCCAGCGGCAACGTCCCGGCTGTGCAGTTGGCGCGCCTGACGGCGGCCCTGCCGGGTGTCGGGACGGCGGGCAACGTGCTCAACTTCATCCCTCCCCCCCAAGAACTTGGCGGTGGGAAGCCTGGCGAAATTGAGCTGGGCTACACGGGCGGCGCTTGGAACCTCCAGATCTTCCACTGGAATGCTGGCGCGACGGTTGTCGAGCTGAGCAGTGACACCGACATCTTCGCTGCCGTGGCCGCCGGGACGGGCACGCTCGAGGTGACCAATATCCTCGTCCGCTGCCCGGTGATCAACTTCGCCAACCTGCGCTAGGTGTGTTGTTGGCAAGGACGTTGTTCACTGAGCTCGAAGAAGCGTGCCAAGGGCGGCCGCGGGGGGACGTGTCGATCACCCCCGTGCCGGCCAACGACTTCCGATGCCCCATTCAGCCGTAGCTAAGAACGTACGTTACGGGGCGGCGCGGCGGTTCTCGCCGCGCCGTTCGCACCAATGAATCTCACACTAATCAAGGGGAGGATCGAATCATGACTCGTCGCCTTTCGGTCACCGCGGTCGCGGCCGGGCTAAGCCTGGCCTGCACAGTGCCCGCTGCAGCTCAGGCCATGCAGCACCCCAAAGGCACGCAGCGCACCATTTCCGGCACCGTGGTGGACCTGTCATGTCGCTTCGGCCAGGGCTTGAGCGGCGACAGCCACCGCCAGTGCGCGCAGGTCTGCGCGGAGCGGGGGATCCCGCTCGCGATTCTCGGCATTGACGGCAAGCTGTACATCCCGACCTCGTCCGCGATGCCGGGCGAGGGACAGAATGAGCGACTCAAGGAGTTCGCCGAGCAGCAGGTGACCGTGACGGGCACCGTGTTCCCAGCCGGGGGCGCGAACGCCATCCAAATCGCGTCGATTCAGCGCAAGACCTGACAGCAACCATCGTGTCCCAGACTCTATTGCGGGAGGGCAAGCGACGGGCTGGCGGTGATCTTAGCTGCTCTCACAACAGAAGGAAGCGCCCGGGCGTGCCGGGCGCTTTTGCGGTAGGTGTGCCGGCAAGCGCGCTACGGTGTGGCGACAAATACCGTCGCGCCGCCCACCTCACGGTTGAAGTTGATGACGTCGTCGACCGCGAGTCGGACGCCCTCCTCAAAGCCTCCCGGCACGTCGGTCTCCGGGAGGTGGCAGGTGATGCGAAGGGCCCCAGGGCTCTAGGCGCCGGCCAAAGCGAGCCGTGCCAGCTCCGACCCGAAGGTCCTCGCGTTGACCCGCTTCGCCAGCCCGAACGCTTCGTTGAGCGAGTACAGAAACGTCCCGGGGTGCTTGGCCACCCAGCGTTCCCCTGACGCTCGCGACGCGAAGAAGAAGACGAAGTGGCAGAACTTCGCTATCACGTTTGCGGCGGTCGTATCGAAGTCCTGTGCCTCCGGCAGCAGAAACGAGACGACGGCGTCCTCCGGTTCCGCGGCCTCGATCTCGTTGGATGTGACGACGAGCCGGACGGGCTCGCCGGTCTCGGGGTCCGTCGATACGATGCGCGCCCGCTTCCCCAATCTCTCCGGCATGAACAGCGCGTCCCAGGCGCACCAAGTCCACACGGTGCGGCCGTTCACCTCGAAGCGGTGGTGCATCGGCGCAGCCGCGAGGCCACCGAAGCCGACGACGCGCCCCTCATCGTCAGGATAGACGAACGCCTTGAGGGAGGACCCGTCGAGGAGCCCGCGCGCCTCGGCCGGCGTCACGCCGAGCGCCCGGCCCTGCTGTGCGGCGTCAACCGGCTGACCCTTCGCGAGTTCCCGATAGAGCGTCAGAGCCGCTCGTTGCTCTTCGGGCGTGAATGTTGGCAGTACCTTCGCCAGCGCGTCCCAGTACTGGTCCACGGGCGGGATGTTGTTCGGCGTCATCGGACTCTCTCCTCTGGCTCTAGGGGCATCCAGCTAGGCCGCACAGCAGGAGAGCTTCGCCACGTCCTTGGTGAACGCCTGGGCGGCAAGCTTGATCCCCTCCGACAGCGTCAGGTACGGATGGAAAGTGGACACGACCTCCTCGATCGTGAGCCCGAACTTGATCGCCAGGGCCGGCTCCGTGATCATCTCGCCGGCCTCGGCGGCGACAATGTGCGCGCCGACAAGCTTCCGAGTAGTCGGGTCCGCCACCAACTTCACAAAGCCGCGCGTGTCGCGCGTGGCCAATGAGCGCGGCACGTGCTCGAGCGGCAGCTTCGACACGAGCGGCTCGATCCCCTCCGCCCGCGCCTGCTCTTCAGTCAGCCCCACCGAGGCGACCGCGGGGTCGGTGAACGTGACTTTCGGGAGCGCCCTCAGGTCGTAGGGTCGCACGTTGCCCGTGAGGGCGTTTTCGGCGGCGAGGGCGCCGCCGTACGCCGCGACGTAGACGAACATCGGGTCGCCGATCACGTCGCCGGCGGCGTAGAGGTCGGGGTTGGCCGTCTGGAGGAACTCGTTGACGACGATCTCACCCTTGCTCCGGAGCGTCACGCCAGCCGCCTCGAGTCCGAACCCCTTGGTCTTCGCCCGGCGGCCGGTAGCGACAAGCAGCTGCTCGGCGCGCGCGGCGCGCGGCTTGCCGCCGTCCTTGAACGACACCGTGTAGCCGTCGCGCCCGCGGCCTACCTGCTCGATCTGAACGCCGGCGTGCACCTCGAGCCCCTCATCCCGCAGGTAATCGCCCAACGCGTTGCCGACGTCCGAGTCTTCCGCCGGCACGACGCCGGCCAACGCCTCGAGGATCGTCACCTTCACCCCCAGCCGCGCGAACATCTGCGCGAGCTCAAGCCCGACCGCGCTCGCCCCGATCACGATCAGGGAGTCAGGCAACCGGTCGAGCGCCATCCCGCTGACGTTGTCCAGATAGCCGGCCTCGGCAAGCCCCGGGATCGGCGGTGCCCAGGGCGACGCGCCCGTCGTCACGACGATCCTGCCGGCCATGATTGTCCGGCCGTTCCCTAGGCGGACGCTGTGGCCGTCAGCGATCTCCGCGCGCTGCTCGAAGAGTGTCACCGCCGGATAAGACCGCAGTACGTCTCGGTACTTCGTCTGGCGCAGGCCGGACACGAGCTCGTCCTTCTGGCCCCGCACTGTTGTCCAGTCGGGACGGCCGTCCGTCGCGGGAATGCCTCGGAAGCCATGGTGCACGCGGCGGTGCTGCGCCTCGGCGGCCCGGATCAACGTCTTCGACGGGACGCAGCCGACGTTCACGCACGTACCGCCCAGGGTCCCACCCTCGGCCATCGCGACCCGCGCGCCGAGCTCGGCGGCCTTGATCGCCGCGGCGAAGCCCGCGGATCCGCCGCCCACGATCGCGAGGTCGAACTCGCCGTTCACCGGATGCCTCCGGGAGTCTTCACGGTATCCGACACGACCCTGGCCCCGAAGCCGGTGAGCTTCGTCAGATGGGCGGCGATTTGCGCCGGCGTGACCCGCCGCGGGTCGTAACGCACGACGCCGAGGCTGTCGTTCAAGGTCACCGTCGCGGTATAGACCCCGGCCAACCTTTTCAAGGCGAGCCGCGCCGTGGTCGGGCAGCTCCCGCAGGTCATCCGCGAGATGTGGAGTCGCACAGTGGCTGTGTCCGGAGCCTGGATGGCAAGGGCGGCGACAAGCAGCCCTGCTTTCAGTAGTGACAGCATCTTCGACCTCCTATCCGAGAACGAATCGCGACCACCACGGGAACGTCACCAGCGGGATCGCGATGATCGTGGCGATCCACAGCGCCTGCTTCATCCGCCGCCGGGCGATGGGCGAAGCGCACAGGGTGCCGCGCTCGCACGCCTTCCGCTCCTCACGATGCATCGCGACGAAACCCGAGCCGAGAGCCATCGCGGTGCCGACCACGAAGTAGGGCCGCAACGGCTCGAACGTGGTGGCGAGCCCGGCGCCCGACAGGCCGAGGGTGACGGCCACAAGCGGTCCCGCGCAGCAGAGGGCCGAGCCGATGGCCGCGGCGATGCCGCCCGTGGCCGCCAGGATCGTCTTAGTGATCGGCGTCGCCATGATCTTCCAATGCCTCCAGGATCGGGCAGTCATCGGTTGGCCGGCGCGCCGCGCACGCCGCCGCCAGGCGCTCTAGGGTGCGTTTCATGCGCTGGAGATCGCCGATCTTCCGCTGGACGACCCCGATTTTCTGCCGCGCTTTTCGCTCCACCGCGTCGCAGGCGGCAGCCTGCCGCACCCGGAGCCCGAGCAGCTCCTGGATCTCTTTCAACGAGAAGCCCAGCTCTTGTGCGTGCTTAATGAAGCGGAGCCGGCTCACGGCGTCCTCGGCGTACTGGCGATAGCCCGCTGGCGTGCGGCGCAGGGCCGCCATGAGGCCCCGGCGCTCGTAGTAGCGGATGGTCTGTATGTTCACGGCGGCCGCGGTGGCGACCTGGCCAATGGTCAGGGCTGTCACTGGCACGATCCTCATATGTCGGATGTGAGGATAAACCCTATACCTGCGTATAGGGTCAAGGGGGGCCGAGCGATGTGTCGATCACCCGCATGCCGGCCAATGACTTCAGGTGCCCCATTCAGCCGTAGCTGAGGAGGTACGCCGCGGAGCGGCGGACCGTGCCGCCACCTGGTGGAACGGCCTCCACCAGGGTGGCGGTCGTGTCACCGGGCCCGCAGTTTTGCGCCGTGGCCTCCCTCCCCTACGTGCCCGAGGACCAGATCCCCGATCCCGACCGCGTCCCCGACCGGGACAACGTCCTCCGAATTCACGGGATCCACCCGCGGGCGATGCGGCAGCACTACGATCTGTACCTCGAGCTGGTGCGCGGCCCGAGCCCCCTGTCCCGCATCCAACGGGAGATGATCGCCGTCGTGGTGTCAGCGGCCAACCGCTGCCGCTACTGAATCGAGCATCACGGAGCGGGACTCCGTCGGTTGCTGTCCCTGGCCGGCCGCTCGCCTGCCGCAGCCGCACAGTTCGTGGACGCTTTGACGACGAACGACCGCAGCGTCGACGTGACGCCCGCCGACCGGGCGATGCTGGACTACGCGCTCGCGCTGACCCATGCGCCACACACCGTCACCGCCGACGCTGTGGCGGCCTAGTCAGTCGGCACGGTGATCGCGGCGGACGACAGCACGATCACGCTGAGGGTAAGGACGTCTCGTCCACACTGGATCATCGTGACGGACACGCTCGTTGTGTCGCGGGAAACTGTGGACCGCCAGGAGATCAGCCGGGGCAAGCGCTCCGAAGCCCTCATTGGGGGCGCTGCTCGGCGCCATTGGTGGCGCGGTCCTGGGCGAGGCGGCGACGACGAGAAGCTACAAGAAGTGCGTCCCGCAGGGGTGGGTAGACTGCCTCTTCGCCGAGACCGCCGGCGAAGCGCAAACCAAAGGCGCGGTGGGCGGAGGAGTGCTCGGAGGCATCCTCGGTACGCTGATCGGATCCGCCGTGCGCTGGGAGCGCTGGACCGAAGTGCGACGCGGACGCGCCGCCATGTCGGCGCGGTCCCTCCCGGGTGGCGTCGGGCTCGGCGTTCGAATTCGATTCTAGCAGGCCGGTCAGTCCTCCAGCAGTCTCCGGAGCACGTTCTGCGTCACGGCCCGTCGGTACGCCGCCGTCGAGCGCACGTCGTCGATCGGCCGGATGTCCGCGGCGATCGCCGCCACCGCCCCCTCCACATTGCCCCCCGCAAGCGCCCCTTCGGCCCGCGTCGCCCGCAGCGGCACCTCGGCCACGGAGCCGACCGCGATCCGCGCGGGCGCGCGGCTCACTGCGAGCACCACCTTCGAGATCGCCTGGGCCGCCCGCGTCCCCACTTTGCGGAACCGAATGACACGGCCGTCGAGCGGGAAGCGCACGGCGACGATCAGCTCGCCAGCGTGGAGCGCCGTCTTGCGATAGCCGGTGAAGAACTCCGCCACGGGGATGGCGCGCCAGTCGGTCACCACCACGGCGTCGGCGGCGAGGAGGACCGGAAGCGTATCGCCCGCCGGCGAGGCGTTCGCGAGGTTCCCGCCCAGCGTGCCCCGGTTCTGGATCTGGGCGGCGCCGATCGTGCGCGAAGCCTCGACCAGCGCGGGGAGATGCTCTCGCACGAGCGCCGAGTTGATCATGCCGGTGTACGGCTCAGCCGCCCCGATTTCGAGCGTGCCGTTCGCCCGCCGAATCCCCTTGAGCTCGCCGAGATGCCAGAGATCGAGCAGGGCGCCCGGCCGGATGGCTCCGGCGTGTAGCATCACCATTACGTCCGTGCCCCCAGCCACAGGCCAGCAGTCAGGATGTTCGGCGCAGAGCCGCACCGCGTCGGCGAGGTCGCGCGGCCGGAGGTAGGTCACGTCCGGCATGCGAGCACGGCCTCGATGATCTTGGTGTAGCCGGTGCAGCGGCACAGGTTGCCCGCGAGCCCGATGCGCACATCGTTCGCCGAAGGTCGCGGGTTTTCCTGGAGCAGCGCGTGCGCGGCCAGCAGCATGCCCGGCGTGCAGATGCCGCATTGCGCGGCGCCGCGCTCGATGAACGCCTGCTGCAGCGGCGACAGGTCGTCACCCGCCGCCAATCCCTCGACGGTCAGGACGTCGCACCCCTCCACCTGCCCGGCGGCGACGAGGCAACTGTTGACCACCTGGCCGTCGATCAGCACGGAGCAGGCGCCGCATTCCCCTTCCCCGCACCCCTCTTTCGTGCCCGTGAGGCGCTGATCCTCGCGCAAGACGTCGAGCAGCCGCCGGGCGCCGGGAACTTCGAGAGCGACGGGGGAGCCGTTGAGCGTGAAACGTACCGTCATTCACGCATCCCGTTTCTCGTTTCTCGTTTCCCGTGCATTGCTTCCAGCACCTTCTCCGGCGTCGCCGGCACCTCATCGATCCATACGCCCGTCGCGTCGTGCATCGCGGCGATCACCGCGGGCGCGGGTCCGTCCATCGGCAGCTCGCCAATCCCTTTCGCGCCGAAAGGGCCGCCGGAGTACGGGTTCTCCACCAGGATCGTGCGGATGCTCGGCGCGTCGAGCGCCGTCGGGATGAGATACGTCGCGAGCCGGTCGTTCAGGTAGCGGCCGTCGCGCATCTTGATCTCCTCGATCGTGGCCCAGCCGACGGCCTGCAGGCTCCCCCCTTCGATCTGGCCCTCCGCCATGACGGGGTGAATCGCCTTGCCGCAGTCCACGGCGGTCA
>WNGB01008383.1_pt1 | contig 17876 bp, 12 predicted proteins | sample 5400681 | NCBI WGS metagenome assembly WNGB01 (sample SAMN13153367, study PRJNA577476) | soil metagenome | isolation source: 115 cm soil or saprolite under grassland replicate 2 | place: USA:California | collected 2016-06-15 | reverse complement strand
AGGCGTCTCGGTTCGAGCACTAACACTTCACTGTCGCCTGTAATTTTCGCGTCGAGCAATGCCGGGGGCACGCGAGTGGTTTTGCCCGCGCCCGGCGGCGCTTCCAGAACGATGTTCGGTGATTGGCGTAGGCGCGCGATGATGTCCGGCAGGAGTGGATCAATCGGAAGAGGCTGCATTTCAGTACGACACTGCTATTCGACACGCTGGTGACGCGTAATCACTGGCTTCAGTGAATCAATGGAAAGACATCGAGTGCGATTACTTATAAACATGACACGGAAGAGTGAATGAAAACTCAACGTTACTCCGCACGTTGACAGGTTGCTTCTCTTTCATCGCTGGCCTGAAGCGAATCTTCGCAGCAGCTTCAATCGCCTTTTCGGTTAAACCGTCGGGTAATCCTCTAATCACTTTGATGTTTCTGAGCTTTCCTTCTACGCCCCAGATGACGCTTAGCACAACAACGCCATGTACCTTGTTTTTGCAAGCTTCGGGTGTGTATTTGGCCGCCACCCTGTAAGTGACCTCCGGCAAGCCAACTCCATCCTTTCCAATATTATATATCTGCTCAGACGTGTCTTGTCCCATCTCGATCTTCTCCGACGCGCTGTGCTGCGTCGCCTGATAATGCTCGCGCAGCAAATCCTCGCCGAAATCGCCGTTGAAATCGCGCCAGACCGTGTGTATGTGATTGGCGTTGTTCTGCGTGTTGTCGTATTCGATCAAAAACGTCGGGCTCTGCACCCGGTAGTAATGCGGATCGCCTTTGTTGACGCCGCCCGCCCAGCCGAAATATATCTTGTCGAAGCCGGCCTCCCGCATCTTCTTCGACCTCTCCGCCGCCACGTCCTGCGGCATTCGCGCCAGGTATTCGTCGATTAATTTTCCGAGCAGAGCCTTTTGCTGTTTGTTCATCTGGCCTGCCGGGATGCCTTCGGGTTTGAGCGGGTCGGCTTTTATCTTGGCCAGTGTGAGAATGTCGGACGGGGCTTTCTGGTCGAAGACGGCGACGGCGCGCTGTTTTTCGTCGAGCGCGAGGATCAGATCGCGCCCCTTGTCTTCTTCTCCCGCCAGCGCTCGCAATCCCTTCCGTTCGCCTTCGCGGACTTCGGCCGGGTTCGAGCCGAAGGCCAGCGGAGTGTTTGAAAGCATTTCGCCCTTGACGATCGTGAAATGGATCGAGATGTGGTGACCTTCGACCCGCCACCCCCACGGGGCTTTGGGCGAAGGCGTCCCGAAGACCGAGAAGTAATAAAGCTCGGGGTCGCGCGGGAAGCGGCGGCTCGGGCCTTCGAGCTGCGCCAGGACCGGTTCGAGGCTCATGATCGTCGTGGCCTTCTGGTAGCCGGACGCGCCCAGGCCGGTTTTCATAAATTCCATCGCCAACTTGCGCTGATTCTCATCGAGGTCTTTGAGCGGGACGCCTTTGCGGTCGCGCGGGACGACGGTCCAATCGCGACGGTTCTCGTCTGCGAAATCGAGGGACGCTTTGGCCTTCTGTTCGGGCGTGAGCGAGGCGAGGAATTTGTTAGCGGCCTCAGCCATCGCAGACGCCGCGCGCATCCGCGCCACACCGTCGATGACCGACCAGGTTACGAGCGATAATGCTATGACACAGGACGACAGCAATACTACGAGTCTCAACGGCTTCATCTTCGACCTCCAGGCGTAATTTGAGATTTAGGATTCGAGATTCGAGACGCGCCAAATCTATGACGGGCCGGGGGGCAAGTCAATCTTGCCAAGCGAATCCATCTCACTTATCGTCATGAATGAGACTTATAGGACTCATAAGACCTAATAAGTCCCATTCACGATGCCCCCAGGAATTGTCTGAGGAGACTTCATGTCGCGGCGCGACGCCCTGAAATAATGAAAATCGCGACGCGAGGTAGGGCAAACTTCCTGGGAGCGCAGGCATCCTTGCCTGCGCTCCCAGGAAGTTTGCCTGGTTTTCCCGAAAGATCGCATCGAAGGAGTCAGGGCAAACTGCCAGTTTGCCCTAGCTTATCTGAGGAGAAAAACATGCGCCCGAAGAACATCTTCACCCTGTTATTACTATCACTGGTCTGTTTTGGAATTACCGCTATGGCTCAAGAGAATCCGTTTTTAGGCAAATGGGACATCACCGGCGTCGGCCAGCACAGCAATTACGTTTACTGGCTCGAAGTGAAAGAAGAGGACGGCAAGCTCACGGGCAGTTTCCTCAATCGCAGCGGGAGCGTGCTGCCGCTGGAAGAGATCAAGATCGAGGGCGGCGATCTCATCTTCTCGCCTAAGGCGCCGAGGGCCGACTCGCCGAAGGCGACGCACCGCGCGAAGGTCGAGGATGGGCGATTACTGGGGATGATGACCGCCGGAGATCAGGAAGTGGCCTGGATCGGCGTGCGCCCGCCTAAATGGGGAGGAGATTTCAACGCGAACAAAAGATACCGAATGGGATCCCCAGTCGTCCTGTTCGACGGAAAGACGATAGAGAATATGTGGGAATTGCGACGCAAAGACCAGCCTTCCGGCTGGACGGTCATCGACGGCGTGATGACCAACGAACCAAAGGCCAACGACCTGGTCACGCGCCACCGCTTCGATGACTTCAAGATTCAATGCGAATACAAGATCGAAGAGAAGAGCAACAGCGGCATCTACCTGCGCGGGCGTTACGAGTTGCAGGTGCTGGATGACGCCGGTAAACCGCCCGACATTCACGGCCACATGGCGCTCTACAGCCGAGTCAAGCCGGCGGTCAACGCCGGCCTCCCGGCCGGCCAGTGGCAGACAATGGAAGCGACCATCGTCGGCAATCGCCTGACAGTAACATCGTGATTGATGGCATCACCGGCGGCGCGCTCGACAGCGACGAAGGCGCGCCGGGGCCGATCATGATCCAGGGAGATCACGGCAAAGTCTCGTTCCGCAAAGTTGTGGTAACCCCGATTCTCAACTCAAGGTGAAGAGGGAGCGGGAGAGCGGGAGAGCGGGGGAGTGGGGAGTGGGAGAGTGCGGGAGAGCGGGAGAGCGGGAGAGCGGGAGAGCGAGAGAGTGAGAGACTGAGCGACGTTCATCAATCGCCCTTTTATTTTCATTCTCTCCCGCTCTCCCGCTCTCCCGCTCTCCCGCTCTCCCGCTCCCTCGCTCTCCCGCTCCCTCGCTCTCCAATGCCTCTGCGAAGATTCATTTATCCATTAGCCGCCGTCCTCGCCACGGTTTTCTTCGGCACGGTCGGTTACCGCGCGCTCGAAGGCTGGTCGTGGTTCGACGGTTTATATATGACCGTGATCACGCTGGCCACCATAGGTTACGGCGAGGTGCGCCCGTTGACGCCCGCGGGCCGCGCTTTCACGATCATTCTGATAGTGGTGGGCGTAACCGTCTTCGGTTTTCTGATTTCGATCCTGACGCAGGCCGTAGTCGAAACCGAGATCGCGTCAGTTCTTGGGAGGCGTAGGTTGTTCAAAGACATCAGTCAGTTGAAAGATCACTACATTCTGTGCGGCGCGGGCCGCGTCGGGGCGCGAGTCGTCGACGAGTTGAAGATAAAGGGCGTCGATTACGTCGTCATCGAGCGCGACGAGGCGGTCGCCGAAAAGCTTTTGACCAAAGGCCACCTGGTTCTGATCGGCGACGCGACTGACGAGGCCGTGCTCGAAGGCGCGCGGGTGCGCGCGGCGAAAGCGTTGATCACGGCGGCCTCGACCGACGCCGAAAACGTCTACATCGTGCTCACCGCGCGCGGATTGAACCCCGACATCTACATCGTCACGCGCGCCAACGATCAGGCCGCCGAACGACAACTATTGCGCGCGGGGGCGAACAAGGTGGTCTCGCCCGTCCTGATCGGCAGCCATCGCATGGCCCAGGCCGCGCTGACCCCGGCAGTGGCCGATTTCCTTGAACTGACGACCATGACCGAATCGCTCGACCTCTATTTCGAACAGGTCCGCGTCGTCGGAGGCTCGCTGCTCGACGGCAAACAGATCAAGGACTCCCGCATCCGCTCGGAACATAACGCGATGATTGTCGCCATCACTCCGCCCGAAGGAGAAATGATCTTCAACCCCAACGGCGAACAGACGCTGCGCGCCGGAGACCTGCTCATAGCCATCGGAACTCGCGCCGGACTGCTGAAACTCGCCGAGATTGCGAGCGGCCGGTAACCGAGGATCGAGGATCGAGGATCGAGGATCGAAGATAGAAGATAGAAGATTGAGCCTTTCATTCGATCTTCAATCCTCGATCCTCGATCCTCGATCCTCGATCCTCGATCCTCGATCCTCGATCTTCTTGATTTCCGTGGCGTCGTCTTTGCGATATTATTTAAGCCGTCGCAACTTCAATTTCAACAACGTGGACTCAATTCGAGATCGGGCAACTGTCTTATGATTAATCGGGCACGCGCCAGGCGCGCTTTCGACGTGACGCTATTCCTTCTTCTGGTTTTGACATCTTCATTCGGGCAGGTTCTTTTCAAGACGCGACAGGAACGATCGCGCGTAAATTCCGATGCGGCGGAGCAGGCGGGGACGCCGGCGCTCCCAGCCGTTCAGAAAGTGGCGCCGGCGCTCCCGGAGGTCTATTCCATTGCGGCGCAGGAGGGGGCGCCCGGGCTCCCGAACGTTGGGCAGCAGGCTCGGCGCAACGCCGGCGTTTTTTTCGACAAGTTGCGCGCGGGCGCTCCAGTGACCATCGCTTATATGGGCGGGCCGATAACGGCGGGCGCGGGCGCAAGCGCCCCTGAAAAGATTTCATACCGCGCGCTCGTCACCGAGTGGCTCCGCAAACACTATCCCAAGTCTGAGATTACCGAGCTTAACGCCGCGATCAACAACACCGGCGTGAGCGGCGGATCGCTCTACGGCGCGATGCGGGCGCGCCGCGACGTGATCGCGTATAAACCGGACCTGATCTTCGTCGAGTTCGCCGTCAACGACACGAACGAGAACGAGACCACGGCTAAAAAAGCTATCGAAGGATTGCTGAGACAGTTGCTGGTGGTCGCCCAGCCTCCGGAAGTCATAATGCTCTATGCGACAAGCGCCAAACGCGGCGTCCACGCCGATTGGCACGACGCCATCGCCGAGCACTACCAGGTCCCGGCAATCAATTTGCAAGACCGGGTGTGGGCGATGGTCGACGGGGGCAAAATAAAACTCGCTGAATTCTGGCCCGGCGCCTCACGCCCCGCCGCGTCATGGAAGGACAGCCTAACTCCGTCAGACTCCGGCCACAAACTCTACGCCGACTTCATCACCTCCTTCCTGGCCGAGCAGGAGAAGCTCAAAGCGTCGCCGATCTTGCGCAACCTTCCGCCGCCTCTCGTCAGCGATGAGATGAATTACGGCGAATTCAAAGCCATTGTCGAAATCAAACCTCAGAGAGGATCCGCAAGGGAGCGCGGCGCGAACTGGCGGATCGAAGCCAACAACGACCGCACGTTGCCCTCCGAACTGCTCGTGAGCGAACGCCCCGGAGCGCAGGTCGAATACTATTTCGACGGCGCGGTCATAGGCGTCTCGTACCGCACGGGGCCCGATGGCGGAATCATCGAATGCCTGATCGACGGCAAGCCCGCCCCTCCGCCGCTCAGCCGCATCGATACTTATAGCCGCGCCCCACAACTCGGCGCGCGCATCATCGCCGGCGGGATAGGCCCCGGCGAACACAAATTGACGATTCGCGTGCTAGGCGATAAGAATCCGAAGAGTTCGGGAAATAATGTCCGGCTCGGATATTTGCTGATCGGCGGGACGAGGCCCGAAAAACTTTAGATCAAATTTTTCCATTTGCCATTCGACAATTGACAGTTGTCGATTGGCATTCTCAGTGTTTCTTCGTGTGACTTCATCGCCCCTGGGTACGCGTCGCTTCCAGCGCGCAGTCTCGGCGAAAGACGAATTTATAGGAATCGGACCTAGATACGGGTCGCCTTCAGTTCTGGGACGTCTGATTCCGATCAAATAGGTCTTTCGCCGAGACTGCGCGCTGGAAGCGGCGCGTACCCAGGGGTTTTCCGAGGAGATTTGATGGCGACAATTCAATTTCTGGGCGCGACTCGTACCGTCACCGGGTCGAAACACCTGGTCGAAGTTGACGGATACCGCGCGATGGTTGATTGCGGGCTGTTTCAAGGCCTGAAGGAACTGCGGTTGCGGAACTGGGAGCCGTTTCCTCTTGATCCGGCGTCGATCAACTCGGTGATCCTGACCCATGCGCACATTGACCACACCGGCTATCTGCCGAGATTCACGCGAGACGGATTCGACGGGCCGGTCTACGCCACTCCGGCGACGGTCGAATTGGCGCGAATCCTGCTCCCCGATTCGGCGCGGCTGCAGGAAGAGGACGCCGCTTACGCAAACAAGACCGGAGCGTCGAAACATAAACCGGCGCTGCCGCTCTACACCGAAAGAGACGCTAGCGAAGCCCTCCGGCGCCTGGAGTCGGTCAATTACCACAAACGGGTCCAACTGACGAAGAAACTTTCTTTCGAGTTCGTTACCGCCGGCCACATCATCGGCTCGAGTTTTGTCCTTTTCGATTTTGAATCGCAGGACGGGCGGTGGAAACGAATGATCATGACAGGCGACCTCGGGCGTTACAACGAACCGATCATTCCCGACCCGTCTAATGTCGACGAGGCTGATTACATCGTAGTCGAATCAACTTACGGCGACCGCGACCACCCCGATTTCGACGTCAAAGCGAAGCTGGCTGAGATCATCAACGAAACGACCCGGCGCGGCGGACACATTTTGATTCCTGCCTTCGCCATCGGGCGCACACAGCAGTTGCTCTATCTCATCCGCGAACTCGAAGAAGAGAATCGCATTCCGATCCTGCCCGTATTCGTCGACAGCCCGATGGCCGCAGCCGCGACGAAACTATACCTGCGCCATACGGAAGACCATGACCTGGAGATGAAAGATTTGCTGGATGAGCGCAGGAACCCGCTGGCGACCAAAAGGTTCAACCTGACGCGCACGATTCAGGAATCGAAGAAGGTCTCCGCCGAAGAGGAATCAACCATCGTCATTTCGGCCAGCGGCATGGCCACCGGAGGGCGCATCCTGCATCATTTGCGCAAACGATTGCCGGACGAACGCAACACGGTGATCTTCGTCGGCTTTCAGGCCATGGGAACGCGCGGACGTCGTCTGGTTGACGGCGAAGAAGAGGTCAAAATTTTCGGCGAGTTCGTTCCCGTTCGCGCGCATATAGAAAAGCTGGAAAACCTCTCGGCGCACGCCGACTCGCGCGAAATCCTGCGCTGGCTGAGCGGGTTCAAACGCGCGCCCGAAAAAGTCTTCCTGGTTCACGGCGAACCCGGCGCGCAGGAGGCGTTGAAAGATAAGATCGTCGAAAAATTCGCCTGGCAGGTGGAGATACCGGAGTATCTGGAGAAATTCGAGTTGTAGTCAGCCGCAATTCTGATGGCGCGGCGTTGTTTGCGGCGCCGTCAACACCCCATTTCAACGAGCCCCACATTTCAAGGAGATAGATATGAGTTCAATTCTCGGTCAATCAGCGCCGCAGGTCTTCGCCTGCCCTAAATGCGGTGAAATGATCAACACCTCAATGGATCAATGCGCGTACTGCAACGCGCCGGTTGACCCGCAGTGGGCAGCGTGGGCGGCCAACGCGCAAGCGACAATCGCCAGCGCATTTAATCACGCGAACAACATCATGAATGTCGCGCGCGCATTGATCGCTTTTTTCGTGGTAAGTTTTATCCCCTTTCTCACCTTCGCGGGCCTCGTGTTCATCGTAACGCTCTTCGCCTTCCCAATCCTGGTTCTGCTCTGGCTCTCAAAATATCAATGGGGGTTGCAGGGAATAGACAAAAATCATGAAGATCTGAAACAGTCGCGCCGGCGAATTATGAAGGCGTCCATCATCTGGGTGGTGATGCTCTTCCTGCGCGTGGCGCTGGAAATCGCCGCCATCTTTGTTTTGAGATAATCATGATCCGTCGCATTCCCGTCGGTTCGCGGTTAATACTCCCGCGCTTCGACTATCCGTGACGTTTGGGATATATTATTTGTCCGACGCTCTTACACTAGTATGAGCTGCTCCCATATCAGAATGAAATCGGCTTCAATATCAATTAACGTGAGAATTGGTTATTGCGAGGGCGCATCGGCGGCTGAAGTGTGGCCAGACGCAATGAGGAAGCAATGACAAAACACGCAACGAAGGATTAAGAAAAATAATGCAAGCAAAAGCTCAACTCGAACAACAGATCATCGCCAAACAACATGCCCCCTTACACTCTTCGGACGGCGACCCGCAGGAGACCGCCGAATGGCTTGAAGCCTGGGATCAGATTCTCGACGAAGAAAGCCCGCAGCGCGCGGCTTATCTGCTCACCGCCTTGACCGAGCGGGCGCGCTCGGCCGGTTTGGAGCTTCCTCCGCCTTCATTCAATACGCCTTATTGGAACACGATCCGCGTCGAAGACGAGATGCCTTATCCGGGCGACCTCGAAATCGAGCGCCGCATCAAGAGCATCATCCGCTGGAACGCGATGGCGATGGTCGTGCAGCAGAACAAGAAAGACCCGGGCATCGGCGGCCACATCGCGACTTACGCCTCAATGGCCACGCTGATGGAGGTCGGCTTCAACCACTTCTTCCGCGCGACCATCAAGGATCAGGCCAAGGCCAACCAGCCGGGCGATTTCGTTTATTTCCAGGGCCACGGCTCGCCGGGCATCTATTCGCGCGCTTTCCTGGAAGGGCGATTGTCGCTCAAGCAAGTCGAAAATTTCCGCCACGAATTGCGCGAAGAGTCTGGGCTGTCTTCGTATCCGCACCCCTGGCTGATGCCCGATTTCTGGCGCTTCCCGACTGTGTCGATGGGACTGGCCTCGCTCAACGCGATCTATCAAGCGCGTTTTATGCGCTACATGGAGAATCGCGGGCTGATCGCGCCCACGGATCGCAAGGTCTGGGCCTTCCTTGGCGACGGCGAGATGGACGAGCCTGAATCGATGGGATCGATCACGCTGGCCTCGCGCGAAAGGCTCGACAACCTGATCTTCGTAATCAACTGCAACCTGCAGCGGCTGGACGGCCCGGTGCGCGGCAACGGCAAGATCATCCAGGAACTCGAAGCCGCGTTCCGCGGCGCGGGCTGGAACGTGATCAAAGTCCTGTGGGGTCGCGGCTGGGACCCGCTCTTCGCCAAAGACCGAGCAGGCATCCTGCTCAAGCGAATGGAAGAGTGCGTGGACGGCGAATATCAATCTTTCCGCGCCAAAGAGGCGAAATTCCTGCGCGAGCAATTCTTCGGCAAATACCCCGAGCTGGCCGAGATGGTCGCCGACATGAGCGACGAGGAGATATGGGACCTGCGGCGCGGCGGCCACGATTCGATCAAGGTCTACAACGCCTACAGGCGGGCCTTCGAGCACAAGGACCAGCCGACGGTCATCCTGGCCAAAACGATCAAAGGTTACGGCCTCGGCCCTTCGGGGGGCGAAGGGCGCAACCTGGCCCACCAATCGAAGAAGCTCGACGAGAACGACCTGGTCAACTTCACTCAGCGCTTCAACCTGCCGATCTCCGAGGAGGACGCCAAGGCCGCGAAGTTCTACCTGCCGACGGAAAACAGCCCGGAGGTGATTTACCTGCACGAACGCCGCAGGGAGCTCGGGGGTTATTACCCCACGCGCGAAACGAAATCCGACCTGGTCGAAACGCCGCCGCTCGAATTCTTCAAGGAGCAACTCTCCGGCTCCGACGGGCGCGAGGTCTCGACGACTATGGCGTTCGTCCGCGTGCTGACGAACCTGCTGAAAGACAAGACCGTCGGCAAACGCGTCGTGCCGATCATTCCCGACGAGGCGCGCACCTTCGGCATGGAATCGCTCTTCCGCCAGGTGGGCATCTACGCCAGCCAGGGACAGCTCTATCAGCCGCACGACTCCGACATGTTCCTCTATTACAAGGAGTCGAAGGACGGCCAGATTCTCGAAGAAGGCATCACCGAGGCCGGCTCGATGTGTTCGTTCACCGCCGCCGGAACGGCCTACTCGAATTACGGGGTCGAGATGATTCCGTTCTACATCTTCTATTCGATGTTCGGATTCCAGCGCATCGGCGATTTCGTCTGGGCCTTCGCCGACGCGCGCGGGCGCGGATTCCTGTGTGGCGCGACCGCCGGGCGCACGACGCTAAACGGCGAAGGCCTGCAGCACCAGGACGGCCACAGCCTCGTGCTATCGAGCACGGCGCCGACCTGCCTGAGTTACGACCCTGCTTTCGCTTACGAGATCGCCGTGATCGTTCAGGACGGCATGCGGCGGATGTATCAGGAGGACGAGGACGTCTTCTATTACCTCGCGCTCTACAACGAAAATTACGCGCAGCCTCCGATCCCCGAAGGCGCGGAGGAAGGCATTATCAAAGGCGTCTACAAGCTGCGGGCCGGAGACGGCAAACCGAAAGCCCACCTCTGGGGCAGCGGCCCGATGGTCAACGAAGCCTTGCGCGCCCAGCGGATTCTGGCCGAACAGTACAACATTCAAACCGACGTCTGGAGCGTGACCAGTTACAACGAACTGCGCCGCGACGCGCTAAGGGTCGAACGATGGAACCGGCTGCATCCCGCCGAACCCGAGCGGCAGCCCTACCTCGTTCAAGTGATGCGAGAGACCGAAGGCCCGATCATCGCCTCGACCGATTACATGAAGATCGTGCCCGATCAGGTCGCCCCGTGGCTCAACGGCAGGCTGGTCTCGCTGGGCACGGACGGGTTCGGGCGCAGCGACAGCCGCGAATATCTGCGCGCCCATTTCGAGATCGACGCCGAATCAATCGTGGCGGCGACGCTCTCCCGACTGGCGCGCGAAGGCAAATTCAACGCGAAGAAGGCCGCGCAGGCGATGGTCGATCTGGGCTTGCGTACCGAGGCGATTGACCCGTCGCTGGCGTGAAAATCAGACAACAACGTAGGGGCGGGTTTTCCCCGCCCTGTCTGTGATAGAGGCTATTGGGCGCAGGCTAAGCGCCCCTACATTGTTTACGACAACAACACTGGGGCGGGGAAAACCCGCCCCTACGTTTCCGTCACGTCGCTATTCCTCGCCGTCTAAGCTCTTCTCGAACCTGATTTGCGGTAAAAGGGTCGCGGTGCGATCTTCCGGCGTCGCGCTGTTCACCCCATCGAGTCAAATAACGCTTATCCGCATGTTTGAATTCGGTAGACCGTCTGTCCCAATGCAAGAAAAATAAGTTGAGGTTGCGTGAATCGTCATTCGCCAAATGAGCGCCGGTCTCCCAAGATGTGTTGGTTATCTCACGGGCTGAGTCGTTCGGGTGGACCCTTTTATTGTACTTCCTGTCATACCAGGTATTTATCGCATATCCGTTCCTTCTGAGCGCGTTAAGAAACGCCGCTCTGTCGTTTACGATGATTACCACTCCCCCGCCCTCATGGAATCTCGGATCGTTCCGACTTCGATCGGAATCCTCGCCCAACCAGACGCCTTCAAAGGACTTTATTTGTCGCCACATCGCGCCGCCGGCATGCCCGCCCATCGAGTCTATGAAGTTCTTGACGAGCGTCACCATGTTTTTGATCTCTTCAACAGGCCTGTCTCCTATTATCCTGTTGAATATTTCGCGATGCGTTTCCTCTCCGTTTCCGTCCCTTTCCTCCAGTTTGCCCGATATTACGGCCTGTTCATCGCTCGTCAACAACAGCCAAGCCTCTATTACTTCCACTCCTTAACTCCTGCGGAAAATCCATGTGGGCGCCATGAAATTAGGACTTATAGGACTCATAGGACTTATGGGACTTATTAAGTTTTTAAGCCCCATAAGTCCTATGAGTCCTATAAGTCCTATTCATGTTCTTGGCTCTTTTCCAAATTAGTACGGTACCGCGCGCGTAAGCAAGCGGTTGTCTCATCAGTCAACCGCTTGCTTACGCGCGCGGTACCGATAGTCCAACACGCTGCAACATCGCCTCAAATGGCGCGGCGTCGCGCAATTTCTCGAACATCGGTTCGACGCCCAGCCAGACCATCCAATTGTAGCGTTCCTCGCACGCGCTCTCTAGCCATTTGAGCGCCTGCTCCTCATCGCCAAGACCCGCGTGGACCATCGCCAGGTAGAATGGCGAAACGTCGCGGTTCATCGGGAACGTCTGCAATTGCGCCAGGATCTGGAGCGCCTCGTCGCGTCTGCCCGCGACGGCGTAGGCATAACCGAGCGCGGCCTGGATCAACGCCCCACGCCCGCCGGCCTGTTCAATCGCGAGCTTCAACTCGGTGATGGCGTTGTCATAATCGCCGCGATGCGCGTGGCACAATCCCAAATGGAACCGCGCGTAGACGAAGTTGTCGTCCATCTCCAAGGTCCGCCGCAGATGTTCTATGGCTTCGGCGAAGCGGCTCGCCTGGTAGCAGATGAAGCCCAGGTTGGAGTTGATGACCAGCGACAGAGGTTCGAGTCCCAGGGCGCGACTCTCGCTGGCCAGGGCTTCGTCGAATCTGCCCTGCGCCGAAAGCAACACCGAGCCGTACCAGTGGTGCGCCACGGCGTAATGCGGGTTGAGTTCGATGGCGCGTTTGAATTCACGCTCGCTCGCCTCCCAATTCCAATCGAACCAGGCCAGCGCGGCGGCCAAAGACGTGTGCGCTTCGGCCAGCCCGTCGTCGAGTTCGAGGGCCTTCATGGCTGCGGCCTTCGCGCGCGGCATGACGGCTTTGGGCGGCGCCGCGCCGTAGATGCTGACCAGGCAGTAACAATCGGCCAAGCCGGTGTACGCCAGCGCATAATCTTCGTCGAGTTTGATCGCCTCTTCAAAACTCTCGATGGCCTTCCTCAGCGCCCTCGCGGTTCGCTGATTCCAGTAATAGCGGCCTTTGAGGTAGGCCTGATAGGCGGCGGCGTTCTCGGTGTAACGTTTGGCGAGCCGCCGCCGCTCTTCCTCGTTAAGCCTGACTTTCAGGCGTTCGCATATCTCTAGCGACAGTTCCTGCTCGATGGCGCCAAGGTCGTCGAGTTTGCGACGGTATTGCGCGCCCCATAGTTGCGAGCCGTCATTCACGTCGACCAGTTCGGTCTTGATCACCAGGTCGTCGCCGAACTGGTACATCCGTCCGGCAAAGATCGCGCGCACGCCCAGGTCGCGCCCGATCTCAATGGCGTCGCCCTCGCGCCCGCGATACCGCACGACGGTGCTCCAAGCCATCACGCGCAGTTCGGAGAGCCGCGACAGATTGATGATCAAACTCTCAGGTATGCCTTCGGCCAGATAAGTGGCGTTCGGGTCGCCGCTCGTCGTGAAGAAGGGCAGCACGGCCAGGCTGTCGAGCGGCGCGCGCTGCGATCCTGAAGAAAGGCGGTTCGGACCGCTGCTCGTTCTCCCCGAATCTTTCGAGCCCGAATCCTTCGACGAATGGCGCCGTTGCTGGACGGCGACCTCGTCCAGGCTCAGTTCGGTGGTTTGTTCTTGACCTGCGTCGAGGAGCATCCGCCTCTGCAACCGCTTCAGGTCGGCCAGCATGGCGGTTGCGAGCTGATAGCGCTCGTCGCGGTTCTTGACCAGCGACTTGGAGATGATCCGTTCGAGTTCGGCGGGCGCGTTGCGGACGTAGCGCGAGATCGGCGGGGGCCGTCGGTCGAGTATCGAGACCATCATGTCCGCCGTAGTCTTGCCCTCGAACGGCGAGCGCCCGGCGAACATCTCGTAGAGCACGATGCCGAAGCTGAAGATGTCCGTGCGGGTGTCGATTTTGAGTCCGCGCGCCTGCTCCGGCGACATGTAACTTACCGTGCCCAGAATCACGCCCGGATTGGTTTCCTTCTGCGATCCGGGCAGCGCGGTCGCGTAACGATCGTCGAACGGGTCTTCGAATGTGTCGGCGGGCGGCGCCGCCGGATCGACGCCCTGTAGAAACGCGGTTTCAGTCAATTTGGCCAGGCCGAAATCGAGGATCTTCACATAACCGTCGTGGCGGAGCATGATGTTTTCGGGCTTGATGTCGCGGTGCGTGATGCCGACGCCGTGGGCCGCGGCTAGCGCGCTGGCGATCTGGATCGCGACCTCGATCGCCTCATCCTGCTTCAGGCCGTGTTTCAACCGCTGGCGCAGAGTCTCGCCTTCGACGAACTCCATCGCCATAAAGTGCATGACGCCGGTCTCGGTCTCGACCTGCCCGATCTCGTAAATGGTCAGAATGTTCGGATGGCTGGTGGCGCTGGCGGCGCGGGCCTCCTGCTCGAAGCGCCGGACGCGCTCCGGGTCCTGGGTGAACTTCGCCGGCAGCAGTTTGAGCGCGACGCGACGCCCCAGGCTCAAATCCTCCGCAAGATAGACCTCGCCCATCCCGCCCGCGCCGAGCTTGGAAAGGATTCGATAATGCGAGAATGTCTCCGGAGTCACGCGAGGCCCCCAGTTCAATTTTAAATCACATGTTTGATCAGGCGTCGGCTGACGATGGATTCGAGCGCTCACCGTCTGGCTCGGGGTCGAGACGCTATCTTAACTCAGTTCCGTCCAGATGTCTTATATATGTATGCCAAAGTTGGCGAAAAGTTTCATCCTAAATCGGAGCGCGTGAGGCCGGTACAGTACCGCGCGTAGAGTGGGACAGACTTTAGTCTGTCCGTAGTGTGAAGTGAGGGCGGACAGACTAAAGTCTGTCCCACTCTACGCGCGGTACTGTACCGGCGCGCCAATGTTGTGTAGTCCGATTTTAACGCTCCAGGCCTGGTCCATTTTCAGAAGTTATATTGCATGAAAATGTTTACCCGGTTACTAATGCCCGGCAGGAAGCCTTTGTAATCAGTGCGCCAGCGCAGATAGTCAAACCCGAATAGAAAATTTCCGCCCGGCGTAATGCGGTTGGCGACATAGAAGGCGCGGTTGCGAGTGCGCCCCCCGCCGGGAATGTCCGCGTCTACCGGATCATCCGTAGTGTATCCCGGATGGAGTGACCAGCGCCGAAAAAGCCTCAAGCTGAGTTCGGACCAGCCGCCGCGCGCACGAATCTCCCGCCCGTTCGCCAGATTGATTCCCTGCCCGGCGCCTCCGCGCACGTCGCTCAAATTGCGCCCCCACCAACCTTCGCCGCGCAACGACAGGCGGCTGCTGAGCGGGAGCGTGTAGTCGAGATTAACCAACTGGCTGTGGAAGTCGGTTCGGCCGGCTATAGCACGGGTTGTATTCAGCCAGCCATAAAAACCTGAAACGCCAAAGCTGGCGCGCTGATCTTTCACCCAGGATGAATGGGCGTAGCCGACGCGCGCTTGCGCGTCGGGCATCCCCGACTCTTCGCCGTCACGGTAGCCGTTGTTGTCCAGGTCTTGCCCGTCAATCGCCCCCGTCAACCCGGCGGCCCCACTAAATGACCACTGTCCTAGCCCGGACTTCGGTTCCCAGGCCAAACGGAATTGCGGTCGCCGGTCGCCGGGGTTGCCGGCATTCCACATCAGCGTGTCGGTGTTGACTGTCGGGAACAGCGGCGAAACGAGGTCGAAAGTCTGTCCGGCCAAAATCGAGACCTGATGATCCCAATCCATCTTGAGATACCCGTGGCGGATGCGGATGATCGGGCGCGACTCCAATCCGCCATTCGCAAAATCGAGTTCGAGCTTGCCCGAAAGCTTGGTGTCGCCCAACGCGGCGATGCGCGGGCCGGAATAATCTACGCCGAAGCGCGTGAGGCGCGGGTGCATCGAGAAATCGCCGGCCCCCGGTTTTCCGATCCTCGGGTCTGCGGACGTAATGAAGAGCGGCGCCTGGTCGTTATTAGCGCGCTGGCTGTCGACGTCTAAGTCCAGACGTAAAAACCCGTAGAACTTGAGTTGATTGCCGTCGCCGAGGAGGTCTGACCAGTGTAACGGCTCGCCGCTACTGCCGGGCTTGGACTGAACAGGTTGTTCTGTGGCGGGCGGCCCCGTGTGAGAGTCCGCAGAGGCTCGCGCGGAGGCGTTTTCAATCGAAGCCGCGCGCGGAAGCTCGGCGGCGTCCGGCCGAACGACTGCGGCTCGCCGCCCATCCGGCGGAGAGTCAGGCAGGGCATCCAATTTAGTCTTGACGGCGCTGAGCAACTCGGCCAGCGCGCGATTCTGATTTTCCAAGTCTTCCACCCTATGCCGGAGTAACTCGACCTCGCGGGCAAGCTCGGAATTCGACTTCGTTGATACGGCGGCCCCTTCCGCCTTTGAGGCTTCAGCCGTCACGTAACGCGTCGGCAGGATTGGCGTTTGCGCCACGGCGAGACCGCTGGCGCCGCCCAAAATGCCGAATAGAGCGAATAAGACACTGACTTTTTTCATCATAACGATCCCTCTCTAAGTTAAGTTGGGAGCGAAAGTTAATGAGGCGCCTTGCGAGTTATTTACTCGCGTCTCGGCGCCAGCGCCACTGGCGCGAGTAAACAACTCGCGCCACACAACGTTGCGCGCGCAGCCTATTGGGCCGGCGTCAGATCACGGTAGTTGAACGCCCTATCAACCCCTGAAAAGGGCTTACCGTCCACTTCGGCGTACGGGTAGATGAAGTAATTGAGGACGGCGTCTTTTTGCTTAGGATTTAGCGTAAGGTCACGCCCGCGCGTGAATTCGACACGGTTCTCGTCGTGGGCCCCGAAGAAATAGTCCCGACGCTTCGGGTCTTTGGCCGCTTCTGAGGCGTCAACCGGCGCCCACCCCAATTCTTTCACATAAAACTCCGCCCAGCAGTGGTAGCCGCTGATCTGCCCTGCCCCACGGTCCGCCGGCAGCGGGAAGCCGATGGCAAAGCGCGCCGGTATGCCCAAGGCGCGGCAATATCCGATGAAGATCGCATGAAAGTCGGTGCAGTTGCCGCGCCGGGCGTCGCAAGCGTAGTAGATGTCGCCGCGTCCCCATCCCTGCCCGGACTTGTCATACTTCACGGTCGCGACGATGTGTTGATAGATGGCCCGCGCCTTTTCCAGATCGGTCTTGGCGTGCGCGGCTTCGACGACTTCCAGCGCCCAGGTTTTGATCTTGTCGTCGAGCGGCACGAGGCGGTCTGGCTGCAGCCATCTGGCCATGTCACGGTCAGGCCGGTCCTTCGGGGCGGCGAGTGGACGATTTTCAATGAGCAGTGGATTGATATGCTCCCTTCGCTTGACGTTGAAGCGGATAGTCACGCTGAAGCCGGCCGGTTGTGGGCTTTTCATTTTAACGCTCAGTATCTTATTTCCATACTGCGCCGGGTGAAGCGTGTAAGGGTGCCCAGATTCGATGCGAAGGTCTGAAATCACTTGATAGGGGTCGTCGTGCGGTATCGGCAGCCAAAGCGTAAACTCTTTAGCGCCCGACGGAATATCCTTTACGGTAGTCACGTATTCAAAAGCGAAGCTTCGCTCGTGCGGAGTTTGCGCCTCGGCGTGGCGCCAGATCGCGATCAATGAAAGCGCGACAGCGAACAGCAAACGGAAGTGCACGAGCGTTCGTCTCCACGGGAATTGTCCTAACATTAAGTTACTCCTCCGAAAATCAGTTCGTAGTCCCGCCTTTAGGCCGCAAGCGTTTGGCGTCACGGAATTGATCTGCATCCGACGATTCCGCCTAAAGGCGGGACTACGAACTGTCCTACGAATGGTGGTTGATTGCCTGCGGGACCGCCGGGCCCCGTCGGAAGGAGGGCTAGGTGGTGGGCCGCCGGCCTAGGATTTGTGGGAGCGCGACCTGCGCCCTGGTTGTCAAATACATTCAAAGCCGGTTCATTTTTTGGCTCCTCTCAACTACGGAGCGCAGATTCTCGCTCAAAAACGAAAAATCTTGAAATGAAAAGTTGCGCTCTCGTAGGACAGGAAAGTTTGATATAACCTCATCGGCGATGAGCGACCAAAATTGGCGAGTGAGCGAATCGGAGGCGGGATTGCGGCTGGA
>WNGB01011650.1_pt1 | contig 17877 bp, 11 predicted proteins | sample 5400681 | NCBI WGS metagenome assembly WNGB01 (sample SAMN13153367, study PRJNA577476) | soil metagenome | isolation source: 115 cm soil or saprolite under grassland replicate 2 | place: USA:California | collected 2016-06-15 | reverse complement strand
CCGAGGCGGCGAGCGGTGAAAAACCCAGGCCAATCAGGATGGCGCCGGTCACGGCCACCGGCGTTCCGAACCCTGACGCCCCCTCGAAGAAGGCGCCGAAGCAGAACGCGATCAGGAGGAGCTGGAGTCGACGGTCCTGACTCACGCCCGCGATGCTGTCCTGCATCACCTTGAAGTAGCCCTTCTCCAGCGTGAGCTGGTAGAGGAAGATGACGTTGAGAATGATCCAGCCGATGGGCATCAAGCCGAAAGCCGCACCAAAGACGGCGGTCTCTCCCGCCATGCTGACCGGCATCCCATAGACGATGGTTGCGACCAGCAGCGAGGCTATCAGGCCATAGATAGCAGCGACGTGCGCCTTGATACGGAAAATGCCGAGCGCGCCGAGTAGGACGACGATGGGGATGGCGGCGACAAGGGTCGACAGCCAAGCATTGCCCAAAGGATTGTAGATTTGTGACCAGACCATCGCTGCTTCCACTCAGGTGGCTGCCAACTCAAGACGCCCAGCAAAGTGCGGCGTTCACCATGGGGCGGCGCTTCCAGTGGCGCTGTAATGGCCCCAGTTGACGCAATCGCCATACCAGTTGGGGAAAGAGTTCAGCGGATAGCGGGGAAGAGCGCCTTCGAACGTGCCGAAGCCGACGCTCGTTCCCGGTCCCGAACCCCAGCCCCAACCGCGGACAGCGTAGTCGTCATAGAACGCGCTGCAGTCCTGGATGGCTTGGGCCGCTGGAGCAACAGCAACAGCGGCACCAGTGGCAGCGGGCTTCTTCCGGACCTCCGCGGCGTTCGCGGTAGCGGCGAGAAGAGTGACTGCGATCGACGCGGTCACGAGAGCGATTTTGATCATCGTTGGCTCCTCGTTTACCAATTGCCTACCATTTGAGCACAGTCGACACAGCGACGATTTGCGCCGTGTAGTTCGGATTAAACGCCGCCAGGAACAGTGAGCGGTTGGCGCCGGTGAGCTCCGTGGTGTCCGCTGTTGGGACGTAGGGCGTCAGATTGTCGATGGCCCAGTTCGAGTTCTCGTTCTTCTCCCACGTGTAGCGGACCTTGATGGTGACGTCGCCCTTAAAGCCCATCTGCTGCACGACGGTCGGATCGACGTAATACCTGCCGATCACGTTGAATCGCTGGAAGGTGTTGGTCTCGGTCGGGAACTGCCCGCCGTTGACGAGCGCAGGATCGACCAGGGTCACCCCGGGGGGGTTGCTTCCGGTCGTGTTCAGACCGGCGCAGTTGGTTCCAAAGGCGGCCCCGGCGACGATAAGCGGCGCAGAGCAGGGAGTGGTCGTATTTGCCTCGCTCCCGCGGGCGTACAGGTATTCGAGCCTAAGGTCGAACCGGCTCGGAATGACCTTCCAATCGGCGGCAGCCATGAATGTGTGGTAGCGCTGGTTGATGTCGCTGCGCCAGGTGCAGGCCGGGCCGATGATATTCTCGGGATTTAGCGCCGCGCTGGTGGGGCAGCCGTTGAGATCGCCGGTGATGAAGTTGGCCCCGCCGCTGCCGCCCGCAACGTTGAGCCTGCGATCCTCGTAATTGTACGAGACCATCAGCTTTAGAGTCGGTTGGACCATGGCGGCGATTTCCATGCCGGCGTTCCAGCTGTGGTCCCAGCGCAGGCCGAGGGGATTGAAGACGTCGTCGGGATAATCGTCCCACCGCAGGCCGGCGTTGGGCGAGAAGGTGACGAAGCGGCCCGGCGTCCATTCCAGCATGAACTCGGCCTTGTGCCGGTTGCGGTTCGCAATATCGAACTTTCGCATGTTCGATGCGACCTCGGAAAACTGCAGTCCAGGCACTTCTACAAATTCCTCGGCGTTGTACTGATCGTAGCGACGCTGTCCGTAGAGGTAGCTCACGCGCGCATGCACGTACTCGATCGGGTCGAGATCGACCCATGTCTTGCCGGAGTACTCGTTCGTGACATTGACGTCACGCAAATGGCGATCGTAGCGCTCCCAGTAAACTCCGCCGCCGACGCCTGCCCACCCGCTCGCCCCGTGCGGGCGCCAGGTCGCCTCGCCGCTGGCATTGTCCTTGGTGTAGGAAATGGGCAGGGAATTGCGGGCGGAGGCGGCATTGGGCGCGCATACGCCGGTGATGGAGGGGGTACCGCCAGCACAGCCGCTATCGCCCCAGATCCAGTTGTCGATGTGCAAGGACGGCGTGCGGTTGTCGATATCATAGTGACGCCCGCGGATCGTCAGCTGCAGGTCCTTCGTCGGCCGCCCGGTATAGACGCCGTTCCATAGGAAGGTATCGACCTTGCCGTCCAAGCTTCCCACCGGGACGCCGCCGAGCGTGACCGGCGGCATCACGAGTCCGTTGGTTCCGGTGTTCACGAATGCATCGTCCTGCCGCATCGCGTTGTACTGAAACGTGTTGACAAAGCGGCTTGTCCAGAACGGCAGATCCACCGCGGTGCTCGAGGTGATGCCATTGACATTGTTGCTCGGCAGGGGCGTCCAACGCAGGGCGTTCGGCCCGCGATTGACGCCCGTGAACAGACTGCAGGTGAGGCAGAAGGGATTTTCGATGTCGATCTCTTTGACATCGTTGTTGTAGAGGGATCCGCTATATTTCAGGTTTGTCGTCCACCGCGTGCCCCAAAATGTGGTGCCCACGTACTCCCCTTTGGCATCAACGTTCTGCGTCGTGTCGTTGAGCGGCTGGGGAATCTCGATGATGTTGGTCGGCCGATTGCTGCTGATAACGGCAGCATTGGTGTAGCCCCATGACACGCCGGTCGGCCGCAGGCCGGTCCGATGCTCATGGCTATAGTCTACGCCGAAGTCCCAGTCCGGAGTAGGCGTATAGCGGTAGGCTGCTGTTGCCTTGTCTCGCTGCGTGCTCAGTTCAAGAGGGCCGAGATTGTTGTTGATGATGTTCTCGATGTTGGTACGAGCGGTTGCGCCGGCCACCGAGTTCGCATTCGCATTAGGCAATTGGTCTTGCAGCGCTCCCTTGACCGAATTGGGAACGGTCAAAGCGGTCCAAGTACCACCGAAGATGCTCTTCGCGCTGGTGCTGATGAGGTGGGGCGTTTGGTCCCAGCCGAGCGACAAATAGTGCCGCCCGAGCTCAGACGCGTCCAACGTGTAGCTCTGGTTATTGATTCCGACGCTCCGCCCCCAGAAGTCGTAGGCATAGCGGCCGTCGGTGGTGCCGGCCTGCAGATTGATCCAATCGAGGAACGCGCCGGGCAGGACCTGGCCGTATTCCTCGAACTTGGCACGGCTCTGCGCCGTTACCGGCGTGAGCCAGTTGGCCGGCGGCGGCGCCTTGCCGAACCCGCTCCCTGGCCGGTCGCCGAAGAAGCGATCGCCCGTCTCCAAACCGCCGTAGAAATACCACTGCGGCCATTCCGGCACCGCCGCAGCCGCCACCGGCTTCTCCGCCGCGAAGGCCCCGGAAAATGGAACCGCCGCAACCAGGATAGTGCCAAGCAGCAGAATTGACCTTCGCTTTTTAAGAACCTCGCTACGATCTCGCATGTCCGCCCCCCGACGGTTTTAGCTCGCGTATCCCCCTTGCTCGATGTCGCCCCGTGACTCCGTGGCTTTGCTGTTTCTCGTACTCTCAACTCGACCCAGCTGTTGTCGTCGTGTTTGCGCCTCGCTCGATGCTGGCCCTCAGCGGTGGAACCGGGATCCCGAGGGGCTGTTCGAACCATGATGCGTTGAGTGGCAGTTCTGGCACTCGCGATTGAACGCGTAGACCGACGCGGGATTTCGCGGATTGCCTGGGTGCCCGGTGAGATTGGCGTGACACTGCTGGCAGAGACGCGGCCGCGAGATCTTCAGCAGGAAATCGTTGATCGAGCCGTGCGGATCGTGACAGTTCAGGCAGTTCTCGCGTACCGGGGGATGTTCCCACAGGAACGGGCCGCGCTTCTCCGCATGGCATCTGTAGCAATTGTCGTTGACGGTGGCCTCGTTCAGAAGAGCTTCTCCGTAGGTCCCATGCGGATTGTGGCAGCTCGAGCACGTCATCTTGCCTTCGCGAATCGGCATGTGCGACGACCGCCAGATTTCCGCTCGCTTATTCTTGTGACACTGGAAGCAGGTGTCCGACTCTGTCAGCTTGGCCAATTGGAACTTGGGCGTCACGTTCGTCATGATCGTGTGGCAATTGGTGCAGGCGAGCCCGCGCGTCTCATGCGTGCTCCCGCGCCACAGCGTGCGCCTTCCCTTTTCGTGGCATGAAAGGCAGATCGCGTTGTTCTCCTCCGGCGTACGGCTCGGATCGTCCGCCCGGAAGGAGATGATTCCGCCGACCCCGCGGCCGCCGCCGGCGGCGACATGCGCCGAGCCTGGACCATGACAGGTCTCGCACCCGGCTTTCTCCTGGGCGTTGCGGGGATTCTTCAGGAAGATCTTGCCCATGACGGTCTGGCCGAACCGAGTACTTTGGTTCGCATGGCAGCCTGTGCAGACCTGCGACCCGACATAGGTCGCGTCTTCGGGGTTTATTGCCTTCGCCGGCTTGGCCGCCTTGGGCTTTGCTGGCTTAGCCGCCTTCGGCTGCTCGGCTTGCGCCAGCAGAAGCTGCTTGCTTTGCTCCGGCGCAGACTCATCCCCCCCGATCTCGCGCGCGAACTCGCGGAGCGCCAAGTAGGCCTCGTCTGCAGGTGATGAGTGGTATCCTGGGCCGCTCTCGCTAGCAGAGGCTAATTCCCCGGCCGCGCCCTGCTGGACGAAGTTGCGCAGCGCAGAATAGGTGTCGTGATCGATCGGGGTAAAGTTGTGCGGCGACTCGTGCGGGCTGCCGATGCTGACCTGTTCGTCCCCGAGTTGCTGCACGTAGCTCATCAGCTCCAAATAGGTTTCGCTCGAATAATACTTGCCGTGCAATACAAGCTCTTCCGCGCCGAGCGGTTGAGCGAAAACCATTGTCCCGATGACCCCGCCGGCGATCAGCCCGAGCAACTTGTTTTCGGACTCGAAGCTGCCGTGGCTTCGTCGCCCTGGCTCGGGTGAATCAGCGAGAGTCCTGGCTATTTGCATCGAAAGTCGCCCCTGACCACAACTGGATGCAACAGACATCCCCGCGACGCTCGAACAGCGTCGTCCGATTCGTGTCGCGGTGTCAGGGCGATGTTGTTCTTAGAAGGAGCCGCCCAGTTATGCGATTTGTTGCTTATATACGCGACCGACGTTAGGCCGGTGTTACTTTTTCGTCAACGGTACGGCACACGATTCGAACACGGATTCGCAGGACGCCTGACGTTTCTTGCCGCCGCGTGGCAAGTCGGCAACAGTTCGTCGTCTTCAGGTGTAGCAGGCAAACAACACTTAGCGATGGTCGCCCCAGGGAGAAGCTGTTCTGAGAGGCGATGCGATTCTTTATGCATTCAAGGCTGGGCCACGCTCTGCCGGATTAGAAAGCAAGCCCCGTCGGGGAGAGGACCGTGCGGCACCATTGACAATACTGGTGCATCCCAAATAGCCTAATACTCACAAAACAAACGATAATTGGGCGGAATCGCAAGAAAACATCGCCCTGATAACCCGGCATCGCTTCTCAATGAAACGATCAGGACCGGGACCTGTATCGCGTCCACGTATGTGACCGAGGCCCACTGATCCCATGCTTCGACGGAGCCTGTCTCTGCCACGCACTCTGCAGATCAGGACGTCGGTGAAAATGGGATCGGGAGCGAATGACGCTCAGAGCCTTCTCCGTAGTCTCGCGACGATGAGGAGATGGGAATGCGACTCCCCCGAAATTGGAGCACTTTCGAATCGATGACGTTGACCGTTGCAGCTGGGGCCATGGCCGCTCTCGCAGCGATCGTGGTCGCGGCTGCGGCGCTGACAATGGCCCCCCCACGGGCGGCCGAGCGATGCCACGTGAGTCCCGGAGGCGGCGGCAAGCTCACGTCGACCGGCCAGAAATACAAGAGATAATTGGCTCACCCTGCAAAGGAGCTTGTTCGAGGGGCAAAGGATTCTCCCTTCCGAGCGGCTGACTTTCGGCAGAGCAGGATCGCTCCGGGGCCAGCACCCTTGCAGGGCATTTTCCTGTGCGGGATGGAGTCCGTCATCTATTTTGGAACACGAATCCGAATTTGATTCAGGTCAATGTCGGCGTATGCCGCTCTGCTGAGATGGGGGGCCTGCGAGGATGCACAGGATGTGTTCTTCGGGGGCTCTATCAGAGAGGGTCAGTCGCTGAAAAGCGACAGGATTGGCCGACGTGAAAGCCACTGATGTCATGGTCACCACAGTCGTCACTGTGGGCCCGGAGTGCTCGGTGCAGGATGTGGCCGAAACGCTGCTGGAGCATCGGATCAGTGCCGTGCCCGTCGTGTCAAACGGCGGAGCCTTGGTCGGGATCGTCAGTGAGGGCGATTTGATACCGCGCACCGAAACGGATACCGAGCGGCGCCGGTCCCGGTGGCTCGCACTGCTGATCGGAGCTCAGCCGCTCGCGGCCGAATTCGTAAAGTCGCATGCGTGCAGGGTTGCTGACGTCATGACACGCGACGTCATCGTTGCAACTCCCGACACGCCGCTGCGCCATATCGCTGCGTTGCTCGAAAAAAATGGCATCAAGCGGGTCCCTATCGTGAGCAACGGAAAGTTGGTTGGGATCGTCAGCCGTGCCAATCTGGTTCAAGCGCTGGCTAGCGCGCGCAAGGAGATCAAAGCAGCTGCCGCGACCAGCGACCGGATGATTCGCGAGGAACTGCTGTCGCGTTTGCGCACGGAGCCGTGGGCGAGAACCTCTCGGCTCAATGTGATCGTTCACGACGGAACAGTTGAGCTATGGGGGGCCGTCCGCTCTCGGGCAGAGAAACAAGCGATCCATCTGGCAGCCGAGTTGACGCCTGGAGTTCGCGCAGTCAACGACAATCTCATCGTAGAATCCATCGCGTCTGCATTACAAGTCGCTATCGCATGACATCAAGTTCGTGCTTTTGATCACGGGGAGGCGGTATCGTGATCATCTCGGTGCTGGTAGCATTCGCCAGCACTATGCCGGGAGCCAAGCGTGTCGACCTATTTTTTGTACCGGCAAAGAACGATCCGATGGCTGCGATGCCGAGTGCGATGCCGGCTTGGCCTTTTCTTGCCATTGCGTGTCCGACCTGCAGCGCTGAGCACGAAAGCATGGCGCGGTGATCGTGAGACCGGCCCCCAGAGCGAAGTGCGCTCCTGCCGAAACGCGGGGCGGCCGGCGGGCGGGACGCTGAAATGGCAGCCCCCAAGCACCAGTCCTCGTGAAGAACTTGGTTTCAAGGCGATTCTAGCTGAGCGGCGAAGGCGAGCGCGATCAGGATTCTGAGCAACAAAAGCCTCAACCATCTTGAGGAGGCGGCGGAAGCGGCGAAGGCGAGCGCGATCGGGACCTGTCGAGTTGGCTCGTCGCCGGCATTGTGCCGGCGGTTAATGACCATCCATCGATGCAAGCCAGAGCACCAGCTAGCGCTCTACGACTTCGGGCGTCGTAATCCGCGATGACAGCCGGCTTCGAAGCTTGAGGGTCTTTGATGTCTTCCAGAGCGACAACGACGGTTTCGGCGGTCAATCCGTGCCGAACCGCATTTCGCCGGACCGCCGCTTGCCAGCTTCGGTGTTCGGACCGGTGCTGCTGTTGCCTTGATTGGCCTCGACCTGTCGAAAACGAGGTCATTGGCTTGTGCAGCCCTCGACAGTTTTGCAGGCGGAACTCCCCTCATCGATGCCTGGATCAAGGGTCGTGGTGGCTGGCCCTTGCTGGGACGCTTCCGTCGCGGTTGCAGATCCAAGCTCGAGGCCTCCACTGATCGGGGTGGCCGTGCCATTGACCCGCGTGTGCTGCCAGAGCCTGAGCGCGACTGGAAGAGGATCAATGTGGTTCTTGCACCACCACGCGGCCTCGTCACCCTGGCGATGAAGCTCGCGGTGGTGGACCCGACACACCGGGACGGTGAACTCATCGCTGACTCTGTGTCCGAGTGCACGAGGTTGCATAAACGTGAGGTGATGCGGATCCGACGGCGTCCGGCCGCATACTAGGCACGCCTGCTGGGACACGAACTTCCGGTGCTCCTTATCGCGCAGGCGAACTGTTTTGGCCAAGGCGCGGACCGCGCCATTGCGAGGCGGCTTACCGGACACTTTCGAAGCTTTCTGGCCATTGCCCGCATCAGGCCGACCGGCGGGCATCACATTTGGGACGGAGACAGCATTGGATGGTTCGCTAGGACCCTCGCCGTCGCCGATGGTCGAGAGTCTCGTTTGAAATTGCTCTTCGACAATTCGAGCATCATCCGATGTTAGCGTGTTCTTGGCGGAAAGATTCTGACGCGCCCAGAAGGCCGCCTCATCGGTTGAATTGATGGCGACCAGTTGACCGAGTAAGCGTTCCCGAAGAATTGCCGATTGATCGGACCTGAGAACGGGTCCCCCCGAACGCGCAGCGAGCTTTGCGCGAGCCCGTGCCGCAACTGCTGTATCGCCGGTTGATTGGCTGCGATGATCGGATCGGGGCGGCTCCACAACTTCGGTTTTGGATGGTGCATCGAGGTCCGGCGCGTCAAGATCATCTTCCCCAGCAATGCCGACAAGCGTGAACAGCGCATAGCGCCGGGCATAAGTGAGTGCCGCTCCCATTCGCTGCGCCGAGGCTATATCGGCGATCGGACAGACCGGCCATTCCGAGGAGATCCATTCGCCGGACGAATGAGCAAGGACAGTTGTGAGGCGAAGAAGCCCGGCATCTTTGTCGATCGCGGTGGTCTGGATTGTCGCAATCTCATGCCGGCCAAGGCCCTTGCGGACAATGTCCAGACCACTCGACAACGGGGCGTAGCGGAAGGTGCGGTCTCCTTCACGGGGGAAGGGGGATCGGATTGTGGCAACAAGCGACTTCTCTGGATTGGTCAGTTCCGCTTGCGCCTTGGCAAGCGCTGCCGCGATGGTGCCGATGGATTCACTGCAGCAGTGCATGGCTGCCCTCTACGCTCAAGACATCAAAGCTCACCGCACCGGATTTGGATCGTTTGGCTCGGATGCCATGGCCGATCGCTTCTTTGGCGTCCTCGGGCATAAGGGCCTTAAGCTCCGTCTTGGCATTCTCATGCTCGAGGTGGCCCTCGCGTGTGCGCCGAAACACACTGGAGAATTCGGCCCATGCATTTGACGCACTCATATCGACGATCCGCACTGCCTCAATGCGAGCTCGCGGTGGCTCGACGCCGAAGAGGCGAGGGCGCTCGCCGCTCTCGACGCAGCGCCAGAATTTCTTTTCCGCCGTCAAAAGGAGGTGCTGATAGAGCGAATCGGCTGGTATCTTGATCTCGACCCACTTGCCGCCGCCGGTGATAATCGACAGCACTGCGGCGGTGGCATTGGTGACCCACATGTTGTGCTGGAGCTGGGCCATGTGCTTCTCCGCCGCTGCCTCCTCCGAGAACGACCACGGCAGCATGAATTTCGCTTCGAACACTGCGCCGGTGCCTTCGACAATCCCGTCCAACGTGGCAGCCATCCAGCGGATTACCGGGTGGCGGATCCAGCTTTCGGCATCTTTGACGACCTGCCCCGTCGTGCGCTCGTACCACTGCCGGTTCAGGTGTTCGGTCGCGAGCCCGAGCTGGACGAGCAGATTGCCCGACAGGTCTTCCGGTTCCGTCTCGCCTCGCTTCTCCCGCCAGAGGCGCTGCAGGGCGGCCTCGTCGTTGCCCATGATGGTCCGGGCGTCGGAGCCGCCGATGAAGCCGTTCCGCCTTGACATGTGGTTTGGTTGCATGTGGCCACTCCTGTTCTTATTTAAATATAAACAAGTTTATATTTTATCAACCTGGCTGCGTCAAGCACCCGTTTTATTCACGTCAAAGTTGTGTCACCCGTGATTACTCCCTCACAGTGCAGGGCAGCGCGGGGTCTTCTCGAATGGAGCCAACAGGATCTCGCAACGACCGCGGGTGTAAGCCAGGTGACGGTCCATCAGTTTGAGGCGGGATCGACCCAACCGCGCCGCGCCACCCTTGATGTCATTAGGCGTGCTTTCGAGAACGCCGGCGTCGAATTCATCGACGAAAATGGCGGGGGCCCCGGCGTTCGCCTTCGGAAGCCAGCAAAAGAAAAGCCGAGAAAATGAGGACCGCGCCCCCCGGCTGAAGACTCTCAGGAGCGGGCGAGAAAGCTTGTACGTCCTACCATGGAGGCAGGTGGTGCCCAGCGCAGGGCTCACGCCGCGATGTCGGCGGTTGCAATTTCCTCAACCACGAAACGATACTGCCGGTCGCGGCCGTTGCTCGCCCACCAGCATTTCCGCTCGTCGTCGTACCCATAGTCGCCCCAAAGAAGGCCGTGTAGGCAAGGCTTGCGGCCCAAGCGGTTGCCGCGATCGTCGAAAATGCGACTGCTCAGGAGTGCGGACGAACCGTGCAGCCGGCAGCGCCGCGCCACCGGCGCTCGACCACCTCCTGCTCGTTCTCGGGAATGGTCTGCGGGTCGGTGCCGCTCGCCTGCAGGTGGTTGCGCAACGCGGTCATGACGAGCGCCTCGACCTCGGCGGCGGGCACGCGCTCGATCGATCCAGCCGGTTGGATCGTTTGCGGCTTGTTCCGCAGCACCGCCTGTCGGTAGCGCGCGCCGCCTTTGTTGGTGTGGCTCGGGCTCATGCCGGCGCAGAATGCTTTTAAAAAAACCGACTTTCCTGATGCTGTGAGGAAAGCCCTCTCATGCGGCGCGTCGAGGCTGGCACCGGCACCGTCATGATCATCGCGCGTGATCGGCGGCAGGGCCCACCCGTGACGCGCCCTTCTCGGATAGCCGCAAAAATATCGGCCTCTTGTCGAGCCCACTCAGCCTCACGACCCGTATACGCACCACGACGATGCGCAGCATAGAGCTGATCGATCTGAGTGCGAGTGTAGATTGGCTTCTTGGACGGCGTCGACCTGGCCCGTCCAGAAGCTTGGGTACCGCCGGCGCGTTCCTCTTGCAAAAAACCGCGAAAGAACGCGATCACTCTATTGGCGTTACCGCTTGCGACCGCCTCGTTCAGCAACGCCTGCCGAACACGTCCAGTATAAGGATCGACCCCCAGTAAAAATCGGTGCCAGTAAGGATCGCGGTCGATCTCCTGGTAGTTTGGAATCGCCGCCGCAACCTGCTGATCGAGACGGTGCCGCGCCTCGCGCGCGAGTCGCTCGCGCAATTCAGCGTTCTGTTGCTCAAGATTTTGTAGGTGAGGCGCGACTGACCTAATCCGCGTGCGCGCGTTTCATCAAGGATTGAACGAAATCGGCTGCCATCAAGTCACCGTCATTGCCGCATGCGGCACATCCGCGTCCGGGTTCGCGGCAAAGGCCGCAACCTCCTGGGTTTCACCCCTCAAGAAAGTGGCCAAATGAAGCCAGCGGCCGAACACGGTCGCAGATGATCTTAGTAATCGCCAGCATGGGCACCGAGAAGATGGCGCCCGGAATACCCCGCGCGGGCAGGTGGAAGCGCGACTATTATCCCTAAGGGACATCCCGGAGGGGCAAGCTTTGCTAGGCGGGGGAATGCGGGTTAAAAGACTTGGTGGGGGCCACTGTGGCGACCGAAGTGTTGCCGCGATGACGATATTTTATCGGAGACTGTTTACGTGCGCACCCGCCCTGCCGACCTGACGCCGCTTGTCGATCTAACCCGGGTGAAGGGAATCGGCCCGGTGCGCACGGAGCGGCCGATCTATGTCGACCTCCTGCCCCCCTGCAACAATGCCTGCCCTGCCGGCGAGAACATTCAGGCCTGGCTCGCCCATGCGCGGGAGGGCCGCTACCGCGAGGCGTGGCTGGCGCTGGTGAAAGACAATCCCCTGCCCGCTGTCCACGGCCGCGTCTGCTACCACCCGTGCGAGGATCACTGCAATCGCAAGGAACTCGACAGCGCCGTCAGCATCCACGCCATCGAGCGGTTTCTCGGCGACCGGGCCGGAGAGGAAGGCTGGCGGCTCCCAATCGAGGCGCCGCCTTCCGGCAAGCGCGTCCTCGTCGTGGGCGCCGGGCCAAGCGGCCTCTCGGCGGCCTACCATCTCGCGCGACTAGGGCACAAGGTCGAGATCCGCGAGGCCGGTCCGCTCCCCGGCGGAATGATGCATTTCGGCATTCCCGCGTATCGCATGCCGCGCGCCGAGCTGATGAAGGAGGTCAAGCGGATCGAGGAGATGGGGGTCAGAATCGCCGTCAATCACAAGGTCGAGGACCTCGCCGCCGAAATGACCGAAGGTGCGTTCGATGCGGCGTTCGCGGCGATCGGGGCGCATGTCTCGAAGCACGTCGACATCCCGGCACGCGACGCCGCCCACGTCCTTGATGCAGTGAGCTTGCTCCGCGGCGTTAGCACGGGCGAGGTGCCGCGCCTCGGCCGACGCGTCATTATCTATGGCGGTGGCAACACGGCGATGGACGCCGCGCGAACGGCCCGGCGCCTCGGCGCCGAAGAGGCGCTGATCGTCTACCACCGCGATCGCGCCCACATGCCGGCACACGCCTTCGAGGCCGACGAGGCGATCGAGGAGGGCGTCAAGATCAAGTGGTTGACGAGCATCAAAGAGATCGTCGGACCGTCGCTGACCGTCGAGATCATGGAGCTCGACGCGAACGGCCGTCCGCGGCCGACGGGACAGTTCGAGAAGCTCGAAGCCGACGCGGTCGTTCTGGCACTCGGCCAGCAGACCGACAGCACCTTCTTGAAGCGCGTGCCCGGCGTCGAACTTAGGCCGGACGGAACCGTGATCGTCGGTCCCGGCATGATGACCGGACATGCCGGCCTTTTCGCCGGCGGCGACATGGTGCCCGGCGAGCGGACGGTGACGGCCGCGGTCGGTCACGGCAAGAAGGCGGCCCGCCACATCGATGCGTGGCTCCGCGGCGCCGACTACCGTTCGTTGCCGAAACACCCGATCGTCGAATTCGACATGCTGCACCTGCCGATCTACAGCGACGCCGAGCGCTCCGAGCAGCCGCGGCTGCCCGCAGTGGCGCGAGCCGGCGGCTTCGCCGAGGTGATGGCGGGACTGAACGAAACGGAGGCGCTCTACGAGGCGAAGCGCTGTCTCTCCTGCGGCAACTGTTTCGAGTGCGACCAGTGCTTCGCGGCATGTCCCGAGGACGCCATCGAGAAGCTCGGCCCCGGCCGGCGCTACCGCTACCTCTACGACCGCTGCACCGGCTGCGCCGTCTGCTTCGACACCTGCCCCTGCCACGCCATCGATATGATTCCCGAACCGGCCTGAGCCAAGAGGCAAGCGATGCAGCCCGAAACCGACACGATCGACGGCAACACCGCGGTCGCGCACGTCGCCTACCGGGTCAATGAGGTGTGCGCGATCTACCCGATCACCCCGTCCTCGACCATGGCCGAGCTCGCCGATGAGTGGTCGGCGGCGGGCGTCAAGAACATCTGGGGGAACGTCCCTGTCGTCCAGGAAATGCAGAGCGAAGGCGGCGCCGCCGGCGCCGTGCACGGCGCCCTGCAGTCGGGCGCGCTGACGACGACCTTCACCGCCTCGCAGGGCCTGATGCTGATGCTGCCGAACATGTTCAAGATCGCCGGCGAACTGACCTCGACCGTCTTTCACGTAGCGGCGCGGGCGCTCGCGACCCAGGCGCTCTCGATCTTCGGCGATCATTCCGACGTAATGACGGCGCGGACGACGGGGTTCGCGCTCCTCTCGTCAGGCTCGGTGCAGGAGGCGCACGACGCGGCGCTGATCGCGCAGGCCGCCACGCTCGAATCGCGCATCCCGTTCTTGCATTTCTTCGACGGCTTCCGAACCTCGCATGAGGTCAACAAGGTCACGCTCCTCTCCGACGATCAGATTCGGGCAATGATTAGCCAGGACCTGGTGCGCGCTCATCGCGGGCGCTCGCTCACGCCCGAGGCGCCGGTCGTCCGCGGGACGGCGCACAACCCGGATACGTTCTTCCAGGCGCGCGAGACGTCGAACCCATGCTACGCGCGCGTGCCGGCGATCGTGCAGTCCGCCATGGACCACTTCGCCGCGCTGACCGGCCGAGCCTACAGGCTGTTCGAGTACGATGGGCCGGCCGACGCCGAGCGGGTGATCGTGCTGATGGGCTCCGGTGCCGAGACGGCTCGCGAGGCCGCGGCCTTCCTGCGGAAGGCCGGGGAACTGGTCGGCGTGTTGCAGGTTCGCCTGTATCGCCCGTTTTCGGCCGGGCATTTCCTCGCCGCCCTGCCGGAGTCCTGCCGGGCGGTCGCGGTCCTGGAGCAGGTCAAGGAGGCAGGGGCGCCGGGTGAGCCGCTCTATGTCGACGTGGTGACCACGCTGGCTCAGGCGGTTGGCGCCGGCAAGCGTCGTACGATGCCGCGTGTGATCGGCGGACGCTACGGTCTCGGATCAAAGAACTTCAACCCGGCACAGACCAAGGCCGTCTTCGACGAATTGACCAAAGCAGAGCCGAAGAACGGCTTCACCGTCGGTATTGAGGACGACGTCTCACACACCGGCCTCGCGGTCGATCCGAGCTTTTCCATCGAGCAGGACGATGTCGTGCGCGCGCTCTTCTACGGTCTCGGCGCCGACGGCACGGTCGGGGCGAATAAGAACAGCGTCAAGATCATCGCCGAAGATCCGGCGATGTATGCGCAAGGCTATTTCGTTTACGATTCTCACAAGTCTGGCGCGCAGACCATCTCCCACCTCAGGTTCGGCAAGCGGCCGATTCACTCGCCTTACCTGATCGAGTCGGCGAACTTCGTCGCGTGCCATCAGGCGGCCTTTCTTGATCGCATAGACATGCTGCGCCTCGCCGCCGACGGCGGCACGTTCCTGCTCAACACCCCCTACGGGGCCGACACCGTATGGGACCGGCTCCCTCGTTCGGTGCAGGTGCAGATCCTGGAGAAGAAGCTTCGCGTCTTCGTGATCGATGCCTCTAAGGTGGCGCGCGAAACGGGCCTCGGCGGACGCGTCAATACAGTCTTGCAGACCTGCTTCTTCGCGATCTCCGGCGTCTTGCCGCGTGAGGAAGCAATCGCGCGCATCAAGCACTCGATCGAGAAAAGCTATGGCTCCAAGGGCGCCGACGTGGTGCGCAGAAATTTCGAGGCCGTGGATCACACACTCGCGCATCTTTTCGAAATGAGCTTGCCCACCACTGCGACGAGCGCCTTCGACCGGCCGCCAGTCGTTCCGGCGGATGCGCCAAGGTTCGTGCGCGAGGTCACGGCCATGATGCTCGCCGGCCGCGGTGACGAATTGCGGGTAAGCGAAATTCCGGATGACGGGACTTACCCAACCGGCACCGCGGCATTCGAGAAGCGCAATATCTCCGATAGTGTCGCTGTGTGGGAGCCAGATCTCTGCATCCAATGCGGTCAATGCAGCTTCGCCTGCCCGCACAGCGTCATCCGCGCCAAATACTATAACGAGGACGAGCTCGACAGCGCTCCTGTCGGCTTCAAATCGGCCCCGGTTAATTCGCGCGGCAACCCCGACGTGCGCTTCTCACTGCAATTCTATCTTGAGGATTGCACGGGCTGCGGCATCTGCGTCGAGGTCTGCCCGGCGCACAGCCCGCGCGACCCCGGGGTGAAGGCAGTCAACCTCGGGCCGAAGGCGCCGATCCTCGAACAGGAGCGCGCCAGCATCGCCTTCTTCGAGATGCTACCGACGAGCGATCGCGCGCGAATCGATTTCGCCAATGTGCGCGGCGTCCAATTCCTGCAACCGCTGTTCGAATTCCCCGGCGCCTGCGCTGGATGCGGCGAGACGCCGTATCTCAAGCTCTTGTCGCAGCTGTTTGGCGATCGCATGCAAGTCGCCAACGCGACTGGTTGTTCATCAATCTATGGCGGCAGCCTGCCCGTGACGCCCTGGACCAAGGACGCCAACGGGCGCGGGCCCGCGTGGTCCAACTCGCTGTTCGAAGATAATGCCGAGTTCGGCCTCGGTTTTCGCCTCGCGGCAGACAAACACCTTGAGCTTGCGACCACGCTTCTCCGCGAGCTTGCGCCGGCCGTCGGAGGGGAACTGGCCCGATCGATTTTGGAGGCACCCCAGGTACACGAGTCCGAACTCCGCGTGCAGCGTGCGCGCGTTACGCTCCTGAAAGAAAGACTCACCGCGATCGATAGCGAGGCCGCACGGGATCTGTTGTCCGTCGTCGACCACCTCGTTCGTCGCAGCGTCTGGATCGTCGGCGGCGACGGCTGGGCCTATGACATCGGATATGGCGGGCTCGACCATGTGCTGGCGAGCGACCGCGATATCAATATTCTGGTCCTCGACACAGAGGTCTATTCCAACACGGGCGGTCAGGCATCCAAGGCGACGCCGCTCGGCGCTGTGGCGAAATTCGCCGCCGCGGGTAAGCGCGTGGCGCGCAAGGACCTGGCACTCCAGGCGATTGCCTATGGCAATGTCTATGTGGCGCAAGTGGCGATGGGCGCCTATCCGCAGCAAACGCTGCTCGCATTTCGCGAAGCGGAGGCTTATCCGGGCCCCTCGCTTATCATCGCTTACAGCCACTGCATCGCGCACGGCTACGATCTGCGCTACGGCATGAAGCAGCAGGATCTCGCAACCGCTAGCGGCTACTGGCCGTTGTTCCGCTACAACCCGGTCATGCGCAAGGTCGGCGAGAATCCATTCCGACTCGATTCGCCGCGTCCGACGATCCCGTTCAAGGACTATGCCTACAATGAACTGCGCTACCGGTCGCTGGCCAACACCAATCCCCAGGTCGCCGAAGAATTGCTCGCCGTCGCCCAACAGGTCGTGACAGAGAAGTATCGACAATATGCGGAGCTGGCGGCGCGGGACGCCGCCCGGTTCCACCCTGACACCGGCGATTTCGATCGCCCCGAATAGACGCGCCGGTCGGTTCGACCCGGGCTGGCTTCGGATTGGGACGACAATAGGAAGCGCAGATGGATCTGACGACGCCATACATGGGGCTGATGCTCAAGAACCCGTTGATCGCTTCGGCCTCACCGCTCAACTCCGACCTCGGGAATCTCCGCCGGCTGGAGGATGCAGGTGCGGCAGCGGTCGTGTTGCCCTCGGTTTTTGAGGAGCAGATAATGGCCGAGCGGCGCGACATCGAGTTGTCCACCGAATCGGCGGCTGCCGGCTTCGTCGAGGCGCAAACCTTCGCGCCGCGCATCGACTACAGTTTCGGGCCGGAGCGCTATCTCGACATCGTACGCCGCGCCAAGGCGGCGATCGGTATCCCGGTGATCGCCAGCCTGAACGGCGTGTCGTACACGGGCTGGGTCGACTACGCCCGCGGGCTGCAGCAGGCCGGCGCCGATGCGATCGAGCTCAACATCTATTTCATTCCCGCCGATCTTGCCATGACCGGCCGGGACGTCGAGCGACAGTATCTCGATGTCCTGGCGGCGGTAAAGGCCTCGGTATCGCTGCCCGTTGCGGTCAAGATCGGGCCCTACTTCAGCGCGGTGGGCGCCATGGCGCGGGCCCTCGCGGACGGCGGTGCGGACGGGCTGGTATTGTTCAATCGATTCTATCAGCCCGATATCGACTTGGCGACGCTTCGCCTCAAGCTAGATCTCGAACTGAGCACGCCCGCCGAGATCCGGCTGTCGCTCCTTTGGATCGCGATCCTGCACGGGCGGGTCTCGGTATCGCTCGCCGCGAGCACCGGCGTCGAATCGGCGGACGAAGTTTACAAATACCTGCTCGCTGGCGCCGACACGGTGATGACCACCTCGTCGCTGCTGCGTCACGGCGTCCACCACATGGGCGGACTGCTCGATGGACTTGTCGGGCTTCTCGCTGCGCGGGAGTTTTCCTCGGTCGCGGAAGTCCGCGGTCGCATGAGTCAAAAGAACTTGGCGGACCCAACCGCGTTCGAGCGGGCGAATTACATTCAGATTCTACAACGTTATCGAT
>WNGB01006181.1_pt1 | contig 17877 bp, 12 predicted proteins | sample 5400681 | NCBI WGS metagenome assembly WNGB01 (sample SAMN13153367, study PRJNA577476) | soil metagenome | isolation source: 115 cm soil or saprolite under grassland replicate 2 | place: USA:California | collected 2016-06-15 | reverse complement strand
GGCGTCCGCGGCTCGATCCAGATGCGGTTGGTCTTGTTCGGAATCACGTCCATCTTGCCGGCGAGCTGCGGCACCCAGAAGCTGTGGATCACGTCGACGGACTCGAGGGTGACGAAGGTCGGGGCGGGGCTGGCCGGATCGCTCACGGGCACGTGGAGCTCATTGGCGGTGACCACACCGAACTGTTCTCGATGCCCCAGATGTAGCGCGCGGTCACGAGGAAGAGCACGATCACGATGAGGAACGGCACCACCGTCCACGCCAGCTCGATCCGCATGCTCCCGTACACTTGGGGCGGCTCGCTCGGGCGATCCGCGGTCCGGCGCCGGAAGCGAACGATGGTGTAGACGGTGACCCCGCCCACGACGAGGAAGATGACGCCGGTGATGCCGAGCACGAAGAAGGCGATCTCGCGGATGGCGAAGGCAGGGGTGGACACCGGCGCGAACATGTTCGGCGTCGGACCTTGCCCGTCGACGGCCGCCCCGAGGCCGGGCAGGGCGACGACGAGCGCGCAGAGGAGGCCGACTCGGCGAAGCACGCGCGAACTATAGACCCGCTACCGGTCGCCGGTCAACGGCGCGTGTGAATGCTGGCCTTCGCGGGCCACTTGAGGGACACTCGCAATCCGGCGGTTCATGATGGACGCCGTAGCCCAAACGCAACACGGGACGCGTGGCCGCTCGATACGACGTCGTCACCAGGGAGATGGAGCGGTCACTCGGAGAGGAGAGCCGTCATGAGCCTGACCGGGAAAGTCGCCATCGTCACCGGCGGCAACAGCGGAATCGGCACGGCGATCGTGCGGGGGCTGGCCAAGCAGGGCGCGCTCATGCAGAGCAGTCCGGGGCTCTAGAGTGAACGATCCCTCTCCGCATGTCGTGATCCTGGGCGCCGGGTTCGGCGGCGTGGGCGCGGTGAAGGAGCTGACCAAGGCCCGGGTGAGAGTGACCCTGATCGACCGGAACAACTACCACACGTTTCAACCGCTGCTGTATCAGGTGGCGACCGATGTCCTCGCTTCCAGCGAAGTGGGCTTCCCGGTGCGCGAGATACTGCACGGCCATCCCGAGTGGGCGTTTCACAAGGTCGCGGTGACCGGCGTGGATCTGGCGCGGAAGCAGGTGGCGGTGGAAGGGATGGCCCCCATCGGCTACGACTATCTCGTCATCGCCCTCGGCGCGGTGGTGAACTTCTTTGGCACCAAGGGCGCCGCGGAACACGCGCGGCCACTCTATACCATGCGCGACGCCGTCCGATTGAAGGCGCACATTCTCGGGAAGTTCGAAGAGGCCGACCGGAACCCGGCGCTGATCGAGGACGGCGTCCTGACCTTCTGCGTGGTGGGCGGCGGGGCGACCGGTGTCGAAGTGGCGGGGGCGCTCTCCGAGCTGGTGCGCATGGAGATGAGGGACGACTATCCCAATGTAGCCGTGGAGAGGACGGAGGTGCATCTGTACGAGATGGGGCCGCGGCTGCTCGGCGCCTTCACCCCCAAGCTGCAGGCGTATGCGCAGAGAGCCCTCGAAAAGCGCGGCGTGCACGTGCACACGGGCGAAGGCGTGGTGGAGATCGAGCCCACGCGCGTGCATCTCAGATCGGGGGGCGTGATCAAGGCGCATACGCTGGTGTGGGGCGCGGGTCTGCAGGCCAATCCTCTGGTGGCATCGCTCGGTCTCGAGCTGGTCAAGGGGCGGGTGCCCGTGAATCCGGATCTGCGCCTCGCCGGTCATCCTGAGGTGTTCGTGGTAGGCGATGTCTCGATTTTCACCGATGGCCGGACGAATCGGCCGCTGCCCCAGTTGGGTTCGGTGGCGAAGCAGGCGGGCACGCGGGCGGGCCGGAACATCGCGCGCCTCGTCCGCGGTGAGCCGACGCAGCCCTTCACCTATCGAGACAAGGGCACCATGGGGGCGATTGGCCGAGGCGCGGCGGTGGTGGAGATGCCTTTCGGCCTGACGGTGACCGGCTATCTCGCGTGGTGGATGTGGCTGGGCGTGCACCTCGTCCTGCTCTCCGGGGGCGAGGCGAAGTTGCTGACCTTCCTCGACTGGCTGTGGAGCATGCGGCTGCGCCAACGCGGGAAGCGTATCGTCGTCGAATAGTCTCGGGCGCCCTTTTTCTGCTGGCAAGGTAGCGTGACGTGGGCTACACTGCCGCCAACACGATGCCGAGAACACGAGCTCGACAGCGACGGAGGGGGAATCGCATGAACGTCCGTGATCCCTTCGCCGGTCGAGGAAGCGATTCGATCTCGACCCCCCAGACGTGTCCCAGCCGGACCAGCCCCCAGATCCGCTCCATGCCGACCAGCTCGATTGTCCGCATGGTCGGGTGGCTGCTCGTGGTGGCAGCCGCGGGGTTCAGCGCGGGATGCAAGGAGTCGCCCAAGGCAACCGCGCGGCCGCCCGAGCCAGTAAAGGTTGCTCCGGTGGTGCAGAGGGACGTGCCCATCTACGCGGAGTGGGTGGGAACGACCATCGGCTATGTGACGGCGCAGATTCGAGCGAGGGTGTCCGGCTACCTGATCTCCCAGAACTACAAAGAAGGCACCGTGGTCAAGGCGGGCGCTCTTCTCTTCCAGATCGACCCCCGCCAGTATCAGAACGCGGTGAATCAGGCCAAAGCCCAGCTGCGCACGGCGGAGTCTCAGCTCGACCAGGCCAAGGCCACGGTGGCGCAGGCCGAAGCCGATGTGACGAGGGCCGAGGCGAACCAGAAGAAGACGGCGCTCGAGGTCGAGCGCTACCGGCCGCTCGCCGGCCGCGGATCGGTGAGCCAGCAGGAGCTGGACAATACCGTCCAGAACAACGAGGCGAATCTCGCCACCCTGGAGGCCAACCGGGCCAGCGTGGTGAACGCCAAGGCCGGGGTGACCAAGGCGCAGGCGGAGATCGCGCGCGCGCAGGCCTCGCTGGACGAAGCCCAGCTCAACCTCAGCTGGACGAAGGTCACCTCGCCCATCAACGGCATCGCGGGGATCAAGAACGCGGATATCGGCGATCTGATCGCCACCAGTACGACCCTGACCGCGGTGTCCCAGGTCAATCCGATCTACGTCCAGGTCGGCATCGCCGAGCAGGAGTACCTGCGGTGGAAGCAGCGGCCCGCCGCGGCCGACGAGGTCGAGCGGAAGAGCGACCTCGACATCATCCTCTCCGACGGGTCGAACTATCCGCACCGCGGCACCGCCGAGATCGTCGATCGTCAGGTGGGCGTGACCACCGGCACCATCAGCGTCAGGGGAGTGTTCCCGAATCCCGGCGACCTGCTGCGTCCCGGTCAGTTCGCCAAGGTGCGGGCCGTGGTGGACCTCCGGAAAGGGGCGCTCCTCGTCCCCCAGCGGGCGGTACGGGAGATCCAGGGAAACTACGAGGTCGGGGTGGTCGGTGCCGACGAGTCGGTGGATCTTCGCAAGGTTCAGGTCGGAGAGCGCGTCGGCTCTCTCTGGATCATCGCGCAGGGATTGAAGCCCGGCGAGCGGGTCATCGTCGAAGGTCTCGACAAGGTGAGGACGGGTGAGAAGGTCAAGGCCATGCCGGCGGATCCGGAGCCCGCGGCGCCCATGAGCAGGCCCACGCCTGCGCCGGCACCGCCCGCGCCGGCCGGCCAGAGCCCCGCCCCCACGGGGCGCGGTCAGACGAAGTAGCGGGGCGGACCCCGCGCATGGCCAAGTTCTTCATCAATCGGCCCATCGTGGCCATGGTCATCTCCATTCTCATGGTGATCATCGGCCTCGTCGTCATGCTCCAGCTCCCCGTCGCGCTCTATCCCGAGATCGCGCCACCCGAGATCCTCCTCACCGCGATCTATCCCGGGGCCGACGCGGTGACGCTCGAGCAGTCGGTGGCCACGCCCATCGAGCAGCAGATGAGCGGGGTCGACAACATGATCTACATGTACTCGACCAATATGGCCAGCGGCAGCCAGATGCAGCTGCGCGTGGACTTCGACGTGACCACGAATCCGAGCACCGACCAGGTGCTCACCAATCTGCGCTACACCCAGGCCGCCTCCCAGCTCCCGTCGCAGGTGGTCTCCCAGGGGGTGACGGTCAAGAAGTCCACCACCAGCCCACTGGGGCTCTTCGTTCTCTACTCCCCGAAGGGTACCTACGACCAGCTCTTCCTCAGCAACTACGGCTACGTCAATCTCAATGACCCCATGACCCGTGTCCCCGGCGTGGGGCAGGTGCTGATCTTCGGCGCCGCCCAGTATGCCGTCCGGTTCTGGGTCAAGCCCGACACGCTGGCCAAGCTCGACATCACGGTGAGCGAGATCGTCAATGCCATCCAGACGCAGAACACCGTGAATCCCGCGGGCCAGGTCGGCGGCAACCCGGTGCCGCCCGGGCAGGAATTCACCTATACGGTGCGCGCGCTGGGGCGACTGCAGAGCGTCGACGACTTCGAGAACGTGGTGGTCAAGGCGGCCCCCGATGGCTCGATCGTGCGGGTGAGGGACGTGGCCCGGGTCGAGCTCGGCGCGCAGAACTACACCATGCAGGGCAGCCTGAACGGACGCCCCGGGGCCATCATCGCCATCTACCAGCTGCCCGGCTCCAATGCCATCGACACCATGAAGGCCGCCACGAAGCTGATGGACGAGGCCAAGGCGCGGTTTCCCAACGACCTCGACTATGTGACCGCCCTCGATACCACGCTGGCGGTGAGCGAAGGCATCAGAGAGATCGTGAAGACGCTGGTCGAGGCGCTCATCCTGGTGGTGATCGTCGTCTTCATCTTCCTCCAGGGATTCCGGGCCACCCTCATCCCGCTCCTCGCGGTGCCGGTCTCGCTCGTCGGCACCTTCATGATCTTTCCCTTGCTGGGATTCTCCATCAATACGCTGTCCCTCTTCGGCCTCGTGCTGGCCATCGGCCTCGTGGTGGACGACGCCATCGTGGTGGTGGAGGCGGTCGAGCACCACATGGAGGAGGGCCTGTCCCCGCACGACGCCGCCCTCAAGGCGATGGAGGAAGTGTCGGGCCCGGTGGTGGCCATCGCCCTCATCCTGTCCGCCGTGTTCATCCCGACCGCGTTCATCCCGGGCATCACGGGACGGATGTATCAGCAGTTCGCCGTGACCATCGCGCTGTCGGTCCTCATCTCGGCCTTCAACGCGCTGACCCTGAGCCCGGCGCTCTCCGCCCTCCTCCTCCGACCGAAGCGGGAGATGCGCGGGCCGCTGGGCGCGTTCTTCCGCGTGTTCAACCGCGGGTTCGGCCGCGCCACGGATGGCTACGTAGGCGCCTGCGGGCATCTGATCCGCAAATCGGCCTTTGCCATGATCCTCCTCCTCGGTTTCGCCGTCCTGACCGGGCTCATCAGCACCCGGCTCCCGAGCGGCTTCGTGCCCAACGAGGACCAGGGATACTTCTACGTCAACGTGCAGCTTCCGCTGGCGGCGTCCCTGCAGCGGACGGCGGCCGTCAATCAAAAGCTCGACGCCATCCTGAAGGAGACGCCGGGCGTCAGGTACTACACGGGGGTCGCTGGCTTCAGCCTGCTCAGCAACGTGAACACCACCTACAGCTCCTTCTACTTCGTGACGCTCGAGCCCTGGGCCGAGCGCGACAAGAAAGGACTGACGGCGGAGGTGATCATGCGGGAGCTGAATCGGCGGCTGGCGGGCTTTCCCGATGCCGTGGCTTTTTCCTTCGCTCCGCCCGCCATCCCCGGCGTCGGCACCTCCGGTGGCGTGACCTTCATGCTTCAGGACCGCGTGGGAAAGGACCCCGACTTCCTCGCCGAGCAGACCACGCGGTTTCTCACCGCCGCCCGCAAGCGGCCGGAGTTCAGCCTGCTCTTCACCACGCTGCTCCCGAATGTCCCGCAGCTCTACGCGGACGTGGACCGGGACAAGGTGCTGCGGCAGGGCATCAACCTGGGGTCGGTGTACCAGACGCTCCAGGCGTTCATGGGCGGCGCCTTCGTGAACTACTTCAACCGGTTTGGGCGGGTGTGGCAGGTGTATGTGCAGGCCGAGGGCGAGTACCGGACCAAGGCCGAGAACGTGGGCCAGTTCTATGTCCGAAACGCGACGGGACAGCCGGTGCCCCTGTCCACGCTGGTGGCGATGAAGGAGGTCAACGGGCCGGAATTCACGATCAGGCTGAACGAGTACCGGTCGGCCCAGATCAACGGGACCCTCGCGCCCGGCTACAGCACGTCGCAGGGGATGAAGGCGCTCGAGGAGGTCTTCGCGGAGACGATGCCGCGGGACATGGGCTACGATTACATCGGCATGTCGTTCCAGGAAAAGGCCGCGGCGCAGGGGATTCCGCCCGAGGCCGTCTTCGGCTTCTCGGTGATCGTGGTCTTCCTCCTCCTCGCCGCCCAGTACGAAAGCTGGACCCTGCCCTTCGGCGTCCTTCTCGGTACGCCCATCGCCATGTTCGGCTCCGTGGGGGCGCTCTGGCTCCTGGGCTTCCAGATGGACGTCTTCTCCCAGATCGGCCTCGTCATGGTCATCGGCCTCGCCGCCAAGAACGCCATCCTGATCGTCGAGTTCTGCAAGGACGAATACGAGAAGGGCAGGTCGCTCTACGACGCCGCGCTGGCCGGGGCGCGGATCCGCCTCCGCCCCATCCTGATGACCGCCTTCGCTTTCATCCTCGGCGTTCTGCCCCTGGTGATCGCCCATGGTGCGGGCGCGAATTCCCGGCGCATCCTCGGCTCGACCGTGATGGGGGGCATGCTCGCCGCGACGTTCCTCGCGATTTTCATCATCCCGGTGACGTTCTACGTGGCCGAGCGGTTCGGGCCCAAGCCCGAAGCCAAGCCCACCGTCGAGCCGGGGCAGACGCCGGCTCCCATTCACGGCGGCGCCGCCGACGAGGATCCGGAGGAAGGCCGTAGATGAGGCCCGCCGCCGCAGGGTGGATGGCTCTCGTGACTGTCGGCTTTATCACGGGCTGCGCGCTGGGTCCGGACTACAAGCGGCCGCCCGTCACCCCGCCCGAGACCTTCCGTTTCCAGACCACTCCGGGGGAGACCGCCTCGCTCGCGGACGCGCCGTGGTGGGAAGCCTTCGGCGATCCCGCCCTCAAGACCCTGATCCAGGAGGCGCTGGCGGGTAACTACAATGTTCGGATCGCCGCCGCCCGCGTGCAACAGGCGCGCGCCCAGGCCTCCGCCGCGAAGTCGCCATTCTACCCGCAGCTCGGCTACCAGGCGACGGCCGTGCAGTCCCGGGGACTCGCCAATCTCCTGGGACTCCCCCCGACGCCGGGGCAGTCCCTCGAATCGACGCTCTACCTGGGCGCCATCACCATGAACTGGGAGATCGACCTCTGGGGCAAGATCCGTCGCTCCAGCGAGGCGGCCAATGCCCAGCTTCTGGCCTCCGAAGAGGGGCGCCGGGCGGTGCTGCTCAGCCTGGTGAGCGACGTCGCGCAGGCGTATTTCGAGCTGCTCGAGCTGGATGCCCGGCTCGCCATCGCGACTTCGTCGACGGAGGCTTATCAGGGCACCTTCAATCTCTTCCAGGATCGGCTCGAGTTCGGGGTCGCTTCCGAGCTGCAGACGGCGCGCGCGGAGGGCAACCTCGCCCAGGCCGCCGCCACGGTCCCGGAAATCCAGAGCCAGATCGCGGCCAAGGAGAATCAGATCAGTACCCTCCTCGGTCGCAATCCGGGTCCCATCCAGCGCGGCCGACCGCTGTTCGACCAGGAGGTGACGCCCACCGTTCCCGCTGGCTTGCCGTCCGCCCTCCTCGAGCGTCGCCCGGATCTCCGTCGCGTCGAGCAGGAGCTCGTGGCGGCCAATGCGCAGATCGGCGCCGCCAAGGCCCTGTTCTTCCCGCAGCTGAGCCTCACCGGTCTTCTCGGCAAGGCGAGCCCTGAGCTGTCCGCCCTCACCGCGGGCACGTCCACGATCTGGCAGGCGGGCGGCATGATCACGGGGCCCATTTTCCAGGGGGGCAAGATCTATCAGAACTACAAGGCGACGGAAGCCGCCGCGGACGAGGCGAAGTGGCGGTATGAGCAGGCGGTGATCCAGGCCTTCCAGGAAGTCTCCACGAGCCTGGCTGCTCTGGAGAAGCTGGCGGGGGCCGAGTCGGACCAGGCGCGATCCGTGAAGGCCCTCGAGAAGTCCGTCCAGATCTCCAATGACCGCTACCTGTACGGGCTCTCCAGCTATTTCGAGATACTGGAGGCCCAGCAGCGGCTGTACCCCGCCCAGTACACGCAGGCGCAGATCCGCCTGAACCGACTCCTCGCCTATGTCCAGCTCTACAAGGCCCTCGGCGGAGGCTGGAACCTCAAGGACCCGCAGGAGCCACCCGCCACGGCGGCCGCCACGGGAAGCGCGGCCTGCACCGGGAAATGCTGAGAGGCTGAATTGCTCGAGTTGGGCCGGGACATCACCGGCGAATTCGCCTCCGCCGAATCGCGCGAGTGGCTCTGTACGAACGGGATCGGCGGCTTCGCCTCCGGCACGATCGCCGGCTCGCTCGCCCGCCGCTATCACGGTCTCCTCGTGGCCGCCCTTGCTCCGCCTCTCGGCCGCACCCTGCTCGCCACCAAGCTCGACGAGGCCCTGGCCTACGGCGGCGTCACGTGGGAGCTCGGAGCCAATCGCTGGCAGAGCGGAACGGTGGCACCCGAAGGGCACCACCTCATCGAGCGCTTCCGCCTCGAGGCAGGAGCGCCGGTCTGGACCTATGCCTGCGCCGATGCCCTCGTCGAGAAGCGCGTGTGGATGGAGCAGGGAGCGAATACCACGTACGTCCAGTACCGTCTGCTCCGCGCCCTCGAGCCCGCAGGCCTTGTCGTCAAGGCGCTCGTCAACTACCGCGACTACCACTCCACCACGCGGGCCGACGGATGGCGGATGCGGGTGGACGCGGCGCCCGACGGGCTCGTGGTGACGGCCTTCGACGGCGCGAGGCCTCTCAGGCTCCTCGCCAAAGCCGCCACTGCCGAGCCCGCCCACGACTGGTACCGGGGCTTCGAGCTCTCGCGCGAGACGGAGCGCGGGCTCGATCACCTCGACGATCATCTCCACGCGGGCACCTTCCACGCCACGCTGGCGTTGGACCGACCGCTCACCATCGTTCTCTCCGCCGAGCCCGCGCCCACCCTCGACGGCGAGTCGGCCAGGCTGCGCCGGGAGAAGCACGCGGCGACCCCACTTGCGCGCTGGGAGAAGGCTCAGGCCGAGACCTTGCCGGCGCCTGCATGGGTGAGGCAGCTGGTGACCGCGGCGGACCAGTTCGTGGTGGCGCGGCCGCTGCCGGAGGTGCCGGACGGGCTTTCGGTCATCGCGGGCTATCCGTGGTTCGCGGACTGGGGCCGGGACACCATGATCTCGCTCCCGGGGCTTGCCCTGGCCACGGGGCGTCCCGAGGTGGCGGGACGCGTGCTCGCCACCTTCGCGCGCTTCATCGACCAGGGGATGCTGCCGAACCGCTTCCCCGACGGCGCGCAGGCGCCCGAGTACAACACCGTCGATGCCGCCCTCTGGTACGTCGAGGCCGTCCGCGCCTACCACGCGGCTACGGGCGACGACGTCCTCCTCGCCCAGCTCTATCCGGCGCTGTCCGACATCATCGGCTGGTACCGGAAGGGCACGCGGTACGGCATCGGCCAGGACCAGAGGGATGGGCTCCTGCGCTCCGGTGAGGCCGGAGTGCAGCTGACCTGGATGGATGCCAGAGTGGGCGACCGGGTGGTAACGCCGCGCACCGGCAAGGCCGTCGAGATCAACGCGCTTTGGCACAATGCGCTCCGCGCCATGGCAGGCTTCGCCCTGGCTCTCGCACGCCCGGCGGACGAATGGAAGGCCCAGGCTGACCGAGTGGCCACCGGCTTCGATCGATTCTGGAACCACGCCGAGAGCTGCTGCTTCGACGTGGTGGACACCCCCTCCGGGAACGACGCGTCCATCAGACCGAACCAGATCTTCGCGGTGTCGCTTCCTGCGAGCCCCCTCCCGCCGGAGCGCCAGCGCGGCGTCGTCGACCTCTGCGCGCGCCGCCTGCTGACGTCTTTCGGGCTGCGCAGCCTCGATCCGCGTCATCCCGACTACCGGGGGCGCTACCAAGGTGGCCCGCGGGAGCGCGACGGGACGTATCACCAGGGGACGGTGTGGGGATGGCTCCTCGGTCCCTTCGCTCTTGCCTCCTTCAAGGTGTACGGCGATGCGGGAAGTGCCCGGGCACTCCTCGAGCCCCTGGGGCATCACCTGGGGGCCTATTGCGTGGGCACTCTCGGCGAGGTCTTCGACGGAGATCCCCCTCACTGGCCCGGGGGCTGTCCCGCTCAGGCCTGGAGCGTGGCCGAGACGCTGCGCGCGTGGACCGAACTCGCGCGGGGCCCTCGGGAGCGGGCGAGGTAAGATCGCGCCAATGGACGCGCGGCCCCCGTGTATCGCTCTCTGCATCATGGCCAACGCGCCGGCGTCCGGGCACGTCAAGACCAGACTCTGCCCGCCGCTCTCGCTCGAGGAAGCGGCACGGCTCTACGGGTGCTTCCTCGAGGATCTCGCGCCGGGCGAGGACGGCGGCTACTATCTCATCGGGCTCGGCCGGGTCGACCGGGCGCTCTTCGAGGACACGCCCTGGAGCACTCCGATCGTCCTCGAAGAGACACTCAGACGAGGCTCATGGCCGACCTCGAAGCCGGTGGCGGACAAGGGCCGGTCCGCACGCGGCGCCCGCTCCTGTCCATGGGGAAAACCTTTGTCTCAGGTGGAGACCCCTAAGTGGCCATGATCCCTGAGCAGCAGCGCCTCCTGGAGGCGGAGGCGAGAACCGTGCACTGGCGGCGCTGGGGCCCTTATCTCTCCGCACGCCAGTGGGGTACGGTTCGCGAGGACTATAGCCCCTATGGGACGGCCTGGGACTACTTCCCTCACGATCACGCGCGCTCTCGAGCCTATCGGTGGGGCGAGGACGGGATCGGTGGCATCTGTGACAATCACCAGCGGCTCTGCCTGGCCCTGGCTCTCTGGAACGGCCGCGACCCGATCCTGAAGGAGCGCCTCTTTGGTCTGACCGGGCCCCAGGGCAATCACGGCGAGGACGTGAAGGAGTACTACTTCTACCTCGACTCGACCCCGACGCATTCCTACATGAAGCTCCTCTACAAGTATCCGCAGTCCGCCTTTCCCTATGAGCGACTCGTCGAGGAAAATGCCCGGCGGGGCCGGCAAGACCCCGAGTTCGAGCTGATGGATACGGGCGTCTTCGAGGAGAGCCGCTACTTCGACGTGACGGTGGAGTACGCCAAGGCGAGTTTCGACGATGTGCTCGTACGCATCAGCGCCGTCAACCGCGGCCCGGAGACGGCCGAGCTCCACCTCTTGCCCACGCTCTGGTTCCGCAATACCTGGGACTGGAGCGTGGGCGCGACCAAGCCGCGCCTGAGCGCGCCCGAAGGCGTGGCGGGTGCGGTGACCATCGCCGTCGAGCATCCGAGCCTGGGCTTCTACCGGCTCGCCGCCGAGGGAGCGCCTACGCTTCTCTTTTGCGAGAACGTGACCAACCTCGCGCGCGTCTTCGGCGCTCCCGCCACTACTCCGTTCCCCAAGGACGGCATCAACGACCACGTGGTCGGTGGGCGGGCGGACACGGTGAACCCCGCGCAGGAAGGCACGAAGGCCGCCGCGCACTATCGCCTGCCCCTCGCGCCCGGAGAGACCGCCACCGTCAGGCTCCGCCTCTCCGCCTCGGCTCCGGGGACGGGACCCGGACCGTTCGGCCCGGCCTTCGAGGACACGATGGGTCTCCGCCTCGGAGAAGCGGACGACTTCTACCGTCTCGTCATCCCGCGCAGGCTGTCGAGCGAGGGTCGCCTCGTGATGCGCCAGGCCCTCGCCGGCATGCTCTGGTCCCGGCAGTTCTATCACTACGACGTCAAGCGCTGGCTCAGCGGCGACCCGACCCAGCCGCCCCCACCGCCGGAGCGGCAGTATGGGCGGAACTCCGAGTGGACGCACCTCTACAACGAGGACGTCATCTCCATGCCGGACAAGTGGGAGTACCCGTGGTACGCGGCGTGGGACCACGCGTTTCACATGATCCCCATGGCCCTCGTGGATCCCGAGTTCGCCAAGAGCCAGCTCGTCCTCCTCCTGCGCGAGTGGTACATGCACCCGAACGGCCAAGTCCCCGCCTACGAGTGGGCGTTCGGCGACGTCAATCCACCCGTGCAGGCGTGGGCGGCCTGGCGCGTCTACAAGATCGACCGGCGCATACGAGGCGTGGCGGATCGGGCCTTTCTCGAAAAGATCTTCCACAAGCACTTGCTCAACTTCACGTGGTGGGTGAATCGCAAGGACCCGGCGGGCCGCAACGTCTTCCAGGGCGGCTTCCTCGGCCTCGACAATATCGGGGTCTTCGATCGCTCGGCGCCCCTCCCCACGGGCGGCTATATCGAGCAGTCGGACGGCACGAGCTGGATGGGCATGTATTGTCTCAACATGCTGGCGATGGCGCTGGAGCTCGCCCGCGAGGACCCGGCCTACGAGGACGTGGCGAGCAAATTCTTCGAGCACTTCGTGTTCATCGCTCACGCGACCCATCACGTGGCGGGAATGGACATGAGCCTCTGGGACGAGACGGACGGCTTCTACTACGACGTCCTCGCCTTGCCCGACGGCCGGCGCGAGCGCCTCAAGGTGCGCTCGCTCGTCGGTCTCATCCCCCTCTTTGCCGTGGAGACCTTCGACACCGGTCTGAGCGAGCGCCTCCCGGGTTTCACCCGCCGCGCGCGCTGGTTCATGGAGAACAATCCGGAGTTCCGCGAGCATGTCGCGATCAAGGCGCTCCCCGAGGGCGGGCATCGCTATCTCCTGTCCATCGTGACCTGCGAGCAGCTGCCTCGGGTCCTCCGCTACATGCTCGACGAAGACGAATTCTTCTCGCCCCACGGCATCCGCTCGCTGTCACGCCACCACCGGGAGCACCCGTTCGTGCTCGCGGTGAACGGTGTCGACCACCGGGTGGGCTACGAGCCCGCCGAGTCCACCACGGGCCTCTTCGGCGGCAACTCGAACTGGCGGGGGCCGGTATGGTTTCCCGTCAACTATCTCCTCGTGGAGTCGCTGCAGAAGTACCATCATTTTTTCGGCGACGATCTCAAGGTGCCCTGTCCTTCCCGCTCCGATCGCCTCGTGGATCTCTGGCAGGTCAGTACGGACATCTCGCGTCGGCTCTCCCATATCTTCCTGCCCGGCCCGGATGGCCGGCGACCCGTGTTCGGGGGCACGGAGAAGTTCAACCGTGATCCGCACTGGCGGGAGCTCTTGCTCTTCTACGAGTATTTTCACGGTGACAACGGTGCCGGCATCGGCGCCAGCCACCAGACGGGCTGGACGGGCATCGTGGCCAAGCTCCTCCAGCAGAGCGGGGAAAGGCCATGATCCTCGCGGGCGACGTGGGAGGCACCAAGACGGTCCTCGCCGTGCTCGAGCCGGGCGCGGGCAAGGCCTCGAGCATGTCGATCGTCCGCGAGGCGACGTTGCCGAGCCGCGAGATCGACAGCCTCGAAGGCGCGGTCGAAGCCTTTCTCCTCGGCGCGCCCCGGCTGACCGTGAGCGCCGGATGCGTCGGCGTGGCGGGGCCGGTGGTCGACGGCCGCTGCGTCGCGACCAATCTGCCGTGGGAAGTCCACGAACGCCGGCTCGCCGCGGCCACCCACGCCCCCACCCGGCTCGTCAATGATCTGGAGGCGGCGGCCCACGGCATGCTCACCCTCGCCCCCGAGAAATTCCTCACGCTCCAGGAGGGTCGGCCCAAGCCCGGCGCCAACATTGCGCTCATCGCCGCGGGTACGGGACTGGGCCAGGCGCTCATGGTCGCCCAGGGGGAGGACTATCGCGTGGTGCCGTCGGAAGGCGGGCACGCGGACTTCGCTCCCCAGGACGAGACCCAGATCGACCTCCTCCGCTTCATCCGCGCCGAGTTCGGGCACGTGAGCTGGGAGCGGGTGCTATCGGGACCCGGCCTCCACACCGTCTATACCTTTCTGCAGATGCGGGCGGGACACGCCGCGCCGGAATGGCTGCGCGACCGTCTGCAGCGCGAGGACCCCGGCGCGGTGGTAGGCGAGGTGGGGCTGGCGGGCCGCGATCCCGTGTGCGTGGACGCCCTCGACCTCTTCGTCACCGTGTACGGCGCCCAGACCGGCAATCTCGCTCTCGAGGGGCTGGCGCTCGGCGGTGTCATCGTGGGCGGGGGCATCGCTCCGAAGATCCAGGCCAAGCTCGCCGATGGCCGCTTCATGAAGGCCTTCCGGGCCAAAGGGCGCCTCGACACCCTGCTCGCGTCCATGTCTGTCCGCGTGGCCCTCGACTCGCGCGCTCCGCTGTGGGGCGCCGCGCGTCTTGCCACGCTCATGCACACCTCGTGAGCACCGCGGGCGTCGTGCTTGACACTCCGCGCGAGGCGTACCTAGACTGCGAAGCGAAAGCTATGTCGCCACCCTACGGTGAAGCGGATCTGGTCGATCGCCGCAGGGCAGGCGAAGGGCAAGGGGTGAACGGAGGACTCCGATGAACTGCCGCGAGGCCATTGCCGTGATCGCCGAATTCCTCGAGCAGAGCCTGAGTCCCGAGGCCTTGGGCCGCTTCGAAGGCCATCTCGCCGACTGCGCTCCCTGCCGCGCGTACCTCGAGACCTACCGCAAGACGATCGCCCTCACGGGAAGGGCCGAGCACGTCGAGATGCCGGCCGAGATGAAAACACGCCTGCGGAGCCTGCTCCTGGAGGAGCTGCGCCGGGGACGGGCATCGTCATGAGCGCGCCCGGGCTCAGGCCGCCCCCTCCCTGCACGTTCGTCATCTTCGGCGCGGCCGGAGACCTGACCAAGCGCAAGCTCCTGCCCGCGCTGTACAACCTCAAAGCATCCGGCCTCCTCCCGCGCCAGCTCGCCATCGCGGGGGTGGCCCGCAAGGAAAAAAGCCACGAGCAGTTCCGCGAGGAGCAGTCGAAGGACATCCGCGAGTTCGCTACCCAGCCGGTGGACGAAGCCCTGTGGGCCGACGTGCGCTCGGCCCTCTACTACCAGGCGGGTGAGTTCAGCAATCCCGACACGTACACGAAGCTCAAAGCGCTCCTCGACGAGGCGGCCAAGACCCATCACACCGAGGGCAATGCTCTCTTCTACCTCGCCACCCCGCCGGAATTCTTCGGCGAGATCGTGAAGCGGCTGGGCGAGGCGGGGCTCGTCCAGCGCGGGCAGGCGGGATGGCGCCGGGTGGTCATCGAGAAGCCCTTCGGACGCGATCTGGACTCGGCGCGCGAGCTCAACGCCGAGCTCAGCCGGGTCCTCGACGAGAGCCAGATCTACCGCATCGACCACTACCTCGGCAAGGAGACGGTGCAGAACATCATGGTCTTTCGCTTCGCCAACGGACTCTTCGAGCCCGTGTGGAACCGGCGCTACGTCGACCACGTGCAGATCACGGTGGCGGAGACGGTGGGGGTCGAGGACCGCGGCACCTACTACGACAAGGCCGGGGTCGTGCGCGACATGGTGCAGAACCACATGTTCCAGCTCATGGCGCTCGTGGCCATGGAGCCGCCCACCTCCTTCGAGGCGGATGCCGTGCGCGACGAGCGCGTCAAGGTCCTGAAGGCCATCCGCACCTGGAAGCCGGAGGACGTGCTGGGGCACGCGGTGCGGGGACAGTACGGGCCGGGCGAGGTGAAGGGGCAGCCCGTCCCCGGCTATCGCAGCGAGGCCAAGGTGAACCCGAGCTCGAACACGGAAACCTATGCCGCGCTCCGACTCCAGGTCGAGAACTGGCGCTGGGCGGGCGTGCCGTTTTACCTGCGCTCGGGCAAGCGGCTGCCCCGGCGCGACACCGAGATCATGATCCAGTTCCGGCGACCCCCGCTTCTGCTGTTCGACGAAAGCGAAGAGCAGGTCGATCCCAATCGGCTCGTACTCCACATCCAGCCCGACGAGGGCATCGAGATTCGCATCAAGGCCAAGCACCCGGGGCCGGCCATGGAGCTCAACACGGTCAAGCTCGATTTCAGCTACAAGCAGTTCGGCGAGACGAGCGCGGCCACGGGTTACGAGCGGCTGCTCTACGACAGCATGGTGGGCGACTCCACGCTCTTCCACCGGGCCGACATGGTCGAGGAGGCCTGGCGCATCGCCACGCCCCTCGTGGATGTGTGGGCGTCCCTACCCGCCCGCGACTTTCCCAACTATTCCGCGGGCTCCTGGGGCCCTCACGCCGCCGACGCGCTCATTCAGCGCGACGGGCACCACTGGTGGCTGCCTCACTGAGCTCCGCCCGCTCCCAGGTCGCGTAGTAGCTGGGCGGTGGTCCGCACCCCCTGGAACAGATGATCCAGCCGCAGGTGCTCGTTAGGGCTGTGCTGCCGATTGTTGGCATTGGCATAGGGCACGAGGATGGTCGGCAGCTTCAAGAGGTCCGTGAAGGCCCAGATGGGGACGCTGCCTCCCATGGTCGGCATGACCACCGCCTGCTGCCCGCCGTGCGCGCGCTCGATGGCGGCCACGATCTCCGCGCAGACGGGCAGATCCGCGGCCGTCTTGGCCGGATCATAGCCGCCCTTGTCCGCCACGCGCACCGCCCGCTCGCGCAGGTGATCGGGCAGGGGAGCCTCCGTCCCCTCGACCACCTCGAATCCCTGGGCCCGGATGTGATCGAGCACGCGCTGATAGACGCTCTCGAGCTTCTGGTTCTTGACCATGCGGATGTCGATGGCCACGATGGAGCGGTGGGGAATGATGGTGTTCGCCTCGGCGCCCACGAAGCCGCTCTGCAGGCCGCGGATGGTGAGCGTCGAATGGAACATGATTTTCTCGAGGTAGTTCTTGGGCAGCGTCACGCCCAGGTCGCGCTCGAGAGCGGGCAGGTCGAGGGGAAAGCGGGCCATGAGCTCCCGCTCCGCCTGGGTGGGCGGGACCACGCCGTCCTCGAACCCTTCGATGAGCGGCGTGCCGTCGGGGGCGGCCATGCTCGAGAGCAGCCCGGCCAGCCGCCAGTTGGGATTGGGGGCGGCGAAGTTTCCCGAGTGGAGGTCGCGGCGGGCGCCTTCGATGGTGAGCTCGAACTTCAAGACGCCGCGCGCCCCGAAGGCGACGGTGGGGCGCCCGCTGGCGTGCTTGGGTCCGTCGGTGACGAGCACGACTTCGGCCGCGAGCAGGTCCCGGTTTGCCTCGGTGAACGGGCCGAAGCAGGGGCTGCCGATCTCTTCCTCTCCGTCGAAGATGAACTTGACGTTGACGGCTGGGGGCAGACCCAGCTCGTCCATGAGGGCGAGGGCCTCCAGGTGAGACCAGATGGGTCCCTTGTCGTCGGAGGCGCCGCGCGCATAGACGCGCCAGTCGAGAAGGTCCTCTTCGGCCAGGCGCTCGAAGGAGACGGCAGTGGCGTCGTCCGCGTCACCCAGAGTGCGGAAGACGGGCTCGAACGGCGAGGGCTGGAACCACGCCGCGGCCGGCGCGGGTTTGGTGTCGTAGTGGCAATAGATGAGGACGGTACGGGCGGCCCCGGGCACCCGGCGCTCGCCGAACACGGCGGGGCCGCCGCCCGTCTCGAGCACGCGCGCGTCGAGCCCGCGGCTCTTCATGAGAGCGGCCAGCCACTCTCCGCCGGCCCGCACCCCGTCGGGATTCTGACTCACGGTGTTCCGCCGCAGCAGCTCGAGGAAGCCCGTCACGATGCTCGGCCGCTTCGCGATCAGCCTCTGGTCGAACGTGGCCCAGTTGGTCATGGCGGATACGATAACCCGGCGGGCCCGCCCGTGTCGCCCGAGCGCGTCTGGCAAACGAGCGCGTCTGGCAAATGTTGTTAGCAAGTGAATTGACCGCTCGGGTTTGACACGTGATCTGACCGCATCAGGGTGAGGGTCAGGCCGGCACGAGGGCGCGACGGCGCGGTTTGG